>Ga0247669_1000022_pt1 | contig 107779 bp, 86 predicted proteins | sample CNK10_metaG_FD_182734 | JGI IMG/M metagenome (GOLD analysis project Ga0247669, IMG submission 182734) | Soil microbial communities from Purdue University Martell Research Forest, Indiana, United States - CNK10 | ecosystem: Environmental > Terrestrial > Soil > Temperate forest > Bulk soil... | reverse complement strand
CGAGTGAACCTTCGATGAAGGCCAAAGCATTGCGGACAGCACAGGCCCCGGCGCCTCCTGCGGCGCCGAAGCAGAGTTACGGAGAGGGTGCCGGGGCTGCCGCGGGAACACTGGCAAAATCAGCTGATGCGGAAGCGGCCGCACACAAAGACGAGGCGGCTAGGTCGATGACGGAAACAGTTGAGGTGACTTCAGCGGCTCCGGGCGTGACCGCGGAACAAAAGGAAATGGACGATCGGAATTCTGCTGCCTTGAGTTTGAAGGCGATGCAGGGAGTCGGTGGCGGCCCAGGTGGAAATTTGAGCTATGCAAACGTGGCCGGCATGCAGATTGTGGCGACGCCGGACCCGAAGGTTTTCTGGTTGATCGGTTCAAACGGAACAGTGCTTAAAACAGAGGATGGCGACAAGTCGCAGCGGCTGCAGAAGACCGGCGAGGGAATGAAGGTGCTGGCGGGTTCGGCAGTGAATAAGAAGGTGTGCTGGTTGATTGCGGAGAAGGGAATTGTGCTGCGAACGACGGATGGCGGCAAACACTGGTTGACGATCCGTGCGCCGGGCGATGCGAATTTTGCGGTGATTAAGGCAGTGAGCGCGACGGAGGCGACGATTACGGATTTGAGCGGCAAGGTGAGTTATTCGACGGTCGATAGCGGTGAGACGTGGAGTGCGGTGGCGCGGCCTTAGCGTATGCGCAGGGAACCAGGAGTTTTCTTAACGCAGGGAGCGCAGAGAAGAATAAGAGAGACGGTCAGGTTTACGCAGACTGAGGTTGGCGAATTCGATTGCGTGGTGGATCACACCGTAAGAGCGACGTCGGGTGGTCTTTTGGCTTCGCTCAGGGCGAACCGCAGCCCAAATGAGATACGTCCCCGGCCTGGTTGAAATCGAAGAAGCCGCCCGAAAGGGACGGCTCTACAACAGCGAAGAAGGTGTGCAAGATTTCTTGAGAGAATCGTTCTAATCGCAGCGAGTAAATCTTTGTCGAGGAGAGGGTCATGGAGATTGCGTTGAATCGAATTGCGAAGGGCCGCAGGTTAGCGATGGTGACCGGAGCATTGGCTTTGGCGGCGACGGCAGTCGTGATTCCGCTATGCCGTTACGGCGGCGCGCAGGCCGCGCAGGAAAAAGAAGGTGGGCGGGCGGCGGGTCAGGATCAGGCGACAAGCTTGAGCGACCAGACGGATTTGGCGATCACGGTGTACAACTCGAATATCGCGCTGGTGCGGGATGTGCGGAATTTGTCGCTGCCGGGCGGGTTGTTCCGCTTGAAATTCATGGACATTGCGGCGACGGTGAATCCGGCGACGGTGCATTTTCGATCGTTGAATGAGCCGGAAAAGCTGGGCGTGATTGAACAGAATTACGAATACGATTTGCTGGAGCCGGCGAAGCTGCTGCACAAGTACGTTGGAAAAGAAGTGACGCTGGTGCGGTCGTATCAGGAAAACGGGACGACAAAGCGGGAAGAGGTCAAGGCGACGCTGCTTGCGGACAACAACGGGCCGGTGTGGAAGATTGGAAACGAAATCGTGACGGGAATGTACGCAGAGAGCTTGCGGTTTCCCGAAGTGCCGGCGAATTTGTACGATCGGCCGACGCTACTAATGTCGCTGGAAAATGAAGGCGGAAGGAAGCAGCAGGTGGAGACGTCCTACCTTGCGACGAATCTGGCGTGGAATTCGGACTATGTGTTGACGATTGGTCGCGACGACAAAGCGGCGGACCTGGATGGCTGGGTGACGCTGACGAACAACAGCGGGACGGCGTTTCACAATGCGCGGTTGCAATTGGTGGCGGGCGATTTGAACCGGATACAGAATGCACCCGCGGCTGCGGGGATGATGGCGGATGCTATGGTGACGAGGGCGAAAAAGGCGGAGCAGTTTGCGCAGGAGAATTTCAGCGAATATCACCTGTACTCACTCGGACGGAAGACTTCCGTCGAGGATAAAGAGACGAAGCAGATCAGTTTGCTGCAGGGCAGCGACGTGCCGGTGCAGAAGATTTTTGTGGTGAACGGACAGAATTGGTATTACCACAATCAGCAGAATCCCGGTTCGCCGCTGAAAGACAACGTGATGGTGTTTTACAAATTCAAGAATGAACAAAAGGCCGGTCTTGGAATGCCGATGCCGGCGGGAAACGTGCGCGTCTACCAGAAAGATTCGAAAGGCAACGTGCTGTTTGTCGGCGAAGACCGCATCGACCACACGCCGAAGGACGAGTTGGTGACGATCCACATCGGGAATGCGTTCGATGTGGTGAGCGAGCGGAAGCAGACGGACTATAAGCGGGTCGATACGCATACGTGGGAGATGGAGTTTGAAATTACGCTGCGGAATCACAAGGACACGCCGGTGACGGTGGAAGTGAATGAACCGATCGGCGGGGACTGGGAGATGGTGAATTCGAGCTACAAGTACACGAAGACGGCGGCCTGGGCTGCGCAGTTCCAGGTGCCGGTGAGCGCGAATGGAACGAGTGTATTGAAGTATCGGATTCGCGCGAAGTGGTAGCGCTTGGTTAGGATCGAGTAAGAGCGAGAAGGGCACCCGGGTCGGGTGCCCTCATTTCATTTGTGCGCGATACGGCCGGCTTCAGAAAGCCGGCCCTACAACCGCTCTTGGGACAAACCACGCTGTACAAACTAAAGTCATCGTTTGGTTGAAATTGAAGAAGCCGCCCTAAAGGGACGGCTCTACGACTGCATCAAGATTCGAGGATGGCGTCGGCTTCGATTTCGACTAGCATTTCGGGCGAGATGAGACGGCTGATCTGGACCATGCTGGTGGCGGGGCGGATGTTGCCGAAAAATTCGCCGTGGGCGCGGCCAATCTTTTCCCACTCGGCGATATTGAGAACGTAGATGCGAGTGCGAACGACGTCTTTTAGCGAAGCGCCGGCACGCGTGAGGGCGGCTTCGATGTTGCGAATGGTTTGCACGGTTTGCGCGTAGGCGTCGCCGACGCCGACGATGCGGCCGTCGGGACCGGTTGCGGTGGTGCCGGAGACGCTGATTAAACCGCCGACTTTGACGGCGCGGGAATAGCCCACGATAGGCTCCCACTGCGCGCCGCTTGAGATGTTTTCCCGTGCCATTTATGACTCCTCCGCTGTGGTTCGCTGACCGGCTGCGATGCCGCGCCATGCTAAAATGAAGGGAAATTATCGCACAGGAGCGCTTGCGGTGTGGAAGCGCGGTGTGATTTGAAAAGACGAGAAAACACTTCATGCGCTGCAACAGCATATTGGATGCGATTGGAAAAACGCCGCTGGTGCGGCTGAACCGCATCAACCAAGGATTGAAGCCCCAGATGTACGTGAAGGCGGACTACACGAATCCGGGCGGAAGCGTGAAGGACCGCATCGGCGTGTACATGATCGACGAAGCCGAGCGCAAGGGATTGCTGAAGCCGGGTGGCACGATAATAGAAGGGACGAGCGGAAATACCGGAATGGGGCTGGCGCTCGTGGCGGCGGTGCGCGGCTACAAAATGGTTTTTACGATTACGGACAAGCAATCGAAGGAAAAAGTGGATTTGCTGAAGGCGCTGGGCGCGGAAGTGATTGTGTGTCCCACGGCGGTCGAGCCGGACGATCCGCGTAGTTATTATTCGGTGGCGAAAAAGCTGGCGAGGGAAATACCTAATTCGTTCTATCCGAATCAGTACGACAACCCGATGAATCCGGAAGCGCATTACAAGACGACGGGGCCGGAAATTTGGGAGGATTCGGGTGGGAAGATTACGCATTTTGTGTGCGGTATGGGAACGGGCGGGACGATCAGCGGCGTCGGGAAATACCTGAAAGAGAAAAACCCGAAGGTGAAGATTATCGGCGTGGACCCGGAAGGGTCCCTGTACTACGACTTTCACAAGTCTTCGCAAGTGGTGAAAGCGAAGACTTACGTCGTCGAAGGGATCGGCGAGGATTTTTTCCCGACGACGATGAACATGAAGATTCTGGACGATGTCATTCAAGTCAATGACGAAGAATGCTTTGTGGTGGCGCGGCGGCTCGTGAAGCTGGAAGGAATTTTTACGGGCGGGAGCGGCGGAGGGTGTATGTCGAGCGCATTGCGGCTGGCGAAAGATTTGGGGCCGGAGGATTTTGTGGTGGCGTTCATGCCGGACACGGGCATGCGCTATCTGAGCAAGGTGTACAACGACGAATGGATGCGCGAGCGCGGATATGTGGAGTCGGTGGTGCCGATTACGGCGGGAGAGATTGTTAATGCAAAAAACAACTCGGGCAAAGTGCGCGAGCTGGTGATTGCGCGGCCGTACCAAACGGTTTTTCACGCTTTGAAGACGATGCAGGAGCAGGACATTTCACAAATTCCGGTGTTCGAAGAAAATCTGCCGATCGGCACGATGTATGAGGACCAGATTCTGACGCTGGCGTTGCAGGGAAAAGATTTGCGGAAGCTGGTGGTGCGTGAAGTGATGAGCAAGCCGATTCCGAAGATTCCGAAGACGGCGCCGGTCGAGCGTGTGACATATATTCTGAGCCACGAAAATCCGGCGGTCTTCGTGGAAATGGGCGAAGCGAAATTTGAGATCTTGACGAAATACGATTTGATGAGCACGGTCGCGTCGTTGATGGAACAGAAGCGATAAAATATTCCCCGCGAAAAAAATAGGCAGGAAAAGAGAGCGCTTTGAAGATTCTGGATTTTAACGAGCGGTTGAAAGATTCGATTCTTATTGCGGATGGCGCGATGGGGTCGCTGCTGCACGAGACGGTGGGGACGCAACGGTGCTTCGACGAGTTGAACACGACGGAGCCGGAAGCGGTGTTCCGCGTGCACCAGGCGTATATCGAAGCCGGTGCGCAGATTATTGAGACGAATACGTTTGGCGCGAACCGGTTTAAGTTGTCCGCGCTGGGTCTGGGCGATGAAGTGCAGCGACTGAACTCGCGCGGCGTGAAAATTGCGCGAGAGGCGAGAGAGTCCGCCGCCCGGGAAGTCTTGATTGCGGGATCGATTGGGCCGCTGGGATTGGGCGTGCAGGCGCGACATCCGGAGCCGGCGCAGATTCTGGAGATTTTTCGCGAGCAGGCACAGGCACTCGAAGAACGCGGCGTGGATCTGTTTATTTTGGAGACGTTCACCTACATCGAAGAAATTGTGCTGGCCATTGATGCGATCCGGTCGTTTTCAGGAATGCCGATTGTGGCTTCACTGACTTATGCGGAAGATGGGCGCGCATATGGCGATTTGAGCCCGGCGGATGCTGCGGCACAGCTGAAAAATAAAAACGTGCAGGTGGTCGGCGCGAACTGCACGCTTGGTCCGCAGGCGCTGCTGCCGATATTGCGCGAGCTTACGGCGGTGGATGATTTGCGCGTCAGCGGAATGCCAAACGCAGGCTTTCCGAAACGCGAAGGCGACCGGATCGTCTATCCGAAGTCGTCACCGGAATATTTTGCACTTTTTGCGCGCGAGGCGGCGGAAGCGGGCGTGCGGATTTTGGGCGGCTGCTGTGGCACGACGCCGGCGCACGTGCGCGCGATGGCGGAGGCAGTGAAATCGCTGAAGCCGGCAAAGCATCACGCTTCTGGAGCGGCGGTAAAGGCGATCGCAAAACCGGTGCCGATCGCGCAGCGCGAGCCGGAGAGCAAACTCTGGAAAAACATTCAAGCGGGGAAATTCTCGGTCAGCGTGGAAATCGATCCGCCAAAGGGCATTGCGCTGGACCGGATTTACGAGCAAGTGGACAAAATCATGGCGTCTGGAAAAGTGGACGCGATCGATATTAATTCTGGCGCGATGGCGCGCGTAGGAATGGATGCGCTGGTGGTGGCCGGGGCGCTGGAAGCACGCGGCGTCGAGACGGTGCCCCACCTGACTACCCGCGACGAAAATATTATTGGGTTGCAGGCGGGACTGCTGGGCGCGTGGACGGTGGGCGGCGTTCGAAACGTGCTGGCGATTACGGGCGATCCGCCGTCGGTTGGAGACTATCCGGAAACGAGCGGCGTGTACGAAGTGGATTCGGTCGGCTTGGTGAAAGTGCTTAGTCGATTGAATCAAGGGACGGACTGGTCGGGCAAGACGCTGGGTGGCGCGACGAATTTTACGATCGGCGTCGCGGTGAATCCCGTGGCGGACGATCTGGACATCGAGATTGAACGCTTCCTTGCGAAGATCGAAGCCGGCGCACATTTTGCGATGACGCAGCCGATATTCGATCCCGAGCACTGGCACGAATTTGTGAAGAAAATGGGCGGGAGGCCGGCGATTCCGATTCTGGTGGGAATCTGGCCGTTAACGAGTTACAAGCAGGCGCTGCGGCTAAACAACGAAGTGCCGGGAATTATTATTCCGGAACCGCTTTTGAAATCGCTGGAAGCGGCGGGAACAGCGGCGCGTGACCGGGGTTTTCAAGTTGCGCGAGAGATGCTGGCGTGGGCGCGAACGGAATTGGCAGGCGCGTATCTGATTCCACCGTTCAAGCGGTACGAAGAAATTCTCGACGTGCTGTAGTTTCCAGTTCATTTAAAAACCGATGCCATCGTATTCGCTCAATGCGGTTTGCGGCGAACTTCCCCGGCAAAATGTTTGTTTTGACGGCCTGTAACAAGCAAATTGTCGTATGATGGCGCGCCGCGGCGCGAGTCCCACTCCCGCTGATCCGGGTTCGCCTCCAACGCGAAGGAGCGCTGTTGACCACGTCCTCCCTGCCATCGATTGCTCCAGCGCAGCGAATCGGCAGTCCGGTAATCCACCTTCCCAAAGAACGTCGACTAACGATGTGGGCTCTCGTCTGCCTGGCGTTTTTCACGACCTGCGGCGGAGCGTACGGACTGGAGCCATTGGTTGGGGCGGTCGGTCCCGGCTGGGCGGTAGTGCTCATCGTTGTCACGCCGTTCGTTTGGAGCTTGCCGATGGCGCTGATGGTGGCGGAACTGGCGACACTTATCCCGGAAGAAGGCGGGTATTACGTCTGGGTCAGAGAAACGCTCGGACCGTTCTGGGCGGTGCAAGAAGCGTGGTGGACGATCGGATACAGTATCGCGCTGCTCGCGATATTTCCGGTGCTGTTTGTCAGCTATTTGACGTTCTTCATACCGGCGCTTGGGTCGAGCGCGGGAGCACAATTTAGCGGAATGATGGTGATTCGTTGGTTCGTTACAGTGGTTTTTATTCTTTGCGCAATGACTGTGAACCTGAAGGGCGCCAGAGAGGTTGGCCGCTCGGCCAAGTTCAGTGCCCTATTTGTGCTGGGCGCGTTCGCCACGATGATCCTGCTGTGGCTCAAGCGCGGGCCCGGACCGGGAGCTGCGATCGACATCGTTGTCCGCGATTTTGGGGTTAGCCATAAAGGCGCGCTGCTGCTCGGGCTATCGATTATCGTTTACAACTATTCTGGCTGGGACAATGTATCTACCTACGCCGCGGAAGTAGACGAACCGAAGCGCAACTATCCGCGTGCGATCGCAGTGGCTCTGGTCACCGCCCTACTCAGTTACCTGTTGCCCGCAATCGCCGGGCTCGCAATCACGACGAATCCAGAGATTTGGACCACCGAAGCAGGATGGCCGGCGATTGCGCAAATCATCAGTGGCCGCTGGCTGGGGAGCTTGATCGCAGCCGGCGGACTGGTTTCGATGTGGGGCCTTTTCAACGCGCAACTGCTGTACGTTTCACGCTTGCCGTTTGTGATGGCATGGGATGGATGGCTGCCGGCGCGATTTCGCAACGCCGATTCGGAAACCGCCGTTCCAAAACTGGCAATCGTGTGTCTGTGCGGAATTACGGCTTTGTTCAGCGCGCTTTCCTACGGCGGACTGGCCGTTATCCAATGCATCCTCTATGCGGCAGCGCTTACTTTGGAATTCCTGGTGCTGATCAAGCTGCGCCTGAGGCATCGGGAAAATAGCGGGAGCTTCCAAATTCCCGGAGGGTGGATCGGAATGGCGTACGTCTGTGTGGCACCCTGCATGTTCGCGGCGGTCGTGCTTTATGCGACGCTGCGCGATTGGCGGTCTTTCATCGGGCAACTGCTTGTCGTAGCGGGAATTGTGGCGAGCGGTTTGCTGCTTTATGTCCTTCGATGCAACAAGAGCCATTCGCCAACTTGAAATATCGGATCTTCGGACATCGACGCTTCCTGCTGCGTCGACTCCGTGGAGCGCAAACGGAAATTAGCTTGGCAGTGGCTGCCTACAACCTAAAAAGAATGCAAAACATTCTCGGGGCACGCAAGCTGACTTCAGCACTGCAAACCGTCTAAAGCCGCCGGATAGCGGAAAAACCGCACAAAAAACAAGAAGCGATGCCCGGAACTAAGAGCATCGCTTTTGTATTAGGAAATGAACTGTTGTGGCTTACGCTGTTTTGCGCCGCCGTCTGATGTTGAGCAGAACCAAACCGCCCATACCAAAGAGAATCAGCGACGTTGGTTCCGGCTGGGCAGCAGCCGTGATGGAAGCAAACACGTGGGCCAACGTGACGCTCGCCGCTGCATGCGCGACAACTCCTGGCACGTTCAGCGCACCCGCCCGGGCGGCAAGCCCGGTCGCCATCACCGCCAAAACTGAAATTCCGAAAAGTACCCTGGTAAGCTTCATTAACTGACTGTTTCCTCTCTAAACTGAGACCGTGGTTGTTTTCGGGAGGACGCGAACTTGCGCAAGCTCCGAAGGCGGCATAACCGACCACTACGACTGTCTGATACCCAGACAAGGTGCACGGTGAGTGCCAATATAAACTGGATGTAACTAGCGTATATTCAGCACGTTACAGAAATGCGATTTAGCGGAATGTGCAAACATTTTCCTATTTGTGGGGGTGAAGTACTAAAACTACGGCTTCGGCTGATCTTCGCCGATGGTTTTCGGGGCGATTACCCTTGGACGACCTAAGAGCTTAGTTGTCAATCAGGTACAACAACTATGAAGCAGGCACGACGCTCGTGTGGTCATGGATGATCCGCCAGCCTTCCGGGAACCGTTGAAAGACCAAAGAGAAGACACCTCCAATGTCACCCTTTTCGCGGGTGAGATGCCAATGACCGAGGACAAGTGCAGCATCCGGGTTCAATACGCGGACTTCCAAGCCGGTAAAGTCGAGTTTGCCCATCGCCTGGCGGTCCGGATAGCTCTTGCGGTAGCGCTCCCTAACCCCAGCAAAGCCGCGCGTAATGCCTTGGCTGCCCGAGAAGGTGAGGGCTTCGGCCTTCCAGTAGCCCTCCAAAAATAGGTCCACTTTTCCCTCATTCCAGGCGCTCTGCTGCTCGTCCAGGATGGCGCGAACGGCGGCCTCCGGACCCGCCGCCGGCCCCGGCGACGCTCGCCACGCAGCCAGAAGAGAGCCTCCTCCGAGCGCCAACGCCAGCACCAGCAAACCCCACACTTTCCGCTTCATTTTCCCCTCCTTTGACTCGCCCGGGCGACATCGGCATTTGTTCCAAATTGATTACTCCCGAAAGGACCAAGCCCGGTAGTACCCTCGGCCCATTGCCCACCGCGTACCCCGCCAGCAAACTGGTTGCGAGGCAAAGGGCATGTTCTCCGCTATGCTACTTACAATCTCGGTTGTCGCACTTAGCCAATTTGCTGTCTACTACTGGCGAGCGCTGGTGATGGGCGTCGCTTCCCAGCCGGTCTCCGAACGCGTGTTGGAAGCCGCTCAAATTAACGGAGCAGAACTGACAGCAGAGCACTTCCGAATCTTCTCCGAGCTGCACGAGCTTACGCCGGATCTGCGGCAGGCGCCAGACGGTATTGGTCTGGTCCGACTCTACTATCACGCGATCCGTGCGCTTGGCGCAGTGGCCGGGAAATTTTCCACCTCGATTGCCGAGTGGAGCGAACGCGAAAAGGTTCTTTGCGCGCGCTACGCCGCGGTACAGATCGATAAGCGCTTGCAAGCCAACCTGGCTCTGGCCGCTTCCATTCGCTCCTGCTAGATCGTCCGCTAAATTTGCGCGCTTGATTTCGGGCACGTCGTTCCACACAATCCTTTCCGACGTGCCGATTGCAGCGAGGGCTGGCTAACGATGAAGGCGGCTTTCCTTAAGCTTCGCTTGATTCATGGGTCGTTTATTCTTAGCTGGTTCCTGTTTATCTTGGTGACGGTCTACATCATTCAACCCGTGGACAAACTCACGGGCATGACCGTGCCGTTAGCCCTGGGTGTAGCAGCGTTGTCCAGTATTTCTGTCGCGCAGACTTTGCGCCAGAAACTGGTTGTCGCCCCCGCACAAGAGTTAGCCAGGCAGCCCGATAACGCGGCGCTATTGCAGCGCTGGCGCAGCGGAAACATCGTTCAGTTTGCTTTCGCGGAAAGCGTTACGCTTTTTGGGTTGGTTCTGAGGTTTTTCGGCGCAAGCTGGCCCGTTGCGGCCCCTTTTTTTGCCGTTGGATTGCTGATGCTGCTGCTCAGCGCACCGCGCGATCCTTCAAGGCAGTTCTGACCTGGGCGAACTTCGAGACGGGCGGCGCGATTAGTACGCCCAGCGGAGAAGAATTCCACCCGTGGTGTAGCCTGCACCGACCGTCAGGATCAGTACGAGGTCCCCTTTTTTCAAGCGGCCCTCGGCGACTGCGTCGCGTAGTCCCAACGGAATTGTCGCGGCGGTAGTGTTTCCATAGCGGTCGATATTCACCATCACCTTCGAATCTTCGACGCCGAGGCGCTCCTGCATCGCTTTGATGATGCGGAGATTTGCCTGGTGCGGAACGACGAGCGCGACGTCGTCGCTCTTGAAGCCGTTTCGCTCCACAAGGTGCACGGCCAGGTCGGCCATGCGACGCACCGCGTACTTGAAAACCTGCGAACCTTCCTGATGCACGTAGTGCATCTTTTTTTCGACAGTTTCCACGGAGGAAGGGTTCAGCGAGCCGCCGCCCGGCATGAAGAGGAATTGTCCGCCGGAGCCGTCTACATCGTGTTCGAAATCGAGGATGCCTTCATTCTCTCCTGCCGGCTCGACCAGCGCAGCGCCTGCGCCGTCGCCAAAGAGCACGCACGTCGCGCGGTCCTGATAGTTCAAAATTGAAGTCATCGTATCGCTGCCGATGACAAGGGCTTTCTTGTGCGACCCGGCGCCGACGAATTGCGCGCCGACGGTCAGCGCGTAGGCAAAGCCAGAGCACGCGGCGGATAGATCGAAGCCCCACGCTTTACTGGCGCCGATGCGGTCCTGCACCAGACAGGCGGTCGCGGGAAAAAACATGTCGGGCGTCACGCTTGCCACGACGATCAGATCAATGTCCGCAGCATCCGTTTTCGTTTGTTGCAGGACGCATTTGGCGGCTTCCGTGGCCATGTGGGACGTCGCCATGCCCTTGTCCACCACGTGGCGCTCGCGGATTCCGGTCCGCGTGCGGATCCATTCGTCGTTCGTCTCGACGTATTTTGACAAATCGTCGTTGGTCATGACCCGCGGCGGAACAAAGCCGGCTACGCCCGAGATTTTCGCCGCTATGCGGTGAGACATGTTGCTCCTTACCTGGAGAACCCGGAAACAAAGAAAGGAAATTCTAAGCGATGCCGCCGTTGCCGTACAAGTTGACTACCTGAGCGGACAGTTTAGTAGCGGAAAAGATAGCTCAGTTTGACGAAGAAAAGGCGACCGGTCATGTTGGTCGGCGAACGCTGCAGGAGAACCTGCGCGGGAGAGGTCGTTTCATCGAGGCGAAGATTGTTGAAGCTGTTGTTGTAGCCGATGTAGAGCGCCGTGCCCGGGTGGACCAGATAAGTCAGAAGGAAGTCCGGCACGAAGTTTTTCGATGGCTGAACCGGGCCGCCATCGAAGCTGCCGAGATTACGCTGCAGGTCCAGCAACTGATTGTTCGCAAGTGTCGCGTCGTAATCCATGATCATGCGTAGCGAAAGCTCACGCGTGAACTGATAGTTGAACTTCGTTCGAAGGAGGTAGTTGTTGAAGACCGGATGCCCCGAATCGAATGTCGCGGGCGTGGAACCGTTTCGCGTGCCGAGCCTGTAGTAGATGGCGGTCTCATCAATCCGGAATCGGGCCGAAGGACGCACGGTAAATCCGAGGTTTACGCGATTCACGTTTCCCAAAAATGGCGCCAATCCGCTCGCAGGGAAAAAATTCTCGCCGGTTCCCGTCGTATAGCGCCCGGTAAAGCTCAACCATTTGTATGGCGCGGAACTGAATTGGAAAGCCGTGCTGTGTTTGCGAAACGGAATATTTTCAAATAGTTCGTACGCTTCGCCGCGGCTGACGATAAACGTCGTCTGACGCGTGAAGTCGATCTGGAAGCCCAGCGCCGTCGCCCAATCCTGCAGCACGTTGTTATGGTCCCAATCGACCAACTCGCTGACCGAAGGACCAAAGTCCACAATTTTGCTGTTCGACGGGCGCCAATAATAACCGGCGGCTGACGTTTGCTGGCGTAGGTCCACTCGGGGCACGAAGCCGAGTTCGGTGCAGAATCCCGGGCTGTAATCGGAATAGACGTTGGTCATCACGAAGTGACGGCCCGTGTACGAGAGGTCTGCGTAGAGAGCGTTGCCCTGCGATGAAAACGCCGCACCGGTCTGCGGGGTTGCAAACTCCTGGCAAAGCTGCTGACCCTCCGCTTGCCGCGTCCAGCTGTGCACCGCCTGAAAATCGGACACCCAGTTTTTGCTGAGTTTGAAGCGCGCGTCGAGGGAGACGATTCGATTGCTAGTGTCGGCGAAGTCACGCGTCGACGCGAATGCACCGATGTAGGACTGCTTGCCGAACTCGCGTGCGACGCGAACTACTCCGTCCACGGCGCGCGTGTCGTACGGCCCGCCGCTCGGTTGATCCTGCCCGGGCTGGCGGTCGTCGATCGCTAGCGCGCCCAGTGTCCATGAACCCACTTTGCCGGTCATACGCGACCCGAACTGCGGGTTCATAATCTGACGCGAAAAGAAAAGATTCACCGGCGTCATAAAGAACCCGGCGTTCTCGATGAAGAATGGGCGCTTTTCCGGGAAAAAAACCGCGAAGCGTTGGTTCACCGTCACTTGTGGGTCGTCGGATTCCACCTGGCTGAAATCCGGGTTCAACGTTGCGTCGAACGTCAGCGCGTCCTTCAGAACGAATTTCGCGTCGAGCCCGGCGCGGTGCTCGAAGACATCGCTGAAGCCGGGAGCCGCGCCGTTCGATGGCTGATTCAGAAAGTGATTCGACGCCAGCAGTCCATAGGGAATCAGCTGGATATTGCGGCCCGGCGAAACATGATCGAGTCCGCTGACTGGCGCGAATTGCTGCGCAAGGCCCTGCACGCGCTGCGTCACGTAAGGCCAGTAGTCGTACTCGCTCTTTCGCAAAATCGTGCGATAGAGGGCCACGCCCCACGTTTGCTCCGGCTCATGCGAAAAACGCAAGCTCTTGAACGGAATGGCGAACCAGACTACGTAGCCGTCCGGCGTCAAACGCCCTTCCGAGCTCCATACCGTATCGAAGCTGAAGTCGTAGCCCTGCCCTTCGGTGTAGATGGCGTCTTGCTGAATTCCCATCGGGTTCGAAAAATAGTAGTAGGCGCGATGCTTGTCGTGAAACGTGTCCAGAAAGACGCCGACGCCATCGTCCTGGTCCAGATCCTCGCGCTTGGAGAGATGCGCGCGCACCGCGCCGGAGGCATCCTTGCATTCGAATACGACGTACAGGTTCTTCTGGTTGTACGAAAGATAAGCGGTGGTGTGCTCGCTGGCGGGATCGCCGTCGCCGGGAACATTTTGGCGAAAGTCCGTGACAGTCAGTTCGGCTTCACGCGCATTGCCATCAATGAAGTCGGCCAGCTTCGGAGGGCGCGTGACGCGTGGAATTCTGGAAAGCGGAATCGTCTGAGCGGGCGGCGTCGGCTCGGCGCGCCTCTGCGCGGGCGCCGCGGACGCGCCGATGCAAAAAACCAAGCTCCCAAGAGCGAAAAGTCGGAACAGGGCCCCCATGTAGTATTAACGGTATAACGTGATGTAAGGATGGACGCAAGAGTCAGGTCGTACCATCCCGCTCGCTTTTAACGTGGATGATTGTTCACGATTGGACCAGCTCATGTTTCCACGTGAGGGTCGCGGTTTTTTGCAGCGTTGCCGCCACGGAGCAATATCTTTGGGCGCTCAAAGCGATCGCGTGCTTGACGGCGTCATCCTGAAGATTTCCCCCGATGCGAAACAAAATCTCCAGTTTTGTCCATACCGTCGGCGGAGTTGCCGCCCGCTCTCCGGAACAAATCACTTCGAGCCAGTCCACCTTTTGCCGTTTTTTCTCCAGGATGATGACAATGTCGGTCGCCGTGCAAGCGCCGAGCGCCATGAGCAACAGTTCCATCGGCCCAGGCCCTTCGTTCGTTGTGCGATCGGAGTCGAGATGGATCGTATGCCCGGATGGGCTGATCGCGCGGAACTTCTGCCCGCCTGTCCACACTACTTTCGCCGTTTGCATGGCACTTTCTCCCAACAATGATGTTGCCACGGAGTGCGACTGCGCGGAGCTTATTATGAGTTGCGGCCGGAAGAAAGCGACGCAGCTTCGATGATTGGATTCGGAAGTTGCCGCATCGCCTGCACGAAAATCTGGACGATCTTCGCGTCGAACTGCGCATTCGCGCAGCGTTCGAGTTCGGCCAGAGCATCGGATGCCGGGCGGCCCTTTTTGTAGGTTCGATCGCTCGTTATGGTGTCGTACGCATCGGCAACCGCCACGATGCGCGCGCCGAGCGGAATGTCTTCGCCGGCCAGGGCATCCGGGTAACCCGAGCCATCGAAAAATTCATGGTGGTGCAGGACCATCTGCCGAATCCGTGCTAGCGGCGTCAGCGGCTCCAGAATCTTCGCGCCGAAGACCACGTGCGATTTCATCAAGTCCCACTCTTCGGGATTCAAAGGCCCGGACTTGTTCAGAATCTGTTCCGGAATGCCGACCTTGCCGATGTCATGAAGCACCGCACCCAAACGAACTTCTTCCACTTCGGCGTCGTTCATGTTCAATGCTTCCGCGATCAGTGCCGCGTAAGCCGAAACTTTTTGTGAATGCCCCTGCGTGTAGTGATCTTTTGCGTCGATTGCGAACGCGAGCGACGTCACCGTGTCCAGCACCGCTTGCGGCAGCGCTTGCGGGCCATCCGGTTTTTCCGCCGGCACCGAAGTCGGGGATGCTACTTCCGTGCTCGCCAGCGATTCGGTGAACTGCTTCAATCGTTGATAGATTTCTTCAAACGCTTCGGGTCCCGTCGAGAATAGGCGCTTCAGCGTCACGCCCAGATACGCCTCCAGCACGTCCCGCTTCCACTTCTTCGCTTCGTTCGGGTCGAAGTGGTCGGCCGTCGAAACCGCGTTTCCGCCCTGATGCTTCGACAGGTACATGGACGCGTCCGCCACCTGGATCAGTTCTTGCGGCGACGAGCCATGCAGCGGATAGCAGGCGATACCGAAGCTGGCCGAAATATTTTTTTCGCGCAAAAGCGGATCGGCCGAAACCCAGCCACGCAGCTTAGAAGCAAGCTGCCGCGCCTGCTCCATCGAAGTTTCCGGCATCAGGATTACAAATTCATCGCCGCCGTACCGCGCGACGACGTCCGAACGGCGGCAATTCGTTTCAAGAATTTGCCCGACGCGTTGCAACACCAGGTCGCCTTCGAGGTGGCCATAGAAATCATTTACGAATTTGAACCGGTCGAGGTCCATCAGCACCAGCGCAAAGGCGCGGCCGGCGCGAGTCGAACGCTTCCATTCGGCCGAAAGCGCTTCCATAAAGAAGCGGTGCGTTTTGACGCCGGTGAGCCCGTCCGTGATTGCTTGCTCTTGGGCCTTCTGGAACGTCAACGCATTGTGCAAGGCGCCGGAAATCAAGTCGGCCAGCGTGCCGAGCAAAAGTATCTCTTCATCCGTGAACTCGACTGGTTCCGACGATTCCACATACAAAACGCCGTGCAGCTGCTCCGCGTAAAACACCGGCAATCCAATTGCTGCGACCGAATCGGGTAGCAACGGCTTTAGCGTCAATTCCGAATGCACCGAGGCACTGTACGATGCCATATTGCCGGTCCGCGCCACGTGGCCGAGTAACCCCGCTCCGAGCGGAATACGCTGGCCCAGCGTGCCGCGCCGTTTTCCGGCCTCCGCTTGAATTACGATTTCGCGCGTCGAATAATCCAGTGTCGCGATGCCGATGTGGTCGTACGTGAGGCCCACTTCTAGTTGCTCCGTAATCTTGGCGAGCATTTCATCGGGATTCAGCGTGGCGATCGCATTTCGCGAAATTGTATTCAGCAGCGAAAGATGGCGCGCCTTCGTCCGCTCTTCCTGGAACAGCCGCGCGTTTTCCATCGCAATCGAGGCTTCGCTCGCCAGCACGCGCAGCAGTTCGAGATGGCCTTCGTCGAACGTACGTTCCTGGTCGGAGAATACAGCCATCGCGCCGATCGCGCGGTCATACGCGACCAGCGGAACGCCGCAGAAACATCCGCGGTTGCGAAGCGGCTGAACTCCGAGTTTCTTCGCTTCTTCCATATAATTCTCGCGAATCAGCACGGGTTGCCGCGTCCGGATGATGTACTCGGTGATGTGATTTCCCGCTGGGCGTGAGCGTTTCGGCTGACGGACGCCGTCGATAATTTCAAGGTCGAAGTGCATCTCGTCCAGCGTTCCGTCAATCGAGCCGATGTAGAAATTCTCGACATCAAACAAGCGCCGCAGCTCTTCCCATATTTTGCGGAACAAGTCTTCCTTTTGCAGCGTGGAACTCAGCGCGCGGCCGATTTCGTTGAGCACGTGCAATTCTTCAGAGCGCCTCGCCGTCTGCTGAATCAGCATGCTGTTCTCTACCGCCATGCCGATTTGGTGGCCCAGCGCGAATAGCAGCCGCAATTCTGCCGGCGTAAACTTCCGGCTGTCGGGGGACCCGAGCAGCAGTACTCCGAACGCCTGCTCCTTTGCTTGCAGGCTGATCGCGATAATGCTCCGCAAATCCTGCTTCAGCGCAAGCTGCCGAAATCTGCGAATCGGTTCTTCTTTTTCCAGCGCGCTGAGCGAATTGTCGCGCAAGTCGCGGAAGCCAAGCAATCCGCCGAGGCGCGCGACCAGGCCGACGAGATAATCATCCAAACCTTCCTGTTGCACGGTTCGGCAAAACTCATCGTCGAGCCCTGCGGCGACCACCGAAGTGGGCCCTTGCGGATCGCCCTGGTGCAGAAACAGCGCGCCGGCGGGCAAGCGCACGACGCCCAGCACTCGGTCCAGCGCCTGGGAAAGCATGCGGTGAATTTCGCCGCCGACAAAACTCGACGTCGCAAGATTCAGATTCGACAGCGCCAGCATGTTTCGTTCAACGCGCCGCTTTTCCTCTTCGTACAGCGCCATCACCATCATGATTGCCGCGAACGCTGCAGGAAAAGATGACGTGGGATGCAGCGCCAGGTGGCGGGCCTCAAGCGTCCGCTCGAAGAGTGCGAAGCCGATTCCCATCAATCCCCAGCCGAAGAAAACGACGGACAGAAGCCGATCGGCCAGCGTCTCCTGGCGTCGGCTTTCGCGCCAGAAAATAGCTGCGGTCCCGATGTATACGGCGCCGCCCCCGATCATCACCGAGGCCGGCAGGCGATAAATGGAATTGGCAGCGGCCCAGACCGCGAGAACGCCGGCGGCGATCAGTGCAGGCACCAGCCATGGTTTGCGTTGCGAATAAAGTTGCGTGCCGAGAAAAAAGAGAATGCCGGCAACGCCAAACAGCCAGTGATCAAGTGAATTCTGGAAGGACGCTTCGCCCGGCTTTCCCGCGAACGCCGACCCGAGATAATGCAGCGCGAGCAGGCACCAGCCCGCCGTCCACAACAGCAGATACGTCTGGCGTTTTACGCTGTGGATGTACGCAAAAAACCCCGCCACAAGCGAGGTGGCGATCAGCAGCGCAATCGCAATAAGTCCGTGATCCGTCAATGAAACATTCACTTTCGCGCCCGCTAAGAAGGCGCTATTGGGCAGTCCAGCGCAAACAAAATTGCCGCGCGCAAACGATTTTCTGACCGCGGCGCACGCGAACAAGCCCGTAAACACGTCTGGAGACACACCTTACCCGAACAACCTTACGTACCCGGAATTATGGGCTACCGCTTTTTACCTGTGCAACCGTACTGGGGTACTGGTGGCCAAAGAGACAGCGTCCCCGTTTGAGGTAACCGTAACGGCACAATTGGCGCGGCCGCGGCGTCCCAGCGCTTAAGCCCCCGCTTTTGCGGCCCGTTGCCTATTTCGCTACACTGAATGTTTGGAATTTCACGGAGGATTGTCGCAGCCCATGGCCGAACAGCCCAACTCGACTCCAAATCAGCCGCGCGTGCGCTTTGCGCCGTCTCCCACCGGCTATTTGCACGTCGGCGGCGCGCGCACCGCACTTTTTAACTGGCTTTTTGCTCGCCGCTATCACGGCACGATGATCCTGCGTATTGAAGACACCGACGCCGAGCGCAATAAGCCCGAATTGGTCGACGGCATTCTGGAAGGACTGAAGTGGCTCGGCGTCGATTGGGATGAAGGCCCGTTCTATCAGTCGCAGCGTACGCAGCTTTACAAGGATTCCGCCAAGAAGCTGTTAGCGGACGGCACCGCATTTCTGTGCTACTGTCCGCCGGAAAAATATGTCGGCGGTGACCACGCGGAAGAAGGAGCGGAGGGCGCAAAAGTTCGCCGGATCGTGCGCTGCTCCTGCCGCGACGGGAGACCGTCGTCCCCGGACACGAAACCGGCCGTCCGTTTCAAAGTTCCTGTTGGCGGCAAAACGAAGTTCTTCGACGCGGTTTTTGGCGAACGCGAATTCTCGAACGACGAAATTGAAGATTTCGTCCTTCTCCGTTCGGGGAAAGTCGGCGAAGATTTCGGCCAGGCGATGTACCAGATGAGCGTCGTCGTCGACGACGTGGACATGCGCATCACGTCCGTCATCCGCGGCGCCGACCATATCTCGAACACGCCGAAGCAGGTCTTGCTCTATAACGCGCTCGGCGCAACGCCGCCTGTCTTCGCGCACGTTCCGCTGATTCTCGGAGCGGACAAGTCCCGTCTGTCGAAGCGCCACGGAGCGACCGACGTCAACATGTATCGCGCGGAAGGCTTTCTGCCGGAAGCATTTCGCAATTTCCTGGCGCTCCTCGGCTGGGCGCCCGGCGGGGACGAACAGTTCTTGCGCACGAGCGAGCTACTCCAAAAATTTTCACTCGATGGCGTCAGTCACACCAACGCCGTCTTCGATCGCCCGAAACTCGAATGGTTCAATACGCAATTCCTGCAAAAACTTCCCATCGAAGAACTGCTGCCGGAAGTCGAAGCCGAACTGAAACGCAGTGGCCTCTGGAAAGAGGAATGGGGCAGCGGTGCGGGTCACGAGTGGTTTTCACGAACGGTGGACTTGCTCCGGCCGCGTGTCCGCCTGCTGCCGGATTTCTCCACGTGGTCGCGCGCGTTCTTTGCCGACGATTTCAGCTACGAACAGGCCGCCAAGGACAAATTCTGGAAAGATCCCAAGGTCCCCGAACTGCTTTCCAAAACCGCCGACACACTCGCCGCGCTTCCCGAATGGAATCACGACGCGTGCGATCACGCGAGCCGCGCTGTCGCCGAAGCCGGCGGCGTGAAGGCTGGATTGCTCATCAACGCGATTCGCGTCGCCATCGTAGGCCAGGCCGTCGCGCCACCGCTCTTCGATACCATGGTCGTCCTCGGTCAGGAGCGCGTCGTCCGCCGCCTGCGTGCTGCGCTCAAGGAATTCGCACCCGCATAAGTAGCATAGCCACTCTTGGCTGCGTCGCCCGTCAAAATTCAGCGCCGACCCACAATTTGTGCGATAACTTCAAAGTCGCTCTTAGCGAGGTGTTCGATGCGCTCCTCTCGCCGTTCTTTCCTGAAATCCGCCGCCGCATCTGCTTCCTTCGCCACCTTCCCGCGCTTCAGCCGCTCGGCTACACGATTCTTTCCCGACGATGCTCTGAAAGCAAAGCTTGCGAACGATCCACTCCGCCCGCAATTCCATCTGCTTCCCGCAAAAAACTGGATGAACGATCCCAACGGTCCCATTTACTGGAACGGCCGCTACCACATGTTTTTCCAGTACAACCCCAACGCCGCCGTCTGGGGCGACATGCACTGGAATCACGCCGTGAGCGAAGACATGATTCACTGGCGCCACTTGCCGATCGCTCTTGCCCCCACGCCCGGCTGGGCTGATGCCGACGGGTGCTTCACCGGCAGCGCCGTCAACGACAACGGCACCGCCACAATTCTCTACACCGGCGTACAGGAAACTCCGTTCGAACGAGCGACGCTCCGCGACGGCCACCACAATTTCCGCGAAACGCAGTGCCTCGCCACTTCTTCCGATCCACAATTGCGCACCTGGAACAAATGGAAAGAGCCGGTCATTCAGCCGCCCGACGATCCCAAACTCACCGGCTTCCGTGATCCGTTTCTCTGGCAGGGCGAAATCTCAAAATTGTGGTATCTCGGCGTCGCTTCCGGCCAATTCAAAGTCGGCGGCCGCGTCTTGCTCTATCGCTCAAAAGATTTGCGCAACTGGGAATATCTCCATCCGCTCGCGACCGGCCACTGGACCGAAAAAGAAAACATCAATCCCGTCGATTCCGGCGAAATGTGGGAATGTCCTGATTTCTTTCCGCTCGGCAAAAAACACGTTTTGCTTTATTCCACCGCAGGCCAGGTCGTCTGGGAAGTTGGCGACCTGGATTCGAAAGAACTCGTCTTCCATCCACAAAAACGCGGCGTTCTCGACCACGGAGCCTACTACGCCCAGAAAACGCAGCTCGATGCGCGCGGCAATCGCATCCTCTGGGGCTGGATTCCCGAAAAACGCCCCGACGGCGAACTAATCACCGCCGGCTGGGCCGGCTGCATGGCCCTCCCCCGCGAGCTCTCTCTAGCCGCAGATGGCACTCTCGAAATGAACTTCCCTCGAGAGATCAAGTCGCTCCAGCGCGCTCCGGTTTCCCTCAAGACCGGCCATCTAATCGCCCTTGATGCACCGAACGTGAGAATAGACGGCATTAAACTAGAAAACCTGGCATTTGAACTTGCTTGGATCTCCGCCAAGCATTCTTGGTCCTTCACACTGAGTGACTCCGTGGGAGAATGGCTTTCGGTTGGGTCCTCTCTCACCGAGTCTGGTGCGCGCATGAAGATGAATGATGTCGCCTTTGATATCCCATTGGCTGACCCGAAGTGGGATAGGTTTCGCATGATCGTCGATGGTTCCGTCGTGGAGACAATTTGCAATCAACGAGAAGCGCTTACTCTGCGAGTCTACCGCAAGCCGACCGGGCCTCTCACACTCAGCACGCACGTTCCAGAGAACTCGGAATTCATGTGGGGCGAGGCCTGGCAAATGAAAGCCATCTCCAAAGACCGTCTCACAACGCCATCATTCTAAGGTTTTTGATCTTTTTTCTGGTCGCCGCTGTCCGTTTTAATTTCTTTCTTGATAGTTTTGTGTAGCACGGAAACCCCAAAAACAGGATTATCGCGTGTCCCCGTAATCGTAATAGGCAGCTCCGTGCCGGCGCCATTTTTCTGAAAAAACGGATCGAACGCCTTCAGAAAAAATGATTTTGCGCCCGTCACGGTCTGCGAGAGTTTTGCTTTCATACGTATCTTGCCGCGCAAGTCCAGTTCCCCGCCGCGAATATTATAAGTTCCTTCCAAATTGATCAGCGCACCTTCCACGCCAAACGTGAGGCTTCGAAACGCGATCACGCCTTTTTCCAGATGAAAGCTTCCACGCAAATCCGAGAGCGCGCTGCCGATGTCCCCGTCCTCGGGCATGCCCTGCGCGTGCCTGCTCAATGATTCCAGTTTTTCGCGGACATCCGGGCTCGACCATTTGGCATCTTCGACTCCGAAGGCCCCGTCAAGGATCATCTTGTCGAGAGCTCTCTCTTTTCCGGGTTCCACCGTGAGTGCCGCTTTCAGTTTCACGGGACCGGTTATCAGCGGCTTATCGGACTTGATCGCCAGGCTGAGCATGTCTTCAATCCGGCTTTGTGATGTGCTTGCATAAATCGTGATGCGATGGCCCGCGTTTGGAACGAGAACGATCTTCCCTTCGGCATATATCGGCGACTTCACAAGTTTCGCGCGCACCACTTTGAGATATGTGTCTCCATTCGTGCCGTCCACCGTCGCGTCAAATTCCGCGTGCAGTGCCACCGGTTTACCCACTTTGTCGAGCGAAAAGTCCGGCGTATCGGTTTCGCCTTTCACTCCCAACTGATTAAGTGGGCCAAGAAACTGTCCGTGCGACGAGAGCGTCCCATCGATTCCAGGAAAGGGGCCAAGATCCGCGTTTTCGAAGTTGTATTCCCCTGCGACGGGAGAATTTCCCGGCTCCTCTGCATTCCACGGTCCAAATTGTCCTTGCGTCGAAATTTCGCCGACGGGTTGCGCGTTGGTGAGCGTTCCGCTAAACGCAAACGGTTTGTCGAAATCGACTTGATCCAAAATCAGGTTGTGGATCCGCCAATCGAGCGGCTCCTTTCCCGCCCTGTTCGGAGTCGCGAGTATGTCCGCGTCGTGGCAGATAATTTTCTCCACAATTGTTTTCGGTAATTTCGTTTTGCTCAACTGGTCCTGAATTTCCCGCCACGAAGTTTCTTTGCCTTTTTCGCCGCCAGGTGGAAGCGCGATTTGCAGTCTATCCACATGGACGACCGCGATGTGTTTGGTTGGCCGAAGCAGTCCGATGATGCCCGTCGAAAAGGAAAATCGCCCAACCTGAACGAGAGGCGGGATGTCCGTGCGGTTGTGGTGGCGCAGCGTAAGGCCTTCGCCCACTGCGACTACGCGGGGGAATACGACCACGCGGAAGGCTCTTAATTCCACATTGCTCTGGAAGCGTTCACTAAGTTCCTGCTCAACTTTCTTGCGAAGGCCGGCTTCCAACGCCCGGGCGCGCCAGATGAGAATTGCGAAAACAAAAATCGCCGCAACAGAAAAACACGCCGCCGCAAGCATCCATCTGCGAAATTGTCCATCAAACATGAATTGAGTTTCGCAGAGGCGCGAAAGGAATAGCTACTTCTGTTTGAAGAATTCTCCGTGGGTGGGTTTTGCGCTGGTGGCGATGGTGAAAGCAGCGTCGACGTCTTGACGGACGGGCGGGAGGCAGACGGATTCGCTGCAGGCTTGGTAGCGGAGCTTCAGGGGGATGTGTTGCGCGCCTAGCGGAGCGTCGACGGGTGCGGTGACTTTCATATGTAGAGTGACCGTGCCGGTGTACACGTTCAATTTTTCCGATTGAGAAAACGCGAAAGATTTCAGAGTTCCGTTCGGGTATGTCACTTCGCTCGCTTTGTAGCCGACAGGCAGTTCCGCCCGCAATTCCGTGGGAATCAGGTACTCGAGCGTCGTTTTGCGGGCGTTGATGTGGTATCCATCGCGAATTTTCAGAACGACTGCAATTTGAAATTCTTTTCCGCGCGCGACGGGCTCGAAGGAAGTGTACGCAGTCGAATTTACGACGTCTTTTGCGTTTGGAATTTGCGCTTCAGTGGTGAAAACAAATCCAAAAAACGCCAGAACCAATGGAATGAGAATCTTTTTCACAGCTTCACCTCGCTGCCCATTTGCTGGGAGATGACGCGACTCATCACGCCCGTCAAATCCTCGCCGGTCTTTTCGAGCACGAATGCATTCTTTTTCTCGGACCATCCCAGTTTAAAACTTGTGGAAAGCGCGGAGATCCAGATTTCGCGCATCGGCGTGTTCGGAGAAATCACGAATTTCGCTTCTTCCGGTTCTTCAAATAACACTTCCAGTTTGCCGCTTTCGCCTTCCACGTCAAAGCCGTGCGCGTCGCCCGCGTTCAGCATGCGGCGCTTCAAATCGTCGAACGCCGCTTCGCACTTCTTTTGAAAATCGCGTTCGTCCAGCATCTCGCCTACAGGTTTCCTTCGATAAGCTTTGCGTACTCTTCGTACGCAATTGCCCCGGTCGTTCGCTTGATCTCTTTGCCATTCTTGTCGAACAAAACGGTCGTCGGAAATCCCAGCAATCCGCCAAACTTGCTGGCAATTTCGTCGTTGCCCAGCAGAATCGGATAGTTCATCGGAACTTGCTGGCCGCCGCCAATGTCATACCGTTTCTTTTCCACGAATGGCGCAACAACACTCTTTCCTTCGTCATCCATCGCGACGCCGAGGATCGTAAACCCTTTTGGCTCGTATTTTGCCTGGAGCTGGATCAACTCCGGAATTTCAATCTTGCAAGGCTCGCACCACGTCGCCCAGAAATTTACGAGCACCACTTTGCCTTTGTATTGCGCGACGGTCACATCCTTACCGTCGAGAGTCTTGATGACGACCTGTGTTGGCCCGCCATTGGCGCTCGTTTTGTGCTTGCAGCCAACGCCGACTAGCGCGAGCACGGCAATGAACGCCAAGAGAAACAACTGTCTCCGCATGAATGATTCCGAACCTTTCCGCTGGTGTTTGCTCAATTCCAGTATACCCGCCTTTGCATATCGGTTTTACTTCCCGCCGGTCACCGCTTTTTCGAGCCACAGCACGAGCTCATTTAGCGCGCCAAGTTTTCCGGCCAGCCACGTCAGCCGGTTTACGAAAATCAACCCGCCGACAAACAAAAGCAGTGCACCGCTAAATACTTCGACGGCGTGCAAATGCTTGCGGAAGCGCTGATAGAACCTGAGAAATTGTCCGATGCCGACGGCGGTCAGCAAAAACGGAATTGCGAGCCCGGCGGAATAAGCCGCAAGCAACAGCACGCCGCGGAAAATGGTTTCACTCGCAGCCGCTAACGCCAGAACCGTCGCAAGAATCGGACCGATGCAAGGCGTCCATCCAAACGCGAACGCGAAGCCCAGAAGAAAACCGCTCCAAATTCCCGGCTGCTTGGATGTGCTGCGCAAATGCACATCGCGATTCAGCCAGCGAGCGAGCGTCGGCCCAAAAAATCCGATTACGGAGAGCGAAAAGAAATGCACCGCGCCGAGTTTCAGGAACAGTGGATCGCGATAAAGGAGGGAAACAATTCCGAGGACCACTAGCAGCGACCCAAGAATAATTCCAATCTTGAACGTCAGCTTGATGAGCACGCCCAGCAAATGCAGGCCGAACAAAATAATCAGCGCGCCAGCGATCGGCGCGAGCGTCGTGCGGTTTTCACGCAAGAACGAGCCGACGGCGCTGGCCGAAGCGCCGAAGGAAATGAAGACCGCGGAAAATCCGAGCACAAACGAAAGCGCCGACGCGAAAAGCCCACCGCGCGGCTGTTGTCCCTGCCGCAATTGCTCCATCCCCACGCCGGACAACATCGAGATGTAGCCGGGCACGAGCGGCAGCACGCATGGCGAAAGAAACGAAACCAGTCCCGCAAGAAACGCGGCCGCGAATGAAACGTCAGCATGCATGAGCGAAATGACCTCGAGTCTTATGGGATGAAGCGGCCCGGAATTTGGTCGCAAGCTGCCTACGCCTGCGGATTGCCCTTCGCGATTGTCCCATAGTTTTCCAATAATCCGGTGCAACACGAAACGCCGCAATTGGCAGACATCTGACGGATACCGCTGGCGCGGGCGTCGTATTCCAAAATTCGCACTTGCCGTAAGTCATAGCAAATAAGCCCTTTAAATAGCCATGTTTTGGTGTCCGAGATGCTCCTCCGCTACCACGGAGAAGAATCATGGCGCGTATTTTCAACACGGGCTGGACGCCAAACAAACTCACACTGCTGCGCGTAGCCGTGGGATTCACGGCCGTAAGTTTCTTTGGACGCGGCACGTGGGCAAACCTCTTCGCCGTGGCGCTGACGGTGGCAACCATTGCGCTCGACGCGTTAGACGGCCATCTGGCGCGAAAGAAACAGATGGCGACGCCGCTTGGCGCGCAACTCGATGTGTTGGGCGATCGCATGATTGAAAACGTCTATTTCACATACTTTGCCGTCGTGGGGATGGTTTCTCTATGGCTGCCAGTTTTATTTTTTGCGCGGGGCGCGGCGACGGATTTCTTGCGCGGACTGGCACTGAAGGCAGGGCATTCCGGCTGGGGTGCGAGCGGAATGCTGCAGACATGGTGGGGACGCGCGCTGGTGGCGTCGCGCTGGAGTCGCGGTTTGTACGCGGCGATGAAATGCCTGTGCTTCTGCTATCTCGGTCTTGAGTTGGCACTAACGCGCGGGCCGGTGGCGCTGCTCGGAACCGTTGCCGGCGATATGCACATGACGATTCGCGCGACCGCGCAAGTGCTGACGTGGGCGACGGCGGCGTTTTGCGTCGTGCGCGGACTGCCAGTGTTGATTGAAGGCTGGAAATATTTTGTCCGTGCGGCGGGCGTTGTCCCACGTAAAAACAAATTGGCGAGGGAAGCGGCATGAATCGCGCGGTTTTTTTTGACGTCGATGGAACACTGACGGAAATGCCGTCGCTGGAACGGAGATATTTTCGGGCGCTGCGGCGCGAAGGAAAAGTTTCTTGGCGAAACGGAATTGCGTGGCTCGCCGAATTTGCGCGGCTGCTGCCGAACGGCCTCACCCAAGCGCTACAGGGAAACAAGGCGTATCTGCGCGCGGTTCGCTCGACCGGTCTCCGCGCGAATCGTGCGGGGGGCGATGCGCCTTTTTTTCCCGAAGCAGTGGAAAGTGCCGCAAGGCACGCCGCGAATGGCGACCGGATTGTGTTGGTGACCGGCACGCTGGAATTTCTTGCGGAGGGAATCGCGGATCGCCTTCGCGGCGAGCTGGCAAAAAGAAATCTGACTGCGGAGATCCACGTATGCGCGACGCGGCTCGAGGAAAACGATGGGCGCTGGACAGGACGCGTGCTCGGGCGGCCGGTGTTTGGCGAAGCGAAAGCGGTAGCGGTTTGGTGGTACGCGGAGAAATGGAAATTGAATTTGGCGGAATGCAGCGCGTACGGGGATAGCGCGCCGGACGAGTGGATGCTGGCGAGCGTCGGAAAACCTTTCGCGGTGAATCCGGATTCCGGTTTACGGCAAGCGGCGCGGCGGCAAGCCTGGACCATTGTGAAATGGGCGAGAGAAGTTCGCCCGAAAACGAAATTGGCAAAGATGGTTCCGGAAAGAGCGCGATGAAGAAGCAAGAAGGCTTCGATTCCAATGAAGCGATTCTGACCTGGCCGCAAGGTGAAACCAGAGAATTCGCGCTGCAAAACCTTGGCGGAGCCGTTCAGCGTGAATTGGCATACGCGTGGAAGGCTTGCGGCACGTTTGAATGGATCGCGCTCGGCTACATGGCACTGTCGAGTGGACTGATTGCAATCTTCGCGCGAAATCTGGCGCATCCGCTGCGACTGGTCGTAACGCAAGCGCTCGTTTCGTTTTTGATTCTGGCGCTCTCTCGAATCGCCGCGGCGAGCGAGCAGCGTGCGATTGTGAGCGGCGAAACATTTTCGACCCGCTTCTGGCATTTCTGGCGGCACTGGTATCCGCACTTGTTCTTTCTTTTCTGTTTCGAGGAATTGGGAAAGCTCGTACACCTTGTGAATCCGGGCTGGCAGGACGCGAAACTGATTGCGTTCGATTACTGGCTGACGGGCGTGCATCCGGCGCTGTGGCTCGAACAGTTTTCCACGCCCGCGCGGAACGATTTCTTTCAGTTCGCTTATCTTACGTACTTTACGTATCTGCTGATCGTCGGCGGCGTTTTGTACTACCGCCGCGACTGGGAAGCGTATTGGGCGACGATGACGTACTCGGCCGCGGGATACGTGGTCGGGTATTGCATCGCGATGTTTTTTCCGATTGAGAGCCCGTGGTTCGCGATGGCGGGAATGTGGCACGGGAATTTGCAGGGCGGGCCGTTCACGGCGACGATCGATTTTATCGAACACTTTGGGCGTGTGCGCGGCGCGGCATTCCCCTCGGAGCATGTAGCTGGTTCGGTGGCGGCGTTGTGGGGCGCGTGGAAGCACCGGCGGTGGCTGTTCTGGACTTTGCTGCCGCTGGCACTGTGCATGTGCGTTGCGACGGTCTGGGGCCGGTACCACTACGTGGCGGATGTGCTCGCCGGCATCGCGACCGGGACGCTCGGCTACCGGATGGGGAGTTGGGTGCTGAAGCAGAGGCGAAAGACCGTACACCCCGGCATTTTTGGCAAAGAGTGCGGAAGTTATTGAATCTAAAGGAGATGGTTTGCACTCTTGTGCAAGAGAGTGCGTAAGTGGTTGAAAACAAAGGGCTGCTGTTTTGCCATGTTGCGATTCGCCGCAAAGATTGTGGAAGAGACCGAAAAGAACCCGCTTGAGGGACTTTCCTGGTGAGGCACACGAAGGAGCCGACTTTCTCCCCTCCATGATTCTTACAACGTTATATTACATAATGTATAATAAAAAAGCAAGCTAAATCCAAGATTTGGCCACAATTTGTAACGACCGAAGAGGCATGGCGGGCCGGGCCATCCCCAAAAGCGTGAGCCTGCTACCTGTACTCGTACTATTTACGGTACCAGTACAAGAGGCATGCAGACGGTGCCCGACGGGGCAGGTAGGATGGCGCCTGAACTCATATGGAACAACAGCCGCGGACTGCGGCAGCAGGTTGCCGGACCGCGCGAAAATTCATAACCATAGAAGAAAGGCCGCCATTGACGACCCCCATCGCTGAACCAACGCAGGAGCAGGAAGATTCATTTCGTCTACTCGTGGAGAACAGCAACGACATCCTAACCATCCGAGAAGCGGATGGACGAGTGCGCTACACAAATCCAACGTTTTATCGAATTCTGGGCTACAAACAGGAAGAGATCGTAGGCTCGACGTGTTTTGAATTGATCCATCCGGAAGACCGCGAAGTGGTGCTGGGCGCATTGGATGAACTCGTGAAAACGCCCGGCGCACGCGATTCGGTGCAGTGCCGCGCGCGCCACGCCGAAGGCTTCTGGATGACGTTTGAAATAGTGGCCTCGAATTTGTTGGACCATCCCGAAGTGCGGGGCGTAGTGATCAACGGCCGCCACATCGTAGATAGAGAAAAGCGCGAGGCGCGCAAAGACCAGTTAATCACGGAACTAAAACAGACGCTGCTGGGCTTGAACACGCTGTCCGGGATATTGCGGATTTGCGCTTCGTGCAAAAAGATTCAAGAAGAAAGTGGGACTTGGCAGCAAATCGAAGTGTATGTCCGCGATCACGCGCAGGTGGAGTTTTCCCACGGGATTTGCCCGGAATGCACAAATTACTGGTATCCGGAGCATACGCCGGCAAAACCGGAGTAGAGTCTCGCCTAAGTTCGCCGCAATGAGTTTTGCCGGTGCACCGCCTTGCCGTCCGTTGACTTGAGCAGGTGTGTGGCCTAGTATCCACGCGAAATAAGACAGCGCGTGAGGATGGGCCGCATGAGCGATTGGGTGTATTTGCAGGCGAATCCGGCGGAAGAGTTGATGCGGCTGCACGAGTTTTCAATCGTCAAAGTGCAGACGACGGGAAACGTGACGTTCGGGATTACGGTGAAAGAGTTTGCGGTGCCGCCGCCCGGTCAGCGAGTGCGGTTCTACGCTGAGGCGGACAAGGCGGTGAATCAGAAGGCGGCGCCCTTTGTGCCGTGCGGCTGGGGCGAATCGCTCTTTTCGGCGCTGGGGGATTGCGTGCGGCTGATACGGCAGTTTCCCTATGATAGCGAGGAGCGCGCGGCGAAATGATCCTTAAATTCACAAAGCGCGAACTGGAGCCGGGGCTGGCGGTGCTGACGATTCAGGGAAACATTCACTGCGGGCCGGAATGCGCGCGTCTGGAGCGGGAAGTCGAGTCCATGATTGCGGCGCATGAGACGCGGGTGATTTTCGATATGAGCGGCGTGACGCATGCGGATAGCGCGGCGATTGGGTCGATTGTGCGATGTCTGGCGAAATTAAAAGAGTCCGGCGGGGGACTGCGGATTGCCGCGGCGCAGTCGATGATCGATTACAGTTTAAAATTGACAAAAGTCGACAAGATTATCGGGATGTTTGCGACAGTGGAGCAGGCGCAAGCGGGATTCGCGGAGCGCGTCTGACAAAGAGCCGATCTGAAGATCGGCTCTTTGCAACTGCTTTCTCAGCGATCGACCTTCGCCAAGAACTCGAGCAAGGCGACTTTGTATTTGGCCGGAGCGAGCAGGGCGGATTGTTCGTGGCACGAGACGTCAAATTGAAGGAGAGTTTTTGGCGACGCGGCGGCCGCGTAGACTTGCCGGCCCAAGTCCGGAGGAATGACCGGATCGGTAGTGCATTGGACGATCAGCAAGGGCGCATTGATTTTTGCCATTTTGCCCTTTGTATTGAACTGCGAACCTGCCAATAGACTTAGTCCGGGCAAAAACCAGTAGGCGCGCCGTGCCATGGCGGCGATTGAGGGGAATGGCGCCTCGAGGATTACGCCGCCGACATTTGTTTGTGAGGCGAGATCGGCGGCTACAGCTGTCCCGAGCGATTGGCCATAGGCGATGATGGACTTAGGGTCGATGCCGCGTTTTTCCGCGAGGTAACGCAGCGCAGAGCGGGCATCACGATAGAAATCCTTCTCATTTGGCTGGCCTTCACTCTTGCCATAACCGCGATATTCCACGGCGAGGACGTTTACCGGAAGTTCGTGAAGAAACCGGTCGACATACACGCGGTCTGAAATGTTGCCCGCGTTGCCATGAAACGTAAGGAAGGTGAACTTGGCGCTGTCGGCGGGAATCCACCATGCGTGAAGTTTTGCGCCGTCGTCCGCGGAAATCCAAACGTCCTCGACACGAAGTCCTGAAGGATGCCAATCGCCTGCAAGGCGCGAGGGGAGGTTCGGGAAAAAGATGAGATGCGATTCGAAGATTCGCAAGAGCAGCAGGATGGAGAGATAGGTGACGCCGAGAATGGTCAAGAGGCGACGGAAACTGAAGCCCGATGAACGTTCAGTCATGTGACGGTTTTCCGATAAAGGGAAGGGCACTTTCGATCGCATAGCTTATAGCGGCGAGTTCGGGCTCCGAAGAACTAGCACCGATGAGTTGGAGTCCGAGCGGAAGGCCGGAGGGCGACAGGCCGCAAGGGACGGAGATTGCAGGGGTGCCTGCGAGATTGGCGGGGCGGTTGAGGCGCAGCAAGAGTGCGCGCGTAGCGTGGTCTTTGCCGTTGATAGTGGTGGATTCTTCGCCGATGAGCGGAGCGGGGATGGGAGTGGTGGGGACAGCGAGAGCGTCGACTTTGGTTTCGCTCAGAACCGAATGAAATTGTGCGATGAACTTTTCGCGCGACTCCATTGCCTCGAGATAAGTTGTTGCTGTGACGCGGGCGCCGATTTCGAGACGCGCGCGAACGTCTTCGCCGTAGTCGGCGGAATTTTTCGGAAACCAGCCGACTTTTTGATGATAGCGGGTGGCTTCGGCCCAGGCGATGTTGTTGCCGGCGGTTTCGGTTTCGTTCAGGAGCGGAATCGACACCTCTTTGATTGTGAACCCACGTTTCCGGAGCATTTTTAGAGTTGATTCGAAAGAAGCTTGCACTTCAGGGGAAATCGCGTCGAAGAAGAACTCTTTCGGAATGCCGAGCGTGAATTTCTTCTTGCCGCGCGAATCGAGAGATTTGGAAAGCGGCTGTTCTCCTTTGCGTGGCTCGGAAATTGCATCGAACAGAAGGGCCGCGTCTTTTACCGAACGCGCCATCGGACCGGCGCAATCGAGCGTCGGCGACAGGGGAATGATTCCCTCGACGGAGACACGGTGAAGCGACGGTTTGAAACCGACAATGCCGCAGAGCGAAGCAGGAATACGAATTGAGCCGCCTGTGTCCGTGCCGACCGCTGCAGCGCAAAGACCAGCCGCGACGGCTGCGGCTGCGCCGCCGCTGGATCCGCCCGGAACGCGCGCCGTGTCCCACGGATTGCGCGTGGCCCCGAAATGCGGATTGTTCGTGGTGACGCCGTAGGCGAATTCGTGGAGATTGGTTTTGCCGAGAATGATTGCGCCGGCGGCCTTGAGCCTCGTGACCGCGTGCGCGTCATGATCTGGAATGAATTCCTTTAGAAACTTTGAGCCGGCTGTGGTGCGAATTCCGCTGGTATGGATATTGTCTTTCAGCGCGATGGGAATTCCATGAAGCGGACCGCGATCGCGGCGTGATTTCTTGCTGCGCGGGTTGCAGAGCTCAGTTTCGACTTGGCGGGCTTGCGCGAGCGCGAGGTCGGGTGTGACGGTCAAGTAGGCGTTGAGTGTGGGATTCAGCCGATCGGTACGATCGAGAAAATGTTTTGTGAGCTCGACCGGAGAGAGCTTGCGAGCGCGAAAGAGACCGCCGATTTCAGCAATAGAAAGATACGCGAGACCGTGTTTTGCCATGAAGGAGGAATTTAACACAGAGAGCGCAGAGGACACAGAGAGCACGGCGCGGCGGGAGGCACCTTTCGTTGAATCGCAAACGAAGTACAAGGTTTCCGGATCTAGAAGATTTTTTCCTGACGGCGCAAATTTCCGAATGTGCCGAGGTTGGCGATGATGAAGGCGACGCGGAACTGATTTTCTGTGCGGACCGGGCCGAGGTTGATGCGCCGGTATTCCAGAGCGATGCCGCAGCAACCACCGTTGTAATTGATTTGCGCGATTTGGTTTTGCAGGACGCCATTTGTCACGTCGTAGCTGATGCCGGCGGTGGCGTTGAAACCTTTGCGATTCAGGCTGCCGTAGCCGAAAAGGGCGCGTACTTGATTGGAAAGCGGCTGTAGAGCGGGATCGGCCTGAAAACGGAAATGCGCAACCGTGGCGAAGAATTCGGAGTATGGCTTCACTTTGATGAGTGAACCAATCGCCGTGATTTTTTGGAGTTGCGGATCGTACTCCAGGATTTGTTCGGCGTCGTATTTTTCGCCGGGTGTGACTTTGATGTCGCTGACGATCGGCGACCAATTTCTGGCTCCCAGGGCAAACGCGAACGGCGTAATGGAGTTGAGCGCTTGCAGAACGTTTCTTTGCCCGTCAACGATGGCGCCACCGAACGTTGGGTCAAAATAATGTTTTTGAACCAGCCGCCAGGAAACGAGCTCGTTCGGCTGGTCGTCGCCGCTCTTCAGGAACAGCCGTTGCGTGATGCCGTATTCGATTTCGCTGGTGTTGCTAAGGGTGGCGTCGGAATCGAAGCGAATGAAGCGTTGGAAATCGTTGACACCTGTTACGTAGCGAAAGGTAATGTCAGGTTCGATGGTGTGCTTGTAGCGATGGCGCGGTTTGTCTTTTTTGAGCGATGCGCGATCGAAGAAGCGTTCCAGCGCTGGCGGCCGGATTTCCAGCGTAAATTCTCCATCGTTGCGCATGACCGGCTGCTCGCTCAGGTTGCCGGCGGCGTCGAGTGACGCGCCGTAACGGGTTGTGCGCACCGCGCCGGTTGCGGTGACGCCAAGCCATGCGCCGAAGTGCAGCGGAATCGTGACGCGCGGGGCAAATTCCGTACGCTGGACAATCGTTGACGTGGTCAAGTTGGCGTCTTCGCGCTTGGAGCCGCCGATGTAGGAATCGAAACTCAGATAGACCGGCAGATTGCGCCACGGCGCTTGTTCGACGGAGCCTAGCCTTGCTTCAGGGAGGTTTCGTAGCGAGACACTCGTCTCCGGATTAATTGTCAGAAAATTCTTGTCGTTCAGCGCGGCAAAATTCACGCTGAAGCCCTTGAAATTATTCGTGAGAAATATCGAGCTGCGAACTTCGGAGTTAATCGCGTCACCGTATGCGTCGGCGAAGGCGAGGCGGAAGGTGAGCGAGGAGAGTTGGTTGAAGTCCGTGACGAAGCGCCAGTTGTTTGGGAGGAGCGATTGAATTTCCAGCCGCTGCTGATGGCCGCCCTGGGGCTGCAAGATGCCGTTCGAGTCACGAAGACCGCGGTCAATCACGCCGTAGTAGTTGTAATTGAACGTCGTGTTTTCGTCGGGCGTCGCGCGAATCTCAGCGCGTTCGGCGGAACCGCGCTTGCTCAGATACTGACCGCCCACCGTTGAATCAAACCAGGAGGAAGGCGCCCAGTAAAACGCGTCGCCGAGAATCACGCCTTTACGGTTACTGTTGCCGATGTCCGGGATCAAGAAACCGGATTCGCGAACGCGAGGCCCGGCGGGAGCGGTTGCGTAGGGCACCCAGATGAGCGGAACACGGAAGAGGCGGAAATTCGCGTTTACCAGCGCAACGTCTTTGTCCATTCGAATGCGGGCGCGGCGGGCAAAGAATTGCCATTTCGGATGTTTGGGGTCGCAAACGGTGATCCAGGCCTGCCGGACGATGTAAACGTCACCAGGAAGTTTGTCTACGTCCCGTGCTTCGAAGTGCAGCGGGTTGTCCGTTACGAGGACAAGTGGATTGGGCCGACGCGAGATTTTGACGTCGCCGCGAACCTCGTGGAATTTGCCGGTCGCCGTGCTCAGGTTGTATTGGGCCTCTGCGGCCTCGATGTGCTGATTGTCGTAGTCGAATGCGACATGGCCGGTGGCGGCAGCTTCGTGCGTGCGGTAGTTGTATTCGACGTGGTCGGCGCGGAGCGAGATTTCGCCATATTGGATGAGAACGTTTTGGTCGGCGATAAAGAGGTCGCCTTGCTTCTTTTGTGGACCGTCGGCGGAAATTTCCACGATTTCGCCCTTGCCGGACGGCAGCCGGATAAGCTGACCGTTTGCCGGCCGGGGAGATGCCAGAGGGCAGAAGAGGCAAAGTGCAAGCAGAAAGGCCGGCGAGACGCGGTGACGACGATAGAGTGTGGGGACTATACGAAACATTCGGTCGATTGAAGTAATTGGATAGCCTAGCACGCGGGTGAGGTTGTGTGTAGCGCGTGGCACGGGCGTGTCACGGGCGCGGCGCCGGCGGGATGGATTGTCGAGAGGGCGTCAAATATGAGACGCTTCCCACCGTTTCGCGTCTAACGGCGTAGCACGGGGTGGGCCCTGCGGCGAAGTATGTTCCCTCCGCCAAAAGGCGCTTCTGGATTCTTTGAATTGCAATTTGAAGGAGAACGCAATGATCGCGAGCAAGTTCGCTGGGCGGGGAGTGTGGGTGTGGGCAATGGGATTGGGCATGGCGCTGGGGTTGCTGGCGTCTTCGAGCCTCGCCGCGCCGCAGGAAAAGAAAGAAGAGAAGAAGGAAGAAAAGAAAGACGAGAAAAAGGACGAGAAGAAGCCGCCGCTGCCGCTGAAGAGCGACCGCAAAATCGAGTTCACCACTGATGAAGGCACCTGGCTATCGCTCGACGTTTCGCCGGATGGCAAAACCATCGTCTTTGAGCTGCTGGGCGACCTCTACACGCTGCCGGTAGAGGGCGGCCAGGCGAAACTCATCTCCGGCGGAATGGCGTTTGACAGCCAGCCCAAGTTTTCGCCGGACGGCAAGTGGATTGCGTTCCTCTCCGACCGGGAAGGCAGCGACAACATTTGGATCATTCATCCCGATGGCACGGGAGCGAAACAGGTTTCGAAAGACCCGGGCAGCGATTTCGTCACGCCGTCGTGGGCGCAGGATGGAAAGTACATTTTCGTTTCGAAAGCGCCGTCGGGGATCGGTGCGTACGAACTTTGGATGTACCACGTGGACGGCGGCAGCGGGATTCAGATTACAAAGTCGCGGCCTTCACCGGCCGTTCAGCGGAAAGATCGGCCGAATGATGTCGGCGTCGTCGCATCAGCAGATGGGAAGTACCTCTACTACGCCGAGCGGCACGGACCGTTTTCCTACAACACGATGCTGCCGTTGTGGGAAATCAAACGTAAGGACCGGAAGACGGGCGACGAAGACACGATTATTCAGCAGTCGCTCAGTGCGTTCCGGCCCGTGCTTTCACCGGACGGGAAAAGCATGCTTTACGTTTCACGTTTTGAAACCGAATCCGGGTTGCGCATGCGCAACCTCGAGACCGGTGAAGACAAGTGGGTACGTTACCCGATCACACGCGACGATCAGGAGTCACGGTTCACGCGCGACGTTTTTCCCGGATATGCGTTTCTTCCCGGCGGGCAGGAAATTGTTTACAACCAGGACGGCAAAATTCGCCGCCTGAATGTGATGACCGGCGCGGAGTCCATCATTCCTTTTACCGCACAGGTTTCCCAGGAACTTGGACCAAAGCTTGATTTTCCGCAGAAGGTGGACCAAGGCCCGGTTAAAGCTCGGCTGATCCAGGACACGACAGAATCGCCCGACGGCAAAAAGCTTGCCTTCTCGGCGATGACACATCTGTTCACGATCGAACTTCCCAACGGGAAGCCGATGCAGATGACCACCGGCAACGCGCATGCGTATCAACCAGCGTGGTCGCCGGATGGACAGTGGATCACGTACGTCAGTTGGACCTCCGATGGAGGGCAACTTTGGAAAATTCCCGCGGCAGGCGGCACACCGCAGCAACTTTCGAAGTCGCTGGGCGTTTACAGCAATCCCGCGTGGTCGCAGGACGGAAGCCGCATCGTGTTGCTGCGCGGCAACGCTTATGACCGCGACAACAGCACGTTCGACGGCGGCCAGACCGGCAACGCGGATTTGATCTGGATTCCGTCAAATGGCGGCGATGCCAATCTGATTTTGCCGGCGCGCGGAGCCGGTGGACCGCATTTCACTCACGAGAAAGACCGTATCTATTTGTATACGCCCGCCGGTCTTGTTTCCTTGCGATATGACGGAACGGATCGGCGCACGCATTTACAAGTAAAAGGGCAGGGCATCTTCTTTGCGGAAGAACCGGTGCCTGCCGACGACATCGTGCCCAGCCCGGACGGCCAGTGGGCGCTCGCGCATATTTCGAATCAACTCTACGTGGTCGCTATGCCTCCAGTCGGCGGTGAAGCACCAACGATCAACACCAGTGGGCCGTCGGTACCGCTCAAGAAACTGACGGACATTGGCGCTGACTATTTCGGATGGGCTGACGACGGCAAAACCATTACGTGGGCCGTGGGCGCTAGTTACTTCCGGCAGCCGTTGAGCTCGATCTCGTTTGAACCCCCGAAGGACGAGAACAAAGAAGGCGACAAGAAAGACGCAGACAAGAAAGACGCAGACAAGAAAGACGCCGATAAGGCCGATAAGAAAGACGACAAAAAGGAAGACAAGAAGCCGCAAAAGTTCAAGGAGCAGGAAAAGGACGTTACGGAAATTGCGGTCGACCTGGAAGTTCCGCGCAAGACGCCGAAAGGTACAGTCGTGCTGCGGGGCGCGACCATTGTGACGATGAAGGGCGACGAAGTGCTAAAGAACGCCGACATCGTCATCGAAGACAACCGAATCAAGAGTGTGGGACTCAAGGCGACGGTTCCAGCGGGCGCCAAAGTGATCGACGTTCACGGCAAAACAATCACGCCGGGATTCATCGATACACACGCGCACTGGTTCGAAATTCGCCGCGGCATCCTGGACACCCAGAACTGGGCCTTCATGGCGAACCTGGCATACGGCGTGACGGCCGGTCTCGACGTGCAGACGGGTTCGAACGACATGTTCGCGTATCAGGACCTGGTCGATACGGGCGACATTATCGGTCTCCGCGCGTTTTCCACGGGACCGGGCGTCTTCTCGGACAACAACTTCCAGTCGATGGAAGAAGTGAAAGGCGTACTGACGAAATACCAGAAATACTACGGCACGCACAACATCAAGAGTTACATCGTCGGGAATCGCAAGCAGCGCCAGTTCATGGTGCAAGCGGCCAAGGAACTGGAAATGATGCCGACGACCGAAGGCGGTCTGGATTTGAAGCTGGATCTGACGCATGTCATCGACGGCTTTCACGGCAACGAACACACACTGCCGATTACGCCGCTCTACAAAGACGTTCTCGGACTATTTGCCAAGTCCGGAATCGCGGAAACGCCGACACTCATCGTGAATTACGGCGGACCGTTCGGCGAAGACTATTGGTACGAATTCAGCGAAGTGCATGACAACGCGAAGCTGAATCACTTTACGCCGCATCGAGTGATGGATGAAAAAACGAAGCGGCGCCCGGCGTGGTTCCGCAAGGACGAATACGCGTTTCCGCGGCTCGCGGCGCAGGTTGCGAAGTTGTCGCGGGAAGGCGGGCTCGTCGGCGTGGGCAGTCACGGCCAGCTGCAAGGGCTCGGCTATCACTGGGAGTTGTGGATGCTCGCGAGCGGTGGCATGACGCCGATGGAAGTTCTGCGTTGCGCGACGGTGAACGGCTCGAAAATTGTCGGCCGTCCGAATGAACTGGGTACAATCGAACCTGGCAAGCTGGCGGACCTCGTCATCTTCGACAAGAATCCGTTGGATGACATCCACAACACGAACACAATTCACTGGGTGATGAAGAACGGGGAACTGTTTGAAGGCGATACGCTGGATCAGGTGTGGCCGGAACAGAAAAAGCTGGGGCCGCTGTGGTTCTGGAACAACTACGACGTGCCGAAGGCGGGCGACCCGTTGAGTTACGGCAAAACGGCGCAACCCTAGCCTGAATTTTAAACGAAAGCGAAGAGCGGAGCCGTTTAGGCTTCGCTCTTTTGTTTTGCGAGGGCTTTAACCTGCGCTTCGCGGTACCACTCGATGGTCCGGCGCAAGCCTTCTTCGAAGTTTACGAGCGGTTCGTAGTTCAGAATTTCGCGGGCTTGCGTGATATCCGCCTGCGAGTCGCGGATATCGCCGTCACGCGATGGCTCGTACTTTGTCTCCAGCTTGTTTCCCGTCAGATTGGCGAGCAGCGCCAAGGTCTGATTCAGCGTGATGCGCGTGCCGGTACCGACGTTGAATACTTTGCCGGAAGCGTTCGGGGCTTCACAGGCGAGCAGGTTTGCCGCCACGGCATTTTCAACAAACGTGAAGTCGCGAGATTGTTCGCCGTCGCCGAATACCAGCGGTTGCGTTTTTTCCAGAAACGCCGTACAAAACTTTGCGAGCACGCCGGAGTAAGGCGAATCCGGATCCTGACGCGGCCCAAAAATATTGAAGTAGCGGAGAGAAACATTTTCCAGGCCAAATACGCGGCCGAACGTTTGCGCATAAAGTTCGCCCGCGTATTTCGCCACTCCGTACGGCGAAATCGGTTCGGGCTGCATGGTTTCCACTTTGGGAAGTGTCGGCGTCTCGCCGTACGCCGAAGACGAAGCCGCAAAGACCAGGCGCTTTACTTTCGCGTCGCGCGCCGCCACAAGCACGTTAAGCGTTCCCTCCACATTGATTTTGTTGGTGTCTATCGGATCCTTCACGGAACGCGGCACGGAGGTGCGCGCCGCAAGGTGAATAACGTAGTCGGCAGATTGCATTGCTTTGCGAACGGCCTCAAGGTCGGTGATGCTGCCTTTGATGAAGGAAATCTTGCTGCGGACTTCGGCGAGATTGTCCTCCTTGCCTGACGATAGGTCGTCGAGGACTATTACGGTTTCACCGCGGCGCACCAATTCGTCCACCGTGTTCGACCCGATAAATCCGGCTCCGCCAGTTACCACGTAGCGCATTTGCGAAAACTCCTGTCTTTCAGCCTAGTCTGCGGCAGACCCTCTTATCCGAATGGGTGCCCATCTGTTCTACGATGAGTCTCTCCGCCGCGAGTTTTGATACTCTGTTGTTTCGGAGCAGAATCGCGCACCGAGACTCGCGGCGCGTAAACTAAAATTGTACGACGAATTATGAACTGTCAACCCTATACAAGCCGCCGGCGTTCCGAACACCGCATGGGTGGCAGAGCTTCGTTGTACGTAGCCATCGCAGCTGCGGTTCTATTCGCGGGTGCTGCCTTTTTGTGGTTGCATTTTCGCGGTGGAAGTGAACAGCCGGTCGTGTCGTTCACGCCGATTGCCCATGCAACGGAACCCGGCAAAGAATCTCCAGCAGAACATTCTGGCACAGCAGCGGCCGGCCAGCCCGCCGAACCTTCCGCCAGAAAGCCCGCGCCGGCGCCAGCTTTGGCTCCGCAGCCGGGCGAAGACCTTCAATTTGCCGCGAGCCTCGCGAAAGTAGGCAATGTCGCCAGCTTGCGATTGCAGGTCGTCGACAAAAAGGAATCAAACGGCAAACCAGAATGGCATTTCCAGGCCACGGCTAAAACACAAAACGCGATGCGCTTGATCTTTGAACTCGATGACCGCTTCGATTCTTTCAGCGAAGGCAATTCGTTCACTTGCGTTCAATATGAAATGCGTCTGAGCGAACGCGGGCAAAAAGTGCAGTCTATCCAGCACCTCACGACCACAGGCAAAGCACCGCCCCCACCGGGTACTTCGGCGGCCGTTGTGCTGCCGGGCACACGCGACCCATTGGGCATGATGCAGTATTTGCGCTCGGTGAACTGGGACGCGACGCGCGAAGTGAAGAGCCCGGTGTTCGATGGCCGCAAGCTTTACGACGTCCGGGCGAAATTGATCGGCACGTCGGAAGTCGCAGTGCCGGCGGGCCATTATACGGCGGCAACGATCGATGTCCGGGTTTTCGATAACGGGGCGGAAATGAAGGACGCGCACTTCACGCTTTACCTGGCGCACGATGCCGCGCGCACTCCCGTACTCCTTCAGGCGGTGCTGCCGTTTGCCGAAGCGCGCGTGGAATTGCAGCCTAAGGGCGGCGAATAAAGCGCGCCGGGATTCACTTATAAACTAGCAGAGCACGATGCGGTCGCGATTGCGCACGACGCGCCGCGTGGCATTGCGGGTATCCACCACGAGTTTCGAACTGTCCACGATCAAGTTGTAGTCGTATATGGAGTGATCCGTCGCGATAATCACTCCGTCGTACGCACCAAGAGTCTGCGGCGAGAGCGGTACGGACTTCATGCCCTCGTAGTTGTAGTGGCGCATGCGGTGCAACTGCGCAAAGTAGGGATCGTTGTACTCCACGTGCGCGCCGCGCCCTTGCAGAAGCTGCATGATTTTCAGTGTCGGCGATTCGCGCAGGTCGTCAACGTCTTTCTTATATGCGACGCCCAGCACAAGCAGCTTCGAGCCATTCAAACTTTTCTTCTGCTTGTTGAGCGCCGTGGCCACCGCTTCGACCACGTGGTAGGGCATCGAAGTGTTTATTTCGCCCGCCAGCTCGATGAATCGTGTCGCAAAGTCGTATTCGCGCGCCTTCCATGAAAGATAGAACGGGTCAACTGGAATGCAATGCCCGCCGAGCCCAGGTCCGGGGTAAAACGGCATGAAACCGAACGGCTTGGTGGCGGCTGCGTCAATCACTTCCCAGATGTCGATCCCCATGCGCAAGCTGAGCAGCTTCAATTCGTTCACCAGAGCGATATTCACGCAGCGGAAAATATTTTCGAGCAGTTTGGCCATTTCCGCCGCTCGGGTGGAACTGACCGGAACTACGCGCGAGACGACCTGCGCGTAAAGCGCTTGCGCCGCGCGCCCGCTCGGAGGGTTTACGCCGCCGACGACTTTTGGAATTTGCGCCAGGCCATACTGCTTGTTGCCGGGGTCTTCCCGCTCCGGTGAAAACGCCAGAAAGAAATCGCAGGGGATATTGTCACTCGCTGCGCCGGCCGCGATCGGGCAACGCATTCCGTTGGACTCCAGGATCGGCAATACCAGCTCTTCCGTTGTTCCCGGATACGTTGTGGATTCCAGCACGACCAGGTGGCCTTTTTGCAGATTCGGCAAAATTGACTCTGCTGTTTGTTTTACGTAACTCAGGTCCGGCTCCCGGCGTTCATCGAGCGGTGTCGGCACGCAAATCAGAATCGCGTCGACCTCCTTCAACTTCGCGAAGTCCGTGGTGGCCGAAAAATGCCGCGAAATGACGTACTGCTGAATCTTTGCCTGCGGAATGTGCTCGATATACGAGCGGCCTGCATTAAGCTGGCTGACTTTGGCGGGATCAGTATCAAAGCCAGTGACCTTGTGTCCTGCTTCCGCAAAACGCAGCGCCAGCGGCAGACCCACGTATCCGCAACCGATGATGCCGACTTTTAGCTGCGCCCCCTTGAAAAACTCCGGCCTTCGATCCATTGGCATATTGGCAGACTCTCTCCTTCGATGGGACCGCTCTACAGTCGCAGGAACATTGTTGGGCTGAAATTAAAATATAACAGGTCGTGCGCAGCACTCCAAAAGCTTGGCAGCGCCTGCCGGATGAGCCAGAATCTATGCGTTAAAGTTGGCACGAACATTTGCCCCGGAAGGGAACTGCACTTCGGATGTACATCGTCGTTGTCTTGATCGGTCTATGCGCTGGAATTCTCGTCGGGCTACTGGGTATTGGCGGCGGGGTGGTGCTGGTTCCTGCTCTGGTTCACCTTTTGCACATGGATCAACATCTCGCGCAGGGCACGTCTCTTTTCGTGTTGCTTCCGCCGATTGGTCTCGGCGCGTTGCTGGAATACCGGAAGAAGGGCGCGGTAGATTTTTATGCCGGAATCTATTGCGCCGTCGGGATGTTGCTAGGCGGCTACTTTGGTGGCCGCATCTCTGTGCCGATGTCGTCGCGCCTGCTAACGCAATTTTTTGGCGGATTTCTGATGCTGTCCGCGCTTCTACTTTGGGGCAAGGCTTCGAAGCAATCGCCGCCGCGGCCCACAGCTTCCTCGCAAGGTGGCGCGTGAAATGAAAAAGTCGATCGGATTTCTTTTTGCAGGCGTCGCGGGCGGTATCGCGTCGGGACTGTTTGGTATCGGCGGCGGAATCGTTTTGATTCCGATTTTTGGTTTGCTCCTCGCGTTTGAGCAACACAAGGCACAGGGCACCAGCCTTGTCGCGCTGATTCCGCCGACCGGCCTTCTCGCCGTGCTCGCTTACGCGAAGGCCGGCTACGTTCACTGGCTAACTGGCGTCCTTCTGATTCCGGGGCTTTTCCTCGGCGGCATCCTCGGAGCGAAAATCGCCAGGCGAATCGAACCGCTTCGCATGCGCCAGGGTTTCGCCGCGCTTCTTTTCCTGCTCGGCGCATGGCAAGCCTTCGGAACCTGGAGACGCTGAACTGGAACTCACATGGTTGACCTGCACTGCCACATTCTTCCCGGGCTCGACGATGGCGCAAAAACCATCGAAGAGTCACTCGCCATGGCCGAAACCGCCATTGCCGATGGCATTACGCACGTGGTGGCCACTCCCCACGCCAGCAGCGAATACAGTTTTGATTTCGCGCGCGTTCGCGCCGCCCGGGATGAATTGCAATCCCGCGTCGGTGACCGCCTCCAGATCGCCACAGGCTGCGACTTTCATCTCAATCCCGAAAATGTGGCCGCTCTGAAAACTGCCCCCGCGCAGTTCTGTCTCAACCAGAAGGATTATCTGCTCGTTGAGTTCAACGAGTTCTCCATTCCACCCGCAATGGACCAAATGCTCCATTATTTACAACTGGCTGGACTGCGGCCGATAGTCACTCATCCCGAGCGCAACGGCATCTTGCGCGCGCAACCGGAGCGACTCGCGCGTTGGGCTCGCGTTGGATGTTACGCGCAGGTCACCGCGGGTTCGCTGCTCGGCGTCTTTGGCCCCGGAGCAAGGAGCGATTCGCTCGCCTGGATTGCGCAAGGCCTCATTCACTTTGTTTCCAGCGATGCGCACAATACGAAGTCGCGGCCACTCGCGCTTCGCCCGGCCTTTGCTGTAGTGGCTTCACAATTCGGGGAAGAGACAGCGCGAGCGCTGTTCGTCGATAATCCGCTCGCTGCGTTCGAAGGCCGCAACTTGCCGTACGTTCCGGAAGTGGCCGATGAGCGGCCGGCGAAACCCCGCAAACGCTTTTTCTTTTTTTAGAGAATTTATCCGTGAACGGCAGGCGTCTGCGAGTCTTGGGCGGCCGGCGTCCCGCGAAATCCCATCCCGCTCCACAGCGCCGCTCCGCTAGCCCAGCTTGCGGCAAGAATCATCACTACGAAGCCCAGGTACGGAATCAGTTCCAGTATCACGAGCAGAATCGCGCCCGCGAAGATCGCCGCGATCACTCGGCCTTGGAAAATCCGCTCGCCTATTGCGAGGCTGATTCCCGCCACTCCCATCGCGAAGACTGCGAGAAACAGTGTGCCGAGAATTGCTGAAATCGTGTCCCCCGATCGGACGTGGTCGTCAATCCATCCTATAAGATACGACACCGCCACGGTAAAGCCGGCGCCGAGCAAGCCTGTTACGAGCCACCTGCGCGATGCGGCCGCGACATTGCTGACGCGTCTCGGCCGGAGCGTCGCCAGCGGCAAAATGATGCAGACGGCGTGAAATCCAAGCAAGCTCACGGCCCCGCGCCAGGCAATATTCAGTTGTCCCGGCAGGTGCATCCAAGGCAGCGCAACGAATCCTTCTTGCTTCGGCGCAAAAATCACTCCCTCCGTCGCGATACCGCCGCCGATGGCGACTGCATCTTGGTCAATCTCTGCGCCATTCTTCAGTCGAATCGTTCCGCCCACAGCGACGATGTCTCTTCGCACGCGTCCGTACACGGTTACGTCTCCGCCGATCGTGACGATCTCGCCGTCCAGATCTCCTTTCACGACGACGCTGCACCCTATGCAATTGATCGACTCGTGCTCCGCGCCGGCTTCAATCGTCACTCGGCGAAGATACGAGTTTCTCTCTTGCGCGGAGGCCGGCGTTGCGCCGAGCGCCGCCGCGAAAAAGCATGTCACAACAATGCCGGCCAGGAATCCCAAACCAGCCGACCGGTTGTTTGGATCAACTTTCAGTTGGTTTGGCGAAAATGCGGCGCCCATCCTTCTACCTCGCCGGCTTCAGCGGAAGGCCCGCCCAGACGTTCAGCAGTCCCAGCAATTCGCGAACCACGTCCAATGCGTCATGAGTTGTTCGCCACCAGTGGCTTGGGTCGAACGAATCTGTCCGCGCCGCCCGAACCATAATCTGCCCGCGCTTTGCCTCGAGGCGGTTCCAAAGCCCATGGACACGGCGTGTGTGCGCTTTGGAAGTCACCACGATTACCGAGAGGCCGTGTGCACTCTGTAAAGTCGCGGCGATCGTGTTCATCTCATCCGCCGTATTCACAATCGGCGGCTGCAAAATTCGGATCGCTCGCTCCGGCACCCCGTGTTTTATCAGGACGCGCCGGCTATATTCCTCTTCCCCGTCGAACGGAATTCCGAGTGTCACCATCGCGGATTTCGGCTCGCTGGGTTGCGTAATCCAGACTTCCGGTGCAAGGCCCTGGTGATAAAGCTCAGCCGCCTCCAATGCTCGCTCCGGCATCGCTCCGGAAAGCACGGCGATCGCGTTGCTCGGTCGCAGCGGGTCCTCTCTAACCAGCCACGCGCCCACGCGCAGGAAGCACAGCACGCACACGCAGAATAAAAGTACAAACGCTACGAGCCATGTTCTTGCTCTGCCGCGGCCGTTCATGTGTCTCGCCTGATTTCGAATCATCGGCCTGCGCATCGTATCCCGCGCTCCTTCAGTGGTCAATCCGCCGCGCCAACGTTAAACTGAAGGTGACTTCTTCGGAGGCTTCATGCGCGCGGTGGTCACTGGTGCAGCGGGATTTCTTGGTTCCCATGTTTGCGATCGGTTGCTCGCGGAAGGATGGGAAGTTCTCGCGCTCGATAATCTCATCACCGGCGTTGCAGAGAATCTGCGCCATCTCGAAGGCAATTCGAAATTCAAATTTCAGCAAGCGGATGTAAGCGACGCCCTGCGCGTTGACGGTCCCGTCGGCTATGTCCTCCATTTCGCTTCGCCCGCCAGCCCGCCTGACTATCTGAAGCACCCGATCGAAACGATGCGCGTCGGCTCGGCAGGCACTCTGAACGCCCTCGAACTCGCTCGCTCCAAGGGGGCAAAGTTTTTTCTATCGTCTACCAGCGAGTGTTATGGTGACCCGGAAATTTCGCCGCAGCATGAGGACTATTGGGGCAACGTCAACCCCGTCGGTCCGCGCAGCGTTTACGACGAAGCAAAACGCTTTTCCGAAGCCCTCACAATGGGCTTTTATCGCCATTATGGCCTCGACACACACATCGTTCGCATCTTCAATACGTATGGCCCGCGCATGCGGCTCAACGACGGCCGCGCCCTGCCGAATTTCGTCTACCAGGCTCTCAGCGGCCAGCCGATCACGATTTATGGTGACGGCAGGCAAACGCGCAGTTTTTGCTATGTGGCGGATTTAGTTGAAGGAATGTACCGCTTGATGATTTCCGACGAGCACTATCCCGTCAACGTCGGCAATCCCGTCGAAATGACGATTCTAGAATTTGCCGAGCGTGTAAGATCTCATTTTCCAAACGCGCCGAAACTCGTCTTCGAACCGCTTCCGCAGGACGACCCGAAGCGTCGCTGCCCCGATATCGCGAAAGCCAAACGCATTCTGAAATGGGAACCGAAAGTGAATCTGGAAGAAGGGCTGAAGCTGACGATCGCTTATTTCAGGGTAGCGTACGCAAAAAGCGCGGCGCGCTGAAACTAACCGCGCCCAAACGAGAAGTATTCAAATCCCAAATCCGCCATCTTTTTTGGCGAATAGAGATTCCGGCCGTCGACAACTAATTTCCGGGCCATCAATTTTCCCGCGCGTTCCCAATCCAAGTTCTTAAACACACTCCACTCGGTGCAGACCAGTGCTGCATGCGCGTCCCGCACCGCTTCATAAGGATCCGAATGCAGGGTCACCCCCGGCAGGATCTTCTTCGCCTTCTCCAGAGCTTCCGGGTCGGTCGCGTGCACTTGTGCGCCTTCCTCCAGCAACCGCCGAATGACGTCAATCGCCGGCGCAAAACGAATGTCATCCGTGTTCGCTTTGAACGCTAACCCCAGTACGGCAATTCGTTTGCCTTTCACAACCCACAGCGCCTTGTTCACTTTTTCAAGGAAGCGCTCGATGCGCTCTTTGTTCACGCGTTCGGCCGCCTTCAGAATTTCGAATTCCACGCCAACCGAAGATGCGAGCTGAATAAACGCCTGAATGTCTTTCGGAAAGCAAAAACCGCCGAATCCCAGCCCCGCCTTCAAAAATTGTGTCCCGATCCGTGGGTCCAGTCCCATCGCATGCGTCACCTGCTCCACGTTGCCATCAAGCTTTTCGCAAAGATCGGCAATCACGTTCGCATAGCTGATCTTCAGCGCCAGAAAGGAATTGGATGCATGCTTGATCAATTCTGCGCTGTTGATCGTTGTAACCAGAAATTCCGCTTTAGGTTCCGTCGGGCAGGCCCCGTCGTGCACCGGGCAATGAAACTTTTGCTCCAGAATCGGCCGGTAAATCTCGCGCATCAGATTGCCGGCGGCTGCATCGTCTACGCCGACAACAATCCGGTCGGGATGAAAGAAATCAAGCACCGCGGTCCCTTCGCGCAGAAATTCAGGATTCGAAACCACGTCAAACCGCACGCTACCGCCCCGCGCGTATGCTTCCAGCGCGCGCTTCAGTTCCTGGCCCGTTTTTGCCGGTACCGTGCTCTTTTCCACCACTAGTTTTGAACTGCGCGCTTCCGCCGCGATCTGTTGCGCCACGTGGTCGATCGCAGACAGATCCGCGCTGCCGTCTTCTCGCGGCGGCGTACCCACACAAATAAAAATCGCTTCGCCAAAACGGATCGCTTCTCCGGCATCGCTCGTGTAGGAAATCCGCCCGGCTTTTTTCGCGGAAACCAGCACTGCCTCGAGATGCTCTTCGTAAATCGGCACTCCGCCTGCGTTTAACTGTGCGATGCGTCCGGCATCAATATCCGTGCACATCACCTCGTGGCCGGCCTCGGCGAGGCACGCCCCCGTCACGAGTCCCACATAGCCGCATCCGATTACCGATAAGCGCAAGCGAAGCTCTCCATTGGTTTCAATTTTGGAAACTTAAGTAGTTTACCGAAGGCCGCGATTTCGCTGGATATTTCCGGAACTCGCTGTTCTCATTGCGCACGCTTTCCCATTAACAGGCCGCGCAGCCCCATCAGCACCAGCCGTGGCTGGCGCCGGATCACGTTCCACAAAAGCTTCGTCGATTCATCGCGATTAATTTCGCCCAGCGATTCGCGCGTCGAATCGTTCAGTAAGTCCACCAGCTGCGAATAATCCTTCTGCTGAAAATAATGCAGGGCCCGTCGAATCAGCCAGTGTGTCCCTAGCTCCCGCCGGAGTGATCGCAGTTCCGTGCTGCCGGCTTCTTCCAGCAGTGCATCGGCAACACCTTGCGCCCCGCGGAACCCCGTCACGATGCCGCCGACGGTCGAAACCTTCACCTGCGCCGCGGCATCGCCCACCAGAAAAACTTCTCCGTTGCCGATCTTTCGCCGCACGGGCACCCATTTTCGATACACCGGAATCCGCGCGCCCTGCCATTCCAGCGCCTTCATTCCTTTTTTCTCGAGGAATTTCTCGATTCGGCGCTTCGTCTCCTGCCCGCTGCCTTCGCCGATAATTCCCAGTGCGCCCCGGCTCTCGTTTTCCGGGATCAGCCAGTAAAAGTAAGGCGTGTCGTCCGGCACGAACCACACTCGCGTCGTGTCGGGCCGGCAATCTTTCGGGAGATTCACAATGGCTTGCACCAGCGGAACCGTTTCCACCGGCGGCCAGCCGGCAACACGCGCCACACGGCTTGTCGCGCCATCTGCGCCGATCACGTGATCCGCATGCAATTCCTCTTTTTGCCCGCCGCTTTCGACTTCCAATCGCAACGCGCGCGCATTCGGCCCCAGGCTCAGAAATCGCGTATCGAAATTAAATTTCGCTCCGTGGTTTTGTCCTTCCGCCGCCAGCGCAGGGATCAGCTTCGCTCTCTCGATGATCAAGTCCGGGTCGCGCAACGCAATCTGCGCGGATCGCCCGTCGGTAAACAATTCAAATCTTCGTATTTCGTTTCTGACACTCGCCGCCGCGGCAGGGCCAAGCAGCTTGCGGAAATGGTGAGTTACAATGAGCGAACGCGGCGCCGGGTCAAGCTCCGGCTTTGAATCGAGCACGCGCACGGCGCGGCCCCCGCGCGCCAGCTTTGCGGCCGTATACAATCCCGCCGCCGATCCGCCCACAACAATAATTTCCTGCTTCTCCCGTTTGGAACGAGAGGTTTCCTTCAGTTCGGCCACGCTTTTCAATCTTTCTCGGAATTGCCTGGTTAACTTGCTGACTGGCCCGCCCCCGGCGTTGTTTCCCTGCGACAAAAAACCCGCCCGGATCGCTCGCGCGCGGGTCGGCGCTGGCAATCGGACGGTTTCTCAGTATAGCGAATCCAGTGTCCTCGGCAAACGCTTCGGCGAGAAAAATCCAGACGAACGGAAAGCCGCCCGTCTGCGTTTACGTTGTTGTTGCGGCTTTCTTCGCTTGCTTTTCGTACGGCGCGCGTTCCAGCAATGCCACACCGATCAGGGTAGTCACGATGACGGCAAAGGCCAGCAAAAGCGCCCGTGTTGTCGACAGATAGCTGACCAGGATGGCAAGCGACCCCGAAATCGCGCCAATCAGGTACATCGCGAGCACCGCGCCGCGTTGCCCGAGTTTCACATTCGCCAGCCGGTGCGCAGCATGATCTTTGCCCGGCGTCGCAAAGGGGAGCAGCCCTCGCCGGCTTCGCGAAATCGTCACGAGCGTCGTGTCAAAAATCGTCGCGCCCAGCACCAGCACTGGCGCGAGCCAAGAAGCAAAATGATTCGAATGTTCCAGCCGGAGCTTCAACCCGAGCGTCGCCATCAGGAATCCCAAAAACATCGCGCCGCCGTCGCCCATGAAGATCTTCGCCGGTTTAAAATTCCACCTGAGAAATCCCGCTGCCGCCCCCAATACTGCCGCAGCCAGCACCGACACGAGCGTTTGGCCATTCAGATACGCAAGCATTGCAAAGAATATCGAAGCCATTGCGGCAATTCCCGCGCACAAGCCGTCCATGTGATCCAGAATGCTGAACGACGCAGTGATTCCCACAACCCACACCACCGACAGCAGGGCGTCCAACACCTCTCCGATCTGACCGCCGACCAGCACGCTGAATACTTGCGCGTGGATCCCGCTCAACAACAAAATCCCCGCCGCCAACGGCATGCCGATAAAAAGTTTCACCTGATGATGAAGCCAGCCGCGATCGTCAAGAATTCCCACCGCCGCGATCAGAGTCGCCCCCGCCAGGATTCCGCCGATTTGCGCGCGCGCCTCGCCCTGGAAAAGGGAATAGACGCCCAACAAGACGCCACCGTAAATCGCCAGTCCGCCTAGCAACGGAATCGGTTGCAAATGCACTTTGCGCGGGCCGGGCAGGTCTACCATTCCAACGCGCAACGCCAGTGCACGCACCGGCACCGCAAGCAGCAGCGATGCAAACAGCGCTACAAGAAATGCGAGCAAACTTGCAGACATCAAGCCTCTTCGTTTTCAGCTACGCCATCGGTTTGGGGACGCGTTCGCCCGATTTTGTAACACTTCTGCAGGGTTGGGGACCGGCTCCCAAGCAGCACCCATGCGAACTACGCCTTGATTCCGGTAACCCTATACGCTAGCGCGGAATCCCGCACTCTTCCATCAGAAAACGAAGGCGGGCGCGTCGCACCTTCGAACAGTAAACACAGCTAGCCAGCGCTTGTTGCGCCTATCTTTCCGTCAACATCCGGGCAAAGATTTTCTTTACTTCCTCTTTATTTTTCGTGGCGAAATACCAATCGATCGTCCGCTTCAAGCCGTCCTTGAAGAGAACCTTTGGTTCCCATCCCAGAAGCTTCTTCGCCAGTGCGTTGTCGGCCACGCGGTTCAGCGGCCCTGTGGGCATATCCGGCCGCAGCTTGACGTCCACCTTATGCCCAGTCATGTCGCAAACCATTTTCACTGCATCGAGCACGCGAATTCGCTCCATGGTACCCAGATTGATCGCTGTACCGTCGTTGATCTTCTCGCCCGCCAGGATCGTTCCTTCCACGATGTCGTCAATGTACGTCCAGTTGCGGATCTGCGTTCCGTCTCCCCAAACTTCAAACGGCGATTGCTGGATGAACGCGCGCGCAATCATCGCGATCACCGCGTGATTTTCCACGCCGCGCGGGCCGTACACCGTGAAATACCGGCAAGACGCCGTGCCAATCCCGTGCTCTTTGTGGTACGCACTCAGCGTGAATTCCGCCATCAGCTTGGCCCAACCGTACGTGTTGTCCGCGTCGTTCTTGCCCTTCGTCAGGTCTTCCGTCAGAAACAGCTCCTTCGTCACGTCTGACTGCATGAAGTTCGGATAAACGCATCCTGACGAAGCGAACACAATCTTCTTTGCTTTCGCGCGCACCGCTTCCCAGAAAACAATCCCATCCAGAAAAAAGTTCGACGCCGGCCCCGCTTGATGCAAGTCCACATAACCGCGGCCGCCGTGATCCGCCGCCAGATGGAACACCGTGTCCACACCGCTCATCGCCGTGCGCGCCACGCCCGGTTCCCGCAAATCCGCTTTGACGAACTCGATCGTCCCCTTCGCCAGTGGCTCCTTCAAATTTTCCAGGTGCCCGCTTGTCAAATCGTCGACCACGCGCACTTTTGCTCCGCGCGCCAGAAGCTGATCGGTCAGCGTCGATCCAATGAACGACGCGCCGCCCGTCACCAGCACTTGTTTTCCGGTCCAGAACGTTTCCGCAGGCTTCACGTATTCTTGCCCCCTCGGTTTTTCGCTTGAGCCGCGACTCGGCCCGTTATCTCCACAAATTTCTGCAATTCTTTGACTCTATCATAGCCTTGCGCCGCGGCCAGCGCCGCTTCGCCCATTCGCCTTAAGCGGGCGCCATCCGTGGCCAGCGCCCGAACTTGCTCGACAAGCTCCTGTGGATTGTCCGGGTCGGTCGCAATTCCAAATCCCTGTTCTGCTCCGAGGCTCGCTACGTCCGTTTCCAGCGGCGCCACCGCCACAACCGGTTTCCCCGCCGCCAGAATTCCGTACATCTTGCTTGGCACTACGACGCCCTCCAGTCCGCGCTTTACCGTGATCAAATGTGCGTCGGCCGCCGCCAGCACCGATGGAATCTTGCTGCCGGGGAAAAACGGCAGGAATTTCACGTTTGAAATATCCTTCGCCTCCGCCGCCAGCGCATCGCGCTGTGCCCCCTCGCCCACGAACACAAAGCCCACCTGGTCTGCCGCCAATTCCTTCGCCGCCAGAAGCAACGTCCCCCAAGCGCCGTAGAAACCAATATTGCCTGCGTGAAGCAGCACAAAACGAAAATCCCCGCGAATCGTTCGAATTACTTGCTCATCTAATTGAGCCGCATCCACGTTTGCGATTTCCGTTCCATCCCGCACAATTTCCAGTTTTTCGGCAGCAATTCGCTTGGCAAGGATGCGATTTTTCATGTCGTCGCCGAGCACGACCACGCAGGTTGCCCGCCGCAGCGCCCACCGGTGCATTCTCTCCCAGACTCGCGCCATTATTCCCGGTTCGACAATCGATCCGCCCACCGCCATGTCCGGATACATGTCGCGAATGTTGTAGAGATATGGCTTGCGCTTCAACATTGCAACGAATGCGCCAACAATTCCCTCGAATGGCGGATCGGTCATTGCCAACACCGCATCAGAGGGCGCCAATAGCGCGCGCGGCACCGCCAGAGCCACATAACTCAGATAGTTCAGCACGCGCTTCTTCATGTTGAATCGTGGAAACGCCGTCGAGCCCACGCGCACAATCCGCAATCTGCCGCGCACCTCGGTTTGCCAGAGCCGCCAACTCCGCCGCTCCGTCGGGTCGTACGACGGACGCCCGCACACCACGGTCACGTCGTGCTCTGTGCACAGCGCGTCTGCTACCGTCTGTGCCATTTTTGCGGTCGCGGAAGTGTCGGGTGGAAAATACAGGTTGAGCAGCAGTATCTTCATGCCGCTCGTCCAGCTCGTCTTTGTTTCAGGCCGTGGTTCACGATTTCGTGATCAGAAAATCTCCAAGCACCAGCGCATCCATCTGTGTCCGCAGAAAACAATCGATCGCCTCCTGCGGCTTGCACACAATCGGCTCGTTGTCATTAAACGAAGTGTTCAGCACCACCGGCACGCCTGTTTGTCGTTCGACTTCCTTGATCAATTTCCAATATCGCGGGTTGGCCGCCTTGGTAACAGTTTGCAGCCGTCCCGTTCCGTCCACGTGAGTTGGCGCCGGAATCTTGTCCCGTTTGTCCGGCTTTACCGAGTAGGCCATCGTCATAAACGGTGATGGGTGCGACTGCTCAAACCAATCGCTCGTCGCTTCCGCCAAAATCGATGGCGCGAACGGCCGGAAAATTTCCCGGTGCTTGATCCGCTTGTTCAATATCTCTTTCATCTCGGCTCGCCGCGGATCCGCCACAATGCTCCGGTTGCCCAAAGCGCGTGGTCCCCACTCCGCGCGTCCCTGGAACCAGCCAAGAATTTTTCCTTCACCAATAATTTTCGCAGTTCGCTCCAGAAGCTTCCCTTCTTCCGGTTGTGTCACCGCAAATCCGCCTTCGGTTAACTTTGTGCTTTCAATCGCCTTCCGTGTTTCATCGATCGAAAATCCCGGTCCCCAGTAGGCGTGGTCCATCACGAACGACCGCGGTTTCCCGAAGACTTGATGCCACACATAAAGCGCTGCGCCAACCGCCAATCCTGCATCTCCCGCTGCCGGGTGCACGTAGACATTCTCAAACGGCGTCTCACGCAATATCTTTCCGTTCGCCACGCAATTGAACGCCACGCCTCCGGCCAGGCACACGGACTTCATCTGCGTCTCTCGCGCCAGATGGCGCAGCATGCCCAAATACACTTCTTCGAGCCTCGCCTGCAGCGAGCAAGCCAGATTTTTATGCCGCTGCCCGATCGTGTCTTCCGGCCCCCGTGCCGGTCCGAGGTGCTTCACTAGCTCCTCTGAAAACAATTTCCCGAGCACCGGCGTTTTGTCCGCTTCGGCCCAGCTCATCTCCGGCCCGGTGCGGTGATGCGTAAAATATTTCAGCGCCAATTGAAACCCGCCGCCGTTTGATTTCACAATTTCCCGAAACTCTTCGAGAAACTCGGGTTCACCGTAAGCGCCAAGCCCCATCACCTTGTATTCATCGCCGAACTTCAGAAATCCGAGGTACTGCGTAATCGCGCTGTAGTAAAGGCCCAGCGAATGGGGAAAGGCAATCGACCCATGCACGTTCATGCGCGGACCGAAGCCCGCACCCCACATCGAGCTGGCAAAATCCCCCAGTCCGTCCGCGGAAAGCAGCGCCGATTCCTCAAATGGCGAGCAATAAAACGAGCTCGCCAAATGCGCTACGTGATGCTCGACGCGGTGGAACAACGCCTTCAATTTGTCGGGGTTGGCATCAAACGAGCCTGCGAGTGCTTCCCGGATTCCCGTAAACTTCGCCAGCACTTTGATTCGCTCGCGCGCAAAGGAAGGCATCCGCACCGCATAGAACAATTTCGTCGCGAGCCGCGCATACGGATTCCGCGGCACTGCCACATGGTCCACGTCCGCTAGCGTCAGTCCCGCCTCTTTCAGGCAATAGCGAATCGCCGCTGCCGGAAATCCCGCCGCGTACTTCACTCGATTGAATCGCTCTTCCTCGACCGCCGCGATCAATTGCCCGTCGCACACAATCGCAGCCGAAGCGTTTCCGTGGTACGCGTTAATCCCAAGAATATTCATGTCGTAAGAAAATTAGTGTACCGCAGCAACGCGTGAGGATCGCTGCCTTACGCCGCAAAATTTCGCTTGCACCATTCATTCAAAACAAAAATCGACCACGGCCTCGACCACGTCGTCTTTCCCGCAAGAAATGACTGCCAAACCGCCTGCACCCCGCCCGGTTTCAAATGATCTTTCAGCGGCGTCGCGATCTCCCCGAAGCTCCCGTCCAGTTTCGGCCGCAACGGCCCGCGCAGCCACCGTTCCCACGGCAACGTGAAAGTCCGCTTTTTCTGTCCAAGAATCTCAGTTGGCAGCACGTCCTGCAACGCATCCACGAGCAAAGCCTTCTGCCGGGTTCCTGCCCGCCGCGCTTCGTCCGGTAGCGCGCATACAAATTCCACCAGTGGTGTGTCGAGCAGCGGCACGCGCACTTCCAGCGACCGCGCCATGCTCACCGAATCCGTGTCCCGTAGCAGCGTGCTCGCCATGTAGCAGCGCAGCTCCATCCAACTCACCGCGCCTACGGAACCCATCCGCCGTGCTTCGTCCGCCGCTCGTTGTAACCATCCCATCCAAGTAGGCTCCAGCGTGGTTCCATCGGCGCCAATACTACTCGGCCGGAATCGCGGTTCGGTGAGTGCTTTCAAATCGTCCGGCGGAAAAAGCGCCCGCGCAAAAAAATACGCGTGTGGCAATCGCTCGACATCTCTCCACGCGGCCGCAGCCTTCGCCGCCCCATCTCTCGTCATTCCCAATCCAAGCGCGCCGCGCACTATCCCACCGGTAACTCGCCGTAAAGCCCCCGGCAAAATCCGCGCCAGTGACGCCATCCGCTCCAGCTTCGGCACGCTGGCAAACGTCGGATATCCCGCAAACAATTCGTCCCCGCCCAATCCCGATAATGCCACCTTCAATCCAACTTCCCGCGCCGCCCACGAAACAAAATACGTATTCACTCCATCCATGCTCGGCTGATCCATCGCGCGGAGCACTTCGTCGATCCGCTCCGTCACTGCGGTGCCTTCGAGCGCTACTTCTCTATGCTTTGTTCCGCACCGCGCAGCCACCCGCCGCGTCAATTCCGATTCGTCATACTCGGTTCCGGGAAACGCCAGTGTAAAACTCTGGATTCCCGGATGCTCCCGCGCTGCCAGCGCTGCAATCGCGCCTGAATCCAGCCCGCTCGAAAGGAACAATCCAACCGGCACGTCGGCGATCAAATGCGCGCGCACAGCATTCTGGAGTAGCGGCCGAATTTGTTTCACCGCCTCCGCATAGTCTCGCGGCTTCTTCGGATCCCGCCCCGCCGGGCTGCGCCGTGGGTCCCACCATGGATGTGTTCGCGGAATTTTTCTCCGGTCCGGTACATAAATCAGCATTCGATGCCCCGGCGGCACCGAAAACACCCCCTCGAACATCGTGACTGGTTCGCTGACGCCCCCAAATAAAAGGTACGCAGTCACCGCGTCTTGCGAAAGCATTCCGCTCGTTGTTGCGTTTGCCCGCAGCGCGCGCACCTCTGAAGCAAATGCAAATCCTTCCGGCCCTTGCGTGTAGTACAGCGGCTTGATCCCCAGCGGATCGCGAGCCAGGAAAAGTACCGGTCCCGATGTGTAGTGCTTCCGGAAATCCGCAATCGCCAGCGCAAACATCCCGCGAATTTCGCTCAAGAATTCCTCGCCCCACTCCTCCCACGCGTGTACCAGGATTTCCGTGTCCGATTGCGTTTTGAATTTGTGTCCCAGCTGCGTTAGCCGCTCGCGCACTTCGCGGTAGTTGTACACTTCGCCGTTCATGACCACGGCGACGTCGTGTGTTTCGTTCCAGATCGGTTGCTGCCCGCTCGCCAGATCAATGATGCTCAGCCGCCGCATCCCCAGCGCCAGGCCCGGCGCTCGCGCATCGTTTACAAGGAAGCCGTCTTCGTCCGGCCCGCGATGTCCCATCGCGCCGGCCATCGCGCGCACTCGCGCTTCCGCCTCTGTGCTCCGCGTTACGAACGCGACGCCGCATATGCCGCACACTTTATTGTTTAATCTCCGGCGCTCCGAAGAATGCGGCGCTGGCCCGCACAAAGTGCTCGCGCAAATGGAATCGCCCGATCTTCAGCTTACGGTCGGCGTACAAGGCCAGCGCTTCCCGCGTCATCAGAAAAAATACCGATCCCGCTATGAACAAGCACAACACAAAAAACGATTCCCGCTCCAGAAGCAGGCTCCAATCCACCGCCTCATCCCACCCCGAATAAATCTTGTCGAGCACCGCCCGCAGGCGCAGCCCCTGCATCGGCAGCCTTGCGATTCTTACATGCGCGAACGTCGTGTAGTTGTATACCGCCGGATAGTCAGGTATCAAGCTCGTCGCTTCGGCAAACACCGCGGAGTTCTGCAAATCTTGTCGTGTCAGCAGCTTCCCTTGCTTGTCTTTCATCACCAGCCGGTACGTCGGGTCAACGATCACCCACTTCTCGTCCAGCAGCACTTCCGCCACCACGTGCTTCGTTGTCCGCTCGGGAGTCAGCAGCAACAGTCGCCTCACGTTCAAATCCGAACTCCGCGCCAGATTCAGGAACGCATTCGTCGCCGTTCCACAGACAGACAGAAGTTGCTTGTAGTTCAAAGTCGTTTCGGGATCTCTTTGCGGCAAGGCATCCGGATTACTCGCGACCGCCCTCGGCGGCCCGCTTCGCATCCAGTTCAGTATCGCGTCGACTTTTTGTTCCGGCGTCGCTGGCACCGGCACGATCGCGTCGCTGAATCCGTTCAAATACTGGCGGACCGAGTACTCCCACCCAGCCGAATACACCATTCCCACCAGGCAAATCACAAGGCACACGTTCGCCGTTCTCCAGACGAACTTAAACACAATATGTTTTCCGCCGGCCAACACTAACTCCACATCACGCAATTTTCTAACCCTTACTGTTTTTCCGCAAGCTTTCTGTATAGCGCTTCGGCCTCTTGAACCGGCCCTTCCCACCCAATTGTCCCCGCCGCTGCCATTGCCTTCCGCCCCAGCCGTTCCCGCAGTGCTTCATTTTGGAGCAGCTCGCCCAGTGCCTTCCTCAGCGCTCCTTCTTCATGCGGTATCACTACTCCGCCTTCCGCAAGCAGCACCGCCGCCCCGCAATGCTCCGTCACGATCACCGGCGTCCCCACCGCCGCCGCTTCCGCCGCCGTATTTCCGAAATTTTCATTCTGTGACGGCAGCACAAAAACATCCGCATCCCGGTATGCAGCCCACTTTTCGTCTTCAAACACGGCCCCACTGAAAACTACCCTGTCTTCTACCTTCAACTCTTTTGCCAGCTTTCTCAGCCGTGCTTCCATCCCTTGTTCATCCGGCCCCGCAAAAACCAGCCGCACCTCTCGCTCTCCAACTTCTGCCGGTATTTTCGAAAATGCCGTCAGCAGAAGGTCCGGGCTTTTCTTCTCACTCAGTCGCCCCAAAAACAGCACCATCAAATCCGTTTCCGAAATCTCGTGCTTCCGCCGAAAGCTTCCGCGTTCCGGCACTTTCTCCGGCTTCATCACGCCGTTCCTTCTTAGAACGATCTTCTCCCGTGGAACTCCGCCGCTCGCCAGTTCCTCGATCTCCTGTTCGGACGTTGCAATCAGACGAGCGGCGTTCGCCAGCATCTCCTTGCCATACCACCGGTGGTAGAGCCGCTTCATCCGGACGTTTCGCACAATCGGCACAAACATCCCGATTGGCTCCACGACGTACGGCATTCCGCGTTCGACACAAGCTTTCGCCGCCGCCGGTCCCAGCAAATCGTACAAACCAAAAATATGCGCGACATCAAATTCCCTAAGGCGCTCCCGCAAAAACCTTCCAATTCCCGGATTCCAACTCGTTGCGCGGTATCGCAGCCAGGTCGGCAAGTACACCGCCTTCACCCCGCGCTCTTCGCCCGTCCAACCAGAAGCGGCCCTTGCGAAATGTTTCTCACGTTCGGTTCCCGCAATTCGCTCCCGTACGCCCCAATCCGCTGTTAACACCGTCACGCTGTGCCCGCGCTCTGCAAGCCCGCGCGAAAGCGCCCCCACCTTTGCCGGTGGTCCGCCAAACTCATAAAACGGAGCGTAAGACTCCGTCACATTCAGGATTCGCATAGGTCGCGCAGGATTTTTTTCAGCGCCTTCGAAAACACATTGAACCGGAACTCGTTGTCCGCGCGCAGCTTCCCGCGCCGGCCCATTTCCGCCGCAATCTCCGGATTCGCCAGCAGCGTTTCAATCGACGTTGCCAGTTGTACCGCATCTCCGTGCTGCACCAGATAACCCGTCACGCCGTCTTCAATCACTTCTGGCGCCCCGCCGTGCGCCCCGCCGATCACCGGCTTCCCGCACGCCATCGCTTCCAGGTACACAAGCCCAAATCCTTCGCCCCGGCTCGGCAGCGCGAACAGTTCGCAAGCCGCATAGCACGCCGCAAGCTGCGCATAACTCAGCCCGCTCAGAAAATGCACATGTCTTCGAACGCCATTTTCTTCCGCCAAATCTTTCAGCCAATCACGGTCATCGCCCTCTCCCACGGCCACTATCTGTAGCTCCGGCCATCGCGTCAATAATTTCGGTAGCGCCGTAATGAGCGTATCCATTCCTTTGTAGCGCTCGCTCGTCAGCCAACGCCCCACCGTCAAAATCACGCGGCCTTTCGGGAATTCTGCCGGTATACCGCTCTTCGCGTTCGCAACCAGCGCTTCGAACTGCGGATCGAGCGGCCAAGGCAACACGCGTAACCGCTCTTCCGCCACGCCTTGATCCGCTTGCACATGATCCGCGGTATACCGGCTTGGCGCCAGAACCAGATTCGCTTTCTGCAATGCGCTTCGCCGCATCCACGGCATCGGCTCCCAAACCTCGACACCATGCGTGCAAACGATCGATTTCATTCGCGGCGCTGCAAATTTCATCAGCCGCGCCACCGGCGCCAGATTTGGATGCCCCGCCAGTACCAGCTTTGCTTTACGCCGCGCCGCTTTTAGCGCCGCTACTGTAAATTTTCCTTTGCCCCGCTCGCAGCCCGTAAAAACGAACTCTCGCCCGCTCGCCATCATGCGATGTAATTCCGGCGAATCATTCAGACTGAGCAGCCTGCATTCCATCCCGCGGCTCGCCGCAAACTCCGTCAACACCGCGGCCATGTGCCGCCCCGCCCGCTGTACTCCGCCCGGCGCATCCAGTTCCGTAAATAGTCCAATCAGCACGCGCAGAGTCTGCCTTGTACCGCGCTTCTTCGCAAGCTTCTACCGCGGCGCAATTTCCGTTTACGATGCTGTTGCTGGTCATGTTGCTTGATGGTAAGGTCCGATTCCGACAAAATGCCTTCGTACACCCGCGGCCGCCTCATCGCTTGCTCCCTTTTCCTAGCTCTCCTTTTGGGCGCCCTCTTTCAAGGAATCTCCGCTCAGCCTACGCACACCCGGGAACGCCTTCGTGGAGTGCTTTCCCTTTCTCGTCTGGCTCCTCCACTCCGCGGCGATGCCACCATCCGCTTGAGTCCCGACGGCGAGCACCTCTTTCTTCAAGACGCTTCCGGCATCATGCTGGTTTCGCGCCATCCTCTTCGCCTTGTCTCTTACCTTGAGACCCGCTTCAGCTATTCCGCCCGCTTTTCCGGTGACTCGCAATCGATCCACGTTGTTTCGCATGATCTGCTGGCCTCAACCTGGCGCGTTTCAGATGGAAAAAAGATTGAATCGCACGACCTCAGCTTTCCGGGCGGGTGCCTTTCGGCCTCATTGTCCCCGACGGCAGATCTTCTCGCGTGCTATACGCCGGAACAGGATCTTGTGATCCTCCGTACCGATACGGGTCAGAAAGTATTTTCTAGTTCGATTCACCCTCATCCCAGCGACCGCGCCATTGTGCCCATTCTGCTCGATACGGAGAGCGCGTTCCCGGCTCCATTTGGGTTCATCCTCTCCAACAACACAAAACCCCTTGCCAACCGTGGCCTCATTCATTATCCGCTCTGGTTCTCGCCGGATGGAGAATTCTTGCTCGCAGGCGACAACATTAGCGCCCTCCGCGTAAACCTCTCGACGTTCAGCAGGGAAAATCTGCCCTCCGCCGTGCACAAGCGGATGCATGCTGTCGTCGGCGTTCTGCGGGGAGAACAAACGCTTGTCTACGACACTCTGAAACAGGAACCTCCCGCAATCGTTTCACTCTCCACGGGACAAACCGTTAAAACGCCGCCCCTTCCGGCGGGCGAAATTGCTCTGGCAACCGACACGCGCTTCGCAATTATCAGAAAACGCGCTGGGACGTCAGTCCAGGTGTTCGACGTGCAGAACAATCGGCTTGTTCCTGTCGATGACTGCATTGCGGCTGACGTCAGCGAAAACGTTCTCGTTGCGCTGGACTCTGAGGGTACTCTCAAGTTTTTTCGTGCCGGCGAGTCTGAACCCTTCGAGGGTGCGCGTCTCCTCCTCGGAGAACTTCCCCCGCTTCGTGCCGCTTCTGTTAGCCCTTCTTTGGATCTTCTCTCTATCGCGGTGGATGGTGCGGCCGGAACCTTCAGCTCTGCTACCGGCGTCCGGAAGTTCTCGACTGGTCTTTTTGCCGCAGCGTTCCTGGAAGACTCTCGGCCACCGCTCTTTCTATCGCCCAGAAAATTCAAAGTACGCCAGGAAGTCATGCGTCCCGATTCTCAAACTGGCGCTTTTGCCTCCGCCTGGACCGCGGCCGAGGGAGCAAACCTGCATCCGAATGGAAACACCCTTCTGGAGTACTCCCTGTACGAACCGGAGTTCCGCGTTCGCAGGCAACCGGGATCTCAAATGATCATTGATATGGCTTTTGTGGATGTTCCATATCGCCTTGACGGGCTGGACCCCGCGTCGGGCTCAAAGTGGTGGGACCGCGGCTTCAATCAAGGCGTACCGATCCCCTTCGCGGATCCTCAGGGCGATCGCTTCGTCCTGGCATGGAAGGCTCGCAGCGACGGAGCAAAAGAGGCTGTGAAACGCGTTCCAGCTATTCACGACCTCTACAAGAAGAGCAAGGTCGCGGAGCAAGATACCGTATTTGAGGTCCGCGATTCTCGCACAGGCAAGTCGCTCGGCAGCGTCCTGGTGCAATTCGGCGGCGGGCCCATAGATTTCGGCTCCGCTTCGTCGGTCGGTGACGCGCTTTTCCTGGTCAAAGATGAAATTCGCCTTTCTGTCTTTTCTCTTAAAGACGGAAGACTCATTTTGCGAAGGAAAGGTCTGCATCCTACTGCGAATGCCGAGTCCAGCCTTTTAGCGCTTGATGAAGGCGGCGGACACTTGGGCATCTACGATCTGTCCTCTGGTGCGAAAATCGAAGAGCAGCTGTTTCCCGACCTGATTGCTTACACACATTTTTCAGCGGATGGAAAGAAACTCCTCGCGCTCACCCAGCATCAGGATGTCTATATTCTCGACATGTCCCAGGTCCGCGAGCATCCTCTGGCACCGGAACCCCCAATTCCTGCGCCTTCAGACTCTGCCCTAGACAATCCCCAATAACTCCTCGAAGTGGTCAATGTAGCGATCCGCCGGATGCGCCGCGCGGTCGTGTGTTCCAAATCCAAAATTTACGGTCACGGATGGCATTCCCGCGTTCCGCGCCGTCTGAACGTCCACTTCCGAATCGCCCACCATCGCCGCTTCATGCGGCGCGGTTTTGAATTCGCTCAGAATCTGACGTGCGCCCAGCGGGTCGGGCTTCTTTGTCTCAAAACTGTTTCCGCCATAGATGCTGCGGAAATATTGCGCCACGCCAAGCCCTTCCAGAATTCGTACGCTGATTTTCACCGGCTTGTTTGTCAGCACGCTCATCGGCAAACTCTTTAGCTCCGCAAGCGTCTCCGCAACGCCCGGATACAAATGCGTGTGATCCAGCTTGTGCTCTTCGTAGTGCACCAGAAAGAACGCCAGCGCCCGTTTCAATTCCTCTTCGCCCGGATTTCCTCCCAGCGCGCGGCGAATCAGCACCGGAGCACCCGAGCCTACATAACCCGCTACCAAACCCGCCGGCAGCGCCTCGCGCTTCATTTCCCGCAGCGTCGCGTTCACGCTGTTCACCAAATCCGCCTTCGAATCGATCAGCGTTCCATCCAGATCGAATACCAGCGCCTTCACTTTCAAATCATTTATTTTTCTCATAGTTGAATTGTAATACGCGCTTCGCCAATCTCGCCGCCCTTCGCGTACACTATATGTTTCCGTTGTACCCAAAATTGCTACCGGAGATTCCATGGCCCAGGTCTTCCCGTTTCGCGCGTTCCGCTACAATCCCCAGCTCGCACCTTTCCAAAGCGTGCTTACGCAGCCTTACGACAAAATTTCTGAGGAAATGCAGCAAAAATATTACGACGCGCACCCGGCCAATCTGATCACCGTCGAAAAGGGCCGCGAATATCGTGGCGACGGCCCCGGAAACAACGTTTATTCCCGCGCCGCCGCCGCGTTCAAGGATTGGGAAGCGAACAACTTGATCGCTCAGGATGCTTCGCCGTCGTTTTATGCGTACACGCAGGAATTCACCGTGCCGGGCATGACTGAACGGCGGACGCGCCGAGGATTTATTGGTGCGGGGCGTCTTGAAGAATATTCTGACGGCGTAATTTTCCGCCATGAACACACGCTGTCCGGCCCAAAGGCTGACCGCCTCGAACTTCTCCGCAATACGCGCACACATACTGGCCAATTATTCATGCTCTATTCCGATCCGAAGAAGCGTGTCGATACGATCTTGTCCGATGTGGAATCTTCCGGAGCGCCAGCGACGGAGGTTCGCGATGAATACGACGTGATTCATCGCCTCTGGGTCGTGTCGGACGCACAGAAGGTATCCGCGATTCAAGCGGCGATGGCGGACCAAAAGCTCGTGATCGCGGACGGCCATCATCGCTATGAAACGGCGCTCAATTACCGTAATGAGCGCCGAGCGCAAATCAGCTCTGTCGATCCGAATGCGCCGTACGAGCGCGCGATGATGACGTTCATCAACACGCGGAGCGAAGGCCTTGTGATTTTGCCCACGCATCGGGTCGCGGCGAACGTGCACGAGTTTTCCTGGCCCGCGGTTCGTCGTTATCTTGAGCCGTGGTTTTCGACGGAGGTTTTTGGGTTCAGCAACGAAGCGGAAAAGGAGTCGGCTCGCAGGAACTTTCTCGCGCGGCTCAAAACGGCCGCGGGGCAGCGCGCCATCGGCGCATATCCGATTTCGGGCGATGGGCAACGCGGGTTTTATCTGCTAGTGCTGCGTTCTGGAGTTGACCTGGCGCAGTTGCTGCCGAATGTTTCACCGCTGCAGCGCGAGCTGGATGTGGTACTGCTGCACGAAGGGATTCTGGAGCCGGCGCTGGGAATTACCATGCAAGCGGTGACGAAAGAAGCGAACCTGACGTATGAACGCGAAGCGGCAAACGCACTGAATGCAGTGGATTGCGGCAGAGCGCAGGTTTCGTTCTTCCTGAACGCGTGCGACGTGGAAAAAGTTGTGGAGATTGCGACGGCGAATGAAGTGATGCCGCAAAAGTCGACGGATTTTTTCCCGAAACTTTTGAGCGGCATTACGATGTACAGAGTTTAGAGGCTCTGAAAAGACGAAAGGCGCGCGAACGCGCCTTCCGGAAGGGCAAAACCAAGATCTGACAATAAATCAAATTTTTCGCCTAGGCGAAAAATTTACTTAAAGCTCGCGACGGCTTCGGCTTCCGTGTTGTAGACATCGAACACGGTGAGGAGCTTCGTGATCTGCAAGACTTCCTGGAATTTCGAGCCGAGGTGGCAGAGGCGGAGCGAAGCGCCCTGCGACTTCGCGCTGTGATGCGCGGCGACGAGGGTACCGAGACCGGCGCTGTCAATAAAAGTGACCCCGTCCATGTTCAGGACGATTTTTTTGCGGCCTTCGGCGAGCAAGCTCTTCACTTTTTCGCGCAAGGCGTTGGATTCTTCGCCGAGGACGATGCGGCCGTCCAGGGCCACCACGGATACGCCGTCCACTTCGCGATTCGTCATCTTTAATGCCACGTTTGTTTCCTCCTCATTCTCTGGAAAGCGGATCCGGAGGCAACCGTCCGGAGCCAAAAACTATATCAAAACTTTGCCGACGCGGGTTAACGGAAGACCGAAGCGGAGCTGCGGCGCTCAGACGTAATCCGCGCAGGACATGTAATAGCCGCACCGATTGCAGATGAGTTTGCACCGGCGAGATTCGAGCCTCTGCGAGCACAGGGGACAATAACGCGAAGCGTCCTCCTGCGGCAACTGGGAAGAGACGGATTGGGCCTCTGCCGAAGCGGGATGCGAAGGCAGGGGGGCTTGCTTCACGACATGTTCCACGACGGGCAGAGTTATAGCATAACCGCCCCGCCAGGGGATAGGGGAGGTGGCGGACAGCCTCGTGGGCGAAGCTCGGGGCGGGTAGAGGCACTTTGCTCGATAGAAGAGAGATCTCTCGGCCTCGCTCCACCGGTATAGGTTGGGGATCCTAGGTTGCGATGCTCCTCAGGAAAAGAATTTGAGCTTCGAGACGACGCAGAGATTGTACCGGGATGGTAATGTTAGGTCTTGAAGCACATACACGGACCAGCATCGGGTAAGAGTCGGGAAGGCCGGTCTCGAAGCAGTTCACCGACATGAGAATCATTTCACAAGACCTTCGGTTGTCCGCCACTGACGTGAGCAATCACCTCGCTTGTCATCACCTGACCAATTTGGAATTGAGTGTGGCACGCGGAAAACGGGCGGATCCGGAGTGGCGCGCGCCTGATTTGGTTGTACTGCAAGAACTCGGACTGCGGCACGAGTCGCGATACCTGGAGTTTTTGAAGGGCGAAGGGTTGTCGGTGGTCGAGTTCGGGGACATTGGCGATGAGAAGCGAGTGTCAGAAACAGAACGGGCAATGCAATCGGGGGCGGAAGCGATCGTACAAGGAGTACTGAGGCAGGGGCGCTGGTTTGGCAAGCCGGACATCTTGAGGAAGGTGTCGAAGGCCAGCAAATTCGGAAATTGGTCGTACGAGGCATACGACTGCAAACTCGCGCGAGAAACAAAAGCGACCACAGTCCTGCAGTTGTCGTTCTATTCGGATCTATTGAAGCAGACTCAGGGCGTAGAGCCGGGGTTGATGTGGGTAGTGGCTCCGGGACACGGTTTCGCAGGAGAGCCGTATCGCGTGGCGGAGTATGCCGCGTACTACCGCTATGTGAAAGCTGAGCTCGAAGCGGCGACCGGGAATGAGGCATTGTCCAAGACTTATCCGGAGCCATGTGAGCATTGCGACGTGTGCCGGTGGTTCCAGGAATGTGAGGCGCGACGCCGGGAGGACGACCACCTGTCATTGGTAGCGGGGATACGGAAGTCGCAGCGGAATCAACTGGCAGGGTGGAACCGGAAGACAGTGGCGAAATTGGCGAGCATGCCAATTCCCTTGCAGGAAAGACCGCTGCACGGATCGCGCGAGGGCATGGAGCGTGTGCGGGAGCAAGCGCGGGTACAAATCGAAGGACGCAAACAGAACAAGCCCGTACATGAACTGCTGGCCGCAGAAGCAGGAAACGGATTCTGGAGATTGCCGGAACCTTCAGCGGCGGACATGTTTGTGGATCTGGAAGGCGATCCGTTCGCGGGAGATCCGGAGAGCGGCGGTGGGCAGGAATACTTGTTCGGTTTTGTGGCCGCGCGAGCCGGCGAAGGGCCAGGCTATTCGAAACGATGGGCGCTGACGGCAAAGGATGAAAGGGAGGGCTTTCGGTGGCTGGTCGATGAAGTGATGCGACGGTGGAAGGAAACGCCGACGATGCATGTGTATCACTTCGGGGCGTACGAACCGAGTGCGTTCAAGCGCTTGATGGGGCGATACGCGACGAGGGAAGAGGAAGTGGACAGCATGCTGCGGGCGGGAGTGTTCGTGGATTTGCATACGGTTTTGAAACAGGCGGTTCGCGCGAGTGTGGAGGAGTATTCACTGAAGAAGCTGGAAGCGCTGTATGGATTTACGCGGAAGACGCCACTTGAGGAATCGCGCGTGGCGATGCGGTATTTGGAGCATCGCCTGCAGCTCGGCTGGGAAGGCGAGTTACCGGAAAAATATCGCGAGGCGATGGAGGGTTATAACGGCGAGGATTGTTTTTCGACGGCGGCGTTGCGGAGTTGGTTAGAAGGTGAGCGCGAGAAAAAACTGAAGGATGGCGTGGAGATTCCGAGACCTCCGGTCGGCGAGGGAGCGCCACCGGAAGACGTGGATGAGCGACAGAAGCGGGTGGTGAGTTTAGCGAAACGGCTGAAGGAAGGTGTTCCCGAGGATCGCGAGCAGCGGACCGCGGAGGAGCAGGCGCGCTGGCTGCTGGCGAGTTTGCTCGATTGGCACCGGCGCGAGGATAAAGCAGTCTGGTGGGAGTATTACCGGTTGCGGGACATGAAAGATGAAGAGCTGCTCGAAGACCGCTCGGCGCTAGCGGGGCTGAAGCATGAAGGACACGTCAGAATGGCGAAGAAGAGTCCGGTCGAGCGTTATTCATTTCCAAAGCAAGAGACAGAAGTCCGGCGGGGCGATAAGTTGTGCCGCGGCGAATTGAGCATAGGAACGGTTGAGCGCATTGACGTTGGAGAACGCGTTATCGAAATAAAGCGCACGGTGAAAACGGCGGGGATGCATCCGACGAGCGTTTTTGTAGATGGTCGCGGGCCGAAATGGGAGGTACTGGCGGAGTCCATCTTCGAGTTAGGTGAACGAGTGAGTGAGGGCGGTATGAGCGCGGGAGGCGCATGGGCGGCGTGGGATTTATTGCTGAAAAACAAGCCGCGACTGGCACACAGAGAAACTATCGCAGCGATTGGCGCGGAGACGACGGTCGAAACGGCATGCCGAATCGCGTCGGCGCTGGCAGGCTCGGTGTTTGCGATCCAGGGGCCACCAGGCGCGGGCAAGACATTTACAGCCGCACGGATGATTTGCCGCCTGGTGCAAGAAGGCAAGCGGATAGGCGTGACGGCACACAGCCACAAAGCGATCGGAAAGCTTTTGCAGGAAGTTCAAGTGGCGGCGGACGAGGCGGGAATTGAAGTGCGATGCGTGCGAAAGGTTGGAGAAGAGGGACGCGAGGACGAAATTCGTGGAGTCGAAATAACGAACAATAACGAGGTGCCTCTGGCGAAGATCGAGTCGAAGGCGGCGCATGTGGCAGCGGGAACGGCGTGGATGTGGGCAAGGCCGGAATACGCCGGCGCTGTGGACGCGCTTTTCATTGACGAAGGGGGGCAGATGGCTCTGGCGGATGTGGTTGCGGCGGCACGCGCAGCGACGAATCAAGTTTTGCTAGGCGATCCACAGCAGCTGCAAAGGCCATTGAAGGGAAGCCATCCGGAAGGAGCGGAGAAGTCGGCATTGGAGCATTTGATCGGGGATCGGAAGACGATTTTGCCGGAGATGGGAATGCTTTTGCCGCAGACGCGGAGAATGCATCCGGATGTGTGCCGATTCACGTCGGAAGTTTTCTATGAAGACAAGCTGAAGTCACATCCGGTGACGCGGCCGTTTGTTTTGGAAGGCCATACGCGGTTTAAGAAGCCGGGCTTGTATTTCGTGCCAGCCAGTCACGAAGGAAACCAGAACTCGTCGTTAGAGGAAGTGGAGATCGTGGCGCGTATTGTGGAGAGTCTGCTGAAGCCGGAAGTTAAATGGTTTTATGGAGAGGGAAAGTGGCGAGCATTGAAACGTGAAGAGGATATTTTGCTGGTGGCGCCGTACAATGCGCAGGTGAGCGATCTTGCCGCGCGATTGCCGGGGATGAAGATTGGGACAGTGGACAAGTTTCAAGGGCAGGAAGCACCGGTTGTGATTTATTCGATGACGACGTCTTCGCCGGAAGAAGCGCCGCGCGGGATGGAATTTCTTTACAGCCTAAACCGGTTGAACGTGGCAACTTCGCGGGCGAAGACCGCGGTGATCTTGGTAGGCAGCACACGGCTATTCGAACCGGAGTGCCGGAGTCCGCGGCAAATGCAACTAGCAAATGCCCTGTGTCGCTATCGAGAGCTCGCGTGCACGGTTGATGAGGCTAAGTTGTAAGCGGACTGCCCGTTCGGCTTTGCCCAGAGTTGGGAGTTTCGGCGCGACAGGACTTCTAAGAGAAGTTGCCGGGCTAGAGCCGCGGCGCTAAAAAGGCATAGGCAGCGAAGAAGAAACCCGGGTTCAGAAGAGAACCCGGGCGGAAGGAGTTAGAAATTTCCGAGTGCGAGTCTCAGTAGTAGCTGGTGTTGTTGAGCCACTTGAGACGTTGAACGCTCGAAACGTACTGCGCGTTCGTCGCCGCGGTGGACGAAAGCGTGGTTGAAGGGAACCAAGGCGGCGAGAAGTTGTTCTGCGCGTAGCGGCGATCGAAGAAGACGTTACGCGTGGTGGTGTTGATGTTTTTGATGTTGTTCTGAATGCGGCCGCCGAGAATGGTGAGGGTATTGATGGCCGAGCCGGTGTTAACGAGTCCGCCGGTGCCATTCTGCGAGATGGTCGCCAAGGAAGCGTCAATTTCAAGATTGCCGTTGCCCTGGCCGTTGGCCAACTGGATATCGCCGGTAGCGGTGAAGATGCCGAGGGCCTGACCGTGATCGCTGCCCGGGATGAGCGTGTCAGCCGGAGTATTGGGAATCTGGTTCTGCGTTTTGGTGACAGGCGCAGAGGTGTAGAGAATGTCGCCGGTGATGGTGACGTTGTTGGCGGCGGTAACGGTGAGAGCAGTGTCGTCAGACAGTGCGGCCTGACCTTGTCCCGGCCCCTTGAGAGAAGTGATGTTGCCGTCGACGTAGAGCATCGTTGCGTCGCGTTGGACTGCATTGGTTGAGGGATCAAGCTGATCGGGAACGCCGGAGATGGTCTGGGAACTCGAACCATTCGAGATGGTCGTGGTGTTGGTCGAAACATTAACGGTAACCGTGGTGACGGTTGAGCCCTGCGTGATCGTGTAAACCTGAGCGGAACCGGAAGGCGAAAGCACGACGGAGGCGTCGCCCTTCACGTAGATACCGCCGCCGGTGAAGGTTTTCGCGCCTGTGCTGGGGTCGACACTGTACGGAAGATAGACCCCCGTTGCAGCGCCACCGGTAGGCCACGCGGTGCCGCTGGCGTTTTTCAAGGATGCACTCATTTCGGCATTCGATGGGTTCGTGCTGCCGGAGCCCTTGCCGTCGAGAATGGCGCGCTTCTGGTTGTAGTCGTTAGCGGGAAGTGGAACTGTGGGAGCGCCGAGGTTGACGGCGGACTGGAACGTCGGCGCAATCGTCGCGTTTCCTTGCTTGTCGGAGTTAGCCGACGATTGATCGCACTTGTTGGAAAACTGATAACCGAAGTTCGAACCAGCACTGCCGACGGTGTCGGTGAAAATGTACGCCCCACCCGTGCCGAAGTTCCAAGAACCATTGGTGAAAACAGGGCCGCTAATCGTGCCGGGGACGAGGGTTGAACCGTCGCAAATGTTGTAGGTGTTGATGAACATGCCGTATGCGGCGAAGCTGGTCGAAGTGCTGCCGGCGACGCCAGTGACGTTGATTTTGATGGTGCCTGAATCGGAGAGCGTAGTTACCTGATTGCCAGTAGAACGGCCGAAACCACGAAGAGTGTACGAGTACGTGTATTGATAGCCGGTGACGTTTCCGGTGGGAGCCGCGCAAGTGCCACCGCCGCCGATGACGTTGCAGGTGGGGGCGCCAAGAGTTGTGCCGGCGGTGTCCAGCTTGAAGTTTTCCGGCCAGGAATAAGCGCCCTGACCGCCGTTCAAAGATTGAAACGACGCACCGTACGTCGTGTTCACGTTGCTGACAACCGAACCTTCGGTACCTGGCGGAATCGGCTGCGCGGTGGCGCTGAACTTATTGCCGCCAGCGGCCAAGAGTTGATTGATCATTTGCTGACGGGCAATGGTCAAGCCGGAGTCCGCTGAATAGAACGAGCCACGGAAGCCGCGATAGTAGCCGTTAATGAGCATGTCCGAGTTGGAAGAAAGGACCATGGCGACCGTCATGCCGGTAAGAAGGAGCAAAAGGAGCAAGGAAGTGATAAGAGCGACACCGCGAGACTGGCCGCGACGCACCTTGCCACGTTCCGGATTTTTGCGAGCGAACATAAGCCGCTTAGACACAGAGCCTCCTCAGTGGTCGTTCATGCTGAGATTTCGTGGATTGATGACGACGGAAAGCGACTGAATCTGATAATTGCCGCCGTCGAAGGAATTCTTGTAGTTGAGGTCGCCCGTCCGATTGGGGGCGGTTCTGCCGATGACGGAGACGAGGATGGAGCGAATCTGGCTCGGATCGTAAGCGTTGTAATTGTAGTTCTTGAAGCTGTACAGGTCGCCGCTGTCGGTGCCGCTCCAGAGGGAAGCTCCGACTTTAAAGCCGATAATTTGCTCGGCGATAACGTCGCCGGCTCCGCCGGAAAGTTGGCGCATGAGTTTGGGGTTCGTTGGATCCGTGGCGTCGACGGAATACTGAGTGTAGGAGAGCTTTAGAACCCAGTCGCTCGTGCAATAAGTATTGCCGAGCTTGTTTTGCGTGTCGGCGGCGCCGGAGTTGGCGAAATAGGTGGTGATGCCGAGCGGGTCGGCGGTGCTGGCGCCGGTCGGATTGTGTTGCAACTGAATTTTTGCACCGGTCACAGAGCCGTCTTTCGTCAAGGTGGTGGTGGCCATTTGCGAGCCGTCACTTTTGATGAGGAGCAGTTGATCTCCCGAATGGAACAGAGAAGCGAACTGCGAGGCGCTGCCGGAGTATTCGTTAGCGGGCGGCGGATCTACGAACAAGATCGAACTGGTATCGGTGGCGCCGCAACTGTTGCCCGGGGGATTCGGGTGAGTTGGAGGGATGCTCGGATCGACGCCGATGATGATAAGAGTATCGAAGCAGGTGGAGGAATAGGTGTGAGCGGTGGCGTCGTAGCAGGTGGCGCTCGGCTGCTGATTGTTGATGGTCACGCCGATCGGCCAGGACGCGATGTCCGCACCGGGGTAGTAACCGTTGCCGGCGTTGACGGCGTCAAGCTCCATTTGGGTGACGGCGTTACGAAGGGTGATATTCAGACTCGACATGTTCTGCTGACGGGTGAAGAGAGGGGCGTGGCTCGAGAAAAGGGAAAAAGCCGCTCCGGCAATCACCAGGAAGACGGTCAGGGAAACCATAAGCTCGAGCAGAGTGAATCCGGCGGACATTCGCTTCGGCTTCGGTCGGGCGGGCTGAGAATAGGAGTAGCGTGAGGTCATGGGCGCACCGTGCTGAGTTGAAAAGTGATAGCTTTCGTGACAGGAGGATTGAGCAGTTGAACGAAAACAGTGACTCGACGCACGCCGGTGATGGGCGTGTCTTTCTCGATGACCCAGCGGCGATGAAATTGCAGTGTTTCGGCCTGAGGAGCTGGCGCCGCAGCGCTGGAAGTCGAGGTGATGGTGCCGTCTGGCTGTTGAACGATCGTGTTGTAATTTCCGGCCGAATCCGAGGTGGTTTCGGTGATGCTGCCGCCGACCGCAGAGATTTGAACGTCGTCGAAGTAGTTGATGCCGCTGGCTGAGGCGTCACTGCCCAGGCTGCCGGCGCTGCTGCCAGCGATTGCAACCATGGGATCGGAATTCGGGTAGCGATTCAATTCTTCAAGTTTCTGGGTGGCGAGAATCGACGCGGCGCTCATATAGCGCGAGCGGGATGTGTTCGCAGTGGTCTGGGACATGAGTGCAGCCATTGCGAGAAGGCCGATGGACAAAATGGCGATAGCGCCAAGCGTTTCCAGCAACGTAAAGCCGCGCTGGGCCCTACGTTTCTTATTGAACGGTGATCGAGCCATATTTGGTGACCTTTATGTTCTTCGGATTGGTCGTGCCGATGGCGTTTAAGTTGAAGCTGTTGGTGCCATTCGTGACGGTAACGCTGCCACCGGGACTGAACTGGAACGTGACGTCCTGATCGAGAGAAATTCGTTTGGGGTCGGCGAAAGGAACGGCAGTGCCGACGTTGGTCAAGGCGGCTGCGCAGGCGCCGCCGGTGACTTCACTGGAAATTTGGTAAGTGTTTGTCGCCTTGGAAAAAGCCACAGCGTATGGGCAGCCGTCGTAGATGGCGCGATAGCGGGTGGACTGCATGGTGCCGGCGACGGCGCTAACCGCTGCATTGAGGCGCAAAGTGCGCTGCAAATTGGAGACGAGAGGAACGGCAATCGCGGCCATGATGGAGGCAACGGCCATGACAATGACAAGTTCGAGGATCGAGGCGCCGTGCTGCAACTTGCGCGAACCTGGCGAGGAAGACAGCGGCGCAGTGGTGAGAGGGCGGTGGAGCATAAACGTTATTGCATCTCCCTGATACCGAGATACCGACACGTACCGCAATGGAAATTTTATATACTTCACAGGAAAGTTATTCAACTGGCCCTAGGTACAGTTCTGTGGCAGGGCGCCGCGGCTGTTCGAGGGTTCCACAGGGGCAGGTACTTCAGGTAAGTACTCTGGAAACAGGCACTTACTTTGAAGCGGGGGCGGGCATCACATAGCCCGAATGGGCAGGCAGGCCGGCGCGTTCGAGTTGAATGGTGACGTGGTCGATGGCGAACGAGTCGTGGAGCTTCTCTCGGATGGCGGTGAGGACGGATTCGCATTCGTCCATGTGCATATCGGGGACGCGGGCGTGGCAGCTCATGGCATTGTGGTCGCCACCGAGGGACCAGATGTGGACATCGTGGACTTCGTTTACACCGGGGATTGTGAGAATGGCGCGTGCGACTTCTTCGACCTGTACGTTTTGCGGACGGCCTTCGAGAAGAATGTGAGAAGAAGCGCGAAGGATGCCAATGCTGGACCATAGAACAAGGAGGCCGATGGCAAGGCCGAGGATAGGGTCAATCCAGTGGTAATTGGTGTAATGGATGGCGATGGCGCCGCCGATGATGGCGATGTTGGAGACAGCGTCACCGAAATTATGGACGAGAATGCTGCGGAGATTAAGGTCCTTGTGGCCGCGCATGACGGCGAGGGTGATGCCGCCGTTGACGGCGAGAGCGGCGATAGAAGTCCAGATCATCCAGCTTTCAACGACTTCGACTGGAGCGCGGAGGCGCTCGATGGCTTCATAGCCGAGCCAAGCGGAAAGAAGGACGAGAAGAACCGCGTTGGTGAAGGCGGCGAGAGTTCCGGCGCGATGGTAGCCGTAGGTTTTGTCGCGATCGGCGGGACGTTCTGCCCAGCGCATGGCGAGCCAGGAGATGCCGAGGGCTGGAACGTCGGAAAGATTGTGAACGGCGTCGTTTAACAGAGCGACGCTGTGACCGAGGAATCCGCCAAAAATTTCCGCGACGACGAGGCCAAGAGTAGCGACCATGGCCCACGCAAGAACGCTCGGCTTTAGAGGCGGATGAACGTGGCCGCCGTGCGAATGGCTATGACCGCCGTGAGAGTGGTCGTGCGAGTGATCGTGGCCGGAGTGGGAATGGTCGTCCATTCATCTTATTGTAAAACACGTTGTGGGAGATGGCGTAGTGGTGTAGGAAAAGGTCGATGGAGTGGGCATGGGGGTGGGCGAGTGTTGTTGGGCAGTTTGACACTACGGGTCAGGGAAGCGATTGACGGTGGTGTAAACCACTGCGAGTATCGGATGAGCGTGCACGGCTCCCGCTAGAAGAACGGCGAAGCGAGCCGTTCCAGGGGCATAGCAAGAAGACATGTCAGTCCCGGTCAGCAAATTAAGTTTTTGGGGTGTGCGCGGCTCCACGCCAACGGTGGATCCGGCAACGTGGCGCTATGGCGGAAACACACCTTGCTTGGAGCTGGTGGCGCCGGATGGGACGCAATTCATTCTGGATTGTGGAACAGGGTTGCGGTCGCTTGGAACGCGGTGGAGCGTTCCGCTTGCGGGACGAAATCCGGAAACCCACATTCTGGTGACGCATTATCACTGGGACCATATTCAAGGCATCCCATTTTTCATGCCGCTTTACGCGGAGAACAATGCGTTCCATTTTTACAGTTTCCGGTCGAAGTACCTTGGCCGCGACAGTCTGAAGCAGGTTTTTGAAACACAAATGGCGATGCCGTATTTTCCGGTCGATATGTCCGCAATGAGCGCAAAGCGGAAGTTCATGGAAGTGGCGGCGGGAGAGACGATAACGATTGGCGAGAATCGAGTGACGGCGCGGGAATTGAATCATCCGCAGGGCTGCCTGGGGTACCGGATTGAAACTTCCGCGGGGACTGTCGTTTACGCAACGGACAATGAGCCGGGCGACGCGAAGCTGGATGCTTCGCTGCGAGAACTGGCACAGGGCGCCGATATCTTCATTAATGATGCGCAATATACGCCGGAGCAACTGGCGACGGTTCGCAAGGGCTGGGGGCATTCGACGTGGCTGGAAGGCGTGAATATCGCAAAAGAAGTGGGCGCGAAGACACTGGTGCTGTTCCATCACGATCCAGATTCGACAGACCGGATGGTGGATGGGCTGCTACGACAGGCACGCGAGGAATTTGATTCGGTGTTCGCGGCTAGCGAAGGCATGGTGATTACACTTGGGTCTGCCGAGGGGCGAATGGAAGCGCATATGCCGGGAACGCGGACGGCGCTGCGGCGAGAAGCGCAATTCCGCGCGAAGGTGAGCGGTGTTACCGAAAGCGGACAACAGTTTGAAGAAGAAACGATCGTGCGGGACCTGTCGCTGCAAGGAGCGCTGATTTCCCTGCATCATAGCCCGCGGTTGCAGTCTGAGCTGCAGGTAACGATGGAGGCGCCGGGCGAGGACGGCACGCACGCAATGAAACTGCGGGGCTATGTGGTTCGGGTGGATACCGGCGCAGAAAAAGGGCACAGCGCCGTAGGCGTTGTTTTCACGGACTAAAATCTTTGAGGAACGCTTATTTAAGAGATTCGATTTTTGCTTCGAGGTGCGCGAGAGCGGCTTCGAGCGTTTTGCGGTGATTCGGGTGAGTTGCGGTTTCCAGGTCTGCCAGTACGTGTTTTTTGGATAGTTCGAGTCCCTGCCGTTCGCGGTCTTTTTCCATTTGTTCCTGAGTTTTCAGCGACTTTTCGCTCGGGGAGTTCTCTGCGCGATTCTCCGCCACTTGGGATTCCACGTCCTTACTTTCCCAACCGCGTGCCATACCTCAATTCTGCCACACGAAAGCGGTGAGGGCCGGAAGAATTATTGAGAAATAACGAAGCGCTTCCTAGGCGCCGGCGGCACGAGCCTTCGGTTTTACCGGCGGCGTTAAGCGGACAAAGCGGCGAATTCGAGATTCGGCGCGGCGGGCGTTGCGCTCAGCAAAGATTCCACGGAAAGAAAAGACAGTTTCGTTCCCGGGCGATTCGAGGATGAGAAGCCAGGAATGTTCGGTGCGCTGCAGAAATAAGCTCGATAAGGGCGCGATCGGCACAACCACGGCCGGCTGCAAATTCGGCTTCATAGCCAGGACTTGCTCGGAATTGACGTAGAGGCGCACGGGGATCCGAAGGGCGCCACCCGAGGAGAATTCAGCGCCGGTTAAAACGATTTGTCCGGCAAGCGGGCGCGACAGTTGCGGTTCGGAAGTTTGTTCGGAAAGAGGCGGCAGGAGAATCGAAGTTAGAAAGATCGCCAGGCCGAAGATGGAGGCGAGCCAACTTTGCGGAAGAGCCAGCGGGAGCAGAACCAGAGCGGCTCCCAAGAAACCCAAAAAGAGGCGAAAAGCGAACCAGGAGTGGGGGCTACGACGCGGATGCAAGTGGCGCGGAAGCTGTCCGGTGCGGGACGCGGGAATTGAGTCGAGGTCTGATTGGGGGCGTAAAGGAGCGTTCGATTCGTGGTGAGCCGGCTTGCTGGCGGTCTTGCTCATGCTCGGTATCGGTTGCTCCGCTCGAAGTCATGTTATCAGCAACGGAAGGAGAATAGTCCGTTTTGCAGTGCGAAAGCTTCCCCGCGGGAAGCCTCTGTTATCAAAAAGGCATAACACAGACGAGGAAGTTCTATCTTCCAAGCGGGCGAAAGCGGCGAGAATACAAGTACGAGCAGGGATAAGCGGGAGACCCTTATGAAGCGCCAATATGCATTTGCAACTGCCTTGCTGCTGGGTTTGATGATCGTGGCGGGTGCCAAATCCGGCGCCCCACAATCGGAAGACGCGTCGAAAGTGGTTGCGATGGAGAATCTCTGGAACCAGATGCAATTGAATCATGACGCTGTCGCGATGGAGAAAATGCTGGATGAAGATTTTGTGCTGACGGACTACGACGGGACACTGTCGAACAAGAACCAGTTTCTGGATGCGATCAAAGATATGTCGATCAAGTTGACGCAGGAAATGTCCGAGGGGATGAAACTGCACCGGCACGGAACTACGGTAGTGGTGACGGGAGCGACGCGGGAGAAAGGCACGCAGAACGGGAAACCGTTCGCGCACAACGGACGGTTCACGGATACGTGGGTAAAGAAGGACGGCCGGTGGTTGTGCGTGGCAAGCCACCTGGGCGTGATCAGCAAGTAGCCAGCCGGAAACATTCACACAAAAGTCGGGGGCGCGAAGCACCGTCCTGCGCCGACTCTACGACGCAAAGTACTTGACAATAGAAACCTCGAAAGGTTAGCATGGTGTTGCGGCGGAGAAGATCTAGGGGCGCATCTCCTATCATGTTCAAACGAATCGCAGCCATTGTCGGCATATTTGCGTGCACGTGTGTGGCGTGGATGATTTTGGGCACGTCGATTTTCTACCGGACAAACAATCTTGGTCCAGTGTTGTCGTCGCGGGTCGGTTCGACGTGGGGAACGGCGCAGGAACAACGGCCGCCGTCGGTGAACTATTTCACGGACGAAGTAAGGACAGTTGTAGTGGAAGAAGACAAGAAAAAGATCGAGAAGCAGGAGCACTACAGTCTGGCGCATGTTGTGCCGCTCGACGCAAGCCATCTTGAGGCGGACTTCCAGATCGATTACCGCAAAAAAGGACTGCTTTGGTTCAGCACATACAAGGTGGCGTTCGACGGAAACTACACTTTCAGAAATCCAACGGCACAAGACCGGGTTTTCACGATTCGCCTCGCTCTGCCGGCAAAACAGGCCGTATACGACAATTTGCAACTCACGCTGGATGGTACGCCGCTTACCTTGAGTTACGGCGGAGCAGAAGTTTCCGCAACCGGGCGCGTGGCGGCGAATGGCACGAGTGCGCTAAAAACAGGATACCGGTCGCAGGGACTGGATACCTGGAGCTATCAGTTCGCGAACGGAGAAGACGTTGCGCGGATCAACGATTTCCATCTTTTGATGAAGACGAATTTTGGCGGATTCGACTTTCCCGAGAACACGCTTTCTCCGACGGAAAAGCGCGAGACGGCGCAGGGATGGGAGTTGAAGTGGGATTACCAGAACCTGGTGAGCGGATTTAACGTCTCGCTGAAGATGCCGCAGAAACTGCAACCAGGTCCGCTGGCGGGCAAAATTTCGTATTTTGCGCCGGTGTCGCTATTTTTCTTTTTCTTTCTGATTTTTATTTTGTCCGCGCTGCGCGGGATCGACCTGCATCCGATGAACTATTTCTTTCTGGCCGCGGCGTTTTTTGCGTTTCACTTGCTGCTGGCGTATTTGTGTGACCACGTCTCGATTCATGCGTCGTTTGCAATTTCGTCGCTCGTGTCGATTCTCCTGGTGGTGAGTTATTTGCGGCTGGTAGGGAATTTGCGATTTGCGTTGGTGGATGCCGGACTGTCGCAGCTGATTTATCTTGTGCTGTTTTCCTATGCGTTCTTCTTTGAGGGATTTACGGGGTTGGCGGTGACGATCGGAGCGATTCTGACGCTGTTCGTGGTGATGCAGATGACAGGAAGAATCAAGTGGGCGGAGAAGTTTGCCAAGCAGCCAGGCTGAGATTCTGCCAGAAATCAGTGGGCGGCGGGTTGGGCGGTGGGCGGAAGCACGCCGTTCAGGCGGAGGTACATGGATTGAGCGGAATAGTGATCGGCCCATGAGCCGGACAGGATGAGGATAACGCCGGCGCGGGAAACGTTTCTGCCGTTGAATAGCGGGATGGAGTCTCCGAGGTGAGAATCATCGACTTTGGCGAGGGCGGTGGAGCAGAAGTCGAAAGAGGTTTTTACTGCAGCGACGAGCTTGTCCTTGGAATCCGTTTCGGCGAGTTTGGCGGCTTCGGGTGCGGCGATGCCGGAGACTTTGGAGCAGAACAGAATGTTCGATTCGGCGATGTGAATCGTCAGATGGGCGAAGGTGCTCTGGTCGGACGTCGGTTTGAAAGAGAATTTGTCGGCGGGCATGGCGTCGGCAGCCGCGGACATGTTTTTGGAATAGCGCGCGAGGCCGGCGCGGAGGGCGTCGGCGACGGGAGTGGTGGAAGGGGCCGGCGCAGGCGCGGTCTGAGCGAAAGATAGAGTGGGCGCGACGGCGAGCAAGGCGAACGAGATGGCGAAGCGGTTCATTAGAACCTCCGGAACAAAGCGCAAGTAGCTTACGCCGCAAGGAAACACACGACAAGCGCGAAGAAAGGGCTCTAGCGGTTTCATCCTGCCAAGGTGGGGCGCAATGCGCCGCACCCTACGGAATTATTTGCGTTTGATGACTAGGACGGTGTCCGGAGTGTAAAAAGCGGCTTCGGTGAATTTTCCGGATGCGTCGCGTTTGAATTCGATGGAGTAGCCCTCGAGACCTTTGAGATTGAAAGTAGTGCCGCGGCGCGGGAGGAGCTCGCGTTCCGGAGCGCCCGGCTGGCTCATGATGAGAGTGTGATCGCCACGAAGCGCGATGGTGGTGGGAGCGGGATCGCCGGGGAATACGTATTGGCCGACGAGTGTTTCGAGGAAGGCGTGGTCGGTTAGCTGCTTGTCCGGCATGCGCGTGAAGACGATGTCTTTGACGCGCGGCTCAAGCGGGATTGCAAGCGAAGAGATATCTCCGGCGAGATCGGAGAAGAATTCGAGTTTCTGGTTGGCGAACGGATCCTGCGGGTCAAACGGAACTTCGAAGACGTCGTAGTGATAGTGCTTCATGTGAAAAGCGAGATTGTTCAGCTTTACGAAAAGGCCTGCAGGCTCTTGGGCGACGGAAACAATTCCGTAGCCGGGATGTTCGTAATCGCCGACATATTCTTTCGTGTCGTGGGAGAGATGAGTATCTTTCTTACGAAGGTCGTAGCCTTTGGATTTGGCGTCGGCTTCGGATTGGCGGCCAGCAGTTTCTGAATCGAGATAGCGCTTGCTCCAGGGGATTTGGTCGGCGCCAAGCAGGCGATCGACGGCGTTAAAGGCAATGACGTCGGGCAGCGGGGAGCCGTCGAGATTCGTGAGGACGACGACACCGATTTTTTCGTTGGGAAGAAACGCGAAGATGGAGCTGAAGCCATCGAGATTGCCGCCGTGTCCGATGCGCTTGTGGCCGCGATAGGTTGAGAGGAAGAAGCCCATGCCGTAACTGTTTTCGCCGAGCTCGGGATAGTCCGGCGTGCCGGAGATAGTCATTTGCGGAGTTTGCATCTGCGAAGAATTATTTTCAGAGAGCAGTTGCCGGCCGTTGTACGCGCCCTTGTTCAAATGGAAGAGAAGATAGTGACTCATGTCTTCGACGTTGGAGTTGAGTTCGCCGGCGGGGCCAAGGGCGCATGTGTCCGGACAAGTGGCTTCGAACGGCATGCGCTTCAGTTCGGCCTTTAAGTCGTGGCCTTTTTGGTAAGGCAGCGCGAAATCGGGACTCGCCTGAAGTTCTTTCAGCGAAAAAGTTGTGGCGGTCATGCCGAGCGGCGTGAGGACGCGTGCGCGAAGAGAGTCTTCCCATTTCTTGTTGTCGAGAAGGCCGGCGACGTAGCCTGCGGTCATGAACATCAGGTTGTTGTATTGGAAGGTAGAGCGAAGAGGTTTGTTGGGTTCGAGATATTGCAGGCGGCGAATAAGATCGTCACGGGAAAAATCGGAGCTATACCAAACCATGTCGTGGCGGGGAAGGCCGGAACGATGGGTGACCAGATCGCGGACGGTCATTTGTTCGGTGAGGGTGGGATCGTATAGCTTGAATGAGGGAAAGACGGAGCGGACGGGAAGGTCCCAGCCGCCCTTGCCTTCGTCCATGAGCATGCCTAGGTCGGTGACGGTGAAGGATTTTGTGATGCTGGCGATAGCGCAGAGCGATTTCGGCGTCATGGGAAGCTTCTTTTCCACGTCGCGAAAGCCGTAGCCTTTGAGGAGGACGACTTTGTCGCCCTGGACGATGGCGACGGCTGCGCCGGCGCCGTGCCAGTCCTTGATGGTTTGATTGACGAAGTCGTCGAAGCCTTCGAGTGCTTTGGCGGGATCGACGGGCTTTTGTTGGGCGAGAGCCGGCGCGGAGAAACGGAGCGCGGCGATAAGAAAGCAGGCAACAAAACGCGGAACGCGCATAAGAGGCTCCTCGAAATACCCCTCTGAATTGGTCGCGCGTCAAAGTACTTGGGCTCTTGGGATAAGTCAATGAAAGGATGGGGAGAATTCATGGCACAGGGGAGTTCAGCGCTGGGGATTTTGTGGGGCGGGTTGATTGCCGGGGCGATGGATATCACGGCTGCGATTTTGACCTACAAGGTTAGAAACAACGTGCCGCCGATTCGAATACTGCAATCGGTCGCGAGCGGACTTTTGGGCAAGGATGCGTTCCTAGGGGGAGCGCGCACGGCTGCACTCGGACTGTTTTTGCATTTTGTGATTGCGTTCGGCGCGACGACAGTTTTCTATTTGGCGAGCCGGAAGATGCCGTGGCTCATACAGAACGCTGTCGTTGCAGGGATTCTATACGGAATTGTGGTGCAGCAATTCATGCAGCAGGTGGTGTTGCCGCTATCGGCGTTTCACAAAGCGCCGTTTAACTTCACTGCGCTTGCGATTGGACTTGTGACACACATCATTTGCGTTGGCTTGCCGATTGCGCTGGCAGTGAAGAAGTTTTCGAGCTAGAGAGCTCCCGCAGATTCTAGTTCGCGTGAGGAATGGGTTTGCCGGTTACGGTGAGGACGGCGCCGGATTTGGCGCCCGTGGTGTGGCCAGAGTCCCAGGTGAGTTGGCCGTTTACGAAAACTTTTTCGATGCCTGTGGGAAGTTCGAAGGGTTTTTCGAAGGTGGAGCGGTCGATGACCGTTTCGGGATTGAACAGGACGAGGTCGGCGAAGTTTCCCACCTTTAGCGTGCCACGGTCTTTCCAGTTCAGGCGCTTGGCAGGAAGCGAAGTCATTTTGCGGACGGCTTCGGGTAGCGTGATCCATTTCTTTTCACGAACGTAGAGGCCGAGAACGCGCGGAAAAGTGCCGGCGCCGCGCGGATGGTCCGAGCCAATGCCGCCGTCGCTGGCGACCATGACCCACGGTTGTTGATAGAAAGCTTTGACGTCGTCTTCGACCATGGAGTGGCCGATGACGCCGGCTTCGGTGTCTGCGGCGTCGCCTTCGCGCACGATGCGCATGTACATTTCGACGACAGTGGTGCTGTACATTTTGGCAAGTTCGCCGAGGGTGTGTCCGACGTATGCGGGATTCGGCTTAAATTCGGTGATGGTGACGGACTCGGGTCCGCCGTTATCGGCAATCGCTTTTTCGACGCTGACGGGATTCTGGTATTGCTTGTCCGGCATGATGACTTTGATTCCGGAAGACCAAGCTTCGTAGGGATAGCAGTCGGCGAGAAAGTCGACGCCGTGTTTGCGTGCGTCATTGATGGCCGCGATGTACTCGGGCGCCTTGTGCCAGACGGCAACAGTGCCAAGTTTAATGTGCGAGTGCTGTACAGGAATGTGAGCACGCCGGCCGATTTCGAGTTCTTCTTTTAGCGCTTCGAAACTCTTATTTCCTTCATCGCGAATGTGCGTCATGTAAAAGCCGCCATTTTTTGCGGCGGCTGCAGCCATGGCGACGACTTCGTCCGTGTTGCTGTAGCTCGCCACGTAGTATTCAAGGCCACTGGAGAGGCCGATGGCGCCTTCATGCATGGCGTGCGCGGTGAGGGTGGTCATTTTGTCGATTTCCTCGGCCGTTGCGGTGCGCTGGAAGTCCTTGCCCATGACAAGCGAGCGGATCGTGGCGTGGCCTGCGATGACGGCAACGTTGACGGAAGCGGGATTTTTTTGGCGGGCTTCGAGCCACGGAAGAATAGGCCAGGGAGAATCACCATCGGCACCGATGATAAGAGAGGTGATGCCTTGCGCGATTTGCGATTCGGCGAGCGGACCGGTTTCGAGGCCGCTGGTGGAGTGATTGTGAATATCGATGAAGCCGGGAGCGAGGACGAGGCCTTTTGCGTCGAGGACTCGATCGATTTTCGAAGGTTTGAAGTTGCCGATTTTGGTGATGCGCGAAGCGGTGATGCGGAGATTTGCTTTGCGAAGGGGAGCACCGGTACCGTCGGCGAGTTGCGCGTTGATGATGACGAGTGGCGGTTGCTGCGCGAACGCGGGAATTCCGCTGAAGATTAGGAAGATCGTTGCGAGGATCAATTGGCTGCGCATCTGAGGCTCCTGAAGAAAACTGACTCAGGTCTTTTAACACAGAGGACACAGAGAGCACAGGAAAGAAAAGACACGCCGCCTGGAAGGCCGCGTTACGAACAGTGGCGTTCGGAGCGGGTGCGGAGGCGGTACCAGATGGTGATGAGGAGTATGGAGACGATGAGGATGAGCGTTGAGATGGCGTTGATTTCGGGAGTGATGCCGCGGCGGAGGCGGCCCCAGATTTCCTGAGGGAGTGTGTTGTCGCTGCCAATGAGGAAAAAGGTCACAGCGATTTCGTCCACAGACAGCGTGAAGATAAGAAGGCCGGCGGCGATTAGCGAGAGGCGAAGATTTGGAAGCGTAACGTGCCAGAAGGTGCGCCAGGGTGTGGCTCCAAGGTCGAGAGAGGCTTCTTCCTGACGGCGATCGAGTTTTTGCAGACCGGCGAAAATTTCCGTGGTGGCGACGGAGATAAGAGCAGTGCCGTGGCCGAAAAAGACCGCAGTCAGGCCGCGGCCGAGTCCGACGGCGACGGCGAACATTAATAAGGATAGGCCGGTGATGATGCCCGGGAGGATGAGCGGAAGAAGAACGAGGCGGCGGAAGAGGGCTTTGCCTGGGAAGTTAGCGCGGTCGAGTGCGAGTGCGGCGAGCAGGCCGAGCGTCAACGAAACGACGACGGCTTCGGCTGCGACGTAGAGGCTATTCAGAACAGAATTCCAGATGGCGGAGTCCGCAATGAGCTGGCGATACCAATCGAACGTGAAATGGCGCGGCGGAAACCCGCCGACGCCGTCGTGATTGAAGGAATAAACGACCAGGACGAGGATGGGGAGATAGACAAACGCGAACACAAGCGCGGAGTAAATTGTGAGGAGAACGGGACTACGCCTCTTTACGGATGTGGCGCTCATTAAAAGGTCCAGCGCTTTTCGAGACGTTCGGTGCAGAAGAGGAGACCGACGGTGATGAAGAGGATGAAGACGGAGATGGCGGCGCCGAGCGGCCAGTCATACGCAGCGCCGAAAAGCGATTGGACGACATTGGCGATCATGGTGCCGCTCGGGCCGCCGACGAGAATCGGCGCAAGGAAATCTCCGAGAGTGAGAACGAAGGCGAAGGTGGCTCCGGCAAGAAGGCCGGGCATGGAGAGCGGAAGAATCACGCGGAAAAAAGTGAAGCGCGAATTTGCACCGAGGTCGTGCGAGGCTTCGACAAGAGGGCGCGGAATGTGTTCGAGCGACGCGTAGATGGGAAGAAAGACGAACGGCGTGTAGATGTGGGTGAGCATCAGGACGACGGCGAAGGGGCTGTAAAGGAGAGCGGAGAGCGGCTCATGCGTGATGTGGAGGTATTGGAGCGCGCCGTTGAGAACGCCGTCGGTGCCGAGAATAGTTTTCCAGGCATAGCCACGGACCAGATAGCTGACCCAGAGCGGGACAATGACAAGTTGATAGAGGAGTTCTTTACGGGGGCCAGCGTGAAAGGAAAGAAAGTACGCCAGCGGAAAGCCGAGAAGGAGAGAGAAAAGCGTAACGAAAGCGGCGATGCGCAGCGTGCGGAAGAAGACGGTGGCGTAAAGAGGATTCGTGAAGAGTTGGAAGTATTGATGGAGAGACCAGTTGTGGACGATGGAGCCGTCCTGCGTGATCCAGAAGGAATGGGCGAACATGAGCGAGTATGGGAAGAGGAGAAAGAGGACGACCCAGAAGAGCGGCGGGAGCGAGACGGCGAGTCTGTAGCGGCGGGAGTACATAGTCAGGGCTCGACGCGAATGGCTTCGGCGGCGGAAAAAACGAATTCGTGTTCACCGGAGAGCGGACCGCGGGCACCAATGCGTACGCGCAGGAGTTGCGAATCGGTGCACACGAGTTCGAGGAGTTCGGTGGCGCCTCCAAAGAATTGCTGGCGGACGGTTGCGCAAAATCTCACCGGGTCAGCGATGGATAGATTGTCGGTGGCAAGAAAAATTGATTCAGGGCGGATAGACAAGAGAACGGGTCCGTCTGCGGCGGCAGCCGGGAAACGAAGAAAGCCGCACTCTGCGACGTTGGCTCGGATTTCCCCGCGAAGGAGGTTCGTCTGGCCGATAAATTGAGCGGTATAAGCGGTGGCGGGGTGCGCGTAAATTTCGCGAGGTGAAGCGACTTGTTCGAGGCCGCCGTCTTTCAGAAGGGCGATGCGGTCGGAGAGCGCCATCGCTTCTTCCTGGTCGTGGGTGACGAACAGAAACGTGATGCCGACTTCGCGCTGAAGCGATTTTAGTTCGCCTTGCATTTCTTTGCGGAGATTGGCGTCGAGCGCCGAAAGTGGTTCGTCCAGTAAGAGAAGTTGCGGGCGATTGATGAGGGCGCGTGCCAACGCGATGCGCTGTTGCTGCCCACCGGAAAGCTTGGTTGGTTTTGCGTCGGAGTACTCGCTCATACGAACCATCGCGAGTGCCGCCTCGACTCGTGGCCTGATCTCTTCTTTCGGCGTGTCGTTTGCGCGAAGTCCGTAGGCGACGTTTTCGCGAACGTTCAGGTGAGGAAACAGCGCGTATTGTTGGAAGACGGTGTTGACGCGACGCTTGTAGGGCGGAAGTGTATCGAGGCGTTCACCGTTCATCCAGATTTCACCGGCAGAGGGCTGTTCGAATCCCGCGATGAGGCGGAGAAGAGTTGTTTTTCCGGAACCGCTTTCGCCGAGAAGTGTGAGGAATTCCCCTTGAACGACATTTAACGAAAGAGTCTTCAAAACTCTCTTTTCACCGAAACGCTTGCTGACGGCGCGTACTTCAAGAAGCGCTGCGCCGGGCGAAGTGGACGCGGCGGGAGTCACTGCGCGGCTTTGACCTCGTTCCAGATTTCGTTGTACTTCGCGCGGCGCGGAACGTCCTGCCAGAAATAGATGCGCTGCATATAGGCATCGGGATTGTCGAGATGTAATCCCTTCACTTCTTCCGGTGTCAAAAGCTGAGCGGCGGCTGGATTTGCGGGCGTGTAGTGCGTTTTGTCCGCGACGAACTTTTGCGTTTTCGCTTCGACCATATACTCGAGAAATTCCGTGGCCAATTCTTTACGCGGACTTGCGGCACTGATCATCAGGTGGTCGATCCAACCAGTCGTGTTTTCCTTGGGAATCGTTTCCCCAATCGGAAAATTGCTTCGGCGCAATTCGTTTGTGTTCAAGGGCCATCCCATGGCGACTGTGATCTCATGGTTTTGGAAAAGGTTCGTCAGATCGGCGCCGGTCGCCCAATATTTGCGCACGTTGGGTTTTAGTTCGATCAATTTGTTCTTGACGGCATCCAGTTCCTGGTCGGAGAGATTGTAAAGATGGCTGGGGTCTGGCTTGTCGTACCCGAGAACTTGTGCGGCCATGTAAACGCTGGAGAGTTCATCCCACAGAGAAACCTTTCCTTTTAGCTTTGGGTCCCACAGTGCGGCCCAGGAATCCGGCGGAGTCGCGAATGCCGTCGTGTCATACAAAAGGGGATTCGGGCCCCACATGAAGGGAACGCCGTAGGTTTTTCCGTTCGCCTTGACGAGGTTGGAGTCGCGGAGTCTCGCGGAAAGCTGTACATAGGACGGAATTCTCGCCAGATCCAACGGTTCGGCAAGGCCGGAGCGGACGATCATCGCGGCGACGTCACTGGAAGGAGAGATGACGTCATAGTTTGCAGCGCTGCCGCCGCGGAGTTTCGCAACGAGTTCGTCGCTGGTACCCATGTAGGATGCGGAGATCTTGCAGTGATGGCTTTCTTCAAAAGCCTGAATGAACGACGGCTCGGCGTAACCTTCCCAGACGAGAAGATTGAGCGTCGTTTGTTTTTTCTGGCACGAAGAGAAAAGAAAGGTCAGGGAAATTACCGCGAGAAAGCAGAAACGGCGTTTCATGTGGCCCCCAAAGAGCGGACGGCACGAATCTAAAACGTTGGCGGCGTGTTGATCCAGAGCAGCCAGGATTCCGAAGAGCCGGGATTGCGCCAGCGGTGCGGCGTGGAGCTTTCGAAATAGAGGCTATCGCCAGGCTTGAGCTTATAGTGCTCGTCGTTGCCAATCCAGATTTCAAATTTGCCGCGAATGACGTGGAGAAATTCCTCGCCTTCGTGGGTGTAGGGTTCACCGCTGCCGCTGCCGGGCTTGATGCGAAACAGATGCGGCTCCATCGCTTTGTTGCCCCAGGCGAGCAGTTCCATGCGAACGCCCTTTGTGGTTTCGAGAACGCGGCGTTCGGCAGGGGGAACGAGGCGGGAATTGCTCTTGGAGTCGTCGAAAAACGAGAGAAGGTTCGTGCGGTAGTAGCGCGCGATACGCGTGAGCGTCGCGACGGAGGCGCGCATTTGGCCGCGCTCAAGCGCGCTGAGGAAACCGACAGACACGTCGGTGGCTTTTGCGACCTGGACGAGCGAGAGGTTCCGTTTCTGGCGGAGTCGACGGAATCGCTGGCCGGGCGAAAGAACGCTCTCTGCTGGAACGGAGACGACGCCTTGACGTTTCAGAACGTGCACGATGGCGGCGGGATTCAAGCCACGGGCGCGGCGAAGAAAAATGGCGCGCTGCAGGACGCGGACGTCTTCCGTTGTGTAGAGGCGATATTTGCTTTGCGTGCGCTTTGGAACGACAAGGCCGAGCGACTCCCACGCGCGCAGGGCCGAGGAGGAAATACCGACGCGGCGAGCGACTTCGCTGATCCGCAAAAGCGGTTCAGGGCCGACAGTTTCCGATGCTGACGATAAATTCTTTCTTCTTGACACTCTGGCCGGTATCCCCTAAGTTTGCAGGATTATAGTAAGGTTTGCGGGGCACAAGCAACCTCGAAGATACGGTGCAAATACAGAACTTCGAGGACAGGGGTGAAGTGATGAAGTCCTTCGAAAGAACAGGTAAGGCCATTTTGTGTTGGGCGGTCATTGCCGTGGTCGCAGCGGCAATGCTTTGCACCAGCGTCGCCGATGCGCAAAGCACCGGCGGAAGAATCCGTGGCACGGTCGTCGATCCGAGCGGAAGCGCCGTGGTTGGCGCGAAAGTGGTTCTGCTGAACGAAGCCAATGGAACCCAGCGGGACACCCAAGCGAGCGCCACGGGTGAGTACATTTTCCTCGAAGTTCCCGTCGGCAATTATCAGGTTCAGGTGAACCATCCCGGGTTCAAGAAATACTTAAGAAAAGGAATTGTTGTCAACCTGAACGAGGTTGTGAACCTGGATATTCCGCTGGTGATCGGCGGGTCAACTGAAACGGTGGAAGTCACCGGAGCGCCGCCGCTGGTGGACACGACCTCGACGCAATTGGGCGCGGTAGTGGGTTCGCGCGCGGTCAGTGAGCTGCCGCTGGCACAACGGGACACTTACCAGCTGCTGCAATTGCAGCCGGGTGTGCAATCACAGCTCGGAGTTGACAATGTTTACGGGAGCGACCGGGCGGGCGTAGTCAGCGTCAATGGCGGGCGCGGCCGCGACAATAACTTCACAGTGAACGGGGGCGACGGAAACGATCAGTTTGCCAACTTGCCGGCGATTCAGCCGTCACCGGACAGCATCGAAGAGTTCCGTGTGCTAACGAATACTTTTGATGCGGAGTACGGGCGAAACTCCGGTGCGGTGGTGAATGTGGTGACGAAATCCGGCACGAATGAGATTCACGGCAACGGGTATGAGTTTTTCCGCAACAAGGCATTGAATGCCAAAGGCTTCTTCGACACAACGAAGCTCGATTATCTGCAAAACCAGTTTGGCGCGACGCTCGGTGGCCCGATCAAGAAAGACAAGACGTTTTTCTTTGTTACCTATGAGGGGGACCGGCTGCGCAAGGGTACATCGTCAGATACGGTTACCGTACCGACTGTGCAGGAAAGAACCGGCGATTTCTCAGCTGGTTCGCCGTTTGCCGGCGCCGTTAGCGATCAATTTTTTGTCGATACGCTAAATGCACGTCCCGGCTGCGCCGCCGCCGTGGCCGCAGCTGGCGGCGCGGCCATCACGGCAGGCGCGAACTACGGTGGGACTTACAATGCCGCAGGCACTCTCATCGCACCAGGGATTTTCACCAATACTGTGACCGGCGTGGACAATCAAATTCCGACCGCCTGCATGGATCAGACGGCATTGGATCTTTTGAACCAGTACGTTCCGTTGGCGAACCGCCCCGACGGCACATTCCAGGGAGTGCCGCTGGGGCATGAAAGAAGTAATCAATTCACCGTGAAGATCGACCATGAGCTTACGAAGAACCAGCACCTCACGGGCTATTACTATTTCACCCAGCACTATCTGGCTAAACCATTCGCGCGTTTCCAGTCGGGCGGAGCGACGTTGCCGGGCTTTGGAGATTTGACGGATGAGCGAACGCAGCAGGTAAACATCGCACACACCTGGACGATCGGCACGACTTCTGTGAACGAAGCGCGTTTCACATTCTTCCGCGAAGGACAGGGCACGTTCCTGCATCCTCAGCACACCGCGCTTGTGCAGGATTCCTGTAAGACTGTCCCAAGCAGCGATTGCTTTGCGGATTCGAGCGATCCGAGCAACGCGTTGGGAATTCATCCCAATCTCGGCGCAGATCGCGAAGGCGTTCCGTACGTCAACATTTCCGGCGGCTTTTCGTTAGGGAATAATTTCGAGGGTGAACTGCCGCAAAAAGGCAACACCTACCAAATCTCCGATAGCTTTGGAAAAGTCATCAAGAACCACAACATCAAATTCGGCGGCGACTTCCGCGATCAGCAGTTTGACCAGCGGCTCTATTTCAACATCAATGGCTCGTATTACATCTACGGTGGCAGTAGCCCGAACGACCCGGTCGGCGACAATCTATTTCCAAATTATCTTCTGGGGCTGAACGACAACTACATTCAGGGATCGGCCCAAGATGAGCTGATTCGCTCGAAGGCTTTTTATCTTTTCGCGCAGGATAGCTGGAAGCTGAAATCGAATTTGACCCTAAATTATGGACTCCGATGGGAGTTGAATACGCCACTAGCCGACGTCGGGAAAAAGGTGCAGACCTATCGCCCCGGACAGAACACAACAATCTATCCGTGCCAACTCGGACCAAACGATCCTCTGTTTGCAACCTTCGGAAATGATTGTGGCGCAGCCGGTGTAGTCCCGACAGGATTGGTTGTAGCAGGCGACAAAGGAGTGCCGGTTGGACTGACGTCCACTTACTACAAATCGTTTGCTCCGCGCATTGGTTTGGCGTGGAGCCCAGGCGCAAAGGATGGAGTCTTGGGGAAGCTGTTCGGCGGACCTGGGAAGACAAGCATCAGAGCAGGCTATGGAATTTTCTACAACCCGATCGAACAACTGGTGATGGAACAGTTCAGCGCCGAGCCTCCATTCGGCGGAAGTTCCAGCATCTTTAACACGATGTTCAATTTGCCGTTCCAATATCAAGACGGGACGACTGCGCCGAATCCATTTAATGGCATCTTGAATCCGCCACGAAATCAGCCTGTCGATTGGGCGATGTTTCGGCCGATCCTTCTCTATGGACAGGCGGCACCGCACATCCGCTCGCAGTACGCCGAGCAATATAACCTGTCGATTCAGCGAGAATTCGCGAAGGATATGGTTTTCCAGATTGCGTACGTAGGCCGGCAGGGACATCGGCTATTGGCGACGCAGGAAATAAATCCCGGCGATCCGCAAACTTGCCTGGATCTCAATGCGAATCTTGGTGTCGGAACGTGCACCCAGTTTGGTGCCGACAGTTCGTACTTCATTGATCCTGGAACGATCCTGACAGCCGATCTGCATTTACCCTATGGAGCGACCAAAATACTTCCTGCGGGAACGACGATTGGGCCCAACGGGCTTACGCTGGTCGGGCTTCGCCCGTTTTCTTCGCCCAACTGCGAACCTTCAACGGGGGCGGGTTGCCCGGCCGACGGCCTTCCGGTCTTTTCCGACATTTTTCAGCAGGGGACGATTTCGAGTTCCTCCTATCACGCCTTGCAGGCCAGCCTCGAAAAGCGGTTTTCGCACGGCCTACAGTTCACCGGCGCGTACACGTTCGGCAAGTCCTTGGACTATGCCTCGACGTTTGAAAGCCTGGTAAACCCCTTCAACCCGAAAATTGGGCGTTCGCCTTCGCTGTTCGATGCCCGTCACCGGTTTGTATTCAGCTATTACTGGGACCTGCCGATCCCGAAATATGAGGGCTTCGCAGGAAAGGCACTGAATGGATGGACCATGTCCGGCACGACGATTGCACAAACCGGCTTCCCGATTCGTATCACGCAGCAAGACGACAACGAGCTCTATACGAGTTTCGATTTCGAAACTTCTGGCCAGCCAAATCTGCTTGCGCCGTTCAAAAAGATCAATCCGCGGAATCCCGGCAATCTGGGGTTCGATCCGAACTCATTTAGCACCGGGTGTATTGATCCCACGGACACTACAAACCTTCAGGCGCTTTGCTCGAACGACCCGGGCGGCGTCGTGCTTGGCACCATCGGTAATGCGCCGCGGACAATCTGCTGCGGTCCGGGTGAATTCCAGACCGATATCGGAGTTTTCAAGAACACAAACATCGGCGAGCACTACCGGTTGCAGTTCCGCGCCGAAGTCTACAATCTGTTTAATTACGCGCAGTTTTACCAACCGGATGGGAACGTCACCGATGGCTCCGACTTCGGCCGTGTAAAACGGGCGCGTGAGCCGCGACTAGTGCAATTTGCCTTAAAGTTTTATTTCTAGGCAGGAAACATAGAGGCTGGTCTTCGCAGGCGCCCCGGCTCGCTCGGGGCGCTTCTGCGCGTCTGAGGAAAGAATTTCGGAAGGATACTGACGGCAGGGAAGAGACCTGCACAAAGGTTCTCCGCAACGCGGAGGGCTGGATTCAGGGAGAAGTTATGTACGAAGCACTGCAGAAGGAAATTGCAACTTACGAGAAGAGGACGCCGAAATCCGCGGCCGCGCACAAACGTGCGCTGGAACGGATTCCTCTCGGTGTGGCGAGCAATTACCGGCACTACGAACCGTATCCGATTTTTGTAAAGGACGGAAAAGCGGGCCGCATTCACGACGTTGATGGAAATGAATACGTCGATCACAACTTGTGCTTCGGAGCCCTGATGGCGGGGCATTGCCATCCTGCCGTGGTGAAAGCCGTGAAGGAACAGCTCGATCTGGGCACGACGTTCGGTATGCCGCACGATCAGGAATGGGAACTTGCGGAAGAGATTTGCAAGCGCTACCCGGTCGAGATGGTGCGATTCGGCTCAAGCGGAACCGAAGTGACGATGCACGCGTGCCGCATTGCGCGTGCGGCGACGGGCCGCGACAAGATCGTTAAGTTCGAAGGTTCTTACCACGGGCTGCATGACACGGCTCTGGTGAGCGTGAAGCCGAAAGAGACGGAATATGGTGATGAAAACGCACCAAACTCCGTACCAGGTGGCGGCGGCGTGCCGAAAGCGGCGGTCGACAATGTTCTGATTGCAAGCTTCAACAATCTGGCCAGCGTGGAGAATCGCTTCAAGCAATATCCCGGTCAAATCGCGGCGATTATTCTTGAGCCGATTCTAATGAATGTGGGCTTGTGCATTCCTCAGCCTGGATTCCTAGAAGGGCTGCGGACGATTTGCGATGCGAATGGTGCGTTGCTCATCTTCGACGAAGTGAAGACCGGTGCGAAACTGGCGTGGGGCGGCGCGAGCGATTATTTCAGTGTCAAGCCGGACATGATTTGCCTTGCGAAATCGATCGGCGGCGGATTGCCGCTCGGCGCGTTTGGCGCAAGCCGCAAGGTGATGAACCTGATTTCGGACCACAAGGTTTTTCATGGCGGCACGTATAACACGAACCGCGTAGCGATGGCTGCGGGCTTGGCGACGTTCCGCGAAGTGCTGACTCGCGACGCGTACACACACGTCGGCAAGCTCAGCAAGAAATTGACCGAAGGCTACCGCACGATTGTGGCCAAAGCCGGATTGACGGCGTATGTCGCTAGCGCTGGAGTCAACGGTGCGCTGATGCTTTACCCGAAAGAGATCCGCAACTATCGCGACTGGACCAAGATCGACATTGATTTGTGGCGGCACTATTGGTTTGGCATGGTGAACCGCGGCGTTCTCGCGCAGCCGTATTGGTGGGATGAGCAGTGGACGGTCTCCGTGCAGCACACCGACGCGGATATTGATAAGCATCTCGCGGCGTTCGAAGAAGTAGCGCCCGGACTGGCGAGCGCGCAGGCGGAACGCGGCATGGTCACAGCAGCGGCAGGCCACTAGAGCGGCAGAGCCCAGCAATCAACAGCCCGCGCAATCCCTGGAGCGCGCTGGTATTGAGGAGAAAGATTGGCGGACGGGATCACGGAAACACGGCCACACCTGAAACGCGTGCTGGGGCAGCGGGATCTCGTCCTTCTTTTTGTAGTCGCAGTTTTTAATTTGAACGTACTGCCGTCGATTGCGGCGAACGGCGGCGTGACAGTTTGGCTGTGGATTATCGCGCTGATTTCGTTTTTCTGGCCACAAGGGATTGCGGTGATCGAACTGGCGAAGCGATACCCAGGAGAAGGTGGCGTTTATTTGTGGGCTAAGGAAGTCTTCGGTGACTTCCACGGCTTTTTGTCCGGCTGGTGTTATTGGACGAACAACATGATGTACGTTCCGACAGTGATGCTGTATTTCGTCGGCGTTTCGGTGTTTGTGCTGGGCGCGGGGCATGAAAGTTTGGCGGACAGCAAGACATTTGCGCTGAGTGCATCCGTGCTTTTGCTGGCCGTGCTTGTTGTGCTGAATGTTATCGGGTTGGGAGTCGGAAAGTGGATCAACAATGTCGGCGGAGTGGGGACGTTTGTAGCGGCAGGGTTGCTCGTAGGGCTTGGTGTTGTCACGCTTGCGCGGTTTGGATCCACGGCCACATGGGCAGATTTCCAAATTCCTGCTAATCCCACATTTGTGTTGAATTCGTTTGGAGTGATTTGCTTTGGGCTTGTGGGACTGGAACTTGCATCGGTCATGGGCGACGAAATACAGGAGCCGGATAAGACCCTCCCCGGAGCAGTGGCATGGGGCGGAGTTTTTTCCGGACTTCTATATATCGGGGCGACGTTGACGCTGCTTGTTGCCGTACAGAAATCGGATATCAGCGTGTTGCAGGGAATTGTGCAGGCAGTGAGTTTGATGGCAAAGCGAATTGGGGTGATCTGGATTGTTGCGCCATTCGCCTTTCTGCTGAGTCTGTCTATCGCGGGGATTGGTTCAGCCTGGCTGGGCGGTTCCGCCAGGATACCGTTTGTGGCGGGACTTGATTCCTATATGCCGGCGTGGCTGGGCAAGGTTCATCCCAAATACCGCACACCTTACGCTGCACTCATCGTGCATGCAACGGTTTCGTTGATTCTGGTATTGCTAAATTTTTTGGTCACTGGCTCCGGAGTGCAGGAATCGTTTCAGCAGTTGTTGTCGCTCGCTGTTGTGCTTCAGCTCGTGCCGTTCTTGTATGTGTTTTGTGCTCTACTGAAAATTGCCGCGGATGGAGGATTTGTGCGCACGCATTATAGCCGCGCGACCCTGGTTTTTGCGGGAATCAGCGGTCTGGTATCTACGAGTCTAGCGATGGGGGTTGCATTTTTTCCGGCGCAGCAGATCAAATCCCTTATTCGCTACGAGGTATGGATGGTAGGCGGGACGCTGCTCTTCATTGGCGCGGCTGCGTTTTTCTTTTTTGTATACGGCCGGCGAAAACAAGCGGCGAAAGTGGCCGTTTGAGCCAGCGAGCGGTTTAGTTAGGAGCGGGAGGAAATGATGTCCAGCGGTGCAACAGCAAGTGTGCGGACTTATCAAAACTACATAAATGGAAAATGGGAAAGCGCTTCGAACGGTAAGACGTTCCCAGTCTACGACCCGTCCACCGAGGAAGTGATTGCGCAGGTTGCCGCATCGGAGGCGGCGGACGTGGATCACGCAGTAAAAGCCGCGCGCGCGGCTTTTGATTCTGGCCCGTGGCCGCAGACGACAGCGCAAGATCGCGGCAGAATTCTATTTAGGCTGGCAGAGAGAATCCGGCAGAACTCCGCCATGCTTGCGGAACTCGAATGTCGCAACACGGGCAAGCCGATCGTCGAAGCGGAATACGACATCGCCGACGTCGCGACCTGTTTCGAATATTACGGCGGGTTGGCCAATAAGGTGACGGGCCATGTGAATCCTGTTCCAGCCAATGCCCTGAGTTTTACGTTGCGCGAACCGGTTGGCGTCGCGGGACAAATTATTCCGTGGAACTATCCGCTCTTGATGGCTGCATGGAAATTGGCGCCGGCAATTGCCGCGGGTTGCGCGTGCGTTCTGAAACCCGCGGAACAGACGCCGCTTACCGCGCTGGAATTTGCGAATTGGTTTGAGGAAGCCGGTCTGCCGCCTGGAGTGGTCAATATCGTGAATGGCCTCGGTGAAACGGCGGGCGCTTCGCTCGTGGCGCATCCGGGCGTGGACAAGATTGCCTTCACCGGCAGTGCGGCGGTCGGAAAAATTATTGTGAAGAGCGCTGCGGACACCCTCAAGCGGGTGACGCTCGAACTCGGTGGAAAATCACCGAACGTTTTCTTTGCTGACGCGGATTGGGAAGCGGCAGTGGACGGCGCCTTGTTCGGCGTCTTCATCAATCAGGGAGAAGTTTGTTCTGCTGGCAGCAGAATTCTGGTCGAGAAAAAGATCTATTCGAAATTCGTCGAAGCCATGGCCGAAAAAGCGAAACGCATCAAGCTGGGCCCTCCGATGGAGCGCGAAACGAAAATGGGCCCGCTCGTCAGCAAGGAGCAGTACGACCGGGTCAGCTCGTATTTGGAGATCGGGAAGAAGGAAGCAAAAACCGCAATCGGCGGCGGCCGGCCGAAGCAGATCGGAAAAGGCTATTACGTCGAGCCGACGATTTTCTACGATGTGGACAACAACGCGCGCATTTCGCGAGAGGAAATCTTTGGTCCCGTGGCGTCCGTCATTCCGTTCGAAGGTGAGCCGGACGCGATCCGCATTGCAAACGACACGCCATACGGACTTGCGGGAGCGGTTTGGACCCGCGACATCTACAAAGCGTTTCGGGTGGTGAAATCGTTGCGCGCCGGGATCGTTTGGGTGAATCACATGCAACCCACTTATGTCGAGGCGCCGTGGGGCGGCTATAAGCAATCCGGTTTCGGCCGCGAACTCGGCCCGTGGGGGCTCGAGGAATATCTGGAAACCAAGCAGGTCTTCGTCAATCTGGACGAAACTCCGATTGGCTGGTACTGAGATTTTTGTAGCAGGAAGGAGGACGCATATGGGAACGATTCAAATTCGAACGGCAATTCCCGGTCCGAAATCGAAAGCGCTGATGGACCGGCGCAATGCGGCGGTAGCGCGCGGACCGTATCATTCGACGCCGGTCTTCGTTGCGAAGGCGGAAGGCGCGGTACTTGAGGACGTTGACGGAAATCGTTTCATTGATTTTGCGGGCGGCATCGGTTGTTTGAACATCGGGCAGCGAGCGCCGGGCGTCGTCGCCGCTTTGCGGGAACAGATCGACCAATTTCTCCACGTCTGTTTCAGTGTTACACCATATGAAAGCTACATCGCAGTCGCCGAGAAATTGAATGCGCTCGCACCGGGGAAGTTTCCTAAAAAGTCCGTGCTCGTCAATTCCGGCGCCGAAGCCGTGGAGAACGCGATCAAGATCGCGCGCGCTTACACAAAAAGGCCCGCGGTGATTTGCTTCGAAGATGCATTCCATGGCCGCACGCTCATGGCGATGACCCTGACGAGCAAGCCGCATCCCTACAAAGCCGGATTTGAGCCGCTCGCAACCGACGTCTACCGCATCCCATTCGCGTATTCCTATCGCAGTGCTGCGGGCACGACTGTTGATGAGTTCGCTCACCATTTGGAAGACGCGTTCAAACGTCATGTCGCTGCGGAGAACGTCGCCGCGGTGATTGCGGAACCTGTGCTTGGTGAAGGAGGATTTGTCGTGCCGCCGCGCGGCTATTTCGCCGCCTTGCACAAAATCTGCAAGAAGCACGGAATTTTATTTATAGCCGACGAAGTGCAGTCCGGCATAGCGCGGACCGGAAAATGGTTCGCGTGCGAGCATTTCGGCGTGGAGCCGGATCTTCTTATCAGCGCGAAATCGCTGGGCGGCGGCATGCCGCTCGCTGCCGTCACGGGGCGCGCAGAAGTAATGGACGCGCCGGGCGTCGGAGGACTAGGCGGAACGTTTGGCGGAAATCCGCTTTCTTGTGTCGCGGCGCTTGCGGCGATTGAGACCATCGAGAAAGAAGGACTGCTGGTTCGTTCGATGGAGATTGGCAGGCGTTTCGAAGAGCGCGCCCGCAGTTGGCAGAAGAAGTGGGAACTCGTCGGCGAAGTCCGCGGACTGGGCGGCATGTGCGCGATTGAACTTGTTCGCGATGCGCGAACGAAAGAGCCCGCCGACACCGAGACCAAGGAATTGTCCAAGTTTTGCTACGAACATGGACTGATCAACATTACGGCGGGTACCTACGGCAACGTGATGCGAATTCTCGTCCCGCTCGTCGTAACGGATGCGCAGTTCGACGAGGGTATGGATGTGCTCGAAGCGGGTCTCGCATCTATGGCGGAAAAGAAGCAACTGGCGCAAGCGACAGTTTAGAGGTCAAGCGATGCAGGATACAGCGACAAAATCCGAAAGCGTCGCGAATCAGTTGAAGGACAAGAAACTGTTTCGCGAAGCATGTTACGTCGATGGCGGTTGGGTGCAGTCCAAGTCCGGCGGCACAGTTCAAGTGGATAATCCCGCGACCGGAGAAATTATCGGCAGCGTGCCGAAGCTCGGCGCCGTCGAGACGCGCGAAGCAATCGAAGCCGCGAACCGTGCTTTTCCTGCGTGGAGCAAGAAAACCGGCAAGGAACGTGCCATCGTCTTGCGCAAATGGTTCGACCTGATGATGGAAAATCAGGAAGATTTGGCGCGCTTGATGACGCTTGAGCAAGGCAAACCGCTAGCCGAGTCGCGCGGCGAAGTGTCCTACGCGGCCTCTTTCCTCGAATGGTTCGGCGAAGAAGCCAAGCGCGTTTACGGAGATACGATTCCAGGCCACCAGGCCGACAAGCGAATCGTCGTAATCAAGCAGCCGATCGGCGTCGTGGCGTGCATCACGCCGTGGAATTTTCCGCTGGCGATGATTACGCGCAAGGCGGGACCTGCGATTGCCGCGGGTTGCACCGTCGTTTTGAAACCGGCGGCGCAAACGCCGTTTTCCGCCCTCGCACTTGCTGAACTCGCCGAGCGGGCCGGCGTGCCGAAAGGCGTGTTCAACATCGTTACCGGCGCCGCGCGTGAAATCGGCGGCGAGCTGACCTCCAATCCCATTGTGAAAAAATTATCGTTCACCGGTTCGACCGAAATCGGCAAAGTTCTCATGGCGCAGTGCGCCGGCACAATCAAGAAGCTTTCGCTGGAACTTGGTGGAAATGCGCCATTCATCGTCTTCGACGACGCGGACTTGGACGCGGCTGTGGAAGGTGCGGTCGCGTCGAAATACCGCAACACCGGACAAACTTGCGTCTGCACCAACCGTCTGTTAGTCCAGGAACCAGTCTACGAAGCGTTCGCGGAAAAATTGGCTGCGGCTGTTGGAAAGTTAAAACCCGCGTTCGGTCTGGAAGCGGGCGCCACGCAAGGCCCGCTGATTGACAACGCCGCAGTAGAAAAAGTGGAGAGTCACATCCGCGACGCACAGGAAAAAGGCGCCAAAATTCTTGTCGGCGGTCACCGCCATTCTCTCGGCGGCAGATTTTTCGAGCCGACGATTTTGACGGATGTTACGCCGGCAATGGCCGTTGCACGAGAAGAGACGTTTGGCCCTGTTGCGCCGCTTTTCCACTTCAAAACCGAAGCCGATGCGGTCGCGCTTGCCAATGACACAGAGTTCGGTCTCGCCGCGTATTTCTACGGCCGCGACATCGCCCGCGTCTGGCGCGTCGCCGAAGCGCTTGAATACGGAATAGTGGGCATCAACACCGGAATCATTTCTACCGAAGTCGCGCCGTTTGGCGGAGTGAAGGAATCCGGACTCGGCCGTGAAGGCTCAAAGTACGGCATCGACGATTATGTCGAAATTAAATATCTCTGCTTCGGCGGCATTACGTCCTAATTCGCCGTTTGCAGTGCAACGCACTTCTACCGCGGATTGATGTTTTCTTTCTTCTCGAGCCGCGTGATCAGGCCCTGAATCTGGCCTTTGGTAGCATCCGGCGCGCTTGCTTGCGCAAGCTTCATCTCCTTAACGGCAGTGTCGAAGTCGCCCTTTGCCGACGCGATCCGCGAAATTTCGCCGTGCGTATACCATTCATTCGGCCGTTTTTTGATGTTGATCTGGAACACTGCAAAGCCTTCATCCTGTTTGCCCTGAATCTGCAGTTGACGACCATATACATGCAGTTGCACGCCGCTTGCGACTTCCATTGCCTTCTTTTTCGACGCTTCCGCTTCTTGCGCCTTTCCCGACGCTGCCAGAATTTCCGATTTGTTCAGATTATTTTCGAAGCGGTCTTCGTTCTGAATCGATTGATCTTCCCATTTCAGCGCCTGCTCGAGCTCGTACTTGTTGTCAAGAAGCCAGTTCGCAGCTTCGTCATAGCCGGCCCATGAAAATCCACCGGTGTTACGAAGCTGATTTTTGATGCTCCGCAATGTAGTTGCCTTGACGTCTGCGGACACGCGAAAGGGAACGGCCAACTTCTCCCAACGCAACGTTGCAAGCGCAGAGTCCGGTTTGATGTCGTCAAATGTGTACGCGAGCGATTCGCGAAACTCCGCTTCATGGGGTTTCACCTGGACGCGTAGCGCGTCTTCCTTATCGTCATAGCTGAAACTGCCCCACGACGTTGAGTTCTTCGAGAAAATAATGGTCCATTGGTCCGCGGTCGGAATCATGTGCAGACCGTATGTGCCGGCAGCGAGCGGTTTGTCCTCGATCGTCACGTCATCGGAGAAAGTAATCGTTGTGTTTTGATTCGCGCCCGCGCGCCAAACTTTGTCATAGGGAACCGGTGCTGCGCCAAAGAGCTTGCGGCCGCCGACCAGCGGTGCGTGGTAATTGATCGTCACGTCCGTGAGGCCGATGCGCTGCGCAATCATGGCGTGCTGGCTAATCGTCGGCAGCGCCAGTTCGGTGGCTTGATTGCCGTTCTTGAACTGGGCCGATACAGTTGTTGCGAGCATCAGGGATGCGAAAGCAAGGCCAAAACTCAGGCGAAACGCGTTACGCATGGAATCTCCTTCGGCTGTAAGAAATGCGCCGTTTAAAGGGGAAATTGAAGTTTTTCGGACACCTACCCCAGCGGATAGACGGCTCGCGCCGTATTCCGTGAGCACCGCAGCTGGGAATGTAGTGAAATAGAAAGATGCGACATCCAATAGGCCACGGGGATAGAACCAGTTCAAGGCGGTCTATGGCCGACGAGCCCGAAGTGAAAACCGACAAGAAGGCGGAGAAGAAAAAGCTGGCGTGGAAGTCCCTGCCGGAGGCCTGGGCGTTGCTCAAGCCACGACGGGCAATCCTCGCGATCGGATTCGTGCTCATTGTCATTAACCGCATCGTCGGCTTTGCGGTGCCGGCCGCATCCAAATTCGTTTTTGACAATGTCATCGAAAAGCACCAAATCAACTTGCTTGTGCCGATCGTCCTCGCCGTGGTTGCAGCCACGATTATTCAGGGCATCACGTCGTTCACCCTTACCCAGCTTTTCTCGAAATCTGCGCAGCGCTTGATTACGGAATTACGCAAACAAGTGCAGGCGCACATTGGGCGCCTGCCGGTCTCTTTTTACGATGCGCACAAAACTGGCGCGCTCGTCTCGCGCATCATGTCCGATGTTGAAGGCGTCCGCAATCTCGTCGGCACGGGTTTAGTGGAGCTCGCCGGCGGCGTGCTCACCGCCCTCATTGCTCTGGTCATAATGCTGAAGATCAGTTCGATCATGACCATCTCGGCATTCGCCGTGCTTCTCATTTTTGGCTTCGGCATCAACAAGGCTTTTGCCACCATCCGTCCGATATTTCGAGCGCGGCCAAAGATCACCGCAGAAGTGACGGGGCGTCTGACGGAATCCCTCGGCGGGGTTCGCGTTGTGAAGGGTTATCACGCCGAAGAGCGCGAAGAAAAAGTGTTCGCATCCGGTGTTCAGCGACTCCTCGACAACGTCCTCAAGACGCTTACCGCTACTTCGCTGATGGGAATGTCCGCCACGGTTCTGCTCGGACTCGTCAGCGCCGTGATCATGTATTTCGGTTCGCGGGAAATTCTGTCCGGAGCGATGACTCGAGGAACGTTGATTGCGTATTCCGGTCTCTTGGCGATGCTCGTCGCTCCCATCTTTCAGATCGTTGCCATCGGCACGCAATTGACGGAAGCGCTCACGGGCCTCGAACGCACAAAAGAAATTCTGAGCGAAAAGGTCGAAGACCAAGCGCCTGGCCGCACGATGGACATGAGCCGCGTCGACGGAACTGTCGAATTCGAACACGTCGATTTTGCCTACGATGTGAATAAGCCGGTTCTTTTCGATATCGGTTTCAGTGCGAGACCGGGCACCGTGACGGCGCTTGTCGGGCCGTCGGGAGCTGGAAAATCCACGATCATCGGTTTGATCGCCGCGTTTTACACGCCGACCAAAGGCCGCGTTGTCGTTGACGCCACGGATTTGGCAGCTGTGCGCCTAAGAACTTACCGCACACAGCTGGGAGTCGTGCTTCAAGATACATTCTTGTTCGACGGAACGATCCGGGAAAATGTGGCGTTCGCCAACCCCGAAGCGACCGACGCCGAAATTCTGGAAGCTTGCCGCATTGCCCGCGTGGACGAATTCGCCGAAGGCTTCGAGAAAAAATATGACACCGTCGTTGGCGAACGCGGCGTAAAGCTCTCCGGCGGACAAAAGCAGCGCGTCTCTATCGCTCGCGCCATTCTGGCCGACCCGCGAATTCTGATCCTCGATGAAGCTACGTCGAGCCTCGACTCGGAATCCGAAGCCCTGATTCAAGAAGGCCTCGGCTACCTCATGCGCGGCCGCACTACGTTCGTCATCGCGCATCGCCTCTCGACGATTCGCCGCGCCGATCAGATTCTAGTCGTGGAAGCGGGCCGGATCATCGAACGCGGCACTCACGAATCGCTCTATCAATTGGGCGGCCGCTACTACGACCTCTACACCCGCCAGCACGGCATCGAGACAAATCTCTTCCTCGCTCCCGGCGAAGGCGATATTTCCGCCGATGATTCGAACGAAAGCGGTGGAGGAAGGTCTGGAGCCGGTGAACCCGATCCGATCCGCCTGATTCGCGGCCAGTCCGGCTCGTAATCTCAGTCCATCTCAGTACAGGGCAAAGACAGAAAACGCGTGGGAAGTGATTGAAGAGAATCGCCGGGGCGGTGAATTGAACCACCGGCCACCGGGCCATAGCGATGTCAGCGTTACGGCTCAACAAGTTGAAGGATCTGATTGGCGGGTAAATCTTTCAGTACCTGGCGCACGCCACTTGGCCAGCGTATCTCGAGCTGCTTGACCGTATTGAATTTACCCAAACCGAAGTGCGCACGCGGATCGCGCGACGCCCCGAAACCTGCGCTCGTCGAGACAATATCGTACTGGTTCTTCCCATCCTCGGTCGTCACTTTCAGTTGAGTGCCGATCGCCATGCGGTTGCTCTTGGTGCCCACACACCGAAAGATCACCCAATTGTTGTTGTTCGATGTCACATTGCGGAGAATTCTCGCTTTTCCGTTCAAAACGGTAACGACGATGTCCTGGTGTCCGTCGTTAAAGAGGTCGCCGATTACCGCGCCGCGATACGGTTCTGGGACCTGCATAGCGGGGCCAGCCTGGGCCGTCACGTCGGCAAAAGTCATCTTGCCCAGATTACGGAAAATAGAGTTCGGTTCAGCGTAGGTGCGATTGGAGAATTCAGAAATATTGTCAAGGACGTTGCCGCGCGCCACGAACAGATCCTTTAAGCCGTCGTTATCAAAGTCCGCGACGCCGTTCGACCAGCCCGACATCTCGAGTGTCGGTCGCGCCAGTCCACTGCGTCCCGTAACGTCGAGGAAAATGCCGTCGCCGCGATTGCGAAACAAGGGAAAGGTCTCCAATTCGGTTGCGGTATGCCAAATGTCCGGGAAGCCGTCATTGTCGAGGTCGCGAAACTCGGCGCCCATACCTGAGACGGCTTTACCGTTTTCGGTGTAAGCGACGCCGACATCCATGGCGACTTCTTCAAATGCTTTGCCCTTGAGATTGTGAAAGAGCGCGTTGGGCATGTTGTCGTTGGCTACGAAGATGTCCAGGAAGCCGTCCCCGTCGTAATCGTTGAAGCCTATCCCCATCCCCTTGCCCAGTTTTTTTGAAATGCCTGTCTCGTCCGAAACGTCGGTGAAAGTGCCGTCGCCGTTATTGCGGTAAAGCGTGGACGGCAGCGGCGCATAGAACTTGGGATGGCAGTAAGACCGCAGGCGACCGCCGCTCAGGCACACGGGATCCTTGTTGACTTCCCAAACGCAGTAGTTCGCTACGAAGAGATCCAATTTGCCGTCGTTGTTGTAGTCGAACCAGCCGGCGGCAGCGCTCCACATCTTCTTGCCCTTGTACATCGGCGAACCAACGCCAGCCTTGTCCGTAACGTCCGTGAAGGTGCCGTCGTGGTTGTTTCTGTACAGATGATTCTTGGTCACGCTGGCGATAAAAATGTCGGGCCAGCCATCGTTATCGAAGTCGCCGACCGCGACTCCCATATCGTAACCATCGCCCGATAGCCCGGCCTTTTCCGTAACGTCTGTGAAGGTTCCATCATGGTTGTTGTGGTAGAGGCGGTTGTAGTATTTCGGAGAATCCTTCTTCAGGGATGGAATTGCCGCTCCGTTGAGGAAGAAGATGTCCAGGTATCCATCGTTGTCGTAGTCGAGCAGGGCGATGCCCGAAATCATCGTTTCGGGTTGATTTTTGTTCGGAGTGGGACTGCTGTTCTCAAGAAAGTTTACGCCGGACTGGGTAGTAATGTCTTCGAAACGGATGGTACTGCTGTGGTCGGCCTGCGCTGCAACTATGTTTGCGGCTGCCAGACTGACTGTCACCGCTAAAGTAAGGATGCGCCCACGCATGATCCGGGCAGAGTTTAGCATGTCACGCGAGTCCGCATCGAGCTCGCCTGCAATTGGCTAGCGGTCTGCGGCATCAACCACCGCCTTCAGACGCTCGAACTCTGCTCGCTCCCGCTCGGCTTCACTTTTCCGGCCGGCCTTCCACAAAGCGCGGGACAGCGCAAAGTGAGCGTCCGGACTGCCGGGGGCCAGCTTGACTGCGGCTTGCAACTCTTGCAACGCGCGGTCGGTCTTGCCGGTTTCCTGCCACAATCTGCCACAAGCCACATGCGCTACAAAGTTGTTTGGCGCCAACTCGACAGCTTCTTTCGCATTGGCCAAACCCTCCTGGTAATCGCCTGTACGGAGAAACTCAAGAGCGAGTTGTATCCGCGGCGCAGCGTCCGACGGTGACACTTCGATCTCGCGTCGGAATGCATCAATGGAGAGGGAGGGATGCTCCTTCAGCAGAAACACACCGTACATGTAGTTCACGCCGGGCTGGGACGCGTACAGTGCCACAAGTTGCTTCAACTCGCTTTCGGCGGCCACGCGGTCCTGCAAGGCAATCAGTGCTTGAGCGCGTCCTGCCGCGCGAACCAGTGGAATTTGCTCTTCCGTCAAGTCCGAAGGGAGGTTGGGCATGCGCAGCGCAGCGATTCCGAAGGCGTCTAACAGTTTGATGTCCCCGAATACGGCATCTCTCGGGGCTTCACGATTTGCGGCAGCGATTTGGTTAGCAGCCAGAGTCAATCGCTTGAGGGCAAGTTCGGGATTGCCCACGTGAGTGTTCAGGATTCCGTCGTGAAACAGTACTTCGCGGACGAAGGCCGGATCGGTCCCTACTCCGAGCCTTAAACTGGTTTCCAGCGCTTCAAGAGCCTTCGCGTAATTGGCCAACTGGAATTCACTGAGGCCCAGCATACCGAATCCGGGCCCCGGCTGTTTTTTTTCCGCCGACACGAAATGAGCGAAGGCGTCGCGCGCTTCGGCAAAGCGCTGTGCATCGAACAATAGCGTCCCCAAGTGCCACCAGCCCTCTGACCAGCCAGGTCGAAGTTTCGTGGCGTGGGCGTACAAGCGAATTGCCTCAGGAATTCGGTCGCCCTCCAAAGCAGCCTCTGCGCGCGTCTTCAACTCCTCGAAAGACTCGTGGCTTGAATTTCTCCCTGACTGATTGTTATTCACGATTTGCAATGGATATGTGTCCAGCGCGGCCGCGCAAGTCGACATTGCGCAAAGCGCGACTGCCAGGAGAGGACCAAGAATGATCTTGTGACCAGTGACTTTCATTTTCCGGAGTGTGCAGTCTCCATTTAAGGGTAGTCAGCACACTAACATCCAACATTCGGCGACGGACTTCAAGGTCGTGAGATGAGGGACAACTAGAGAAACTACATGTCCCTAGAGCCCGAGGATTTGCGCGGAGTGCAGGCACTAACAAAGATTGGGCAGGAATCACTGGAAAAAATCGTTTTTGCAGTATTAAATTAGCGTGTTAATCGCAGAGATTGTTCTGGAGGTCTGGAGCCATGAAACGATTGTTCGTCTCTCTCACCGTGTTGCTGTTGGCTGCACTAGGCAGCGCAGCCCAGAGCCAACCTCAACAAGCCAATCCGGAGCAGTCCAACACGACTCTCCGTTCGACCGCCCAAGAAGTCTTGCTGGATATGGTTTTTCGAGACAAGAAAGGCAAAGCGATTCGCGATGTTCGGCCAGAAGAGATTCATGTTTCGGAAGACGGTGTCGAGCAGAATCTCACCTCCTTCCGACTGATAGAGGGAAATGCCGCCGAGGCGGCGGCAACGCCGGGCACAAACACTACCACCACGGGTCGCGTCGATCCGCTGCGGGAGATACGTCTGGTGACACTTGTTTTTGAAGGGCTGGATGCCGAGGGAAAGCGGTTTTTCCGCCAGGCCCTCAAGGACATTCTGGATATGGCGCCGGAGCAAAATCTGTATTTTTCGATTCTGACCGTCGATCAGAAACTGCACGTCATCCAGCCGTTTACTTCAGACCACGCTGCTTTGCTGAAAAGTGTTGATAAATCCATGATGTGGTCGTTCGTCCAGTATGAAACCCAGTCGACGGAAGTGAAACAGTCACTCAAGCAAATGCTTTCCGGGGACGAACCACAAGTGCAAAGCACCTCCGGAAGCGGCCCGAGCCCGACCCAGGTTCAGAGTATGGTCAACTATCGGATGGCGAAAATGCAGTACGACATGCTCGAGGCTGCCGAAGCGGCCGATCGCCAGTACAACGCCCGCGCCACTATCGACGCACTGATGGCGCTGGTTCGGGCGCAGTCCCAGCTCCCGGGCCGCAAGGTTGTGCTGTACTTCAACCCGTGGCTGTTCATTCCGGAAATCGTAAAAGAGCAATACAGCAATCTGATTGGCACAGCGAATCGCTCGAACGTCAGCTTCTACACCGTCGATCCCAAAGGGTTGGTCACCTGGAGCCAGGAAAGTTCGGGGCGCGACCGGCTGAACGGCGCCATCGGGGAAATCCGGTCGGAGCAGATGAGAGGCGGCGTCGGCGAGGTCACGCCAGGAAAAGCCCAGGCGGCCGAGAACGCAGAGGGGGCGCTCCGCGCCAATCCCCTGCTTTGGTTGCGCGATCTTTCTCAACAGACCGGAGGCACAACCATCGCGGAAACCAACGATTGGAAGGCGCCTCTGCGGACTGTGATGGCGGAGGTGCGAACATACTATGAGGCCGCTTATACGCCTCATATCGCTTTGTATGACGGCAAATTCCGCAAGATTTCAGTACGCGTTGATCGTCCGGACGTTGTCGCGCATACGAGCAGCGGCTACTTTGCCTTGCCGCAGCTTAAGCCCGGACAGCAGATGTACGCTTACGAAATGCCGCTCCTGAATTCGTTGAATGCGAGCACGATTCCGTCGGATTTGGCCTTTCAAATTGCGGCGGAGCGGTTCAACGATCACGGAGCGAAAGTCGAATATATGGTGACGCTGGAAGCGCCGCTAAAAGAAATGGTTTTCGCGCCGCAGCAGGATCAAAAGACCAGCATGGTTGATGCAGCGCTGCTCGCCGTCTTGAAGAATTCCAACGGCGAGATCGTTGAGAAATTTAGCAAGGACTTTGCAGTGCAGGTCGCTCTGGACAAAGTCGATGCGTACAGAGAGGGAAACCTCGTCCAGACGTTTCGCACCGAACTGTCTCCAGGTTCGTATTCGTTGGAAGCAGCATTAATGGACAGAAACGGTAAGAAGATTGGCGTCAAGAAGAGTACCGTCACCGTGTCGCAACGGTCCGACAATCTGTCGATGAGTGACGTGGTCGTGGTGCGTCGCACCGACGTACTCAAGGACAATCCGATTTCGGATGCTTTTTATTTTCCCGGCGGCAAAGTCGTGCCCACCCTGGCACACACGCTCAAGGGCGGGCCTGGAAATATCTTGCCATTCTACTTTGCGGTGTTTCCAGATCACGCCGTCAAAGACGCCCCAAAGCTGACCATGGCGTTCTACAAAGATGGACAATACCTGGGAGCGGCAGAGGCCCCGCTGCCGGCGCCACAAAAGGACGGAAGAATTCCGTATATCGCTAACCTGCCCGCGGACAAATTCACCCCAGGAGCGTACGAAATCCACATGGGTGTGACGCAAGGTGGCTCAAAGGTCGAGCGGATGGTAGCTTTCCAGGTGGAGTAGCCGCTCTCTTTCATACGCGCTCGATGTCACTGTTCTCGGAAACCGCAAGCATTTCAAATGTGACATCAGCTTCTCACCAGAAATATTGTAGATGTTCGGAACCGCCAGGTCGCCCGATTCTGTTTTGCGGACGCATGTATTTCCGGAAGGATGTCTGTCTGTGAACTTTTCGCGCCGCAAGTTTGCGCAGTTGAGTTTGGGCGCTGGGCTTTCGCTCGGCGAAC
>Ga0247669_1000021_pt1 | contig 109213 bp, 83 predicted proteins | sample CNK10_metaG_FD_182734 | JGI IMG/M metagenome (GOLD analysis project Ga0247669, IMG submission 182734) | Soil microbial communities from Purdue University Martell Research Forest, Indiana, United States - CNK10 | ecosystem: Environmental > Terrestrial > Soil > Temperate forest > Bulk soil... | reverse complement strand
GGGCAAAGTCAACAAAGCTTGTCCCCCCCCCCACTGATTACAGTCAACTATATGTGACCATACAAGCCATACAGTAAACTATAAGACACCTTAAATCAAGAACCCTTTGCGAGCCGGGACGCCAGCCTCCTCGTCCGGTCGTATCTCGCGGCCTAGCCGCCCGCGCCCAGCAAATCGGTGGTTTTCATTCTATGCGTCACGGCGCCGCAAGCTCGCTGCTCGCGGACGGAGCAACTCCGGCTGTCGAACAGCGGCAACTGCGTCACTCAGACGCTAGAATTACGTTGGGAGTGTACGCGCACGTCATTGGTGACGAGCAGCGGAACTTTGTGCAGAACCGCTCAGCAAAACTCGTTCACTAGGGCTTATCTTTAGAAAAGGCCCGTATCGTTAGAAGGTGGAAATTAAGTGTTGGCAAATCAATTGGTTTGGCAGGGGCGGTGGGGATCGAACTTGTAGGACAATCGCTAAGTCTTGCTGAATCCACTGCGCTTACACCGCTCCAACCCAGCAAAACCCTATTAGAACACCCCATTTTGGCCACGAGTTGGCCACGATTTTTTTTCGCTCTCCTGACAGTAGACTTAGGCGAGCTCGCAGAATGGAACGGGTGACACAAAAGAGGTGACAGCACGTACCGAGGAATAGAACAAAGCAGGCGATCAACTATGGCCGGAACATGATGACGGCACTGGAACTTAGGTCTCGTGGCTACAGCTTCGAGCAAATCGGAAAAGCATTGAATCCGTTCGTCTCCCGTCAACACGCTCGCCAAATTACTCGGCTGTACTCACCACAACGAATTGAAATGTGCGCGAGCAGGGCTCCAATCCAGTCCGAACGAAATTTTCCTGATCTGAGCAAACTGAGTGCCGAGGAACTGCCATTGTGGGAGTGCTTGCACAAGAAGATAGAGGCGACTAAAACTAGCGTTTGCGCGCCGCAGCCGGCACCAGAAGCGCAACTGAAGACACTTCCCACAGCTCCATGCAGCGGTAAACATTCGCGAGAAAGCGCTGGAGGGCAATAGGCGCGCAATCTGTTTCTCACAATAGCTTCGAGGTCGGCGTCAGAGATTTCAGCGGCAGCCGGAAAAGAACTCTTGACAATATCTGAGTCGATAATCGTAATTAAGGCTTTTAAGGATGGTCTCCGTGCCGAAGAAAACATCTCAAACTCAAGCACCTACCGCACCTTATTCACAGCCACCAAAGTCGCCACATCGACAGCAGCCAAAAAAGGCATCGGCACTCAGGCTTAAACGGCCGATACCAGCGGCATCCCTTGCCAAAGCTGAAGCAGTCTTCAAGACTTTTAATTTGAGTAAGTTCGCAAAAAAGGAATTGCCGCCAAACTATGTCGCTAAGGGAAAGCGTCACGAACCTGTTCAGAAACAAAGAATCACTCAGAAACTTACTGAGCTTAATGAACAAGAATCCAACAATGTCGGGATGACTGTAGCGATACCAAAGTCAAGTATTCAACAAGCGTTTCCCAAGTTAAATCAGAAAACGAAGACGATCGATCTAAACGACCTTATGAACTTTATTCAGCAAAACATCAGGGGAAAGCAATTCGTCAGCAGTGGCAACCCGACGTTGAACCGGCTTTCAATCCGTGCGCAAGTTCAACAGATTCTCCGTGCCAAGCAGGGAGACTCAAAATGAGTCAACCCAAAGGTAAGAAAGCAGGCAAGAAGCCTGCTAGTGGACTGCAGACGCCGAGTCCAACAAGCACTGCGCAATTTATCATGGATGACGTCAAGCTCTTGTTTAAGGAACTGACGACACCAGAAACCGGGGTCGTATTTGATCCGCCGTCCAGGGCCAATCCGGCGACCATACAGAGCAACATTAATCCCCCATCATGGATTTGGGCTGATCAGGCCGCACGCCAAGCGCAAGTTGTTACGCTTGACCAAGTCGGAAAATATGGCCTCCAGACCGACATAAACATGTCGTTTCAGTTGAGCGCCGCCGGTCCGGCTGTGTGGCAACCCATCCAAACTGGAAGCAACGCTAGATGGACATGGGCGAACTTGGCAGAACGAAAGGCCCAGCTCGTAAGCCAATTCGATGTTGGGAAGTACGGAATCCAAACGGATATCCAGACTTTATATCAACTTGCCAGCGCGACTCCACCCGTCTGGCAGGTTATTCCGAATGGTGCCAACACGTCGTCTCCTTTTGAACTGTCAAAAGGAGCTTCGGACGCGGATTCCTATCACGACTTCTTTCGACTCCAAATCGCCTTTGAAGCGATCTGGGTCGAGCTTATCAATGACAAGATTGGGGCCGTAGGCAAGATTCTCTATGCAAGTTGGAATTCTCTGATGGACCCGGATCTCGAAGTCACACGCGATACCGCACGAGCGAAGACGTTTTCGCCTGATCCGACAGACAGCAAAACACACGATCCCATTAGCATAAGCGGAGCCGACGAACTAGCCAACTTTGTCACTTCTCTCCAAGCGCAGCTGGGAATCGGGAGCGGAGGGACCAGGGCGTCCCAATTGTCGCAATTGAGTACCCAAGTTAATTGGATCATCGCTGGATGCAACATGTTGCTCCAGGAATTGAACCGCGTCGGCAAAGATGACATTCACAGTTGGACCGGTGATGACTGGCTAAACGATACAACCGCCAATGCAGACGGCAGAGGCTGGGACATTCCGTTCGACAGTGTTAGGCGAGAAGAGGTCTTTAATCATATTCTCGATACCTTTCCTGTCACTCCTGCTGATACTCTCCCAGTCCCACTATTTCCCGATATTGCCGCTTTATTGACCGAGCTAGACGGTATGCTGAAGGAGAAATATATTTTTGATGTATTTGCGCCGGATTCTATGAACTTCGGCCTTCTCCTGAATTATCGTCAGCACTGGCAGCCACAGTCATATCAAGTCGGAAACCTCGTATCCACAATTCCCCTAGCCCCTCAAGAGGTCAGGAGATATACAACAAAAACAGTCGTCAAAAAAACACGTAATGTTAAGGAGATTGACGACACCCTTCAGGACAACAAGGATGAGTCCTCGAACACGTCGCGTGTGGATTCCGAGATTGTAAATCGTGCGAAGAACCAGACGAATTTCCAGAAAAACGCGTCGGGAAGCTTTGGCAACGATAATCTGTATAAGGTCAGTGCCGGAATGCAACAGACACAGGATCAGGCTGTCGAATCTGCCCAGACGAAAAGGGAATTTCATGAGTCAGTCGTTAAGTCAGCACAGGAATATCGCAATGAGCACCGCACGGAGATTTCAACGGAAGAGAGCCGGGAAACGGAGAGGACAAGCTATCAGGAAATTCGCAATCCTAATGACGAACTGACGGTCACTTATCTCTTTTATGAATTACAACGCAGATATTTAGTGGATGAGGCGCTCCACAAGGTAACGCCAGTCATCCTAGTGGCAAATGACGTGCCTGCCCCTCACGAGGTAGATCAAGCGTGGCTGTTGCGGCACGACTGGATTATTAAGCGGACGATCCTTGATAAGTCATTCTTGCCAGCACTGGAATACCTTTCTGCGAATTACACTGGAGAAGAAATCACACTCGAAGTATTGGAGCTGGCTGTCGAACAGCAGAAAGCCGTGGTCGACAGGATTTCCCAACAGGTTCAGGCTGCGAATAATGCCTTGGAAAAGGCCACCGGTGGCTTGGTGAATGCAGAGAATCAGGATGTTGCTGATCAGCAGGCGGCGTCAGAGTTCTCGGCGATCAAGTCGGTGTTTGATCCGCTAGGGCTCGGCCCCTCAGGTAGCACCGATGGAAATGCAGATCGGGCAAGGGTTGATTACGCTAAAGATGCCCTTAATAGAGCCCAAGCGAAGGCCGACCAGTTAGTGAGCCAATTGAAAACGGAAATGACTGCACTCCAAGTGGCGATTGACAAATATACCAAAGCGGCGACCAAACATTTCAGCATGTTGGCCGAAATTGACCGTCTCCGGATACATGTAAAGGACAACATCATTTACTACATGCAAGCTATCTGGACCTACGAACCGGCCGACCAGAGATATTTTAGACTGTACAACTTGGAAGTTCCTACATTTAGCCACAATACGTCTGTCGAGTTTACGGACACGGCTGGCCTCGGCCGGATCGATGCGTCGTACGATACGATGCACGTAAATTTTCCGGTACCCACTCCATCGGATTCAACCAAAAAGCTTTATCAGGTCGCAGACATTGAAAACCTGATGGGGTTCAAAGGAAATTACATGATTTTCCCCATGGTTGATTTCGACTACATGACATGGTTTCTGATGCATAACTATATCAGCGTCGATCCTGCGACGGGTGTTATCGCTCAGGATCCTGACCAAATGGCGGATCTAACCATCGAGCAATTGACGGCTGTTTGGAACAGCATGACAGCCGCGAATCCGAATTTTACTTCACAAAATCAACAATTCTTTGAAGAGATTATGACTCGCCTATTGTCTGCACGGGATCCCGAGATGGTTATTGTTCCCAGCACGTCGCTTTACATCGAAGCCTTGCCGGGCACGCACCCGCTTCTGGAGGACTTTAAGCTGATTCACCGCGCCATCGACATCAAGAAAGCTCAGGCCGAAGCCCGCCACGCCGAACTTGAGAATCTGCGGTTGGCGGCTCGTCTGTCCAACAGTGATCTTGGCGATCCAGACATCGACAAAGTCGTCGTGGTTGGAACGGGCCAGAATGTGACGGTCGACGCTGGGCAATAGTGCGCTCACGGATCACGGTTGAGGATGTGTGACGACGTGATCGGTCATCCGAGGTGCCCGATATTGCGATGCGCCTACTTTTTGAACACATCCACAGTTTCGCCAAGGCTACAACTCACTTCGTAGGAGAGGGGTTTATCACTCAAGCCCATTTGACTACGGAGCGACGCGTCGCTGATTTTGTTCCGCCAGTCAGAAAATTCGCGATCATCAAGGCGTAACTAAGAACAGCATGGAAGATCAAGTCAAACAGTTAAAACTCCGGACGCGAAAGCTGAAACTCGATCGGGAAGCCGACCATCGCGGAGATGCTCGCACGGTCCAAAATCGCGAGCTGTCCAATCGAATGACACTTCGTGAGCCGCATTTGCAATATCATCCAAAGAAACGAGGACTCAAGACTAGAAATCTGCGATTTCCCCAGACGGACCTAGGCTCATCACTGACACGTGGAACAAGTCCGTCGCAACGAGGCACGGAAGTTCCGCAATCTTATAACCGACGACCAACGATTGGTGAGCGAGGCAAGTCGTATTCGGGTGATGACATACATGGACTAGACGAAAGAAACGAATTTGGCTCCGTCACTGCTCCCGGAGGTCCTCTTGGCCTTCCGCGCTCGGGAGGAGCGCCGTTTCGCCAACCTCAGCCGTATTCGCAATCTAGCGCAACGGGCTACGAATATAGGCAGGAGCGAGTTCTCATTTCCGCCCCAACTCCGAACATAGGTCAAATGTACGCCGTGTCCGCCATGAACGCTTTGCAGTCCGATCCCAATTCCTTTTTCCCATTTCAAGTGCTGGGCCATCAAGGCGAACAGGAGATACTTAAGGGTCATTTCTACGATCTTATGAATCGAGAGAACAGTCCCCTCTCACCAATGCCTCCAGGTCGATTTCCTGTCCAAGTTACGGAAAAAACGCCCAATTCATTCACTTTCACCACTTTCCCTGGACACTTCGATTCACCGGGCTCGACGATCACGTTTTACATCTGGGCCGATCCGAAAGGCACCGTCCACCTCGGCCATCTTGGCATTGCGGAGCCTTCCGCCGATCAATCGTTAAAGTTCATAGTAGCGCCGTATGTGGCTGCGTGGACCTGGGATCAGCAAGCGAATAATCTCCGGAGATGGCTCGAGCAAGAAAATAATCGCTTGTTCGGAAGATGACCTCCGAGTCAAGGCGAGATGACCGAGCGAAAACCGCCCTGAGGTGGGCTCCTCCGCAAGCTGTGGAGGCGGGGATCCCGTCGGCCTGGGCGTTGGCTCAGAATCCGTTTCCCCTAAAGTGGGTAAGCGTGTGGGAATCGACGCGGCCGGAAATTAAGTGCTGGAAAATTGGTTTGGTAGGGGCGGTGGCGATCGAACTTGTAGGACAATCACTAAGTCTTGCTGAATCCACTGCGCTTACACCGCTCCAACCCAGTAAAACCCCATTAGAACAACGCATTTTGGCCACTAGTTGGCCACAAAGAGACCCTTTGGATTTGTTAACTAAATTTACGGGCGCTTCTTCGGCCTGCGGATTGACTGTGAGCGTGTACCATTTGGCCCCTTTGTCGGGACCGGAGTCTGTATACAACATAAGGTAGGCCGGCAATGCAAAAGTTGCAGGAAGCCCCAAAAACGCGCGACGATTTAAAAGACAACGTTTTCAGAACGGTGCCCTCAGCAAAACCATTTCCTTTTGCCTGGTCAACTTCCGCCATCAGGCAGTTTGTATTCTCATCGAGCTGCAGAGATGCGCGCGCATACCCTTTTTGCCGGAGGCGGCGGACGGACCGGGTGGGTGGCATTTCAATTGTTGAGGCTGATGAATGCGGGGAGACGCTCAGCCCGGAAGTCTGCGCCGGGCGTAGGTCAGCGGGATCAGTCGGATTTGTTGTACTCAGCGCAGGCTGCAAGGATATTGAGCTTTGGCTGGTAGAATCCGCAGATTTCGGTGTGGTGGGGTTGGTTGAATATGTCTTTGTACGAGGAGGTTGCGAATACATAGAGCACTGCCTCGCCGTTGGTGATCTGGTCGACCGTAGACTGTAAATATGGGCCTTGTGCATCTGTTTGCATTGTTGAGGTCTGCCCTGAGGGGAGCGTGAACAAGCTGTGGGCGGGTCCGTTTTCCGGATAGGCAGATGCGATGTCGCGGGCTGTTTTAATTGTGGTGGATGCAGGAACGGTGGTAAAGAAAAGGAGATCTGAGACATCTAGGGCCGGGGTGTGTCCCACGTTGGCGATGGTAACTATGGGGTGAACTTTCTCTCCCGCGGCTGGCGGTTTCAACAGGGAAGCAGTGAGGTGGACATAGGCGCGCTGGGAGATGTGCAGCCCTTCCGATGCGGTCGAGGCGCTGGCTTCGCCTGCCTTTGCACTGCGTTCGGCTTGGACCTCGGACTTCCTGGCGGCGTCCAGTTGCATTTGCAATATCGTGTTCATTGATTCGGTGGCGCTCTGAAGAGAGGTCAAAGTCTCGGCGGTTGCGGCCGAACTGTTCTGCAGATTCGTTAGGACCTGTTCTTGTTTATCGAAGTTTTGGGACTGAAGGTGGCCGTCCCAGAGGCTTAGAAGGATTTCTCCCAGGATAAGAAGAACGACGACAATTTCCAGCGAGAACGTGATTCGTTCCCGCAGTTGGCGGGACTTGGCACACTCGCTTAGCCAGGTTCTCGCGTGTTCGACTGACTCGTCTGTGGCGTAAATAGTTTGGAGTTCTTTCGCGCGTGGAGTATGGCCGCTCGCGAGCGTCAGTCCGATAACGTCCTCCCCGTAACGCTCACAGATTTCCCTTAGATTGGGTGGGACGCCTGCTTTCCGAGTCGTTCGCACTGACCACTTACGACTCACGCGGCTCTGGAGGTCACGAACAAATTTGATAAACCGGAGGATCCAGTTTGGCATTTTGCGGGAATGATACCAGAAAGCCTTTGGCCCGGAGGTGTCCACGTGGCAAGCGTGCCGGGCGCCGTACGTCGTTTGGCCTTCCTTCGCAGCAGACGGGTTCTGCCTCGCTTCGGTGCCTTACATAAATTCGTCCCTCAGAGCAATTCCTTTGACAGTTCGGGAGCTCACCCCTACCATTCGCCCTATCTTCGCCCAGGGCGTTCCCTGTGCAGAAAGCTTGGCCTATCCGAGCAACGTCCACGATTACTCGTGGCCGGCCGATGTGCCTGCCCTTTGCGCGGGCGCTTCGCGTCCCGGCCCTGACGCGCTCGCGGATGCAGTCGTGCTCGAATTCAGCGAAGGCGCCGCTCAACTGATAGAACAGGCCTCGGGAAGACACAGCAAAACAAACGGTCGCTATCGCCGTAAACTGCATATGATTCTTGAGCTTAGGTCTCAGGTGAATGATGCCGAACAGATCAGAAAGCATCCATCTTGTCAACGACCCCCGTTAACGGCACGCGAATGGTGAACGCGTTGGAACAGAAATCTTCGGCACGCACGGTAAAGTCAAGCCAGCAACTGACTCTCGTACTTGGTTGCGGTGAACACATAGATAGGAAACATCCTCGCCCACAGACAGAGCAGAGCAAAGACTTCGCGCACTCCAGCAAATGCTTCTAGCGCTTGAACTTAAACTAACCGGCGCGACCCACAAACAGATCGGTAAGTCACTCACCCGCCGGTGGGACGTTCACGGGCCTTTAAGATCGTGCAAAAAGCCCCGAACTTAGCGCGTTACGGTCGCCGCGGGAGCGGATCGGAAAGGTGTTAGACCCACCGGTCTCAGATTCAGTTAACACAAGAACGGTTAACGGCGATGCCCGACCAGTACCGGAAGCGAGAGGCTGAACCACATGGCAACTCTTCCCATTCCATTCCCCGCTGCCGCGGCAGCCCATCAGGCGGCGTGGCGGACATGCTTAATCTCTCGTTTCGGCCAACTCCGGAAACGTTGGTATGCGCTTTCGTACCATGTGTGATAATGGAGTCCTGCTAACGGAGCTTCTAAACGTGGGTTTTACTATTGGTTCAGATGCTGAGAAAGAACAGTCGGCTCAAAGATACCCTGGGGCCCGCTGGCATCCAGTTCCTGGAGACTGCGTCGGGTGCGATAGAACGAATACTGCCTCATGTTCAGGTTTCGGCCTGGAAGGAAAAGAAATGGAGCAGCCCCGAATCCGTATGGAGTTCACGAGAGCGAACCGCAATCCGCATTACGCTGGCCATCGGAAATGAGGGAAGTTCTAGTAGCCGATCTCTTGAAACAACGGTCAACCGGCGAAGCGTTCCTGGTGCTGGAAAGGCCGTGCGAATGACTCTAGACGACCGCGAGTATGATATCTGCAAACTAATCGCGGAACGGATTTCGGAAGTTTTGACGAGAGGTGCCTCAGGCAACAGCGACGCTTCGATAAGAGCAATTCAAGACGCCTTCGACGAATATGTCGTCGCTAAACATGTCGAGACGTATCACGGCTTGGCACATATGCCAGTAAGTGCGGTTTTCGATGCCCTCCACAAGCTGTCCGAACAAAGCTATGAGAACAAAGCTCTAACCTTCGGATGCGTGCTAGATCCTCAGAAAAAAGTGCGAGACCAAACCGCACAGTTCCCACAAGACTTTCTGCGTTCAAAGAAGTATAGGGCCCTGTCAGATGGCTTCCGTACTGCTTACCACATCGCAGCAAATGGAAGGATTCTTGATTTCATTGACCTTGAACGCTTCGAGAAGAAAAAACTAACAGAGAAACACCATTACCCCGACTGGACGGAAATGATCGCCCAGGCGAGCCGCAACAACCGATGCGGTATCGCCTTAAGTCGACAAGGCGAGATCCTAGTGTTCGATGAAGGGACGCTTCGTTTCACCTATCGCTATGGTCGTTGGCAATACTGGAACCACGCACACTTGCTGCACCTGCTCCGAGCTCGAGCACGCGCCCAACGCATTAAGAAAACTATCCTGGGCCGCGTAGTGGGCGCGATTTACCGCGCCGCACTCGATGTCTCCTTCAGGCGTTCAGGAGGCCTATTCGTGATTCTTCACAATCACAATCGCCTTCGCAAAGTCGTACGGATAGGAGACGCGATCGGGGACCCCAAGCGCAATCTCACGGACAAGGAATTTGACATGGTCATCAGCGACCACCATATGCGATCTTTGAGTCGTGTCGTGGCAGTCGAACTTGCATCGCTGGACGGTGCGATCGTGCTGGACAACTCGGGCAGGATTCGTGCGTACGGGGCCGTATTGAACCCTAAAAGAGCGGGGAGGCACCGAGGCACTGAAGGGAGCCGCACTAAAGCCGCTATCGGGGCATCCAAATACGGGTTAGCTTTAAAGATTAGCTCAGATGGTGACATCACCGTTTATCACGAGGGAAAGGAATTCATCAAGATTTAGGCGACGGAAACGACGGAGAGACTGGGCACCGGGGCGAAGCTTCGGAGTTTGAAAATGTCGCGCCCAATTAGTTTCCACAGGACCCGGCAACACGTCATCCAGCAAAGGTGGTCAAGGATAGCTGAAGGCTATGTGCTATGTCGGCTCTCGGGTTTTTCATGGTCGTAACCCGTGAGAACTGCGTAAGAAACGGGCGTTTCTTGCGCGTCGCTCACAAAGATAAACCTCGCCAAATCCAAAGGACTTAGCCGGGTTTAGTGCGAGACGTTTTTTACGCAGCGATGGATAACAGTCGCAATTAGCGAAGTAGATTTGGCGTGACTTCGATACTGGTAATATCGGCTGATTCGTGTTCCGTAGTGATCTTTGTGATTCTTGCGAATTCCAGTCTTCGTTGGGTCAGGTCCATTGCCGACACTGGTTCGATTACGTCCCCTGCCTGCACTGTTGGCGACTTTCCTGTCATTTACTTTGAAGGGTAGAGCGAGAGTATTCTGTATCGCGGGAGGTCTCGCGATGGTCTTGTTTTGTAGTCTACTTCGATCGCTCAACCCTGTTGCGGCACCTCGGCGCGGCAGTGGGCCGCTGTTTGCGGTCATTCTCGGAGCCTGTAGCGCAGCACTTTCCCGGCCGCATTTTTCGGCAACTGCTCCACGAATTCAATTCGGCGAGGGTATTTGTATGGCGCGATGCGGTTTTTGACGAAGTCTTGCAGTTCCCGCGCGAGCTCGGAAGTCGCCGCGATGTGTCTGCGAAGTACGATGAATGCCTTGGGCGTGTGAAGCTCACCGTCCACCCGATGAGGGACGACGGCCGCCTCCAAAACGCAGTTGTGCTCAATCAACGCGCTCTCGACTTCCGTAGGCGAGACCCATTGGCCTGAAACCCGGAACATGTCGTCGGAACGGCCTGCGTACCAGTAATTGCCCTCTTCATCCACGCGATACTTGTCGCCGGTGAAGAACCATTTGCCACGCATGCGTTCGCTCGTCAGTTCGTGCCGGTTCCAATAGCAAGGCGCGATACTGTCTCCAGCGACCAAAAGATCGCCAATCGTCCCGGCCGGAACCTCACCGCCGTCCGAATCGACAATGCTCAGCGCGTAACCGGGAACTGCCGTGCCTGTGCTGCCGGGCGTGACGTGGCCAGGCCGCGCCGACAAATAGATATGAAGTACTTCCGTGGAGCCGATGCCGTCCAGGATTTCCATTCCGAATTTGCGATGCCACCTGCGAAAGACTTCTGCCGGCAGCGGTTCGGCTGCTGAAACTGCCAGCCGGATGCTGTCCAGGCAGAACGGTTCGTGCTCGACTTCCTGGAGCATCAGCGCATACAGAGTTGGAATCGAGAAAAAAAGAGTTGGACGGAAGCCCTGAGCAATTTCCAATACGGCCGCCGCTTGCACTTTGCCCGGAAACAATACCGTAGTGGCGCCCGCGTGAAACGGAAACATTAGTCCATTTCCCAATCCGTACGCGTGGAAGAGTTTGGACGACGAAAACGTTGTGTCGTCGGGACCGATCCCGAGAACCCCCGAAGCGTAATTTCGGCAGCAACAAAGCCAATCGCGATGCAGATGAACCGCGGCCTTAGGGCGCCCGGTGCTGCCTGACGTCCAGAGCCAAAACGCGACGTCCTCCTCGTCTGTTCTTGCCGCGGAGAGTTCGGCCGAACTTTCGGCAAGCACCGTATCCCAATGCAAACAGCCGTGCTGAGGTTCGCCGACCACGATGACATGCTCAAGATACGGCTGGGAGTTCAATACAGGGGCAACTTGGTGGAACAGGGCCGAATGAACGATGAGGATCCGCGCTTCACTTTCCCGCAGGAAGTAATCGTAATCGGGTGCTCGCGCGGCGGTGCTCGTCGGCACCGCGACGGCACCAACTTTGATGACACCGAAGTACGCGGCGGCGAACTCCGGGCAATCCGGCAACAACAGCAAGACTCTTCGCCCATGCTGCAAACCCAAGCTCAACAACGCGTTGCCAACGCGATTTACGTCGGCAGCCACCTCGCCGTAGGTGCGAATGGATTCGCTGCATCGAATCGCAACTTTCGACACGCGGCCTTCCTGAATGTGGCGGTCCACAAAATGATCGGCAAGATTAAAGAAAGTCATAACCTGTGGAAATGTCGCGACCGCGCCCAGTATTGCCGCTTATGCTTCGCCCGTCAACGCGCCGATGGGGTAGTACGCACTGAGGGGAAATTGCTACAGCTAGGGGGTGGGACCTGCCACCGTTGGGAAAATTCCTGCCTTCAGTTGACATTTCCGGTTACTACATTTTGCGAACCGAGCGCATGTCCTGCTTTAGTAGCCGAAGAGCCAACACGCATATACATCTTGAGACGTGGATAATCGACAGCAATCATCCAACCGCGGAAGGGAAAGAGCCCGAGCATTCCACCATATTCAAGCGATGATCTTTCTGCTGAAGTCTGTTCGGACAACTGTATGAGCGCAGGGGCAAGTCGTATTTCTCCGATTTCTAGAGATTCGATTCTCCCAACTTTTGCTCGGTTGGACCCATTGGCGTCTCTCATCTCCATTTCCGCTTCTTGCACAAAATTCAGCCTTCCGATTTCTGACTCGAACAGCAATGCATCAGAGACAGAGTCGTATCCGGTATCGAATATCAGCTTCGTACTCTTACCATTCGGAAGCACCACTTCGAGCAAAGCGAGTCCCTTCTCGGAAATTATCTGCACGGTCTTTGCTCCTACGAATTCTGTGAGTTTAGTGCCAGACGGAAGCAGTCCAATTCGATCGGCCGACAGGTCGAGGACAAGGATATATTTGTGCAGGAAATCCATCGCCAGAAGTCCTCCAACTCGCCGCCCGTATCCCTTGTTGTATATAGACAAATCATCGACAAGAGCCTCAAGCATGTCAGTACATCGCGACATGCTGCAAAGGCGCGTGACCTGCGTGGTATGACGTGAAGCGCTTCCTGTCGGAGATATCGCTGTCGATGTGTGAAAGGGCAGCAAGGCGAGCGCGCTGGCGACAGTCTCATCAATGATCGTACGGTTGCTACCTGAGTCCAGTATGAAATCAACCGTCTCTGACTTGCCGTCAGTCCCCGTTATCGTCACCGGAACGAAGACATTCAAACCGACCCGCTCGAAATGACGGAGAGACTCATCTTGCCGATTGTCCTGTGCGGAAACTACGCCCTGCGCAAAAAGTATCTGAGGTGTAAGTAGCAAAACCGATAAAAACAGCCAGCGTTTTTTCATTACTATGGGTTCCGTCGTCAATCATTCACGAGTATATATTAAGGCCTGGGTCAGAGTTTCATGTCCACGGACGCGGTTGGTTAATTATCTATCCCTCTCGCGAGGGTACGTTCAAACCTTCCTTCCGTAACGTCGGCACTATAGCAAGCAGAGACAGACAGTATGCTTTAGGTTTTTTTTAAGAAAATCGTACAATGCGGAGAGAGATGGTCAAAGGAGGCACAATTCTATGTGGCTCTTTCGATGGGCGAATACGCACGACAAGCCTCTCACGGTTGTCGGCGCTTTTATTATCTTCGGATCGTTCATGGCGAAGGATGTTTATGGGGAACGTGCGAAGGAACTTCAATCCTCGTTGGCAGCAACGGAAAGCGAGTTTGTGCTTTACTCTCAACTTCGCACGCTTAATACCAAAGCTGACGAGGTTAACGGGTATATCGAATACATGAAAGCACGAGACAGCGCAACGCTGTGGCACGAACCCGTAGTCGAGCCGATCTCAAACGACTGGGCGATTCAAGAAGCCCACGATCAACAAAGACAAGTCGCGGTATTGAGTTTTCTTGAAAGTAGACTCGCGGAAGGCAAAGGCCACGGTTGCGAGAAACCAGAATTGGAAAACTTGAAGGAGAATTTGCATATAGCGTTGGAATCTAACAATACCGGTGTAAAAGTGACTAAAACCATGGACGTTGTCTATGACTGCGAAAAGCGATTGCGAAAGGCTGCGGAAGAAGAAGTGAAGGACGCAAAAGAGCAAAAGGAATTCGAGAAGAACTTAAGCTATGGGTTCTTCGCCCTGGGTTGGGGCCTCACCCTTCTCGGTAAATTGTCGAAGGGAAAATCGGGCGGAGACATCGAAGTAGAAGTTTGACGCTTACGTCTAAGCCTAGCCACGGCTTTTGTGCGAGTTGATTGCTGATGCGAATAACTGGCAGCAAGCATGGACGAAGAGTGTTACGCATAACTTGGGTCGTCCAGGCGAGCTACGAAGCAGGCCACTCTTGGCGCGAACAAAACCAAGTGCTAGCGTATGTTTAATGGTGAGAATAGTTCGCTTGTTAATATTACTCGCAGCAGTTGGACTCACGTCTCCTTGCTGCTACTCCCAGGGAGTGCCTTCGGACCAACTATGCGGCGTGCACCTTAGGCCCTCGGTACAGCAGCTCCGACTTTATGTCGAAAACAAGCTAGGGACACAGGTCGCTTGCAAGCTAGGACGAATCCTAGTCAGCGAAGGAGATTATGCGCACTTCGACTTTGACCGTGACGTGCCGACGATTACCCTGGACGAAAACTACGGCAAAGATGAAACCGAAATCACTCACGAACTTTTCCACGTAAAACAGACCGTGCTGCGACTCACGGGCCAACAACTGAAAGTGAGCTTTCCGGCTGAGCTTGATGACGGCGAGTTCTTCCTAGTTTTGAAGAGATTCAAGCAGGCGCTCGAACATCGGCAGTTTTATCCGGCGATGACTGCGATGGGTTTTGATCCAACCAAAAAGGATCGAGGAAAATTAGAAGAATTACTCAACAGCACGCAGGGAATTAATCGCAGGCTCGAGAGAAAAGAATTCGTGACGAAATACGTTGCTTATGCGACGCAAAGGCTACCGCCACCTCTACTGGCAAAACTTGACAGAGTATATCGAGACAACGGGCTAGAACGCGAACTCACATACGGCAAAAAGATCGCAAGCGTAATTCAGCGCGCGAAGTCAGTTGACTCAACCCAAATGAACGCGACGATCCGAAAGTGTCTAGAACTCTACTACGATCGAGACCTTCCATCGGACATCGTTGTGATTTTGCCGGGCACATTCCTTTCATCAGCGCAGGCAAATTGAGGCGTTTCCGGCGAAGACAATACGCTACCGGGTGCCTGTTCATAGCGAATCGGCGGTCCTTTGTTCCAGGGTTTTATCTTGAGTATTTTTGTCGGGTTCTATCTTCGGTATGTCTTGCTGGGATAAGTTTGTTCCGACGCTGCACCGTCAACCTTTTCGTGACCGCAACCAGCGAAGGCGCGATTTCCCTAGTTCGCTAATCTTGTATTCCAATGTTCCCCTATCCTCGACCTGATTGACGCCAAGTGGCCCGCTCGATGCAAAACGCGACGAGCGCCACGCGATTTATCAGCATTACAGACACATAGCTCTAGGTATAATGGCTAATGATACCGCAGGAAAGGAGCTCCGCTGTCTGAGGTTCTCAAACTCGTCGTAATTCTTCTTGGAGGTCTCGCGGGTGGAGGTCTTGCTGGTGCCCGTTTGAACGAATGGTACCGGGAGAAACACAGCAGACTTCAAAAAATTCCGTTGATTGAAAGGGTAAATCGGCTAGTTAACCCGAAGCTTCAAGGGGGCATCACACTGGCCCGGGCAGTCGGCAATCCGGCGCATCTTGTGGAACTGACTGACTTGCGAGAGTACCAGCTAACTCTGCGAAATACATCTGCGATTCATTTGCAAAATGTGGAGATTCAGTTCGAGTTTCCTGCTAAAGACGTTCAACAGTATGCGTCACCACGAACCACGCTGAGCAAGACGGCACTTCAAAAGGTCGATGCCTCTCCGACGGATGCCACGGCCTTTCCGACTGTATTTCGGTGGCGAATTCCACATTTGCCTTCAGATGATTCTGTAGAGTTTACTTTTCATGCAGAAAATCCTGCGTCAGAAAAGTATGTAGTGGCCCTATACAACAGTGATCGCGTGATTGTTGAAAGGGTGGAAGGTGAACCCGCTTTGACGAGAGCGACTGGAAACTGGAAGCTCCCGTTGATTGGCACCGGGGTGGCCTTGCTCGTCGTGTTGACAGGATGGTGGTTTGGATTCCTCGGTCCCTTTGATCGTCTTACCGTGGTCAAGGAAGCAGGATGCGACCTGCGTGTGGTGTCATCATTCGTTCGCTATGAGCAAGACTCGAATACCCGAGTAATCCAACATCGTATCTTTAACGCTGGTCAAAGCTGCGTCGTCAGCTCGGATCAGCTAGACCCAAAGGGGCCGTTTACAATTGGAGCTGGAGAAGCCATTACGCGAGAGAGGCTAGCCCTGTCCCGGCCCAAACTGATTGAAATCGAAGTGTCTGTTGGCGCTACGGGTACCACCCCTAAGAAAACGATCATTCCGCTCTATGCTGAGCCATAGTCCGATGGTTTTGGCTAGCACGGCGCGTTTTCTTGGGGCAATGTTCTAGAGTTCAGTTGCTCCTCGATGGTCAACTGGTAAGCCCCGACTGCGTCTTCGACGCGCGTCACTGGTGCCAGAAACTTGCCTAGACAGATTTGGTGATGTGAAAGGACTTATCAACGAGTTTCTGGAGAGTCACCTTTCCGGACAAGTGCCTTGCGGGCGATACCCCTTACTTTCAACTCCGCTGCGAACGCAACCAACGAGGGCGCGATTTTCCTAGTTCGCCAATTCGGTATTCCAGAGTCCCACGTCATCGGGAACGCCTTTCAAGTAGGCCGAAACTCGATAGCCTTTTGAGAGAGGTCCACGCAGCTCCTGCCGGGATGAAATCAAGCCGTTCCGCCGCCTCATCTGACGCTAATCCGCCACCAGTTTCAGCAGCCTGCTGCAACCCACACCTTTGGCAGAATGCTGCGATTCTTTGAGAGACGTTCTTTACGCAGCGATGGATATCAATCGCCGAACGGAGCCTTCGGAAATGCCCAATTGTCTGCCGATGGCACGCAGCGAGAGGCCAGTAGCTCTCAGGCGCGCGATCTCTGCGGGTTGCACCTTTAGGCGTGGCCGGCCGGCGAATCGCCCCTTGGACTTTGCGACTGCCAACCCGGCACGGGTGCGCTCACTCAGGCGGACTCTTTCTTGTTTCGCAATGACGGCGAGGATGCTGATCACTGCATCTTTGAAGATGCCGCAACTATCGAGATACTGCTCGCTGAAAGATCGATAGCAAACGCCATAGGCTGTCAGCCTTTCGAGATGTTGCAAGGTCGGCAGCACGCCCTCACGCGAAAGCCGATCAAGGCTCCAAAACAAGAGCACACCAAACCTGCGCTGACTGGCGTCCTGAAACATGTCCCGAAACTCAGCCCGATCACTGGTAGAGCCTGTCTCGCGATCCACATATTCTCGCATGACGGTCCAACCTTGCATTGCTGCAAACTCTCGGAGCTGAGCTAGCTGATTTTCAACATCCTGGCCCTTGTCTTTGGTTGAAACCCTCGCGTACAGCGCAACGGCTTTCATGACGGCACCTCCTTGTCCTACATAGTGTTGGCATTCGTGCATTGATTTGTCATCCGCGGTCGCAACTTAACTTCAATCCGACCGGCCGCATACGTTATCCGGTTCTTAGCAACTCTCGCCCTGATCTGAATCGAGGCATCTTGACCATTGTTTGTTGTGCTTACCCGCGCGAAGATGGCTGCGTTCGTCATTTCTCCTGCTCGTTCGACTAAATGTGCAGGAGCACCCAGATGCTTACCGAAATCCATTCGACGATGAAGAGCACAGTGAAGAACACCATCATTTTGCGCATGGAGCCGGCACTCTCCCGAATATCCTTGAGTAGGGCGTGAGGCACCTGGGCGTCAGGGAATTTTCCGTCCGGTCCGGGCAGTATCTGCCAATCTGCATTTCTCGGCGCCGAATTCTGTTTGGTATTTTCCTCAGCTGGCATCGCTCGCTCCACATTCACCTTCGCGCCTTAACTTGCTCAGCGAGTCTGGTGTTGACCTCTGCGCTCAGTTTATTGAATGCAGCAGCGTAGCGATGGATTTGATTGCGAAGAACTGCGAGGTGGACGATTTTTTCTTTCAAATCTTGCGGGAGTGGTTCGCGTACCGTTAGAGTTTGCGTAGCCATTGAGACACCTCCTATTTGTGTCAGTGGTCAGGGGAGCCGCACAGTTAGCGCTGCACGACTCCCCGTTTTTTCTAATCGCATCCCGATTTCTACTCGATCTCGAAAATCGTGTCAACTACAGAATAAACGATTACCGATATGACATACATTTGTCGTACGTTTGTGCTCCTTAGAATTTCAGTAGCCCCAGGCTCTCCGCTTCTGTAAGCCACCGTTTCGGGATCGTTGAATGCTTTGCTACCCAGGCTTTCCGATTTTCGATCCCCTGCGGGCAACGCTTCAACAACTTACGAACTTCATGCGCCCTCTGATTGTCGAGTTGGCGCTTCACGCCGCTGCGATGTTTCGCCTGATAGATTGCGTTTTTCTTCTTTCCCTTGACTATCAGCTGGCCGTGCCACGCCTTTCTGCATCCATCGGAACAGAACCGATAGCGTGCACCGGAGCGATCCGAAAAAAATAGGCATTCACAGTTGGCGCACGTTCTCGGGTGCTCCAGCTTTCCGTTCTCGCTGAGACGTATCACTTGCAGAGCAGTTGCGATTGCTTCGTCGTCAGCAAATGGAAGAGAGAAAAGCCGTACCGGCTTGCTCGACGTAAATCCGATCCGAATGGGAACGGAGTGTTGGCGCAGCATTTCGCTGAATTCGCCTAATTTGGCGACTATCCGCGATCGATCTCGAAGCGAGAGGGCTGACACTCCTATTTGGGACATTGCGCGGAAAACGTTGGCGAGCGCACCTAAAATCGAGTCTTTCTCTGCCTTGTTCAGAATGTCCTCTACAGCTGGCAATTTTGCTGCATGTTCATCAGAGACGATTATTCCGCCACCGGCTGTCGTAGCGAGCCTTACTCCAGGTAATTCACTGAGCGCTGCTAAGTCCATCTGCCACTCCGATTAGTTAGTAAGGGCGACAAGAAAAGAGAAGCGCCCTTACGACATATTACTGCACGCAAGACGACAATTCCATCATCATCAGGTGGCGAGGTAATCGGCATGACCGAAGCGAATCAAGCGCGCACAGGCATGGAGCTTCGTGCGTTACGTCACACGGCACGCCGTTCGATCATCCAGGCAGCCTCCTGGCTTGGTGTTTCCACGGGCCACTTGTCGAATGCTGAAAATGGCTTTTCAGCGCTCTCGGCTGAGCAGGAAGCTGCGCTTCGCACGTTTTACGGTGAAAGAATTTGCGGAATTCTCATTGAAGTAGGTGAAGTGGTTTCGGAGGCGACGACGAACGGCAAGGGACAAAGCAAGGAGTCGAACTGATTGGGCCAAGCCAACCGCAAACCGCTCTATCAGCCGTGGAACGAAGAGGCGTTTCGTGCCGATCTTCAGGTCGGCGCAATGTTGCCGATTCAACGGTGGATGTATCGGACGCTCCTGCAATCGGCATTCTTTCATTCCACGCGCCCATTTCTTCCCGACGATGATGCTCAGCTTTGGCTCCTGGCAGGCTGCGAGAATCGAAAACAGTGGGATCGTCACAAGGATGTTGTGCGCGGGATGTTCGCGCAGATCGAGATAGACGGTGAACGCCTTCTGAGCCGCAGGCGGTTACTCGCTGATTGGGAGCGCATCGAGGAAAAGCGCCGGGCGCTCGCTGAAGCCGGAAGTAAGGGAGGCCGAGCAAAAGCCAAACCTGAGCCAAGCAAATGCTTGTCAAATGCTGAGCCTGAAGTGGCATCTGCTAAGCAAGAGAAGTTAAGAGAAGTAGAGGAAGAGAAGGAAGAGAAAGTCAAAACCGCTGCGGCTCCTGCGGAGCCGGCACAAACAAGACGCGCCACACCGTTGCTAGACGGTTTCCAGCTGGACGCCGAAATGATTCTTTTTGCCAACGAGCATGGGGCCGATCCGATTGGGGAGTTCGACGCCTTCACGGATTGCCACAAGTCACGAGGCAATAAGTTCAAAGACTGGAAAGCCGCGTGGCGCAACTGGATACGAAATTCACAAAAGTTCGGCAGAGGAGGAAGGGGAAATGGAATGCAGCAGAACGCAAAGTCAGCTGGTAGCAAATTCTCAAGAACGCTCGAAGCGGCACAACGCGTATGGGGAACTAATCAGGGTGTGGATTCTGAAGTTTGCACTCAACGCACGCCAGGAACTTGATGAGATCGCTTTGCAGGGCTACCAGCAACTGTGGGAGTCAGCGTTTGCTGAATTGGGCGCTGAAGCGCTGACATCGGCTTTCACAAAGACTGTCCGCGACTGCAAGTTCATGCCAACGGTAGCTGATGTGTTGAGTCACGTCGAGCATGCGAAAGCGACCGCCGCAGATGAGCAGGCTGAGCGCGAATGGCAGTGGGTCCTCGAATACATTAGGCGTCACTACCATCCCGATCTCTCTGTTCAAAGAGGCCCGCAGATTGCCGACCGAACGCGGCATGCGATCCGCGCCACAGGCGGGTTGGCTTATATCAGCAATTGCGAGCCTGAGGCCAAGCAGTGGGCAAAGAAGCGTTTTGTTGAAGCCTATTTACGATATGAGGAGTTAGAGCGCGACTACGCTTTATTGCCTGAGGGTGAATTCAAAGCCCGTCTCAAAGCCCTCGCAGAAAGCAAGAGTATCCCGCAATTGCCAGAAAGTTGTTGCTGAACTCCGAATCACAGACCACTTAATCAGTATTCGCACTTTGAATTAAACGGAGACACCTAGATCAAGCTGTGAGCGAGGCACTCCAACTCGACAACGTTGAAAAAGCCTTGCGACCTCCGTCGTCACGGAGTAAGGTGTCGCGCCAAGTGCAGTGGCCAAGCGAGCATGAAGGAGGCTCATTGGCCCGCAGAAGGTATCAGCGTGGAAATGTTGAACGTCGCGGTGATCGGTGGATTGGCAGGTGGCGCGAAGACATCATTGGCAATGATGGTGTCGTGCGCCGCGAGCGTCGATACGAAGTTATCGGGACGATCAAAGAATTTCCCACCAAGCGTCTTGCCTGTCGCCAACTGGATCAGGTGCTTGCTCGCATCAACGCAGTTGGCTACAGACCGGGACGCGTGGCAACAATCAGGGAGTTTGCTAGGAGATGGCAGGAAGAATACGGATCTCTTCGCAAACCTTCCACCTTCAAGGCGCAAGGATCGCACTTGCGCGTTCATATCATTCCGGCGCTCGGCTTGCTACGACTCAATGAAATCACACTTGAAGAGCAGCAGCGGTTCGTCGCGCGACACGCAAAAACCCTTAAACGGAAGACTCTGTTGAATGTCCTGCAAACACTCAGCGTCATGTTAAACACCGCCAAAAGCTGGGGCTACGTATGTGAAGGAATGAGCCTCCGGCGCTTGGCACTGCCCCCAGTAGAAGCTCGGAAGACTCCGCGTTTTTTTAGCGCGGACGAAGCCCGAAGGATTATTACTGCTGCCCGAGAACCCTATGGAACGATCTATGCCGTCGCTGCCATGACGGGGATGCGGGCGGGAGAACTACTGGGCCTAAAAGTTACCGATATAGACTTCGAGCGTCGCCTCATTTTCGTTCAGCGTTCCTTGTGGCACGGAAAGCTGCAATCGGTAAAAAGCGCGACTAGCGTAAGAGCACTTCCGTTACCCGACGGGCTTGCGTATCGCTTGAAGAGTTATCTACGAACCTGGCGTCCCAATGTCGAAGAACTGCTATTCACGACGCGGCTAGGAACGCCTATCGACGCGAGCAAACTTACACAGAGGAAACTCCAACCGCTGCTACAAAGGCTTGGCATCGCACGCGCCGGATTACATGCCTTCCGGCACACCTGCGCGTCGCTGCTGGTCGAGCAAGGTATTTCTATGCGCATTGCGCAGCAGCAACTTGGACACTCTGATCCGCGGATCACGTTGGCGATTTACAGTCACGTAATTGGAGATTCGCACCGGCAGGCTGTGGAGAAACTTTCTACGGCACTGGACATTTCTTGGCCACAGTTGGCCACAAACGGGCCCGAAGAAGAAACTAAAGGGCAATTAATTCAATGAGATTACTGGTAGGGGCGGTGGGGATCGAACCCACGACCTTCGGCTTAAAAGGCCGCTGCTCTACCACTGAGCTACGCCCCTGTGGTGTGAATCTTTAATTGTAGCATGGCGGCGGCCCGGACAAAGCGGTGGCGCGGCGACAGCTCCTTTAGTTCAGTGCGATAAATTCGGCCGCGTTTTGTTTGATTCTGTTGCGAATTGAACGGTGCATTTTGTCTCGAAGAGGTAGAGGCGCTTTAGCGATGGTTTGTGGCGAAGCGTGACGACGCCTGTATCGTCGACCGGGGTCGCCGTCAGATTCAGCGTTTCCAGATGATTCAAGCGGGCGAGTAGCGGCACACCTTTCGATGTGACGTTGGTGTGCGCGAGATCGATGGAACGAATGTTGGAAAACGTCGAAAGAGTTTTGAGTCCTTCATCGGTGACTTTTGTGCGCGCCAGTTCGGCATCCACGATGAGATCGCCGACGGATTTCAGGCGCGCGAGCGTTTTGTCGTCGCAACGTTCTGGAGCGCTGACGGTTCGCAAGATCAGGCCATCATTTGAATTTTGTGAACGGGGAACGAGACGCACGCCAAGTTCTTGTTCCAGGGAAGAAATTGTTTTCAATTGAGTTCGATAGTCCTTCGCGAGGGGCAAGGCGGGAACTGCAGGTTTTGGAAGAGGCGGAGTCCCGCGAACTTCAATCTCGGGCAGAGTATCTGTGGCTCCCGAAGCGATCCAGAGTTCGATGACTTTGATTTCCGGCGCCGTCAAAGGCGGTTTGCCATCGGTCGGCATGAAATCTTTTTCTTCCGGCGTTAAATTGATGCGGCGGAAGAGTTCGCTGTGGCTGGGATCTCCGGCTTTTACGACGATGCCGTCTTTGCCTCCGCGCATGACATTCTCGAAAGTGTCGAGGCGGAGTTTGCCTTTTTTCTTTTCGGCGTTGTGGCAACCGGTACATTTCTGATCGAAGATTGGGGCGACTCGCGCCGCGTAGAACGTAGCGGACGGAGATACCGCGACGTTGGCGTTTGTGAGCGCCGGCGTTGCCGTCTTTACAGCTGCCTGGATTTTATTTGACGCGGCCGGCACGTGAAGCAGCGAACGCAAACTATTCGGCATGTACCGCGTCATGAATGATTCGCCATGCGTGAGTTTTCCGCCCTTGTCGCTGGTCCAGATGAGCAGAGCGAGCGTTGCAAAAAGCGCGATTCGATAAGCCTGGGTGTTCCAAAGGCGCAAAAGGCAACAGAGAAAGATGGCAACGGCGAGCGAAAATCCGCCCCACATATGGCTGATAACGAGTTTTCCTTCGTAAGCGCCGCTCCAGGCGAGAAGCCAGCCGAGGAAGACTGCGACGAAGGCGCTAATCGAGGCGAGTATGAGAACAAAACCCGCCGATTCCTCTAGATGATTCCATTGGCGAAAGAGGCCGAAACATTCAAGGAGGGGAACGAGCAGCAATAGCGCGATCGGAAGGTGAACGACGAGTGGGTGAAAGCGACCGACGAACTGGCCGAGATCTCCGTGTTCGCGGCCATCGGGTGGAGCGTGAAGCAGCGCCAACAATGATAGAAGGAGGAGTGCAGCACCGATCGCAATCAGCACCAGACGGGAGCGAAGGATCATTCGGCGGCCTCAGACGCGCCGCAAGAGTGTAATACGCCCAATGGGCAACCATTCAGCCACGAGGATGTTGCCACCCTGAAGGAAAATAGCTGCATGCGGGGTTATGAATTGTCCCGGTGTAAATTGGCTGCGCGATTGATTGCGGCGCGAGCCTACCTCTCCGTTCACCGCCTTACCGTCGCCCAATTGCGCGACGACCTTGTAGTCGCGATCGAGGATGCAAATCTGGCTGTCCAGGTCCGGGCAAACCATCCAGTCGCCCTGCGTATGAAAGTGGCAAGGCATTCGCAAATGGGCTTCGTCCCTGATGGTGCGGATGTGGGCGCCCGCTAACGTAAAGGCTTGAATTCGGCGGTTTCCGCGATCAGCGACAAGCAGTGCCGGCTCTTTCCCGCGAGGATCGACCCACAAGCCGTGTGGCGTATCGAATTCGCCGTCGCCATGGCCCGGGCGGCCAATTTCCCCGAGAAAATTACCCGTGCGCGAGAACCGCAAAATATGATGTGAGCCGTAGCCATCGCCGACAAAGAAATCGCCGTTCGGAGCGAAGGCGACATTGGTGGGCACAAAATCGATCGGCCGCGTGGCGTAGGCCTCATCTTCGCGCGGATAACCGTGCGACCAAACTGGTTTTCCATCGAGAGTGGTCTTCACGATTTTGCAACGGTTAATGTCGCAGTGGTAGAGAAGCTCGCCCTCCGGTTCGTGGCGCAGAGCAAGTCCGTGCGCGCCGCCGCGAAATTCTTCGCCAAATGCACGCACGAAACGTCCGTCGGCGTCATACACGACGACCGACTCGCCTCGCATGGACGACTTGTTGACCGTATGAGCGACGTAGATGCGGCCTTGCCCATCCTGCGAGAGGCCATGAGTGTCGCCCCACACGAGACCATCGGGCGGAGTGAGCCAGTCATGCACGCATTCATAGGTATGAAAGCCAGAGCCGACGATCGGCAAACGCTGGCCGGACTTGTCTGACGCTTGTACCGAGAAACGAGGAACGACGGCCGCAACGGCTAGCTTCGAACAATTCGAGAGAAACGAGCGGCGAGAAGACAATTTCACGACATGAGCTCCGGGACGACTTTTGCGGGAACGACACCCGTCAATTTTTGTTCGAGACCTTGAAACTTGAACGTAAGCCGTTCGTGATTGATGCCGAGCAAGCGGAGCACGGTCGCATTGAAATCGCGGACGTGGACGGGGTCTTTCACGACGTTATAACAAAAGTCGTCTGTCACGCCGTGGGCAATTCCCGGTTTGGTGCCGCCGCCGGCCATCCAAACCGTAAAGCAACGGGGGTGATGGTCGCGGCCATAGTTGTCTTTCGAAAGTCCGCCCTGGCTGTAAACGGTGCGGCCGAATTCGCCGCCCCAGAGTACCAGCGTGTCGTCGAGGAGTCCGCGGCGCGCTAAATCGGTGACGAGGGCGTAGGACGCGCGGTCGGTCGCGGTGCACAACTTGGGCAAGTTGCCTACGGCATTCGAATGGACATCCCAACCGCGCTGATAGATTTGCGTGAATCGGACGCCGCGCTCGGCCATACGGCGCGCGAGCAAACAATTGTAGGCAAAGGTGCCTGCTTGCTTTGCGTCGTCTCCATATAAGGTCCAGGTGCTGTCGGGTTCGTCACGCATATCGGTGAGTTCAGGCAGAGAAGTTTGCATCCGAAACGCCATCTCGTACTGATGAATGCGGGCGTTGGTTTCCGGGTCGCCGACTTCTTCGGAGGTTATTTGATTGATGCCGTTTACCGCGTCGATGAGGGCGCGGCGCGTATCGCGGCTCATTCCTTGCGGATCGCCAAGATAAAGGACCGGCTCTCCCTGGGAGCGGAAGGCGACGCCGGCATATTCAGTGGAGAGGAAGCCGCTGCTCCACAGTTTGGGCGCGATGGGTTGCAAATCCGTGCCGGGAAGCGTCAACGAGTTGAGCACGACAAACGTTGGGAGATTTTCGTTCATGCTGCCAAGCCCGTAGGCGATCCATGAACCCATCGAAGGCTTGCCGGGCACCATGTTTCCCGTATTCATCAGAAGAATTGCCGGCTCGTGATTGATTGCGTCCGTCTGCAGTGAGTGTACGAGAGTCAGCTCGTCGACCAGACGGCCGGTCCAAGGGAGTAGATCGCTCACCCAGGTACCTGATTTGCCTTGTTGCGAAAAGCCCCAGTGCGAAGGCGCGATAGGGAATCGGGCCTGGCCGGCGGTCATGCCCGTAAGCGCCTGATTGCCGCGAACGGATTCGGGGAGGTCTTTGTCGTAAAGGCTGGCAAGCCGCGGTTTGTAATCCCACAAATCCATCTGAGGCGGCGCGCCGGACATAAAAAGATAGATGGCGCGTTTGGCTTTTGGCGCAAAGTCGGGCACGTAATGACCGGACGAAGCCGCCGACGAATCGGTCGCCGCTAGGGTTGCGCCGGGCGCCAATGCGTCGCCGAGCAGGGTAGCGAGACTCGCCCAGCCAAGCGTCTTGCCCATCTTGCCGAGAAAGTGCCTGCGCGTTGCGAGACGCCGCCACTCGTCGCGCAGCTCAATCGGGACGGGAAGGTCGTAGACCGTCGGGCCGTTGCCGCCGTGGTCGCAACATTTTTCGGACAAAGTATTCTCATGTGGTTTCATTTGTTCAGCACCGAGTCGAGATTCATTGCAGCGCTGGCTACCAGCATCCAGGAAGCTAGTTCCTCGGGCTGGATGTTTGCGTCGCGGGTGCTCTCGCCAACTTTCAGAAGTTCTTCTGCATGGGATTTTTCGTGGGCATAGCTGTCTTGAAATTTTTGCAATGCGGTTTTAAGGACGGCTTGTTCGCGAGGCTGCCACGGGCGGGCGAGCAACAATTCGCCGAGATAACCGAGGCGCGCGTCGGTCTCCCCAGACTTGTGGATCACGCGTTCAGCCAAATGCCGTGAAGCTTCGAGCCATAGTGGATCGTTCATCATGACGAGGGCCTGCAATGGAGTGTCGGTGCGTTGACGGCGCGTGCAGGCGGAATCATGAACCGGCACGTCCAACGTGTCCATGTCGGGCATGGTCGCCATGCGTTTCCAAAAAGTGTAAAGGCTGCGCCGGTACAACGCTTCTCCATGATCCTGGACGTAGGCTTTCGTGTCGCTACCTTGATGACTTCCCGCTTCCCAAACACCGGCTGGTTGATATGGCTTTACGCTCGGGCCGCCGATTTTTTCGACGAGCAGGCCGCTGGCCGCCAAAGCGGTGTCGCGAAGCATTTCGCCGTCCATACGAAAGCGAGGGCCGCGGGCGAGCAAGCGATTCTTTGGATCGATTTCGAGCAACTGAGGAGTGGTTCGCGCGGATTGGCGATAGGCCGCCGACATGACCATCTGTTTGTAAAACCGTTTTACGTCCCAGCCATTTTCGCGAAAATCGAGGGCGAGCCAATCGAGCAATTCGGGATGGCTGGGCCGTCCGCCCATGACTCCGAAATCTTCGGTCGTTTCGACGAGCCCCGCTCCAAAAAGTTCAGCCCACATGCGATTGACCGTTACGCGCGCCGTCAAAGGATTTGACTCGCTGACGGTCCACTCCGCCAAACCTCGGCGATCCAGAGGCGCACCAGCGGGCATGGGCGGCAAAAAGTGAGGAACGCTGGGCCGCACGCGTTCGGTCCGGGAACCAAATGCACCGCGATGGAGGACATCGGCGTAGGCAAGGCCCGGTCCTTCTTCACTTACGAGCGCGATGGCGCCATCTTTCGAAAGCCGGTCTAGCTCTTCGTCTAGCGGAGCAATTTGAGCCTTGAGCTGGCGAGAGGTTTCGTCGCGTTGCGCGAAATAAAAATCGCTGACGGTGTGAAATTCGTCTTCGGACCAGGTCGAAAGCGGTTTTTGGACGACCTCCGTGACGTAGTCTTCGACGGGAAGGCGGGTCGCCTCTTCTTCCGAAAGCTTGCGCAAATAAAAACGGAAATCCTGAAATGCAGATTGGCGCAAGGGATTTGCATCAGGATAGACGCGGCCAAATTCCAGCGGAGCGCTGGTGCGCGTGGTTCCTTGAAGAGCATCTTTGACGACGACTAGTTCCTGGCGATGCCCGTCCATATAAAGGGTGACGCCAGCGGCTTTGCCCGAGCCGTCGTAGGTGGCAAGCATGTGATTCCATCGGCCTTCGATGAGAACTTTCTCTTTCGTTTCCAGCTCGATGGCGTTGTCCGGCGCGGTGTGTGCGAGGAGGAACTGAAGCTTGCCTTTGGCGACGTTTAGCTGCCAGCCGCGTTGATTTTGCCCTGCATCGGCGGCCGACAAAATGACGCCGGCGGGCTTCTCCTCGTCCTTTGACTCGAGCGGGCGCAAATGCGGGCGCACCCATGTTGCCACGCTGAAGGCCTGCGTCGGTTCGACTTGACCGAGATCCGGAACTTGGAGCAGCGTGCCAATATCCATCCGCATATAAGGCCAAAGCCAGGTGCCTTCGCCCCAGATGACGGGGGCGACCGTTGCCGTGACATTTTTCTTCGCTGCGCCGGACGCCGAATCGGCAAACGTTGAGCCAGTTTGTTCATCGAAGCGGAGTCTTAGGACGAGGGATTCCGAACTGACTGGGATCGCCTTTGCCAATTGCGCAGTTCCGCCAACCCACGCGGCAATCAGGTCGCGCGCATGGTCACGGCGCTCAGCAAGCAGCCGTTCGAGGTCCGAGCGCTTTGCCAGTGTTTGCTCGTACGCTTCACGGGTTTCTGGTTTAGGGAGTCGTAGAAACGGTGGCCAATCGTTGCGGTCGTCGTTCGAAGGGATTTCCGTCAAATTATTGAAGAAAGCGGTCAAGCGATAGAAATCCTTTTGCGTGATGGGATCAAATTTGTGGTCGTGGCAGTTTGCGCAGCCGACGGTTAATCCCAAAAATGCAGCGCCATACGCTTCGGTCCGTTCACGCTTGTTGTTGACGCGCAACTCTTCAATGAGCGTGCCACCTTCGCCGCTGCTGATGCCGGCGCGCAGGTAAGCCGATGCGATTACAGTGTCGAGAGTTTTTGCAGGGAGCATATCGCCGGCAAGTTGTTCGCGGACGAAGTTGTCAAACGGTTTGTTCTGGTTGAAGGCGCGAATGACGTAGTCACGGTAGGGCCAAATGCTGCGGAAATTGTCGAGATGAAGTCCGTGCGTATCGCCATAGCGGGCAACGTCGAGCCAGTAGTGAGCACGGTGCTCCCCGTAGCGGGGACTTGCCAGCAAGCGATCCACGACTTTTTCGTAAGCGTTGGGCGAAGCGTCCGCCACAAATTCTTCGACTTCTTCCGGCGTCGGCGGCAATCCCGTCAGGTCGTAGGTAGCGCGCCGGATCAGCGTGCGGCGATCGGCCTCGGGAGAAGGCTGCAATCCTTCTTTTTCGAGCCCGGCCAGCACAAAATTATCTATTGCGTTGCGAACCCACGCGTCATTCTTTACGGCTGGAAGGGCCTGATGCTTTGGTGGAAGAAACGACCAGAGCTCCTCATACGGCGCACCTTGCTTCACCCAATCCCGCAGGAGCGCGATCTGTTCCGGCTTTAACGTCTTGTGTGCTTCCGGCGGCGGCATGCGATCTTTGCTATTTTTTGTTTCGATCCTGCGGACCAGCGGGCTCTTGTCTGGATTGCCGGGGATGATTGCTGGTCCAAATTTGTCGTGGGCATCCTGATGAGGTGCGTAAGCAAACTCTCCGCGATCGAGCCGAAGGCCCGCTTTTCTTGCGCCCGGATCCGGACCGTGGCATGCGTAACAGTTTTCCGACAAAATCGGTTGGATCGTATCGTTGAAGGAAATCTTGGAATTCTTGGTGTCGGATTGGGGGTCGGGTGCCGCTGCAGCCGGACCAGCGGCGACGATAAGGCTGATCGCGATCCAACTAACAGCCAGGGTCGCGCCGCCCTTGTTGCCCAGTAATCGATTTTCTTGACCGCGCCGACTGAACATCAATTAGTCCCCGGTAGCGCCATACGAGTGTCAGCGGTTCGATGCGTCGTATAGCTTACACCGCTGATTAGCCTACTGCACAAAAAGCCTGTAGAAGGAATGGACGATTGCTTTGAGTTTCTGGTGAACAGCGAACGCGCCCCGGGGCGCTGCATCGGCCGACTGACGACGTCGTCGGAAGTTGATTTTGGTTTCATCGAGAATGCGAGCGACTGCTAACGGGAGCGGTGGATTCGCGGATGATCAATTCCGGTGGAACGGCATATTCCTTTGGGTAGTCCTTGAAGCCTTGAATACGTTGCAGCAGAATGCGCGCGGCGCTCTGACCCATGTCGTGGAGAGGCTGTCGAATCGTGGTCAGGCTCGGATTGTGATAAGCAGCGGCGCGAATGTCATCGAAGCCAACAACGGAGACATCTTCCGGGACGGAAAGATTTGCATCGCGCAGGGCACGAATGGCGCCAATCGCCGCGATATCGTTGAAGGAGACCAGCGCGGTAAATCGTCGCTTGTGACTTAATAGCTGCTGAATTACGGGATAGCCCAACTCCGGCGATGTGAGATCTTTTTCAAGCTGGATAGTGAGTTCAGAACGGATTTCTATTCCAATCTCTCGGGCGACGGCAACAATACTTTTCCAACGATCGTTGGAGTCCGAACTGAAGGGCTGGCCTCGCATGAATGCTATGTGGCGATGGCCAAGTTGATGCAGATGACGCAATGCCAGTTCGGCGGCGCGTTTGTGGTCCAAAAGAACGTTCGTAACTCCTGGAATCTTTTTGTGGCCGGCGACAGCGACCACCGGCACGGACAGTTCGTGTTCGAGAGCCGTATCGATTGCAATAATTCCTTCCGCTCCGCGACCCATCAAGAGCCGCGGATATTCCTCCACCAGATCCGGTTTGTGGCGGTGATGGGCGCTGAAATAAAAATAGCCTTCCTGCATGAGGTGATCGCCAATGCCGCTCATGACCATGGTGTGATAGCCGTCGCTCAGTTCAGGAACGAGAACGCCGACGGTGAATGTGCGCTGCTTCCGTAAAGAGCGCGCGAGAAGACTCGGTTGATAGTTGAATTTGCGTGCCGCAGCGCGAACGCGTTCGCGCGTTTCCTGAGGGATTGATCGGCCGGGAACGTTGTTGAGGACCAGCGAGACGGTTGCAGGGCAGAGACCGAGATAGTCAGCGAGGATTTTCAGACTGGCCGGTTTGCCGTTACTCGCCTGAGATTTTTTCCCTTGAGACATCGAGGCTTCCGAATCGGTCTGTTGTTTTGAGGGCGAAGGTCCGCCGTCAGCGGCGTTTAGAATACCCCGTGGTCTTGGTGGCTGCATAGGTTCCGTGGCCTGCTTCCGGCGGAGATGGAAGCCAATCCAGAGCAGGAAACATACAGAAAACGAGGAAAATACGCTAGACAAACGATTGTCTCAGGATAATTGAGAATATTTCTACTTGACAGCGATTACTTGCATGCTCCAAAGTACTCGGCAAATGGGGTGCAGTGCCGGGTTCAGAGACAACCGATGGTTGCCTAACCCGGATTGAGGGGATCCACGCAAATCGCAAGTGAGCGCGGGTTCGGGCAAATGGCAGCTGCGACGAAGTTGAGCTAATCCGGGCGCGAGGCTCGGTGGTGCAGGCTAGCGTTGGTCCGCAGCAAGCCTGGAGGCGTGATGCGAACTATTTCCATGTTCATTCGGGGTGTTGTGTGTGCAGCGATTTGTTTCGCTGCCGCGGGTTTGGCGTGTGCGCAGTCGGATAGGGGTGCGATTGCGGGGACGGTGATGGATTCGACGGGCGCCGCCGTCACCAACGCCCAAGTCTTGGCGAAGAGTGTCGACACTTCGTCTGAATACACGGCAACAACCGGGCCTACTGGCGGATATCGAATACAAGATGTGAAGGTCGGCATTTATAACGTCACGGTCACTGCAAGTGGTTTCAAGGCGGAACAAAAGACCAGCGTTCAGGTGCAGGTCAACACTGTATCGACACTGGATTTTACGCTGACGATTGGCGATGTAAAGGACACTGTGACGGTCGTGGCCGACGCACCGTCAATTCAATCCGAGAGTTCCGATATCGGTACGGTGGTTAGTGGCAGGCAGATTGAGGAACTACCTCTGGCCCTTGCAGCGACGGGACAAAGCCATATGCGCTCCCCGGAATCGTTTGTTTTCTTGGCGCCCGGGACGACAGGCCCGGGTACCACTACAGGTGGCTCCGCCGGTATTTTCGAGTCGAAGCTGTCCGGCGGGCAGTCCTTCAGCACCGAAGTGCTCCTCGATGGCGCCAGTATCATCCATGCCGAGCTTGGTTCGCAATTCGATGAAAACGCTCCTTCCGTCGAAGCCATGAATGAGTTCAAGATCACAACCTCAACAATTCCTGCGGAATTTGGCAGGACCTCTGGGGGCGTCGAAAGCTTCACTACTAAGTCTGGCGCCAACGCTTTTCACGGATCCGCCTTCGACATTCTTCGTAACGACAAGCTGGACGCGAATTCCTGGACAAACAATTTCAATGGCGCCCCGAAGCCCAGGGATCATCAAAACGACTTCGGTGGCAGTCTGGGCGGTCCGGTTTGGATTCCCAAGCTTTACAACGGACACAACAAGAGCTTCTTCTTTTTCTCCTGGGAGCAGTATCGCAAGAACGAAGGCACGACCAGTATCACCACTCTGCCGACCGATGCCGAACGTACTGGCGATTTCTCGGCGCTGCTTGGCGCGCCCACTGGTCAAACTAATCCCTGCGACAATACACCAATTCTCTTAGGTCAGATTTTTGACCCAAACACGCCTTCTTGTCCCACGGGTTTCGTTGGGGGGCGCATCGCCTTCCCCGGAAACAAGATCACTGGCGCACTGAGTCCTGTAGCTCTGAATGTGCTTGGATTCCTTACCGCGCATCCCAACATCCCTGGTACCCAGAACGGGCTGGTCCAAAATTTCCTTTTTACTTCCAACCAGCCCATTCGCGAAACCAATATGTCCTTTCGCATCGACCAGAATTGGGGGCCGAATCAAAAGTTCTTCTTCTCGTACAGCAGTCGTGATAACGAACAGTTAAATGGCACACCCGTCCTTCCGGGCGTGCTCGATACGAACTTTTTCAAGTCGCGCTTTGCTCATTACCTCCGCTTCGGCTGGGACGATACGATTGGCCCGAGTCTCCTGAACCACTTCAACGTCGGCTTCAACCGGCTTAATGACCCGAGTAAAGGGGTAAGCGTCACCGGGCAAGACTGGGAAAAGACTTTGGGAATAACAGGGGCGAGTGGCTCTGGTTTTCCAGTTTTCAACTTCGGAGGAAGTCCGGTTAATGTCGGCTACCAGGGTTTCGCCGCCTCAAATTCCGATACCGCCATTCCCAATAGCCTGCTAGTCGCGGACAGCCTCTCTTGGATTAAGGGCCGTCATTCCCTGCGTTTCGGATTCGACTGGAGGAGTTCGCAATTCTCCAGGATCGGCCAATCCGATACTTCTCCTAACTTCAATTTCTCGAATCACCAGACCGCCTTCAAGCCCAACGACAATACCACCGGCGACCCCTTCGCCAGTTTCCTGCTCGGGATTCCCGACGATGAGAATTTGGTCATCTCATCGCATAATTCTAAGTGGATTTCGAACTACTACGCTGGGTACGTCCAGGATGATTTTAAGTTCCGAAAAAACCTGACTCTCAATCTCGGCGTCCGTTACGACGTGGATACTCCACGACACGAAGCCACAGGTGCTATGTCGGTCTTGGACCTTGCGGCTCCCAACAGCGGAAACGCCGCCGTTCCGATTTCTCCTGCCGTGCCTGGCGCACTGATTTATGGACGGAATGCCACTGGCGCAAAGACCTATTACAAGGACATCGCCCCGCGCTTAGGTTTTGCCTACGCTCCGGAAAAATTGTTTGGTCGCATCCGCAACGTAGCGATTCGGGGTGGATACGGCATTTATTATTCCGCTCTCAGCTACTCTGATTTTGGCGACCAGCTTTCCAGCGGAACCACGGTCAATCCGGATTTCCCATCGCCAAACCAATTTGGTCCCGGCATACAGTCGCTCGATGCCGGTTTCCCTACCTTCACTCCACCCTCTAATGCCCAAGATCCGGCGCTTCTCAACGGAGGTAGTCCCCATTATTTGGCTGCCAGTTATGGCCGCCCGGGCATGGTTCAGAATTGGAGCCTTGAAGTCCAGCACCAGCTGGCGACCGACCTGATCTTAAGCGTCGGGTATGTGGGAACGCACGCGACTCGCTTGCGCTCGAATCTTGGCCAGCTCAACAGCATCGATCCTAAATTTTATTCCTTGGGAACGAAGCTGGGTGATTCAGTTAGCAGCCCGGAAGGACAGGCCACTCTGGCCAGCCTTGGGGTCGCCATACCAAGCTGGTTCATTCCTCTTTACGGCCCGGACAAGCCTATCGACCAGTTGCTCCGGCCGTTCCCTCAATATACGAGCATCGGCGCCGACGCCTTCGAAAACTTTGGGCAGTCGACGTTTAACGCCTTGGAAGTCAAGCTCGAACGGCGCTTCCACAACGGACTAAACCTCCTGGCGTCATATACCTACTCAAAGACGCTGACCGACGCCGACAGCGCCCAGCCCTTCTTTTCCGGGTTTGGGACTAACACTACCTTCGGTGTGCAGAACCCTTTCGATCTGAAGTCTGAAAAGGCCGTAAGCTCCCAGGATGTCCCACACGCCCTGGTGCTGAGCTATCTCTACGAACTCCCCGTCGGCCCGGGAAAGAAATATATGACTCATGGCGTTGCCAGTAAGGTCCTGGGCGGCTGGCAAATTGGCGGAGTGCAGCGTTACCAGAGCGGCTCACCGGCTTCCATACTCTTTGGTAGCGTGCCATCCCCGGAGGCCAGTGGCGGGAACTTCCGGCTCAGTCGCGTACCGGGCATGCCGATTTACAGCCCTAACAAATCGTCCTTCGACCCGGCGAAGGGCTTCAGCGGCTGTACCGAAGATACGAACACGGGATTGTTTACGAACCAACACGTTATAGATAGTGCAGGCGTTGATCATGGGCCTAGCACCAACAACTATTTCAATTGCGCCGCCTTCTTTGACCCGAATGCTCCCGGCCTCGTGGCGCAGCGCGGTTATGTCTTTGGAGATTCGTCCATAAGGTATGGCAACATCCGCAGCGACCGCTACTTCAGCGAGGATTTTGCCATTGTCAAACGCACCGCCATCTCGGAGACTCAGTCCTTGATATTCAAGATGGACATCCCCAACGCCTTCAACCGGCATGTATTTGGCCAACCAGATACCGGCATCACGGACAACTTTTTTGGCGCACCTGGAGGCAGGTCCTTCGGCTCCACCTCAAATGCCGTGCGCCAGATACAGTTTACCTTGCGCTACCAATTCTGAAGTTTGACCTGACTATCCAACAAAAACCCTCTGGCGCGCCATGCCGGAGGGTTTTTGTTTGAAAAAACGGCTCACCAGCCTTGCCAAAAGTGGGCATAAAATCGATAAAGTACAAATTCTTATGCGATCACATTCCTTCCTTTTAGTTCGGAAACTGGCGTATAGGCCGCAACCGCGGCGCACATACTTTCTCCTGAGAAAGTCCCTCCTAGTGTTATGCATGATTCCAGGCGTCACGGTTCCTCTTCTGGCGCAAGGCGCTCCTGGTGTCGACAACCGTTTCCGCGAGGCGTCTGAAGCGATGCGGAAGGGAAACCTGGAGGCGGCCGCGGAAGGCTTCGCCGCCGTCGTCAAAGAAGCGCCGAGCTTCGCGGAAGCGCATCTAAACCTGGGACTGGTGCGTGAAGAGCAGGGCCGTCACGAAGAGGCCATCGTGAGCTTTCAGAAGGCGGTGCTTTTGAATCCCAAGCTTCGTGGGGCGAATCTCTTCTTGGGTATTGCCAAGTACCGTTTGAATCGCTTCGACGAAGCGGTTCTCATTTTGCGCAAAGAGGCTGCCGCTTATCCCAAGGATGCTGTCGCTTGGATGTGGATAGGTGTCGTCGAGCTAGCCCGCGAACATGCCGAGGAAGCCGCCGACGCACTGGACAAAGCCGCCAAACTTGCCCCGGATAATGTTGACATCCTCTATCACCGCGGCAAGGCCCATTTGCTGGTCTCCAAGAACAGCTACGAGAAAATGTTCAAGGCTGATCCAAAATCATGGCGCGTGCATCAGGTGTTGGCGCAAGCGAACGCCGAAGCGGATCGGCCAGTGGATGCCATAGCGGAATATCAGGCGGCCATCGAACTCGCGCCCACGCAGCCGGGCTTGCATGAAGAACTCGGATCGGAATACAGCAGCGCGGCGAAGCCGGTGGAGGCAGAAGCCGCATTTCGGCGGGAATTGGAAATTGATCCGCACAACGCGCTTGCCCGGTATAAGCTCGGCGTCCTGGCGATTGCGCAAGGTAATGGAGCTCGCGCGAAGGAGTTCATTGAAGCGGCTCTTAAAGAAAAACCAGCGTTGAGACACACTGACTACAATTTGGGTCGCGCGGAGATGCTTGTTGGTGAGGACGAAAATGCCGTCAGACATTTTCAGCAAGCGACGAAAATCGAAACCGATCCCGACGTCCTCCAGCAGGCTTGGTATCAACTTGGAGTTGTCTACCGCCGGTTGCGTCGGATGCCAGAAGCACAACAGGCGATTGCGACGTTTCAACGGATGAAGAACGAGCAAGCCGAAAAATCGCAGGAACAGATGAAGCGACTCAAAGCGCGGCAGGATTCAGAAGTCGCGCAACCTGCGGAAACGGAAACGACTCCGCAATAGCCGCCCGTGGTTTATAGGGGGATTTATGAACAAAAGCTTGTTTGTTAGCAACGCGTTGACAGCGGCTTGCTTGACTGTGGCGCTTGCGGGCGGCGTGCGTGCTTCTCCTCAGGGAACTTCTACTAGTCAGATTGAGGTTATCGAATCGAACGAAAATCGGATGCCAGGGCTGGAGAAGAAGACGTCGCTGAGGTTTGGGAAGACGCAAACTTCGGCGCTTACTCTTAAAGTGGATGATTCCAAGCAATATCAAACCATCGAAGGATTCGGGGCGTCGCTCACGGACTCTTCTGCTTGGCTGCTGGACAAGAAAGTGTCGCCGGAAAAGCGGTCAGAAGTGTTCGACATGCTCTTCGATTCGCAAAAGGGAATCGGGCTGAGTATTTTGCGGCAACCGATGGGCGCGAGTGACTTTGCGGTGAGGGAATATAGCTACGACGACGTCGCGAAGGGCGAAAAAGATTTCAAGCTGGAGAAATTCTCGATCGAACACGATCGCGCGTACATTATTCCGCTTCTGAAGCAGGCCCTGTCGCGCAATCCGAATCTGAAGATCATCGCATCGCCGTGGAGTCCGCCGGGCTGGATGAAGACGTCTCAATCGATGATTTTCGGAGCGCTCTCGCCTGACGCGTATCCGGCGTTTGCGAATTACTTTGTGAAATTCATCAAAGCCTACGAGGCGGAAGGCATTCCGATTTACGCGATTACGATGCAGAACGAGCCGCTAAATATTCCCGGCAACTATCCGGGGATGGGAATGACCGCGGTCGAGCAGACGGCGTTCTTGCGGGACCATCTGGGACCTGCGCTAAAAGCCGCGGGACTCAAGACGAAGGTTTTTGTATTCGATCACAATTGGGATTTGATCGAGTATCCGGTTTCGGTTCTAAGTGATGCGAAGGCCGCTGCATTTGCTGCCGGCACGGCGACGCACTGTTACGGCGGTGTGCCAACGGCACAGAACGAATTGCACGAGCGATTTCCGGAAAAAGAAATCTGGATGACGGAATGTTCGGGCGGTGATTGGCAAAAAGGGAATTTGCTGGAGCAGCACGTCCGGCTGATCATTAGTTCGACGCGCAATTGGGCGCAGACGGTCGTGTTGTGGAATCTTGCGCTCGACCAAAATCACGAGCCGTATCTAGGCGGGTGCACGAACTGCCGCGGAATCATCACTGTAAATCACGCGACGTCGCCAGCGCAGGTGATTCCTACTGTGGACTACACGGCGCTGGGGCACGTGAGCAAATTCGTAAAGCCCGGTGCGCGCAGGATCGCGTCCAACACATTCGATCAGGGGAGCCTGGAAGACGTTGCGTTTCAGAATCCCGATGGCTCCATCGTGCTGCTCGTCTTGAATAGTAGTGGGGCGCCCGTCCCGTTTAATATTGCGTGGAAGTCAGAATACGTATCCTATAAATTGCCAGCGGGCGGCGCGGCCACCTTCGTGTGGCAAGCGTCCGCACCAAAATAGATGACGGCCAGTGTTACCGCGGCGCCTTGACGGAAACTGATACCAATACCTTGCCTAGACTTCTAACACTCTACGGAGCGAAATTGAGGCGTTGTGCCGCGATCGCCGTGCTGGCTATTTGTTGCGCGGGAACTCCCATTCGCGCACAGCAGAGGACCGAAGCGGCCCGCTCGAATGCGCTCCCGCCCGGCAAGTTTGTCGACATCACCGAGCGCGTCGGAATCAATTTTCAATATCAGGCTTCACACACATCCAAAAAATATTTGCTCGAAACCATGGGACCAGGCGTGGCCCTGTTTGACTACGACAACGACGGCCGGCTGGACGTTTTTGTTGTGAACGGCGCGCCGCTGACCGACCCGATGGCCAAAGGAGCGGTCCCGCAAAAAACGGGGCCAAAATACTGGAATCGCCTCTATCACCAGAAAAATGACGGAACGTTTGAAGATGTTACCGAAAAAGCTGGGTTGCAAGGTATGGGATACGGCATGGGAGTGGCCGTCGGCGATTACGACAATGACGGATTCGAGGATTTGTACGTGACGGCCTACGGCGGAAACAGGCTTTATCACAACAACGGCAACGGAACGTTTACCGACGTGACCGAGAAGGCCGGAGTAGCGGGCAGTGGATGGTCAACCAGCGCGCTTTTGGTGGATTTAGACAATGATGGATTGCTGGATCTGGTCGTTCTCCGTTATTTGCAGTGGGACTTTGACGACGTCTGGTGCGGCGAGCATCGCGAGGGCTACCGGGCGTACTGCCATCCGGACTATTTCAAACCGATTGCACCGCTCGTCTACCACAACGACGGTAACGGACACTTTACGGAAATAAGCGAGAAAATTGGACTAGCCAAGGCGGGCAAGGGGCTGGGTGTTGCCCTGGCCGACTACGATCGCGACGGCAAAGTGGATTTGTTTGTCGCAAACGATTCGATGCTTGAGTTTTTGTTTCACAACAAAGGAAACGGGACGTTTGAAGAAGTTGGATTGTTTTCTCAGGTGGCAGCGGATGGTGATGGCAGGACGTTTGCCGGAATGGGCGTCGATTTTGCCGATTACAACAACGATGGCAAGCCGGATCTGGTGATTACAGACTTAGCGAATCAGCGATACGCACTATACAAGAATGACGGCGAAGGATTGTTTTCATATGCAACGATTACTTCAGGGCTTGGCCAAGTGACGATGCCGCATTCCGGCTGGGGAATTCACTTTATCGATTACGACAACGATGGATGGAAGGATCTGCTCGTCGCTCAGGGACACGACCTGGACACGGTTGAACTGACGTCGCCCAATTTGCATTACCGCGAGCCGATGAGCCTGATTCGAAATACGGGGACGAGTTTTGTGGATGTTTCGGCCGAATCGGGTTCTGCATTTCAGGCGCCGTGGGTTGGGCGCGGCCTCGCAATCGGCGACATCGACAACGATGGGCGCGTGGATGCCGTCGTTACGACGAATGATGGCGGATTGCACGTCCTTCACAACGAGACCGCGACGACAAATCATTGGCTGACACTGAAATTGGTCGGACACAAAAGCAACCGCGATGGGATCGGCGCGGAAGTGCAGCTGAAATCGGGCACGGGGGTGCAACTGGCGACTGTAACCACTGGCGGGAGCTATCTTTCTTCGAGCGATAAGCGCGTTCACTTCGGCCTGGGCGGCGAGGCTCGCGTGGCGACAGTTGAAATTCGCTGGCCAAGCGGAATCCGGCAGACACTGCACGACGTTGCCGCGGACCAAATGTTGCAGATTGACGAGCCTATCTCAGCTACGGCGGAAAAGGGATCACCAAAGTGAACGGTCTGTCGGCGAAGCCAGCACTTAGACCCTGCCTCAATCTCCACGTTGGCCTTGCACGATTTCTTTTCATTTCTCTTCTGATCTCTGCCCCGTCCGCGTGCGCTCAGAGTTCGACAAGTCAGAAACCACCTCAGAAGCCCACTGGAGTCGCAGCAGGAGTATCAACGGGTGCGGCTCACCGCCCGGTTAAAGACGACAAATCACGTCCGATTACTGCCGGGGGATTCGTCGACGGAGCGCCTGTCGTATTTGTCGACATCGCCAAGCAAGCTGGGCTCACCAAATTTCACCACCACTCGGGTAATCCGGACAAAAGCATGATCATCGAGACACCCGGCTCCGGCGTGGCGCTGCTCGATTACGACAATGACGGCTGGCTCGACATATATATTCTGAACGGTTCGACGGTGCCTGCACTTCTAGGCAAAGAACCTGCGCCCAGAGCGATGCTTTTTCATAACAATCATGACGGGACATTTACGGACGTGACGGACAAGGCCGGTGTGGCGAATGAGCGGTGGGGATTTGGCGTGGCCGTCGGCGACTATGACAACGACGGCTGGGCGGATATTTATGTCTCAAATTTTGGCAAGAATCGCCTTTACCATAACAATCACGACGGAACGTTTACCGACGTGGCTGAAAAAGCAGGCGTCACACTCGGCGGATGGTCGGCTGGGCCTACTTGGGGCGACTATGATCACGACGGCTTGTTAGACCTCTTCGTTCCGGGCTATGTCAAATTCGATCCGAGCCATCCGCCCGGCTCCGCGAAGGGATCCCTTCCAGCCAGTGCGTGCCAATTCCGCGGCGTGCAGGTGATGTGCGGCCCGCGCGGACTTGTCGGCGAGCGCGATCACCTATTCCACAACAACGGAGACGGTACGTTCACGGATGTGAGCGAACAAGCCGGTGTCGCCGATGCTCCGGGTTACTTTGGCTTGGCGTCCGTATTCGTTGACGTTGACGATGATGGATGGGTGGACCTCTTGGTCGCCAACGATTCGACGCCGAACTACCTCTACAAGAACCGCCACAATGGCACGTTCGAAGACGTGAGCTACCTTTCCGGTTTTGCGCTGAGCGAAGACGGTCGCGAGCAGGCATCGATGGGAATCGCTGTCGGCGATTTCAATCATGATGGCAAAGTGGATTTTTACGTCACCTCTTTTTCCGACGACTACAACACCCTGTATGTAAATGATGGTGACGGAAATTTTACCGACAAGACCGCGAGCGCCGGCCTCGTCGACCCGACCATTCCGTTCCTCGGTTGGGGCACCGTTGCGCTCGACTTTGACAATGACGGCTGGACCGATCTCTTCGTGTCCAACGGCCATGTTTATCCAGCGGTCGATCAGCAGGATTGGGGGACAACCTGGCTACAGCGGCCACAGCTTTTCCGAAATCTTGACGGAAAGAGATTTTCAGAAGTGCCACCGGCGACAGGAAGCGGACTCGCGGAGCTGTTGGCGGGACGTGGCGTGGCGGTTGGCGACCTGTTCAACGTCGGTCGTCAGGACGTCATAATCAACCAAATGGACGGCGTGCCCGCGCTGATGCGCAATGTAAGCAAAAGCGACAACCACTGGATCGCTTTCCGTTTGATCGGGGGACCCAAGAGCCCGCGTGACGCCATTGGCGCCAAGGTTTTTGTTACCGCTGCAGGAATTCGTCAGCGTGCTGACGTCTTTTCTGGTGGAAGCTATGGATCCAGTTCAGATCAGAGAGTTCACTTCGGTTTGGGCCACCACGATAAAGTAGAAAAGGTTGAAATACACTGGCCCAGCGGTTTGAAGCAAGAAGTCGCTGTCACGTCACTCGATAAGATGTATACGGTGGCAGAAGGCAAAGGAATCGTTCCAGAGCACTGATGCTGGGAACTCACCGAATCGCGCTATGGGCTCTCTGACCCTAATTGGTCTGCTGGTGCTGGTGCTTGAGCCGACGTTTGGCCAGAGTTCCGGCGCTGGAAGCGATGGGCAAAATCCGACCGCACCGGCACTCGACGCCAACGTTGAACTCGTAAGGGTCAGAGGCCTACTCGATCAATCTAAGTTAGATGAAGCCGAGAGCGCTCTCCGCAAGTACACCGCGCAACATCCACACAATTCCGATGGATATTTTTTGTTAGGCCTGACTCTCTTTCGCCGAGTCCAGTCGATGGCAAAATCGAGCGGAACATTCCTGGCTCCTGGCGAAGTTCCCTCGACAGCGCTTGATCCCAAGAAGCGCGACTCTACGATCCGCGAATCGCTCGAAGCGTACACGGAAGGCGCGAAATACGGAAAGCCTTCGGTAGACGATCTAAAAATTGTCTCGTTCGATTTTGTACTTATCGGCGATTATCTAAGCGCGGACAAATGGCTCTCTCTCGCCGTCGAGTGGAACCCGGCCGATGCGGACGGTTGGTATTATTTGGGACGCGCGAAATATAACGAGAATCGCTTCGAAGAGGCCGTCCAGTCATTCCAAAAGTGTCTCGCGCTGCGGCCGCGCTACACACTCGCCGCGAATGGCATCGGACTATCTTACGAGGGCCTGAACCGCATTCCCGATGCAATCACTTGGCTGCACAATGCGATTTCCTGGCAAGATGGCAGCGAAAAACAGAGCCCGGAACCATATATCGATCTTGGTGAACTCTTGACCCAGCAGGCTAGGTTCGACGAGGCCCTGTCGCCTTTAGGAAAGGCGGTCGCAATCGATTCGCGTAACATTCGCGCACACGAAAAACTCGGAAAAGCCCTCCTCAGCCTAAATCGCCTTTCAGAAGCACAAAGCGAAATGGAGCAAACTATTTCCCTAGATCCGGCGCGAGCCGCACCGCACTACCTGTTGGGACAAATCTACCGAAAGCAAGGCCAGCTCGATAAGGCGCGTTCAGAATTGGAGCGCTTTCAGGTTCTCAAGGCGAAAGAGCCACCCGCCAAATCCGGGATGCAGTAGCTATCGTGTACCATTACCCGTCGACTCGGTTCAGAAGCCCTTCAGCTTTCGTTTGAATTAGTCCGCGAATCCTCATAGACATCCTGCTTCGCGCTTCCAGGCATCCGAAGATAAAGAACCGGGAACATACAACGCCCATCGGTGTCCATCTGTTGGAGCGGTTCCCGCACCCCGAAGAACCCCGTGCAAGAAAAGTTCGACCAGTCGTTCCAACACCGTGCGATGGGGCGTGGGGCGGTAACGATCGCCCGACACCCAACGTGAGTGTCAAAAATCGATTGTCCGGGAGAACCGTATGCCGTCCAGCCTTCCCAACCACACTCCGAGTCGAGTCCTCGCATCGACAGTTCTATTGATTGCACTGTCGATGGTCGCGGCGTTTGTTCACCTATCGGCAGGCACAAATGCCACTACCAGTTCCGCCACCTATTCGCACGGAATCCTGCGACTCGCCATTCCTTATCTTTCCGCCAAGGCCGGCGCCGGTAAGCTGACGATGGAAGTGTTGGATCCTGAAGACCGTTCCATCGGGAGTACCGAAAAGGAGGCTTCGGCGGTCGCCGGAACTTCGCAATGGTCGGCCGAGATAAGGCTAGATAAGCCGCTCCCGCTTGAAGAGTTGGTGTGGCATCGCGTCCGATACCAGTTCCGCTATGACAACGCAAAAGTCGAAGGAATCGAGGGAACGGAGACGATCTCGAATATACTGCGCCTGCCTGTCCTCCGGATTCTCGGTCAGCAATCCTATCTTTCCGGCAGCCGCGCCGCAGTGCGAGTCATTGTCAGCGACTCGAAGGGCGACACTATCCCCGGTCGGAGCTCCGTTCGAATTGAACTTGAAACTCCCGGTAAAGACCGAACAACTCTTTTCTCGGGCCTTTTGAACCGTCGTAAGACGGCCGAAGTCCAATTTCAATTTCCAGAGGGTCTAGCCGGAAATTACTCGCTGCACTATAGTGTCGAGACTTCACTAGGCGCCGCCGAATACGCGCAGGTTATCCGTCTCCAGGATAAAGTCGGCATTCTTCTGACGAGCGACAAGGCCATCTATCAGCCGGGACAGATGGTGCATGTCCGCGGCTTGGCGCTGGACCGAGCCGACCATCGTGCCGTTTCTAAACGCGATCTCCTATTTGAAATTGAAGATTCTCGGGGAAACAAAGTATTCAAGAAGGCGACGCGCACCGATGAATTCGGAATTGCCTTCGCGGATTTTGGGCTGGCCAGCGAAGTTAATCTTGGAACGTATCATCTGCGAGCGATTCTCGGCGAAGCCGGATCGGACTCTACAAATACTGCAGAAATTGCGCTCAGCGTTCAAAAATACGTTTTGCCAAAATTCAAGGTTGAACTCACTTTGGCGTCAACCGAAGGAAATAAAAAGCACGGATACCGGCCCGGTGACCACGTGGCGGGCACCATTCAGGCAAACTACTTTTTCGGAAATGCTCTCGATGCGGCAGAGGTTGCTGTGAAGGCAGAAGGGATGGATGTCACTTCGTTCCAGGCAGCTTCAGTCGAAGGCAAGACGGATCGTGACGGTACCTACCATTTCAATCTGCAACTTCCCAAATACGTGGCCGGTCGGCCGCTGAACAAAGGCGCCGCAAGATTGTTGATCGAAGCCACAGTGAAGGACACGGCGGGCCATACCGAGACGCGTGGCGAGCCTATCACGGTGAGTGATTCCGCATTTTTGCTCACGGCGATCCCCGAAGCGGGGAGCGTAGTTCCCGGAGTTGAGAATCAGATTTTCATTGTCGCTGCGTATCCAGACGGCTCGCCAGTCCAGGCGGATCTTACGTGGCGGTCCAACGCGACCGGCGAACAACACGCCAAGACAGATGCAAGCGGTGTGGCGGTGGTCAACCTCAAAACACCGCAAAAGTTCGAGTCGCTGCAAATCGATGGCAAAGACAAAGATGGCCAGAGTGTATCCGTTTCAATTCCGTTGCAGGTCCGGGCTGGCGACGAACAGATTTTGCTTCGGGCCGAGCGGGCCGTTTATCACCCGGGTGATTCGATTCGTTGCAAAGTTTTGACCACCAAGGCGCGCGGCACGGCGTATGTCGACATGGTGAAGGACGGCCAGACCATCCTTACTCAGGATCTGGAAATTAATAATGGCCAGGCCGATCTCGAGTTTTCGGCCACTGCCGATATGGCCGGCACCGTGGACGTGAACGCCTATATCTTTGGACAAGGCGCGCAGCCGGTGGCGGACCACCGGCTCATCTTCGTGCAGCCCGCCGATGAACTGAAAATAGAAACTGTCGCGGACGCGAGCGTTTACAAACCGGGGGACGATGCTCGAATTCGCTTCCATGTTACCGATCGGCGCGGACAAGGCGTGCATGCTGCGCTGGGCGTTCAAATTGTGGATGAGGCCGTCTTTGCGCTCGCCGAAAAACAGCCGGGCTTTGCGAAGGTTTTCTTCTACCTCGAACAAGAGGCCATGAAGCCGAGGTACGAAATTCATGCAGTCGGCCTCCCGGAAGTCATCGATGAAGAATCAGATGGCAAACGTGAACCGCGTGATCTTGCGGCCCGGGCGCTGTTTTCCGCCACGGAACTCGTCTCGCAAAGCAGGTTTGATACGGAGATCGGGCGGGAAATTCCGCGGGCCAGATACTATGAATACTTCAGCCGATACCAGCGGCGTTTCCAGGAATCTGCGGAAAAAATAGCGGCAGAATTGCGCCACGCCCTTGCCAACGATCCGAACGAGAGCGATCTCGGAAAAGTGTTTGGCAGGCTACGAAGCTCCGGTAATCCTCTGTTCAAAGATGCCTGGGGCGAGCCACTTCGGATCGAACGCATTCCGTGGGATCCATCAAAGACACGCTTTCTGATTTTGAGCGCGGGAATCGATAAGACCTTCGCGACCTACGATGACTTGCGTGCCTTCCTTTATTTCAGGCGTAGCAAAGTTGTGACGACCGCGGCGGAAGGAAACGCGCTGTTAGATGTCCAAATAGAACACGACGAAGGCCCGGCTAACGGCCGTGCGGCGATCTCGGGAACGGTCATCGATCCGACTGGCGCCGTAATTCCGGATGCTTCCATAACCGTGACCAACACCTCGACCGGTAGGCAAAAAACGATTCACTCGAACGAATCTGGTAAATTTCGTGCTACTTCGCTGCGCCCCGGCGAGTATACCGTCATCGTTTCCAGCCCTGGTTTTCGTCTGGCGGAACAAACATTCAAGCTTGTCGCCCACGATCACGCCGAAATCACCGCGCGGCTACTCCTCGGCTCTGCGACCGAAACCATAGAAATCTCCGGCCAATCGGTCGTTGTCCTGAGCGCGGATTCGGCGAGTATTGGAGTCTCGGGCGTGCCGGGCGGCGTTGCCGGCGGATCTGTGAATGGGGTCGTGGGCGGAGTTGTCGGTGGTGTTGGAGTCGGCGAAGGCCGCGGCTTGGCTCCTCTTCCCTTACAAATGCGAGCGATGTCGAAGCTTAAAGCCGTCGAAGATAAAGATCTCAGGCAGAAGGAGTTTGACTCTTCAGCCCGGGAGCTTTCCGCGGATGTTCACATCAGGTCCTATTTCCCGGAGACGCTTTACATCAATCCCGCGATCATTACCGACCACAACGGCAACGCCGACATTTCCGTCCCGTTGGCGGACAACATCACGACGTGGCGCATGTCCATGGTGGCTTCAACGCGGCGCGGCACACTCGGAGCCGCAACATCGAATGTGAAAGTGTTTCAGGATTTCTTTGTCGATCTGGATTTGCCGGTGGTTCTCACGCAAGGCGACCAAGTATCGCTACCCGTAGCCCTCTACAACTATACCGATAAGAAAGGAGATGTCCGCTTGCATTTGAAGAAAGACGAGTGGTTCACACTCGTCGACGACGATGCGGACAAATCGGTCGAGGTCGACGCGAATCATGTTGGTGGGGCGCACTATGTTTTGGAAGCGAAACGCATCGGAAAGTTCAAGCTGATGCTTTCTGCGCAACTGACAGGCAGCGTCAAGAGGGCAGACGTCGTCGTTCGCGAGATTGAAGTCGTTCCGAACGGCCGTGAACAAACCTTGGTGTTCAATGGGCAGCTTGAATCGGCAATCGCTCACGACATTGCCTTTCCATCCAGTTCGATTGAAGGCGCAAGCGCGATTTTTGTCCGCCTTTATCCAGGACCGATGAGCCAAATCATGGAGGGCATGGACGCAATCCTGCGCATGCCGGGTGGCTGTTTCGAACAGACTTCTTCTAGCACCTACCCGAATGTATTGGCGCTGGACTACATGAAACGCACCAAAAAACTTACGCCCGAAATTCACGCAAAGGCGGAGGGCTATATCGCGAATGGGTACCAGAGATTGCTTACGTTCGAGGTCAAGGGTGGAGGGTTTTCCTGGTTCGGACAGGATCCCGCAAATAAAATTCTCACCGCGTACGGGCTGATGGAGTTCTACGACATGTCAAAAGTGTATGACGTGGACCCGCGCGTCATTCAGCGCACGCAGAATTGGCTCGTCTCGCAGCAACAACCGGACGGCAGCTGGACGCCGGACACGTATTTCATCAATGAGGGCGCTACGAATCGCTTCAACAAGGATTTGCTGCGCATCACGGCATATCTCGCTTGGTCGCTGGAGAATACGGGCTACCAGGGGCCGGCAGTCGAAAAAGCGAGCAGATATATTCAGGGCCACCTGTCAGAGAAGATTGACCCGTACACCCTGGCAGTGCTCGCAAACTTTGCGGTGGACTCCGGAAAAGATCGCGAATTCATCCGTCAAGTTATTCAGCTCCTCATGGACGCACGGACCGAAAAGGGAGAGCAGGTATCGTGGACCGCCGAGGAAACCGGAGTGTATTCCACCGGAACGAGTGCAAGCGTCGAGACCACAGGTCTGGCAGTCCAAGCACTTCTAAAATGGGGCCAAGCTTCCTCGACGGCCCGGAAGGCTTTGAGTTTCATCACATCTAAGAAGGATGCTGCCGGCGCCTGGGGTAGCACACAAGCAACAATCATGGCGTTGCGCGCCTCATTGCTTGCGAGCGAAAAGGGAACTGCGGACCTTCGAGGCACGGTTGAGATCGAGGTCAACGGCAAGACTGCGGAAAGGCTTTCCTTGACGCCCGACAACAACGATCTGTTGCATCAATTCGTTTTTAAAAATATTCCGCAGGACAATGCCAACCGCATCGAGATTCGCTACGACGGGAAGGGAACTCTTGGCTACCAAGTAGCGGGACAATACTTTATTCCGTGGGATGAAAAGCCAGTGAATGAACCGTTGTCGATCTCCATCAGTTACGACCGAACCAAGCTCGCGCAAGACGACATCGCTACCGCGACAGCGACGGTAACGAACAATCTGCCGAAGACGGCGAATATGGTTATGGTCGATCTCGGAATTCCTCCGGGCTTCGATTTGCTCAGCGAAGATCTTCAGGACTACCGGGAAAAATCAGCAAACCGAAAGACGGGACGCCTCGAGAAGTTCAGCCAGACGACGACGCAGGCGATTCTTTACTTCAACTCTGTCGAGGCAGGGGAAACCGTTCGGCTCAAATTTCGCCTCCGCGCGAAATATCCCATCCGCGCGAGGACATTTTCGTCGCGTGTTTATGAATACTACGATCCCGAAGTGAACGCTATAGCGCGACCAGTCGCGCTCGAGGTCCAGAAGCACTAGATCATTCATTTGGGGGACGAATTTGCTTCCTAAGCCAGGGCCCGGAGGCAACTCTCGGACTCGCTCGTGTGCTGTGGCTTGTCCGGACTTTCGAGAGCCTTGATGATGGGAGCCAAACTACCGACGGCCATGATGCCAGCCGTGATCCCAAAGCGTCGAGTTCGTGAGCGTTAACTTCCTTTGCTTCACCCTCCGATCGCTCATTTCGCCTATCGCCCGCCTATCAGAGTACCCACCGACGTTCGGCGCGCCCGCCAGCACACTGACTTCCGTTGCGACCAGCCGTATGCGGGGAAAAAATGATTGACATCGAAAAAATTCATTCATATACTCGCGCAAATGTGTAGTTAACCGATTTAGTAAAGGGTGCAAGGCAGCTTCAAGGCATGAATCTAGAGGGGTGGAGGAGTGTAATGGAACGATCCAAGCATTTTTTCCGCGGGATATTTTTATCTATTGTTGCAGTTTTCCTTGCAAGCGCGGCCCAGGCACAGTATCGGGCTTCGATCCAGGGCGTCGTGACAGACCCGCAAGGGGAAGCGGTGGTCGGCGCAACTGTAACGCTGCAGAATGAAGAGACCGGGCAAAAGTTTACAACTACGAGCGGTGAAGACGGCATCTTCAACTTCAATGGGCTACCTCCCAGCAAGTTCACGGTTACAGTAGAAAAACAGGGCTTCAAGGCAAAAACCATCAAGAGTTTTGGCGTCATCTCAGAGCAGGCGAACGCTCTCAACGTCCAGCTCGAAGTCGGACAAGTGACAGACTCGGTCACTGTAAATGGCGATGCCACGCCGCTGATAGACACAGAGACTGCGAGCAACAGCGGCACGGTCACCGCAGAGCAATTTCAGAAACTTCCTTCTGTGGGACGCGACCCGTTTCAACTTCTCCAGCTAGCGCCCGGTGCGTTCGGGGACGGTGCTCAGTCTTCGGGCGGCGGCACGTCAAATTTGCCCGGGACTACCATTGGCGGCACTAGCGGCACCGACGGCATCTTCAAGACCGAAAATGGCGGTCAGGTCACCGCAAATGGTGCGCGAACTGGCGAAAATAACTACACGATTGACGGCGTTGGCATGACCAGCGTCTCCTGGGGCGGCACGGCAGTTATCACGCCAAACGAAGACTCGATTAAAGAAGTGAAGATTATTACTGACAACTACGACGCGGAATATGGTCGCTATCGTGGTGCTCAAGTCCAGATTATTTCGCAGAACGGTACCAACGACTATCACGGCAGCTTGTTTCTTAAAGCACATCGTCCGGGTCTTGATGCGTTTCAAAAGTACAACGGCTATGGAAACGCCGTGGTTCGCGACAATGCGCGGTTCAACGACTACGGTGGAACCGTTGGCGGTCCAATATTGAAGAATAGGCTCTTTGGTTTCTTTTCTTACGAAACGATCAAGAACAATCAGGTAAGCGGCGACGCCGGCGGATGGTATGAAACTCCGGAGCTCCGCGCATTTGCTGCTTCAGGCACCAATGCTGCAGCGTTCTTCGCATACCCCGGCGCAGGTCCCGTTGGTGGAACCATTGCCGAAGGGGCGGGCGACTTCCACACTTGTACCGACATTGGCCTTTCCGAAGGCCCCTTTTGCCATTTCATTGCGGGAAAGGGCTTGGACCTTGGTAGTCCGCTGACAAATGGCATCGGTAACACGGATCCGAGCTACAACGGCACGGCTCAGCCGGGCTTTGGCAACGGTTTGGATGGCGTGGCCGACATTGCGTTTATTCAGAACATCCCCAATCCAAGTTCCTCGGATGAGAAACAGTACAACGGACGTGTCGATTTCAACTTAACCAGCAAAGACTTGATCGCCTTCAGCATCTACCGCGTGCCCACGTCATCTACCTCCATAAACGGCAGCGGCACCCGCGAGATGAATTTGTTCCATCACGCGGTAATCAGTGAAGCGTTTACTGCGCTATGGGACCACACTTTTTCCCCAACAGTTGTAAACGAAGTTCGCGTGAATGCGGCGGGATGGCGGTGGCGCGATCTGGATCTGAACCCCAACGGTCCCTGGGGACTCCCTGTCATAAACTTTGACTCGAACGGCCTCAACAATAATCCCACGATCGGCAATTTGAGGCCGCAAGGCATGGGTATCGGAGCCCCGGGCACATTCGACCAGTGGACTTACGGATTAAAAGATGTGCTCACCAAGATTCATGGCGCCCACGCCGTGAAACTGGGCGGGGAAGTCACCAGGTTGCTGTTTGTCGATAACTCACCGTGGAGCGCTCGCCCGCTCTACAATTTCAACAACTATTGGGATTTCTTGAACGACGCACCAACGTCAGAGACTGCGACCTTTAATCCCATTACTGGCGTTCCGACAGACTTCCGTAAAGACACTCGTTCAAACCTGTACGGCTTGTTTGTCCAGGACAACTACAAGCTTCGTTCCAATCTCACTGTCACTCTTGGACTTCGATGGGAATATTTTGGTCCCATTTCCGAGAAGAATGGACACTTGGCAACCGTCGAACTGGGTAGCGGAACCAACATGCTGACCGGAATAAGAGTTCGCGTCGGCGGCACTCTGTATTCTGCGCAGCAGAACAATTTTGCGCCCCAACTTGGTTTTGCTTGGAGTCCCAAGCAATTCATGGGACACGATTTCGGCAGTCGTCTTGTGATTCGCGGTGGTTTTGGCATCGCATATAACGGTTTGGATGAGGCCATTTCGCTCAATGGCAGAAGCAACCCTCCGTTCCTTTCTGCGTCGGGGCTCCTGCAGCGGTGTGCGAATCCGCCATCCTGCTCCGTCGATCAAGTGGTCTATACGGACAGCTTTCCGTCGGACGTTCATTCCTTCACCGGTTATGGTTCAAATCCGGCGGCGATCGCAACGTTTGACCCTGCAACTAATTTGCCCGTACCTGGCACTGCCAATTTCGCGCCGGTTGCCCTCACTGGCTACCCCTCGTCTTGGCCCTCTACCGCCAGCTACCACTACACGTTGCAAGGCGAATACGATCTCGGCCACGATTGGGCCGCGTCGTTGGGCTTTCAAGGGAGCAGCACAAGGCATCTGACGCAGCAATACAACATGTACGTGGTCGCGGCGACACAGGGTATTCCTCTTAATCCGGTCGTACCCGGACTGAACTGGTACGCAAATGACGGCTCAGCCCACTTCAACGCGATGCTTGCTCAGCTGCGTCACCGCTTTAGCAGAAGTTTCCAGCTTGAAGCGCAGTACCGCTTCAGTAGCAGCGTGGACACAGCGTCCAACAACTTCCAAAATGGCAACTACCAGTACAACTTGGCTACAAACCTGGGTCCGTCCGATTACGACGTGACCCACGCCTTCAAGACCTTCGGTGTGTGGTCGCCCACGTTCTTCCACGGCAGCCAAGGCTATTTGGAGAAAATCCTTGGTGGCTGGTCCCTTAGCGGCATCGCGAACTGGCATTCAGGCTTTCCCTGGACGCCCACTTACAACGAACCATTCGATCCGACCTTTGCCGGTAGTTCCGGCTTCGGCGGCACAGGCTCGTTGCGTCCCGCTTTCTATCTGGGCGGTGCCGGGTCTAACTACAGCAATGATGGCTTCATCAAAGGAAATTTCCCGGGCGGAGCGGCCAAATATTTTACGCCGCCGACCGTCGTTCAGGGACCGAGCTTCGAATGCGTGACGACCACTGTTGTGACCGCGAATTGTCCAAACGGCCGTGAACCCTACGGCTCGTTCCCGACAGAGCCAGGTGTCGGCCGCAATTCGTTCCGCGGACCACGTTATTTTGACCTTGACGCCACACTAAGCAAATCTTTCGGTTTGCCGAAACTCCCCGTACTTGGCGAGCGCGCCAAGCTGGAATTCCGCGCCAACTTCTACAATCTGTTGAATAAGCTTAACCTGACGAACATTAACACTCACATCGGGGACATCCAAGCGGATGGCACCGTAAAGTACGATCCCAATTTCGGACTGGCTCAAAACGCACTGGGCTCGCGAGTGATCGAAATGCAAGCCCGTTTCAACTTTTAACCCCTGACCACCCCAAGACGAAAGGGAGGCGGGCAACCGCCTCCCTTTTGTTGTTTAGAGATGTCTTGCTCCCTTGCGCTATCATCGATATGGATGACCCTTCAAATGGCCGCGACGATCCAACACAGCTGGCGCAGCCTCGTTTCAGCGATTGCGTTGCTATTTGTTGCGGCGACGGTTGCCGCGCAACTGCCCGAAAGTCGCCACTCTACTCCACCGAGTAAATTCAACGAAATCGCCCGACGCGCCAGTCGAGCGAGTGAAGAAAATCACCTCGATGATGCGCGAGCGCTGTATACAAGGGCACTTGCGATCCGCCCGCGATGGATCGAAGGCTGGTGGTCTCTCGGCACGCTCGAATACGACCAGGATCACTACGCCAAAGCCGCAAACGCCTTTTCGAAATTGTTGGCACTCGATCCCCGCAACGGGACTGCTCACGCCATGCTCGGCCTTTGTCAGTTCGAATTGCAACAGGACGATCTCGCGCTCCATAATCTGCTCGCCGCTGAAAAACTCGGCATCGTCAAGGACGAACAACTCCGCAAGGTCGCCGTGTTCCACTTGGGCCTGCTTCAACTCCGCTCCCGGAAATTCAGTTCAGCGAAGGAAAGCCTTTGCCAATTGGCCAAAGACGGAGTTAGAACCAGCGAACTTGTTGCCGCGCTGGGGCAGGCCGCACTGATGATTCGTCCGCAAGATGCTCCCGCGGAAGGTACCGATGGCGACCGCGCCTTGAAGAATGTTGGCGAAGCCGAGGTCGCGCTCGCCACAAAAGATTTCGATCGCGCACGTAATATCTACGCGGAGCTTGCCACCGAGTTGCCACAGTATCCGAATCTTCATCTCGCTTATGGCCGGCTCTTGCTGGACCTTCACGAAAACGACGATGCCGTCGCTCAATTTCAAGCGGAGCTGTTGCGCGATCCCCACAACATTCACTCTCTCCTAGAAATCGCCGCCGTACGGTATCGCGTGGACTCACAGAACGGTTTACCTTATGCCGAGGAAGCCGCGAAGCTCGCGCCACAAATTCCGTTCGCGCATTATTTGCTAGGAGCGCTTCGTCTTGATCTTGGCGATGCGGCCGGCGCGATTTCCGAGCTAGAAATCGCGCGGAGAGGCTTGCCGCGTGCCTCCGAAATCTATTTTGCCTTGGGCACTGCCTATGCACGCGTCGGTCGCAAGGCCGAGGCTGCCAAAGCGCGCATTGAATTCGAGAGGCTCAACGCGCGGACGCCCCAACAATCCCGCCCTGGTGTCGAATCGCCTTCCGGCCTCAGTCCAGAACAGCTCCATTCGATCGACGCGGAGAGACCCCTCCATTGAAGATCGATTCGTCAAAATCTCGGCGAGAGTTTCTGCGGGTTCTGGTTTCTGCCGGATTGATGCCGCCCGGCTGTGGGCTAACCGCTCCCTTGTCTCCGCTGGCGAATATCGTTAAAACATGGCGCGGCGACGTCTCAGACGGCCAACCAAGCACCCTCTTCGAAGAAATATCGCCCGCTCAAAGCGGCATTTCCTGGCGTCACGTCAATGGCCGCTCGCCCGAATACTATCTGCCGGAAACAACCGGCGCCGGCTGCGCATTTCTCGATTACGACAATGACGGCTGGATGGACATCTATCTCGTCAATAGCGGCAAGTGTGACTTTTTCGATCCAAGTCCGCCGCTGCGAAATGCTCTATACAAAAACAATCGGGACGGAACGTTTACCGACGTCACCGGTAAGGCGGGCGTCGCTGGCGGCGGCTACGGCATGGGCGTCGCGGTCGGCGACTACAACGGCGACGGTCTGCCCGATCTTTACGTGACTCAATATGGCCGAAATATTCTCTACCGCAACAACGGTGACGGAACGTTCACCGACGTGACTGAAAAATCGGGCCTTGCCACGCCTGGTTGGTCTTCGAGCGCAGTCTGGCTCGACTATGACAACGACGGCAAACTCGATTTGTTCATTTGCCGGTTCGTCGAGTTCGATAAATCCAAGAACAAGTTCTGCGGCAATGAGCGCACCAGTGAACGTTTTTACTGCATTCCAAGCGTTTATCCCCCGACGCGAAGTCTACTCTTCCGCAACAACGGCGACGGCACATTCACGGACGTAACGACGGAGTCGGGTATCGGGAAAGTTCTCGGCAAGGCATGGGGAGTTGTCGCGACCGATATCAACAATGACGGCTGGATGGATCTTTTCGTCGCGAACGACACCGTCCAGAATTTTCTCTTTCGAAACCGTGGTCACGGTAAATTTGAAGAAATTGGCCTCGCCTCCGGAGTTGCATTCAGTCAAGACGGGCGAGCTAGATCGGGCATGGGCGTAGACTCCGCGGACTTCGATCAGGATGGCTGGCAAGACCTGTTCGTCACCAACGTGGACCAGGAGATGTACGCCATTTATCGCAATCGTCACGACGAATCTTTCGACGACGTGGCCGGTACCACCGGAATTGGCCGTACGACTCGGCTCATGAGCGGCTGGGGCGTAAAGTTCTTCGATTATGACAATGATGGCAATCAGGATCTGTTCATCGCGAATGGACACCCGGACGACAAAATAGAGATGCACTCGACGCACGTCACTTACAAAGAGCCGTTGCTGCTTTTTCACAACAATGGACGCAGCTTCGACAACGTCGGCTCTTCGGCCGGTCCGGCATTTTCAGAAAGCTTCGCCGCGCGGGGTATGGCGATCGGCGACTTTGACAACGACGGAGCGGTTGACGTTCTCGTCGCGGTTAACAACGGCGCGCCGGTTTTATTGAGGAATCTTGCCGCAAAGGACAATCATTGGCTCGGCATCAAACTTGTCGGAAAGAAAGCAAATTCGGACGCCATCGGCGCGCGCATTATTTGGCAAGCGGGCGATCTCAAGCGCGGCAAGTTGAAAACTGCTGGTGGCAGTTATCTCGCTTCGCACGATCCGCGCGAAGTCTTGGGCATCGGCTCGCGGCCCAAAATCGATCGCCTCGAAATCCGCTGGCCCCAGCCGGGTGGTCGCGTGGAATTGTTCACGGATCTTCCCATCGATCGCTACATCACCATCGTCGAAGGTGAAGGCATCAAAGCATAAGCCAATCGTCGCATCATCATTCCGCGCGAAATCCCACTCGTTCCATTCCGCGCCGCGCTTCTTCGTTTTTCATGAAATATTCCCACACGAAACCAGTGCGGTGATTCTCAGCCATAGCCATCACAATGCCCTGATCGATTCCGAGCGCGTCTTTGTCCGTCCACTGCCCCAAGGGATTGAACGCATCCACGAATCCGTATTTCGTCCAAGCTCGTTTTGCATACGGCCCGCGAAGCGTGCGCAAAACTCGCATGCAATCTTCGAACAAAAACGGCAGCGAGCCGCCGGTGGCACAAGGAACAATCGTTCCGTCAATCGGTCCCTGTGTTGGTGGACCGCCCCACGCCGTATAGCCCTTCTCATAATCCGAGGCGCTGATCCCCCACAGTTCTTCGCTGTAATCCGGGAAGCGATCCCGCAACGACAAGCAGAACAGCTTGTGCGCTTTCGTTGCCTTCACGGAGTTTTCAAAGTAGTTCGTGTACGCGTCGCGTTTCCTCCGAAAGTCGAACCACGCGTGCGAATATTGATGCGTAAAAATCGGATCGTCCCCCGAAATAAACTCGAGTCCTTGGTAGCGAATGACAGGTCGAGTCCACGCGTCCCATGAACTCGGCGCCACTGGATGCGTTGGCGAGCCAATTCCCAGCAAATAAATCATCATTAACTCGCAGTAGTGCTCCCACCGCGCATCGAGAAATCCAGACTCCGGTTTCCAGCCCATCGACAAAGTTTTACCGCCGTTCAACATCCACGGCCAGTCGACTCGCTCGTAAATCTTCGTCGCCAGATCCTTCGTCTCCTGATCCCTAAAATACTGCCTCGCCGTTAGAACTCCACAGAGAAGCAGGGAAGTATCGATAGACGAAAGCTCGACATTCTCCCACCGCGCGCCGGTTTCGATGTCGATAAAGTGGTAAAAAAATCCGTGCACGTTCGGGAGATCATTCGCCAGAAATCGCAGCGTTGTTCTCACACGTTCGCGAATCTCATTTGGCTTTCGGTAGCCGCGGCGGTCCCCGATGCACAGACCTGTCAGCGCAAACCCTGTCGCAGCGATGCTGGACATTTTTCGCGTATCGTTTCCGGCGGAGAGCGCGCGATCTTTCGTCTGTCCGGTTTTCGCGCTCGATTCGTTCCAGAAAAACTCGAAAGCGCCTCTTTGAATGTCGTCTAGGAGTTGTTCGTCCGTGCCCTGATACGGCTCTCCGGATGGCGGCGCGAACCGCTTGCTCGACGGGTCTTGGCCGACGCCGAATCGACTGACAGGAAGCCCAGCCAGTCCGAACCCTGCCAACTTTAGTAATTCGCGCCGAGTTTTCACCGGATTAATTGCTCCTGACTGCTTCGCCCGATGTCCCAGTTCACTGTACTATCATGGAGCCAATGCATAAACGCTCCGATCGGGGGATTGGTCTCGATGCGTTTTACCGCTCGGGCCGCATGCAATAGTAAATCGCTTTACTACACGCTTCAAGCAGCATTTCCTCGCTCATTCGTTAGCCTCTTGCTTCCGTTCCCCTGCTTGCTCCCGTTCTATCCCTGTGTCAGACTACGGCCCGACTACTTATGTCTCGCGCCAAATCAGGGCCACCACATCGCGCGCCCGCGTCTCGCCCTTCCGTCAGCCTCAAATCGCTGGCAGAACACCTCGGTTTGTCTCAGGCCGCCGTTTCGTTCGTCATGAACCGCTCGCCCAACGCGAAATCGATTCCTCAACACACGCAGGAGTTGATTCGCAAGGCCGCGCACGAGCTCAATTACCGGCCAAATCATCTTGCCCGTTCGCTTCGTCAGCAGCGCAGCTATACCATTGGCGTCCTTGTCCCGGAAATAAGCGAAGGCTATGCGGCGCTAGTCATGTCCGGAATCGAAGATCATCTTTTGCAGGAAGGATATTTCTATTTTGTTGTGAGCCACCGCCACCGGGCCGACCTTCTCGAAGAATATCCGCTGCTCCTCCAGCAGCGGGCTGTAGAAGGGCTCATTGCGGTAGACACGGCCGTTGCCGAAGGTTTGCAAATTCCTTCGATCGCCGTTTCCGGCCATCGTGAAATTCCCGGCGTTACAAATATCGTTTTGAATCACGCCCGTGCTGCGATGCTCGCGCTTGAACACTTGCATAGCCTCGGTCATCGCAAAATTGCCTTCATTAAGGGGCAGGAATTTAGCTCGGATACGGCGATCCGTTGGCAATCGATTAAGGAAGCCGCCGCCAAACTCAGTATCACAATTGATGAGCGCTTGGTTGTACAGCTAAAAGGTGAATCTTCATCTCCCGAACTTGGTTACAAGGTCACCCAGGAACTACTTGGCTCCGGCACTTCGTTCACTGCACTTTTCTCCTTCAACGACGTTTACGCAATCGGCGCAATTCAGGCGCTGCGCGAGTCCGGCCGTCCCGTGCCAGACAAAGTTTCTGTTGTTGGCTTCGACGATATCCAAAGTGCCGCGTTCCAGAATCCCGCTCTCACTACTGTTCGCCAGCCTCTTCGTCAAATGGGCATGACGGCGGCGGAAACACTTTTGCAAAGAATCACGAATTCTGCGCAGGACTCGTACCCGAAAGAGATTGTCGTGGAACCGGTTCTGATCGTCCGTGCCAGCACCGCCCCGATACCCTCATAACGTTGAATAAATCGGTTTACTAGCGGATTTCAAGCAGTTATAGTTCCTCGTATTTTATGAACACCTCTTCGTGTTTGTTCTCGACGCTTCACCCATTCTTGCCACAACTCTTTATCCGGAAGGTCGTGTCGCTGTTTTCATTTGTCTGCGCCGCTTGGCTTTTTGTAATTCTCGTATGTCCGGCGCAAACCCTCGCCGATAGCCGCTACTACGAGCACGTCATTTTCGACAACAGTTTGACGCGTGACAACTATTTCTACAGTTATGGCCACGCCGCAATTCCCAGCACACTCGAACTGGAAAACGAAAAGATTCCCGTTGAATCAAGAATATTTCTTTCTCCGCCGACCGCTCTCCGTCTTGCCTGGACTTCTGCTCCCAACGGCGGTTGGACTGCCCAGATTGATGTCGTCAGATTTCGCGGTCGTCCCATTCATTTCGAGGGCGCGAATTTGTACGTTTGGTGTTACGCGCCAGAAGGCCTCGCCGCCGCCGCACTCCCTCGCGTGAGCCTTGTCGACACACGTGGACAGTTTTCTGCGAAGCTCGACCTTTCCTCCTTCGGCGGAAACCTCCCCGCCAATAAATGGATTCAGCTCAAGATTCCGCTTGCCTCATTTCACACAGCCTCGATTTATTCTTTCGAACCAAATGCACTTCAGTCCGTCGTTTTTTCTCAGGGCATCTCCGATAACACGCCGCATGTTTTGATCGTCGATGAAATGAAAATAGACGGAGATAATTCAGCGAATGACTTCTCAACTCTTTTGCCCCCGCGAGATCTGCTAGCCAAGGGCTATGAGCGCCACGTCGATTTGACGTGGCAAACCTCGACAGAGTCCGGCTTGCAGTACTACCGAATTGACCGTTCATTTGGCGGTGCGCCATTTACGCCGGTCGGCATTCAGATTCCAGGCGTCACTCGGTTCACCGACTTTCTCGGCAAAGTCGGTGTAAAAGCCGAATACAGAATCGTTGCTGTCGATCGAGCTTACCGCGAATCTCCAGCTTCCACCGTTGTGGGGGCGGCCACCCACGCGATGTCCGACGACGAACTGCTCACGATGTTGCAGGAAGCTTGTTTCCGCTATTACTGGGACGGGGCTCATCCCGCGTCTGGGACCGCCCTCGAGAGCATTCCCGGCGACCATCGCATCGTCGCCACAGGAGCGAGCGGTTTCGGCATCATGGCCCTTCTCGTCGGCACGGAGCGTGGTTTCATCACCCGCGCGCAGTCTATCGATCGCTTCCAGCGAATCGTCGGTTTTCTGGAAAAAGCGCCGCGCTACCACGGCGCGTGGTCGCACTTCATGGATGGGCGCTCCGCACAAACACTTTCCGTGTTCGGCATTTACGACGATGGCGGCGATATTGTCGAGACTGCGTTTCTCGTGCAGGGCTTGCTCGCAGCTCGCCAATACTTCAGCGCGCCAAGCGCCGCCGAACAAGATTTACGCTCTCGAATCACCGGATTGTGGGAAGGCGTCGAATGGGATTGGTATCGTCGAGGACCGGACAGCGATGCCCTTTACTGGCACTGGTCGTCCAATTGGGCAGGTCAGATAAAACATCGCCTCACGGGATTCAACGAGACGATGATTGTGTATCTGTTGGCCATAGCATCGCCGACCCACCCGGTTCCCGCTGAACTGTACTATTCGGGTTGGGCTGGGCAATCGCAAACGGCAATTGACTATCGCCGAGACTGGGGCGGCACAATCGACGGCGACCACTACACGAACGGCCAAACCTACTTTGGAATAAAGCTCGACGTTGGCGTTGGCTCCGGTGGCCCCCTCTTCTTCACGCACTATTCGTACATGGCCTTCGACCCGCACGCCAGGGATCGCTTCACCAACTACTTCGAAAACAATCGCGGCCTCGCTCGCATCAATCTTGAATACTGCGTCCGCAATCCGAAAAAATTCCCCGGCTATGGACCAAACGCGTGGGGCATCACCGCAAGCGATGACCAACACGACTACGGCGCGCACGCGCCCGACGAGCGCAGCGACAACGGCACGCTCACTCCAACAGGGGCCCTGGCATCGTTTCCGTACACGCCCGACGCCTCGATGGCCGCCTTCAAACATTTTTATCGTGACCTTGGGCCCAATCTATGGGATATCTACGGCCCGCGCGATGCTTACAACGCCGGTGCTAATTGGTATTCACCCATCTACATGGGTCTCAATCAGGCGCCCATCACTGTAATGATTGAAAATTACCGCACGGGCCTGATTTGGAAACTGTTTATGTCCAACCCTGAAATTCAACCGATGATGAACAAAATTGGATTTAAGAGAGAGCTCGGCGCAGGGAAGTAGTAGCGTTTTTTCTGACTGCGCAACGCACGAAACGCCGCGCGAATTTGTATCCGCGTCCCAGCGAAAATGGCGCTACAATTTTGTATAAGGTCTCTATGAAAAAGCCTCTTCTCAAAATCGCCATCGCGTTTTGTACCCTGGCCCTTGCTTCCGCCTCTGGGTGCAAACAGAAACCGTCCGATGACGAAGCCGTCCGCGCCGCTGTGCGCCAGCATCTCTCCTCGCTCGGCACGCTCAACATGCAAGCCTTCGAAACCGACTTCGCCAACGTCTCGATTCAAAATAATCAGGCTACCGCCGACGTCAGCTTCCGCCCGAAAACCGGAGCACCTGCCGGCGCCGCCATGCAAGTTTCCTATCAACTCGAAAAGAAGGAAGGGAACTGGAAGATCGTCAAGAAATCCACACCAGGCGGTATGATTCAGCATCCCGACCCGAATGCTAATCCTCACACTCCGCCCGTCCAGGGCGAAGTTCACGGCAAACTGCCCAATTTCCAGGAAATGCTGGGCACGACGAATTCACAGCCCAACGCCCAGCAACAGCCTCCGCCGCAAGCGCCTCCGCCCTCCGGCTCAAAACCATAGTCCGACGAGGAGTGCCACTGGCATCTGCGTTCTCTTCGCTTCGTCAGTTTCCGTTTTGCTCCTTTTCATTGTCGTCCGCACTATGGCTATCGGTAGCTTCGGTACTGTCGCGCACCATCCCTAGCTTGCTGGTTCGGCATTCGCCCCCGGCCGAATCTCATGAGCGCTGTCGTGGCAGGAAGCACACGCCGCGTCGCCTAGAATGCCGTGGACGCTTTTCGTCGTCGCAATTGACCGCTCTGCGTGGCACGTTTTGCAGTCGACCTTAGTTCTCTTCGTCGGGTGCAGGAAATCATTAATGTTGCTGTGGCAAGTCCGGCAGCCCAGGATTCCATGAGCGCTGGCTGCATGCTGGTCGGGACGAATCGCAAGATCTTTTCCCGCTTCCTATTTTATTCCTGCTTGCCCGTGGCACGCGAGGCATCCTTCGTCTTCTGTCGGCAGCGTAGACCGTTTTTGCCCTTGCGCGCGCCATCGTGCCGCAGAGACAGAGCAGCAACACCGCCGCGTAACATCCCATGGTTCTTGCGCGACTTGCATTTGCAAAGCCGGTCCGGAGCGCGACTTGTTGAACTACTTGATTCCCAGGTCGGTCAAAATTTTTGGCTTTTCTTCGTCCATCGCCAATATTCTGTGGCACGTATCGCAATCGTTAGCGATCACCTTACCGTCCGCACTCGCATGGCTCCCATCGTGGCAACGAAAGCATCCTGGGGAATCGTTGTGACCGATGTTGCTGGGGTGCACGCCCCAGGTCATCTTCATCTCTGGAAAAATGTTGCGCAGGTAAATTTCGCTGACGCTGCTGGCTGCCTGCTGTACTAAAGCGCGCCGCGAGTCGTAGACCGACGGGTACTTGGTGCGGTAGAACGCGTTCACACCCTCGTTGATTTGCTGCTTCGCCGTCTCGCGGTCAGGATACTCGACCTTTAGCAGTTCCAATGCTTCCTTGCGGATGTACGGCAGCTCTGCGCTGATTTGTCCGCTCGCCATCGTCCGGTTCACTGCATTCTCTGGCAGATCGAACGCGTGTGTCGGCCGGTTGTGGCAATCCACGCAGTCCATCGAACGGTGCTCGCCGGCATCCAGTTGCTGCTTCGTCGCCTTGATCTCCGAAGAGACGTATTCCACCTGCTTGCCCGAATCATCTGTGTAATACACCACCGGTATCACTTGGCGTTTGTCATCGATTGAGATGTATTGGATCCTCGAACCCTCGTTCAAATGGCGTCCATGAATTCCCACCGCTCCCTGCCAAGTCCGCCCGCCAATTTTCATCAGCAGCACTGTCGTTTGCGGTGTGTTCTTCTCGTCTTCTTTGTACGTCGTCTTCACCACGAACTTGTCGCCCGTGAATCGCTGAGGCCAATGGCACTGCTCGCACGTCTCTCGCGCCGGGCGCAAATACTTCACCGGCGCCCGAATCGGGCGCGAGTAGGTATGGAACGTCACCGCGAACACCTGGCGCACGCCGGAGAGTTTCGAGCGAACAAACCACCCAGCTCCGGGGCCGATGTGGCAGCCGACACATTCCACGTGTGCGTGCGGCGAACCTTGATACGCCGTAAATTCCGGTGTCATCACCGTATGGCAGGTCTGTCCGCAGAATTGCGTCGAATCCATGTACGTCACGCCGCGAAAAGATGCTGTGCCAAAAATCAGAACATTCAGAAACGTCGCCAAGCCGATGAGAACTAGCCCGTGTCGCACAATCGGCTGGCGCAGGTCAATCTGCGGATAACTGTTGCCGAGTTGACCGTCCGTTCGCAGCCGCCGGCGGCGCAACAAAATCCCGGTCGGAATCAGAATCAAACCAACCAGGAATACACCCGGCAAAACCAGAAACAGCAGGATTCCTATATAAGGATGTGGAGGTCCCGGGATTATGACGTCGTACACCCAGAACGCGATCAGCGTCACCGCGCTGCTCGTCGTGAGCACGGCTCCTGCGAGCGTCAGCGAATTCTGACCCAAGAAGAACAGAAGTCGCGTCCAGTTTTTAAGGATTTCGCCGAAATTCATAGTAGGTTAACGAATTGCACGATGGTCTTTACGCGACTCTTCTGGGGTCGCGTGGATTTGTGCGCCACGAGTTCGCATTTGCCTATTTGCACAGGCTCCGGATGTACGCCACAACTTCCTTCACTTCGCTCTCGCTCAGCCTTTTATCATAGGCCGGCATCTTGTTCTTGCCTTTTACGATAATCCCCGTCCATTCCTCGTCTGTTTTTTTCTTTACATCATCCGAGCAGAAATTCCGCGCTTTCGTGGCCTTGCCCGCGGGCGTCGCGCCTTTGCCGTAAGCGCCGTGGCAATACGCACATTTTGCCTTGTAGACCGTTTCGCCAGCGTTTTGCGCGCTAGCCGATGCAGTCAGAAATAGCCCGGCAAAACCCACTGCCGCAATCATCGCTACACGTCGCATCATGGGCAAGCTCCGCCGCGGCCTAACCTTTTGCCGCTACTCGCTTTTCTACCTCTTCGCCAGCGACCGCACGTACCCTACGAGTCCCTTAATCTGGTCCGCACTCAGGCTCTTGCCGAAGGCAGGCATCTTGTTCTTGCCCGCCGAGATAAGTGTCGTTACATCCGCGTCGCTCTGCTTCTGCACGTCGGCCGACCCTAGATCGCGCAGCTTAAGCGTCTTGCCCATCGTTGTCTCGCCTTTGCCGTCCGGGCCATGGCATCCTCCGCACTTCGTTTTATACAACGGTGCTGCTGCATCATCCGCGCGCGCCGCTGTCGGTATCATGAACATACCCACAATCGCTAACGCTGCCGCACCGGATACCACCCTCTGTAAAGTCTTGATCGCCATCTTGTTCTCCTCAGTTCATATCTCGTCCGCAGTTCGCTCCGACTTTACACCGGGTCAGAACGCATAGCGCAACGAAAGTGTTGTCGTATTCGCGTGGAAGCCGCGTGGCGCAAATACGTCTTGTGACAGCGCCGTCAGGTCTTCGTGATATCCGTAGTATCCCCAGTACGCTCTGCCTGTCCAGTTTTTCCCCAACCGGTAATCAAGGCCCGCATACGGTTTGAGCCATTTCGAATTCAGCGGTCCAGGCACTGCGTTCGGGTCCAGCAGAATCGCGCTCCCGTCCGTTCCCGTCAGGTCCGCGCCAAGATGTGTCGTCAAGCGATGCACCGGCTTCCACATCACGTCGACGTGTCCGTACTGTGAAGTATTCGTGTATGTCGAGAGCTGCTGCACGAGTCCGGTCACTCCGGGGCATTGCGCCAGTCCTTTCGGCGAAGTGCTGCTCACATAGCAAATCAGGATTTGCGAGAATACGTCGTTATAGTCGTATCCCAATTCCACCGCGAACTGATCCTCGCGCTGGAATACCGCATTGAATCCATACGACCGATCGTGCTGCAAATTGTCCACCTGGTCGATGTTGTCGCGCCCTTCCCAGATGCGCACCGATCCATCTAGGCTCAGCCAACTCGTCGGCCGGTACTTCGACCGAATTCGGTATTCCTGCGATTGCCGTGGACTAATTCTCGTGAAGGTGTTATCCGCGCTCATCAGGTCGGCGTCAAAACTGATCCGCCAATGGGCAGTTGGCTGTGCCCAGATTCCGAATACTCCCGCGTACTCGTTGATCTCGTCTGAACCGGTGTCCTGGCTTGGATCGGGTGTCACGAACGTATTGGAGCCATCGGCATTCGCTGTGCAGCTTGCTGGAAGAACGCCCGCCACAAGCGCGCATGATCCGCGATTCGCATTGCTCGGGAAGTACACCAGTGTGCTTGCCGAGAAGAATGCATCCGCAATCGTGCGGTGCCGGTACCGGAATCCGCCCCGCACGCCTACCTTGGACGAGAACTGGTATTCGAACTCCGCCAGGTTTGTCCGTTCTTCTTGTTTCAGGAAGTTGCTGTTCAGCGCGATCGATACATCCGCCCCCGAACTTGCCGAGTGAACCGGCGTTCCCGCCGAGCCATCCGCCGGGCCGCTACATGTTATTGGCACTGGCGAAAGCGGCGTGAAGATGCGCGCACCCGTCAGTAGATTTGCGCTGAAGAAAGAACACTCCGACGAGTCAAACTCCATCGGATTGTGGAAATTCGAGAAGTAAAAAGAATCAAGGAAGCTCAACCGGTCGGTGATATGCCATGTCGCGCCAAAATCGGCTGTCGCCACCACCCGCCGGCCCATCGCATTTCCTGCGATGAGGTCATTGCGCAGGTTTGTCCGCGATTCGCGGCCGTCAAACGACTGGTTGTAGCCGAACATGTTCGCGTCTCCGCCGGTGTAACTCACGCGGGCGGATAGATCCAGGGGCTTAAAATAGTTCGATTGCATGCTGAATTGTTCCGTCGGCGCGCTCGTCCGCGTCCGTGCATGCCGGAAAAAGTCAAAGTAGGCGCTGCACGCCGGATTCACAGTGCCTGCCGGCAGTACGTTGAACGTTGCGGCACAAGGCTGGTTCGCTCCTGCATTCAGCGACACGCCGATGTCTACAGCTTGGCCATTGGACAGCGAAAACAGTTGAAACGGATCCGTTGCTCCCGTGTCACCCTTGTAATAGTTCCAGATCTGGTCGTAGCTGAAGTTCGTCCGGGGGAACAGTCGGAAGTCGACGCCCGCCCGGTAGGTATTCACTGTCGTCTTCCAATCCTGGAAGAGCAGTTGTTCAGTCCCTTGGTGAATTGACGAAAACGCGGGTCCTTCATTGATATTTCGCGAATACCCGAGCCGGAACCGTACGCGCGATTGCGGTAGCAGCAGTAGGCTATAGTCGCCGAGCTTCCGCCGCGTGTTCATCAAGTGTGGGGAATTGGAAATAATCGGCGTGAATCCCGCCGGCGCGTTAGCAAAAGCTGGCGTCACTGGATTCAGCGGGTTTGCCTGCAGCGAATAGTTCCAGAAATTTTGGTCCTTCCGGAACAGTGCGTCGAAGTTGTACCACTGGTTTTTCGACATCCGCAGCCGCGACACATCGTTCGGGTCGCCGCCGTATCCGAAGTTGCTGAATGACAACCTGTCAAACAACGTCCCGTGGTGATTCAACGACGTCATCTCCGTCGAAAATCCCAGCAGCCGTGGCCCTTGCTGCAAGTTTGTGAACGTGTCGTAGGTTTGCGTGTCGCCTTTCACGCTCACAAAACGCCCGCCGAACTCGATCGACTGCTTGATGTTGTAGTTTCCTTGATCGACTCCCGTAAGCTCTTGCTCTTCCTGCGCTCGCGCAACTCCAACTGAGCACAGCAGCAGCGCGGCCATGCCGATGCAGCGGAGCACGTTCGACTTCGAAAACTCTTGCGCGTTTGTCCTTGTGCTGTCTCGCATCTTGGCACCCTCTATGGCTGGAAGAAGACCTTGCTCGTGTTCGACCCGTGGATCGCCGTGTGGCACATCGTGCACGCCTGATACTTCTGGGCTTGGTTGTGGAACGTCGGGATTGCCGCTGGCCCTGCGTCCACCGTAAATGCGTGGCATTCCAGGCAGACCAGGTTCACCTGGCTCCGCTTCAGCAGCCGCGGATTTGAAGAGCCGTGCGGCATATGGCACGCCGTGCAGCCTTCTACTTTCACGGCTTCGTGTTCATACACGTACGGCCCTGCCTTGTCCGAGTGGCACTTGAAACACACCAAATCCTGCGTGGCCGTCGCCCTCAGTTGCCGGTTCAAAAATCCGCCGTGCGGATTGTGGCAATCGCTGCACTGCACCATGCCCTCATTCACCCGGTGATGAAACGGCCGGTTGAACTGTTGCGACGTTTCCTGGTGGCAGCCGTAACAGAGTTGCGGCTGCTTTTCCTTCATCAAGCCTTGGCTTTCTTTCGGGTGATGCGGTGAGTGGCAGTCCACGCAGCTCACGTTATTCTGCAAATGCGCTGACCGGGCGAAGTTGCTGTGCTCTTCGCCGTACGTATGGCAGCCAAGGCACCGTTCGCTGATCTCTTTTGCCGAAGCATTCTTGAACGCGAAAATCTTGGACTTGTCTCCGCCGCCCTCTACGTGCTCTTTGCCCGGCCCATGGCACGCTTCGCAGCCGTGCCACTCAGGTCCCTTTTTCGTATCGAGCGTCGTCGCGTAATGCGGCGAATCTTCGTAGTGTTTGTAAAAATCCTTTGACGGCATGTCCGCGTGGCACGTCTTGCACGTCTCCGCGCCGACATAAAGCGACGGATCCGTCGGCCGTTGGTAGCTCTTCGAAGTCTGTTGTTTGGCCGGCTTTGCCTTCTCTTGTGCGCGCCCAGGCACGATCAGTACGAGCGCCAGCGCCGCTGCCGCGGTGAGGGACATCGCAAATGCTAGGTGTCGATGAGAAATGTGGGTCATCTGCATCCCCGGCGAATCTTTGACTCAAGCTAACGGAAACTTTCTAGTCCCTATAATCAATGACTAAACGAGAAAAGTAGGTGACGGGTGTCACATTCGGATGTGACGACTCTCACGACCGTTTTTCCGGTTGCTAAAGCCAGTTCCCGTATGCCCCACGCCTTGCACCGTTCACCTGAAACGAAAACACGCCTTCCATCGCAAGCGTCTGCCCAATTACGCCGCCCGCGGTCTTCGAAAAGTCCGCCCAGTTCGTTCCGAACTGAAATTCCGTCGGAATTCCCGTTGCCACTCCGATCGCAAAAGTAATCCCGAAAATCCGCGCCGAGAATCGCGATGCCCGGTTGTAGTGTTCGTCTCCTGTCCGCAGCCAATCCCATCGTCAGTTGCGGAAACAGGTAGTGAAACGTCACCGCAAAGGCAAAATGCAGGCGATGGGCTTCTAAAGCCGGTTCCATGGGAGCTCCCTTGCTTGAGTTGCTCGGAATCGTCCGTTGACGACCGCCGCCGCAGAAGGGCAAGCTTTTCGTCGCGCGCTAAGACACCGCAATCGTGTTCAGCGCTTCGACCGCCCTATCCTGCCACCAGTGCTTCCAGCTTCGTCTTGTCCGACAGGATCACCGTGGCGCCGTGCACCTCGATAAATCCTTCACGCTTGAAGCTGGCGAACAGCCGCGTTACTGTTTCTCGCGACGCTCCGATCGTCTCTCCGATTTCCTTGTGCGTCAGTGTCAGCGTTGCGCGCGGGTATCGCTCTTCTGCTGTTGCCTGCGCCGGCAAATCCAGCAAAAACCGCGCCAGCTTCTCCGATGCCGAACTCGAAAATCCCAAGTTCCGCACTTCCAGCAGCGTCGCGTGATAAATGCCGCTCAGCAATTCCGCCACGCGTACTGCGGCTTCTGCATGTTCTTTCAAAAAATGGACAAACGCGTCCCGCGGAATGAAATTTGCTTCAATCGGCTCCATTGCTTCGGCCGTAAGTTCGTAGGCTTTTCCTGAAAGCGTTCCCGCCAGTCCTACTATCTCGCCCGCTCCGGCCATCCGCACAATGATCGATTTTCCATCCGCCGACGTCGTCGACAATTTCACCCGCCCATTGCAAATCACAAAAACCCCGCGCGGGTCCTGGCCTTCCACAAACAAAATCGCATCCTTCGGATACGTCGCTGAAGACGAGACCGCATCGAGCGCTGCCACCGTCGACCGCGACAGGTCACAAAAAACACGCTCTTTTGTCAGGGGGCATTCCAGACAACTGTCGAGCAGCGCCAAGCCATAAGGCACCGGGCTCGATTCGCCCACGCGTGTCGTCCGCCGTTTCATTTTAGGGATAACCCTCATGCCGGTTGCCACGAGCCACCCTCCCTATGCGCGATCGACCCAAGCAAGTTGCGTGCCCAATTTCCCCGCCCGCTAGTCATACACTTAGTAGTTCCCGGAGAATGTGATAACCGTCACGCTGTTTTGTGACGGCCGTCACGAACCTCTGAACCTTTGTGTGCGTTGGCTTTACCGTAACGAGGGATTAAATTACTGACGATAAACTTCCCAGTCGTTTTGTGAGTACGGGGCAAATCGCGTGCGTCACCACTTCGTGCGCAACCGCTCCTTCCAAATGCGTGGCGATTCTCATTCCGGAACCAGGACTCTTTACACCTAGCACAATCAAATCTGAGTTTCCTTCCTTAGCCGATGCTAGAATCCGATTCCCCGGTTCGCCGAATCGCACGATCGATTCCGGCCGGCACCACAATCCCGTTTCTCCCGGAACCAATTCTTGTAACTGATGCATCACATCAGCTACGGATTCCGTCGGCGAAATCGGCCTTCTCCTGGACCTCGGTTGCGGTAGCACATGCAGCAGCTGCAGCCTCGCCTGGTTTTCTTCGGCCAGTGAAACCGCATACGGCAGTGCCGCCGCCGCTTCGGGACTGAAGTCAGTCGCGTATAAAATGTTGTGGAATCTGCCCCCGTTGTGCGCTCCCAGCCGCACCGCCGGCCCGATCGTCAGTACCGGCACGCTCGACTTTCGAAAAACTTCTTCCGCAACCGAACCCATTAACATCTTTAGCGATCCGGTTCTGCCGTGCGTACCCAGAATTAACAGGTCAATCGCCTGTTCCTGCAGCACCCTCCGAATGCTCGGCCAAACCGATTCTCCTTGCAGAAGAATTGTCCGGTGGTTCACTCCCATCAGCTGTACTTCGAGTCGCTGCATCCCCGATTGCGCGCCCTCGTCTATCGCATCTATCACAGAGGCTGCCGTTACCGGATCCGCGCATGCAGTCCCTACCGGAGTCACCACGTGCAGCGCATGCAATCGCCCTTCGTATTCCCGCGCCAGATTGACGGCGTATGGAATCGCAAGCTCGGAAGCATCTGAAAAGTCCGAAAGAAATAACAGATTCTTAAGAACCAGGCGCGTCCCCATAGGGAGAGTGCTCATGCTGGTCACCCAATTGGCAAGTTTCGAACAAAGTGGGCAATTGTTTCCGTGACGCGGGTCACCAACCCGCGTGAGTGAAGTCACGCGCATCCCTACGCACCCCCGCGTTATCGTTGTTTCGCACCGGAACCCCGGGAGGCCTTATGTTGCTCCACGATATGGACGTTCAAGAGTGCCGCGACCTGCTTACTCGCATCGGCATGGGGCGGCTGGCCTGCGCCAGGAATAATCAACCGTACGCGGTCCCCATTTACTTCGCGTTCGACAATGACGTGCTGTACGGTTTTTCCACGATGGGCAAGAAGATTGAATGGATGCGGCAGAATCCTCTCGTGTGCGTCGAAGTGGATTCGGTGCGAGCGCAAAACTTCTGGGAGAGCGTAGTGGTTTTTGGTCGCTACGAAGAGCTGACGGAAAAACCGGAACATGAAGAGCAGAGGCGGCATGCCCGGGCGGTGCTGGAGCGGAGGGCGCTTTGGTGGCAGACCGGGTACGCGGCGTTGCAGTCGCGTGTGGAACCGAAGCCGCCGGCGCCGGTTTTTTATTGCATTCACGTCGACGAAATTACCGGCCATAAGGTTCGGCCGGATTCCATTGAATCTACCTTTAAATCCACTGCGTCATTTGTCAGAAGGGAACTTCAATAGTCGAAGAAAACCGTTTCGTTGTTGCCCCGCATTTTAACGTTCCACACAAACTGTTTCGCGGCGCTTCCCGGTTGGGCGATGAGTGTGCCAACGCGATCCTGAGGGACTGATTTCGAGGCGACTTCGTCCTTTGCCTTAGCCGCCTCGCTGAGATAAACGCGAGTGTAAACAGGTTTTAGCAGTCCGCGCATGAACAGAAGCACTTCGCACATCGCGGTTCCCGCTTCTACATTCACCAAAAATGTTCCATCCACGGACGTGGGCACTCGCGCGAAAGAATTTGAAGTCCAGAATTCCAGTACGCAGTCCGGAATCGGTTGGCCGTTGCCGTCAACGACAGTACCGATGATCGTCTGTGCGTCATCTGAATTGATCTTTGTCGACTCCTGATGCAGATGCGCAAGCCCAATGGAGAAAAACGGGCCGACGGTCTGCGAAGCGGTGGCAATTAACTTCATCGATGATCCGTTTCCATGGGCGTCGATTTCGGACCCCGCAAAACGATGTCGAACCGATAGCCGAGAGCGAATTCGGGCTTCGTCGTTCGCCAATCGAATGTGGAAACCAATCGCGTGCGTGCAGCCTCATCGGGAATACTGTTGAAGATGGGATCGCGCGCAAACAATGGATCACCCGGAAAATACATCTGTGTCACGAGCCGCGACAAGATTCCGGCGCCAAAAAGAGAAAAATGAATGTGCGCCGGGCGCCACGCGTTCTCGTGATTTCGCCACGGGTAGGCTCCGGGCTTGATCGAGACAAAACTGTACGCGCCTTGATCGTCTGTCAACAGTCTTCCGCAGCCGGTGAAATTCGGATCGAGCGGCGCGGCGTGAGTATCGAGTTGATGGTGATAGCGTCCCGCGGCGTTTGCTTGCCAGAGTTCGGCCAGTGCGCCACGAACCGGACGGCCGTCTTCATCCACAACTTTCCCGCTCACGATGATGCGTTCGCCGAGGGGTTCACCCCCATGCTGTCGCGTCAGATCGGCATCGGCCGGGCGAACCGAAGCGTGGCCAAAAACGGGGCTGAACAGGGAAGAAGAGTTTTCCGGCAATAAAATCAACGGTTTTGACGGCGCTCGTTCTTGCGTGCTCACGTAGTCCGGAAACAGATAGGGTGGCTGTGTCCTTTTCCGTGCTTCGCGGCCTTCAATAGGAGTCGTCATCGGATTCGTTTGTTTAGACGCGTTCCAATGCAACGGAAACGCCTTGGCCGACTCCTACGCACATCGTAGCCAACGCGAGGCGACTGCCGGTTTTTTGCAGTTGGTGCACGGCGGTGAGAATCAGCCGGGCGCCGGTCATTCCCAGTGGATGGCCAAGCGCAATTGCGCCTCCGTTTGGATTAACGTGCGGTGCGTCATCGCGAAGTCCTAGCTGGCGCAAACACGCGAGCGACTGGCTCGCGAACGCTTCATTCAATTCGATGACCTCGAAGTCAGAAATCTTCAGCCCCAGACGGGCCAGCAGTTTCTTTGTGGACGGGACGGGGCCCATTCCCATGATGCGCGGCGGAACGCCGGCAGTAGCCATTCCTAAAATCCGGGCACGGGGAGTCAATCCGTGCGTTTTCGCCGCCTCTTCCGATGCAACAATCATGGCACCGGCACCGTCGTTCACGCCGGAAGCATTTCCTGCCGTGATTGTGCCGGGAGTGCGAAAAGCGGGCTTAAGTTTTGCTAGAGCCTCCAGAGTCGTGTCCGCGCGCGGGTGCTCATCCGTGAAAACGACGGTCGTTTCCTTTTTGCCAGGAATTTCGACGGGAACAATTTCTTCGGCAAAGAAGCAGGACGCCTGGGCTTTGGCGGCTCGCTGCTGGCTGCGGAGCGCGAATGCATCTTGATCTTCGCGCGAAATCTTGAAATCTTCCGCGACGTTTTCTCCGGTTTCCGGCATGGAGTCTACGCCGTATTGTTTTTTCATCAGCGGATTGATAAAACGCCAGCCGATGGTGGTGTCGTAAATTTCCGCCGAGCGCTGAAACGGCGATTCAGCCTTGGGCATCACGAACGGAGCGCGGGACATAGATTCAACGCCGCCTGCGATGGCGAAATCAACTTCACCGGATGCAATGGCCCGGGCGGCAGTTCCGACGGCATCCATCCCAGAGGCACACAAACGATTGATGGTCGCGCCGGGGACGGAATCGGGAAGGCCCGCCAGCAGAAGCGACATACGAGCTACGTTGCGATTGTCTTCGCCGGCTTGATTGGCGCAGCCAAGAAAAACTTCATCGAGGCGTGACCAATCGACTTTGGAATTCCGTTGCAGCAATGCGCGAATGGGAATGGCGGCCAGGTCGTCTGTGCGCACAAAGGAAAGAACGCCACCGAACCGCCCGATTGGAGTTCTCGCTGCGTCACAAATGAAAACGGGTCTGGTCATATTTACGCTGCCGGCGCCTGTCCGTGCGCGACCGCGGTGCGAAGCAACAAATCGCGCAGAATCTTCAGTTCATTATCCGCGGGAGGCAAGCTTTCTTCGACACTTCCCGCGAAACGAATTTCCCAACCAGTCGCCTTCTGGACTTGTTCCCGGGTGACGCCTGGATGAAGTTGCTTGACGATCAATTCACGGGTAACGTCATCCGGCTTCATCACGCAGAGGTCGGTGACGACGGCAACTGGCCCTTTTCCCGGAAGGCCAAGCTTCTTGCGAGCATCGCCGCCGTCGAGATGGCCGACCGTTGTCAGAAAGTCCAGTTTTTTTACGAAGGCGCGCGCCGATTGCTTTAGCACCAGAACAACTTCCTTGGCGCAACTTGCGATTTCCGGCGCGCCGCCTGCGCCGGGCAAACGCGTAGTCGGCTTTTTGTAGTCGCCGATCACGGTCGTGTTGATATTCGCAAAACGATCGATTTGCGCCGCACCGAGAAAGCCGACATCCACACGCCCACCTTGTAGCCAGTAGCGAAAAATCTCAGGAGTAGAGACTACGGTATCAGCGCGTTCGGCGAGATCGCCATCGCCAATGGAAAGTGGAAGGACGTCCGGCTTTGCGCCGATCGGACCAGACTCGTAAATCAGGACGATGTCCGGTGCGTGCGTGAGCCGCGCGAGGTTCGCGGCGGTGGAAGGCACGCCAATTCCAACAAAGCAAACTGCACCGTTCTTGAGCAGGCGTGAAGCTGCGATGGTCATCATTTCCGAAGTGGAGTATTTCGCAGCGCTCAAACCAGTTGCTCCTTGCCGGTTTCTGATAAAACCTTTTGAAACGCAGCGAAGTCTCCGGTGTCGAGGATATGCTTTTTAATCCAGCTCAAAAACGTCTCCCGGTCGCGTGAGATTTCGTCCCAGGCCTGATAGAAACGATTGTCGCGGTCGTAATAACCGTGCGCGTAACTTGGACGCGCGCCACCAGGAACGTGGCAGACCGCTGCGAGCGTCCAAGACGGAAGTACGCATGCATTTGGGGGCGCGTTCAATTCATCGACAACTTCTTCGACCGTAACAATCGCGCGTTTCGCGGCGAGAACCGCCTCTTTCTGTACGCCCAAGATTCCCCACAACAAGACGTTTCCCTTGCGGTCGGCTTTCTGCGCGTGAATAACCGTCACGTCGGGACGAATCGCCGGAACCGCCGCGAGGGTTTCTCCGGTAAACGGGCACTGAATGAAACGAATATTCTTGTTGTACTTCGGCAACTCCGAACCAGCGTACGCGCGCAAAACGGCGAAGGGAAGATTCGCGGCGCCGGCGACGTACGCATTGGAAAGATCTCCGTGACCGTGTTCCTGAATTTCGAGCGGCTTCGGCCAGTCTTTTTCTACGGCATCGCGCAAACGGTGAAGAGAACCGACTCCCGGATTTCCGCCCCACGAAAAAATTAACTTTCTGGCGCAGCCGGCGCCAATGAGCTGATCGTAGATGACGTCCGGCGTCATGCGGATGAGCGTAAGGTCTGTGCGGCGCTGGCGGATGACTTCGTGCCCGGCGGCGAAAGGAATAAGGTGAGTAAAACCTTCCATGGCGACGGCGTCGCCGTCATGGAGGTGAGCGCGGATGGCGGATTGGAGAGAGACGATTTCAGCCATGGTTCGCCGGAGAAGTTATCACGGAAAGTGTTCGCATTAAATTATCACATACGCGCGGCGAGAAGAGTTTTGATGAGCGTGGATGCGCCATTCCAGAAAATCTGAACGCCGATGCAGACCAGCAAAAAAGAAGAGAGGCGAAGGATGACGTTCATGCCGGTGGGGCCGAGGACTGCGGCGAGGCGATCGGCAAAACCGTAGCAGAGATAAATTGTGGCCGAGACGATAGCGGCGCCGATGACGGCAGCCGCAATTGCGAGAATATTTCCGCCAAGATAATGCGGAGCGTTGGCGCCAAGCGTGATGGCGGCGGAGATCGAGCCTGGGCCGACCGTAAGGGGCAAAGTGAGCGGATAAAATGCACGCCGGAGAATGTCGGCGGGGTTCATGTTTTTTTGAATTTGGCCGCGCTCGTCGGGATCTTTTTGTTTGAGCATGGCCCAGCCGTTGGAGGTGACGATAAGGCCGCCACCGACTTGTACGACCGGAATGGAGATGCCGAAGAAGGCGAGAATGTGCGTGCCGACAAGATAAGACGCGACGATGAGGATGAAACTGTTGAGGGTGATGCGCCAGGCGAGGAGGCGGCGGGCGGGGGCGGTGTAGTCGCCGGTGAGGGAGAGGAATACGGGGCTGCCACCGATCGGATTGACGATGGGAAAGAGGGTGCTGACGATGAGAAGGATACTTTTTGCGACTTCGAGCAAGCGATTCTCCGGAGAAAAGAGTATAGCCGAGGGGTACCCCATCTGGTGATGCTGCCTCGGACGGACCCGAGGGAATCCGACCTGCCGGAGCCGGACGAATGAACGAGTGGCACCCTTTAGGGCCGGGTGCTGGCGGGGACGGTGCCGCTGGAATTGCTTGAAGAGATCGCACTGCGGACGGCGGTAGAGAGGTTTTCGGTGAAGGAGGAGTCGCCGAAGCCGTCGGAACGGTAGGCGATTTTGCCGGAGCGGTCGAGGACGATGACGGTGGGGAAGGCGTCGACGCGGAAGAAGGTTTCGAGGCCGTCGGCGAAGACGGTGGCGGCGCGGGGTTTGACTTCGTCGAGATAGGGAGCGACAAGGGATTCATCGTCGTCGCAATCGGCGGCGAGGAAGAGAACGTTTTCGTTGCCAGAAAATTCGGCGGCGACTTTTTCGAAGAGCGGTTCGAGGGCGCGGCAAGGGCCACACCAGGTGGCCCAAAAATTCACGACTAAAACTTTTCCTTTTTCCGCAGAGAGCGGGAACTCGGCGCCGCCGGGAGCTTTGCGGAGCATGTAGTCGAAGGCTTCCTTGGCGGCGGCGTTGCGTTTGGGCTTTGGCGGGGCAGCGGTAGTGGAGACGTCGTCGAAGGTGGCGAGAAGGAAATCGCCGAGGCCAGCGTCGGAACCGTGAGAGAGGCGCCAGGCGTTACCGAGTTTCTGGCGGAGCTCGCGGCGATGGTCGTTTTTGGCGGCGGGATCGGCGAGGGAGAAGGCACGCGCGTACTGGGTGATGGCGACGGGGTAGTTTTTGTCGAGCTCGGCGAGTTCGCCGAGTTTTTCTGCGGCTGGGGAATTGGGGAGAAGACTGTAACTGGCGTCGGCGTCTTTGCGAGCGGCGGCGTTGTCATGGAGCTTGGATTCGAGACGAGAGCGGAGCAGGAGGAGTGAGGATTCGTCGCGCTCTTTTTCGGTGGCCCATTCTTCCGGAGAGACGCGGGGAGATTTTTCGCTGTCGGAGGAATTTTTGACGTATTCGACGACGCGGGTGGAGTAGTTGAGGGCGCGATGGAGGGCAGCTTCGTCACCGGTTTTCTCGAGCAGCTGTATGGCGAGAAGGGTGATGGACATGTCTTCGGGAGTGAGTGAGACGATGCGTTCGGCGTAGGAGGCGGCTTTGGGAGTATCGCGAAGTTGGAGACAGGCTTCTACGAGGGCGCGGAAGATTTGCGGGCGTTCGGGGGCCTGCGGATATTTCTGGAGATAGTTTTCGAGATTGCGGACGAGGGCGGCGCGGTCGTTGCCGGCGGATTCGATGGTTTGCTGGAGCTCGTCGGAGGGGGAGAGTTGCCTTTGGATGGATTGAGCGGAGGTGGATTTTTTGGGGGGAGCGGACGGGTTTTGCGGCGCAGTTTGTGCGAAGAGGGGCGGTGCGAAAAAAAAGAGGGAAGCAGCGGCGAGGGAGCGGCAAAGCATAAGGCGATTCTATATGAAGGCGAGGGGAAGTGTAGGGTCGCGGGGGCGTGCGAACGAGGCGAGACGAAAAATGACAGGGTGTCGCGAAGGTTTTAGGACGCGGGCTGGACGCGGATGCCGCCGGAGACGGTGCGGACTTCGACGCGGCCGCCGGGAGTGCCGACATGGGCGCGAAGAGAATGCTTGTCCTGGTCTTCGATGACGATGGGAAGATCGGCGCGAATTTCGCCGGAGACGGCCTCGGCGGAGAGATGGAAACCGGCATCTTTTGGAACGGAGACTTCGACGCTGCCGGAAGCGGTTTTCAGATGCCAGTAGGAGTTGCCGGAGGGATTGCCGGCGACTTTAATTCCACCGGAAGCGCTGCTGGCCTTCACGTCGTTATTGGCGCCGACAACGGTTACGGAGCCGCTGGCGGTTTCGGCTTCGACGCGGCCGCCGGGTGCGGCGATGTTGAGAGAACCAGAAAGGGAATGCACGCGCAGATCACCCTTGATGGAATTGATTTCGATGCTTCCGCTTGCGGCGGTGATGCGGGCGTCGTCACCGAGATTGGCGGCGTGAATGGAGCCGCTGGCGGACCTGATGGTGACAGAGCGGTCGACGCCGTCAACGCGCACGCTGCCGGAGGCGGAATCGAGATTGACGGGGCCGCGGACGTTTTGAATTTCCTGGGAGCCGCTGGCGGCGGAAACGCTAAGTTCGGTTTCACGCGGGACTTCAATGGTGTAGGCGATGGAAGTGTTGCGAAAACCGTTGGCGGACTTGCCGATGCGAATGATGCCGGCATGTTGTTCGATGGGCGGTGAACTGATGATGTTTTGCAATTCATCTTTGGCGCTGCCGAGGAAGGAGCCAGCGCTGACTTCGCCGTGAATGTGAACCTTGTTGTCGGAGGTGGTGCCCTTGATGCGGATGGCGCCGGAGGCCGAGGCGAGTTCGAGGCGGAGAGGACCGGAGACATCTAGGGTGCGGTCAAACGAGCCGTGTTCGGTAGGGCCGAAGCCGCAGGCGGCCAGGGAGGCCGACGCGACAAGAAGAGCGGGCAGGCAGAGTTTGCGAGCGAACATTCGTCCTCCCAGCGCTAGGATACGCGCTTTGGGCTGTCATGGGTAGATACGGAAATTGGGCGAGGAATGTTCCATGGGTCCGGCTTGCGGGGCCAAAAATCAAATTCGCGTGGTGGGGCTACAGGGCCGCGTTGAGGGAGCCTTGGCGGTAGCCTTCGAGGTCGAGCGAGACGTAGAGGAAGCCGGCGGATTTGAGGCGGGCGTTGATGGCGGCGGCCATTTCGGGAGTGAGGGCGCGGGGGAGTTCGTCGGGGGCGATTTCGACGCGAGCGAGTTTGTCGTGAAGTCGGACGCGGAACTGGCGGAAGCCGAGATCGCGGAGGGCGGCTTCGGCGCGGTCGATGAGCGAGAGGCGCTCGGCGGTGACTTCGGTGCCGTAAGGAAGGCGCGAGGCAAGACAGGCTGAGGCCGGGCGATCCCACGTGGGGAGATTGGCGCGGCGAGAGAGTTCGCGGATTTCGGATTTGCGAAGGCGGACGTCGAGCAGTGGAGCTAGGACGTGATGCTCGGCGGCGGCTTTGTGGCCGGGGCGGAAGTCGAGTGTGTCATCGGCGTTGACGCCGTAGGCGATGGCGGAAATGTTTTGTGCGGCGGCGAGTTGGTCGAGGACGCGGAAAAGTTCGTCTTTGCAGAAGTAGCATCGGTCACCAGCGTTGGCGCGGTAACGGGCGTTATCCATTTCGCGGGTTTCGACGAATTGGTGGCGGATGGAGAATTGTTGGAGGAAGGAAGTGAGTTGGTCGCGGTCGTAGGCGGAATACGAGGGCGAAATCGCGGTGACGGAGAGTGCACGACTGCCGAGAGATTGATGAGCGGCCCAGGCGAGGTAAGCGGAATCGGCGCCGCCGGAGAGGGCGACGATGAGGGAAGGGAGCTTCGCGAGATTGGAGAGGAGCTGAGTTTGCTTCTGCTCACTCGAGAAAGACGAGGATTCGTCGAGACGGATTTGGATGACTGAACTCATTTGCTGAGAAAAGTATAGCGCAAGAAAGGCTGCACAATCGTCCAACTCCTGACCCAAAGTCCGGTCACCCCGGTGCGAAGAGTCGTTGCGAGCAGAAAGAACGTGACGGAAGCCAGAAGAAGTATTAGGACAGCGTCACCGATATTGAAATGTTTCAAGGCGCCATTCCTCATTTACTTGGACGCTATTTGAAGTCGAGGAGGACGTCGACGATACCTTTGGTGGGATCGGTGCGTAGCCAGTGGCCGACGTTGTCGTAGTGGACGGGGAGGTCGCCGAAGATTTGAGCGGGTTTGTTTTGCAGGCGCGAGAGATAAGTCTCGAATTTGGATTTGTCGAACAGTTGGTTGGGCTGGACCGGAAAGGTTTCGAAGATTTTGCGTTCGGCGGCGACGGACAGGCCGGTGATAACGAAACTAGCCATTTTGAATTGCGAGCCTTCGTTGATGCGCGTTTTGTAGGAGACGGTGTGGGTGGCATCGTCGAAAGATTCCGTAGGCTCGATTTTTGCTTCGAGGTAGCCGCGGCGGCCGTATTCTTCTTCGATGTGATCCCAGCCTGCAAAAATTTTCTGGCCGTCGGCGAGCTCGGCGGGTTTCACGACGAAGAGGTTGTTGAGATCGTCGGCGGAGAGAATCGAATTTCCGGACCACTGCACACCCGAAAACTGGTAAACGGCGCCAGCGTCTACGGGAATGTAGACGGGAATTCTGTCCGGAAGTTTTTCGGTGGGCGCGCCGGTGAGACGAACTTGCGGAGGGCCGAGTTTGACGCGGAGAAATCCTTTTTTGAGGTACATCGGGCGAACTTGTTCGGTGAGAAAAATGTCGATCGCGAGGCGCGAGTAGGGTTTGCCGCGCAGCTCGCCGAGATGGGCCTGGATGGCGCGGTCGGAGTCGAGAGCAGGATCGCCAAATTCGAGGGAAGAGATTTGGAGAGCGGCGCCTTCGATGGAGAAAGACTGCACGTTGCCGTCGCCGATGGGATTTTGCATGACTTGATGCTCGACAGTGACGTCGAGTTTGCGCGTGGCGAGAAGGGATTTGACGGCGTCGGCGGCGGCATCAACGAGCGGGCCGGATTCGGGAAGCGTGCCATCGTAAGCGGGATTTGTGGATTTGATGGCGGCGGCGAGCTCGGAATCGTCGAACCACGGGATGTTGTCGAAAAAGGCGGGGAGAAGGGAATTTTCCTCGACGTGAAACGTTACGCTGACCTGATCACCGCGCGTGTGAAAGTCATATTTGACGCGAGCAAAAAGGCCCGTACGGATGAGTTTGTCGGCGCCGGCTTGAAGGGCGTCGCGGTCGACGGGAGAGTTCAGTTGGAGCTGGGTGAGGGCGATGATTTGACCCTCGGTGAGTTTTTTGAAGCCGTCGACGTGGATTTCGTGGAGGGTGACGGGGCCGGGAGCGGGGGATTGGGCAAACGAGATGGCGGCGAAGAGGCTGTAGACCAGAACGGAATAGGCGATGAAGCGCACGACCCGAGAGCGGAGTGGCATGAGGATATTCTAGCAAAAGGCGTGCGGTCAGGACTTCGGCGTAGGTGCCGGTCGGAGCGCAGCCGAGAGGGGCTACGATACCGCTATTCGACGGTGACGGACTTGGCGAGGTTGCGAGGTTGATCGACGTCGCAGCCGCGGCGGACGGCGATGTGGTATGCAAGCAACTGGAGCGGGATGATTTCGAGAAGCGGGACGAGAAGCTCGGGTGCCGCGGGGAGCTCGATGACGTGATTGGCGGCGGAGCGGGCCAGGTGGTCGCCGGCCGTGACGATGGCGATGACAATGCCGTCACGGGCGCGAACTTCCTGCATGTTTGAAACGGATTTCTCGTAAAGGGTGATGGAAGCGCGATCGGAATCGTCGCGCGTTGCGAGGACGACGACGGGAAGATTTTCGTCGATGAGTGCGTTGGGACCGTGCTTCATTTCGCCGGCGGGGTAGCCTTCAGCGTGGATGTAGGAAATTTCCTTGAGTTTGAGGGCGCCTTCGAGGGCGATGGGGTAGTGAATGCCGCGTCCCAGGTAGAGAAAATCGGTACAACGGAAAAATTGGCGGGCGAGGTTTTCGTAGAAGCCGGATTCTTCGGCTTGGAGAATCATTTCCATTTTATGGGGGATGCGGATGAATTCCTGGAGGAGTGTTTTTGCAGCGTCGCCAGAGAGCGCGCCGCGGACTTCTCCGAGATGCATGGCGAGGAGGAGTAGCGCGGTGAGTTGCGACGTAAAGGCTTTGGTAGAAGCGACGCCGATTTCGGGACCGGCGTGCGTGATGATGGAGCCGATGGCCTCGCGTGTGATCATGGACCCCATGACGTTGCAGACGGCAAGCGTCGGCGAACCTTTTTGTTTTGCCTCGCGCTGGGCTGCAATGGTGTCGGCGGTTTCGCCGGACTGGCTGATACAGACGGTGAGAGTCTTTGCGTCGAGGATGGGATCGCGGTAGCGGAATTCGCTGCCGTAATCCACTTCGACGGGAATGCGCGCGAGGCGCTCAATCATGAACTTTCCGGCGAGGCCGGCATGCCAGCTTGTGCCGCAGGCGACGATGCGGACGCGGTCAAACGCGCGGAATTGCGCATCGGTGAGGCCGAGTTCACCGAGATAGGTTTTGCCAGTGTCGCGGGAGATGCTTCCGAGCAACGTGTCGCGGACGGCGCGAGGCTGCTCGAAGATTTCCTTCTGCATGTAGTGCTTGTAGCCGCCCTTTTCCGCCATGATCGGATCCCAGGTGACGTGGTGCGGCTTGCGCTCGACCGGCTTGCCATCGTGATCCATCACGTGGACGCCGGACTTTGTGAGGACCGCGATGTCGCCGTCATTCAAGAAAAAAATGTTGCGGGTATGTTCGAGCAAAGCGGGAATATCGCTGGCAACGAAGAATTCATTTTCACCGAGGCCGATTACGGCAGGCGGTCCCATGCGTGCGGCGACAATTTTGTGCGGGTCACGCGCGGACATGAAAACGAGCGCGTAGATACCGCGGAGCTGATTCAAAGATTTGCGAACAGCTTCTTCGAGGGGTGCGCCGCCTTTGGCGTTTTTTTCGACGAGATGCGCGACGATCTCGGTGTCGGTTTCGGTGACGAACTTGTGGCCTTCGCGCTGGAGCTGTTCTTTGAGTTCGAGATAATTTTCGATGATGCCATTGTGAACGACGACGATTTCACCGGAGCAATCCCGGTGGGGGTGGGCGTTTTCCTCGGTGGGGCGGCCGTGAGTCGCCCAGCGCGTGTGGCCTATGCCGTAGGTGCCTTCGAGCGGATTTTTATGGATGACTTCTTCGAGATTGCGGAGTTTTCCAGACGCGCGGCGAAGGTCGAGCTTTCCGTCGGCGCCAACGACGGCGATGCCGGCGGAATCGTAGCCGCGATATTCGAGCTTTCGCAGGCCTTCAATGATGACAGGGACTACCTTTTTCGGGCCGATATAGCCCACGATACCGCACATTTATTGCGCTCCTAAAGTGAGAGAAAGCGTAACACGGGGCCGCAAACACAGGGCAAATCGAAATGTATGATGTCACGAATCGGCACAATGATAGCCGGCGCGCCGATGCTCACAGCGTAAAGGATAAACGGGACGGCGCTGCGCCGCACTACGGGCTTTACTCGACGATTTCGAAGCGGAATTCCTCGATCACGGGATTGGTGAGGACCTCTTTGGAGATGCGCTCGGTTTGCGATTGAGCGTCCTCGCGGGTGAGGCCGTCGAGATTGAGGACAAAGAACTTGCCCTGCCGGACGTCTTTGACAAAGTTGTAGCCGAGTCCGAAGAGGGCGTGTTGGATGGTTTGACCTTGCGGATCGAGAACGGTGCGCTTTGGCATGACCCAAACGTGTGCTTTCATAGAGTGATTATAGCAAACCGGACGGCTTCAGAAAGTGCGCCTACACTTGCGCCATTGGAGGCGAAGAGAAAAGGGGATTTTGAACCTGCACAAATTCGGCAGGCCCGGAATGACCTCTGGCTCATGGTAAAAGCCAGGGCAAGTTCAGTTGGTTGAGGTCGTTCGAGCATTTTCGTGGATGCGCTCAGGATGAGGACAAGTTATTGCCGGCGGTTTGCGTCGAGAGTGAAGGCGAAGGCGTGGTCGAAGCTCATTTGAACGAGGGAAGTGAGCTCGGATTGGGAGAAGCCCATGCGGTGGGCGTTCTGGTATTCGGTGGCGAGGTCGGTGTGGAACATGGTGGGGTCGTCGGTTGAGAGTGTGACGGGAATGCCGTGGCGGAGGAGCTTTGGCAGCGGGTGAGCTTCGATCGTTGCGCCGGGTTGCGCGAGTTGACGTGCGAGGGCGCCGGTTAGGATGTTGCTACCCGGGCAGACTTCGAGCGGGATGCGGCGGTCGGCAAGGAGATCCATGAGAGCGGGGTCGTGGATGGCGGCAATGCCGTGGCCGATGCGCTCGACGCCGAGGAGTTCGATGGCCTCACGGATTTTTTCCGGACCGCCGATTTCGCCGGCGTGCATGAGGCGATGAAGGTCGAGCGCGGCGGCGGAATCATAGACAGAACGAAACGCAATGGTCGGAACGCTCAACTCGTCGCCACCGATTCCGAAGGCAACGATTTTTTTTGAGGCGGCGTTGCGTGCGGCGTTGACGACCTGTTGCGCGGCGCCGGGACCGAATTGGCGGACTGCGTCGAAGATCCAGAAAAGCTTGAGGCCGCGAGCTTCGAACGGTTCGGCGGCGCGAACGATAGCTTCGAAATTTCTTTCAGGTCGCTGATTGCGGAGGAGCATTACGCCGACGGAGAGGGTGACTTCGGCGTAGACAACGTTTTGCACGAGGAGTTGTTCGGCGAGATCTTGAGTGATGAGGGCGTAATCGTCCGGAGTGCGGAGGAATGAAGTGACCCATTTGAAGGTGTCGAGAAAGCCGAGGAAGTCCGTGTACGAGTAGCGGCGGCGAACTTCCTCTTCGCTAACGGGAACGCCGTGACGGGCGGTGAGTGCCGAGACGATGTCGGGACGCATGCTGCCTTCAAGATGGAGATGCAGTTCGGCTTTAGGTAGGGAAAGGATGTGCTCCGGAAAAGGACGGTCTGGCATACGAGCGAACTTAGCGGGGAAGCTGAGGCTGGCCGGCGTTTTTCCAGGCAGTGAACCAGAAGGAGCCGACGTCGGTGGAAGCGTCGGAGAGTTGGCGAATCAGGATTGCGGCGGCCTGATTGTAGAAGCGATCGTAGTATTCGTCGGTGTAAGAGTTTAAACCGCGGCGCGAATTGTGGTCGGCGAAGAGAATGGTTTCGAGCCAACTGTGCGAACGGAGGCACGCTTCGAAGGCGTAGTCGGTTGGATCGGAAATGAACATGGCGTCGTTGGGCCGCATGGGAAAGAAGGAGCTATAACGGTCGATGAGAGTGGTGCCGAAGCGGTCGTTAACGCCGAGCTGGCCGGTGAGTTTGCCGTCGTTGTTGTCCGTGGTGTTGAATGGGTCGTGCGCGGCGGCGACGTAGTTGGCGAGGATGGCCGCGTAGAGGCGCGCTTCGTCCCATTTTCCGGCGCGCATGGCGTTGGTGAGCTTTTCGCTGTAAACGCCGATTTGCCAGGGGAGCAGACCGTTGGCTTCCAGTTTTGCCCGGCCGAATTTCAAGACGGCGGCTTTGTATTCGCGCGGCAGAGCTTCGAATGGAAAGCGACCGTATTTTTCGAGGACGAGGTATTGAGTGCGGCGCTCCGTGGGAGTTTTGGCGGCCGAAGCGAGCGGGTCGTTGACGTGCTGGAGCAGAAAGCCACGGCTGCCTTCGAAAAAGGTGCGGACATCTTGTGGCAGAGTTTCGATGGCGCGGTTGACGATGAGTTTATTGGCGTTGTCGCCCCAAGCGCGAGATTGAGAAGGGAAAAGCGCTAGCAGAACTGCTGCAACGAGCAGAACACCAGGCGAACGAAACCGGGAGATGCATACGGCGCGGAAGAGCACGCGATATCCTCGCACTAATTGGCCGGAGGCGGATTGAGCGTACTGCGCTTCCGGCTGTAAAAGAAATAGATTACAAGTCCGATGAGCAACCAGCCAAGGAATCGGAGCCAATTCATGATAGGCAGGCCTGCCATCAGGAGCAAGCAAGTAAGAATAGTGAGGATGGGAGCGAGCGGCCCGCCGGGAGCGCGGAAGGCGCGATGGCGATTGGGTTCCCGGTAGCGAAGGATGAGCACTCCCGCAGCCACGAGGGCGAAAGCGAATAGCGTACCAATGTTGGCGAGGTCGCCGAGCGTGCCGATATCGAGAAGTCCGGCGGGGACGCCGACGACGAATCCCGCGACCCAGGTGGAGAAATCCGGCGTCAGATAGGTGCGGTGAACGCGGCTGAAGATTTTGGGGAAGAGGCCATCGCGTGACATGGCGAACCAGACGCGCGCCTGGCCGATCTGGAAGACAAGAAGCGACGAGATCATGCCCATGAGTGCGCCAATAAGTACGATGAGGCGGAGATTGGAGATGTGAAGTTTCTTGAGGGTGTTGACGACGGGAGCCGCGTCGTCGAGAAGAGTTTCCCATTTGACGAGGCCGGTAAGGACGACCACGACGCCGATGTAGAGAACAGTGCAGATGATGAGTGTGGCGATAATGCCGCGGGGCAAGTCGCGCTGAGGATTTTTACACTCCTCGGCGGCGGTGGAGACGGAATCGAAACCAATGTAGGTGAAGAAGACGATGGAGCCACCGGTGAGAATGCCGGGCCAGCCGTTTGGAGCGAAAGGATGCCAGTTCGAAGTGTGAATAAAACGCGAGGCGAACGTCACGAACGCGAGGATGGCGATTATTTTGACCATCACCATGAGGTTGTTGGTGTTGGCAGATTCCTTTATGCCGCGGACGAGAATGACGGTGAGAAGCATGACGATGATGAAGGCGGGCCAGTTGAAGCCGAAGTGCCAGCCTGGACCGTAAATCATGTTGCCTTGCAGATCGGGGAGGCCGCTCGGGAGATAAGCGGGCGAGATCCATTTGGGGTCGGGATGCAAGCCGAACCAATCGAGCAGGTCGACCAGATGTGCGGAGAAACCGACGCTGACGGCCATGTTGCTGACCGCGTATTCGAGGATTAAATCCCAGCCGATGATCCAGGCGATGATTTCGCCCATGGTGGCGTAGGTGTACGTGTACGCGCTGCCGGCGATGGGAATCATGGCGGCAAGCTCGGCGTAGCAGACGGAGGCGAATCCGCAGGCGATAGCGACGAGGACAAATGACAGCGCAATGGCGGGACCAGCGCCCGGACGGCCGAAGGATGCGTTATGGTGCAGGAGGTATTGCAGCAGCGGCGCGTTGAGAATCGAAGACGTCTGGAATTTCTGTCCGGCGATGGCGGTGCCGACGATGGTGAAAATGCCGGAACCGATGACGGCGCCGATGCCGAGGGACGTAAGGCTTAGCCAGCCGAGGGATTTTTTGAGGCGGAGTTCGGCGCCTTCACAATCGGAAATGAGTTGGTCGATATTCTTGCGGCGAAACAGGGATGAAGGCACTCAGAGTCTCCGAGCGCATCCGGGCAACGCGAAATTTTCCCCTGCCTGCCGGATACGATGATCAGTGCGAGCCACACTTTATCGTGAGAATGGGGAGGGGCGCAACTTCGTGCGTTACCACCTCTGGCCCGGAGTGCCGCACCTTGCTCAGGGTCTGTCTGTTTTGCTATTAAAGCGCTGTGAGATGATGCGATCGTCGGGCAGGTCTAATGCTGGAAAAAATCACGAATGCGATCTGCTCGCGCCGCCGCCGGAATTCTAATCGTCTTCCTGATCGCAAGCGCATTAGTTCGTGGTGTGTTGCACCTAGGAATCGGTTTAGCTTCGCTGTTTGCCTATTCGGACTTGCCATGTTGGATTCTTGTGCCGGCTGCGGTTGCCCTCCTTGCGGGATTCGTTTTCCTTTTGCGGCGAAATACAAATCGCCGAAGTCTTTAAATCGTAAACTTGGCGACTGAATCACGCTTTGCTTAAGCGGGCTGAAGTTGGGCGTAGCGTTCGACGAATTTTTTGGTGCCGCGGCCGGGGAAGCTCACAGAGAGGCGGCGGTCGTCTTCGTCACCTTCGACGCCGACGACAGTGCCAATGCCGAATTCGGGGTGGCGAACTTTGCGGCCGAGCATGGGGTCGGCTGGCGTGCGACGGGAAGCTGAACGACCGAAGCTGGGCGTCTCCGAGCGTTGCCGAGGTGCGGAGGAACGCGGGGCGGCGGGGCCGCCGCGGACGCGGCGCACGAATTCTTCAGCAGAGTAGGAATATTCCGGGTCGGGTTCGTAGCGGCGGGTCTGCCCGATTTCGGCCATGGAGCCGCCGGCAGTGTCCACGAGTTCGCTGGGGATTTCCGCGAGAAAACGTGAGGGTTGCGAGGCACGGAGTTGCTGTTCGTTGCCAAAAATGCGGCGATAGACGGCGCGGGTCAGCGTGAGCGTTTTGCGGGCGCGGGTCATGCCAACGTAGACGAGGCGGCGCTCTTCTTCGACGCCTTTTTCTTCGTTGATGGAACGGCCGTGGGGGCAGATGCCTTCTTCCATGCCGGTCAGGAAAACGTGGTCGAATTCGAGGCCCTTGGTACTGTGCAGCGTGATGAGGGTGACACCAGGCTTGTCTTCGAAGGAGTCAGCGTCGCTGACGAGCGCGGCGGCGTCGAGAAAATCGGTGAAAGATTCGCCGGCGTCCATGCTCTCGGCGACGGCGCGAGTGAGCTCTTCGAGATTTTCGATGCGTGGAACGTCTTCGGGAGAGTTGCGGTCCTTGAGCATGGCCATGTAGCCGGTTTCGTCGAGGAGGTAGCGGAGAAAATCGGCAGGTTCACGCTCGGCGAGAGCTTGTTGGAGGCGATTGATCAATTCCTGGAACGCGCGGACAGGAGTTGTGGCGCGACCGGAGGCGCCGCCGGCGAGAAATGTTTCGATGGAGGACCACAGCGTGGAGCCGTTGGCGCGGACGGCTTCCCGGAGGGCGTCGACGGTGGTCTTGCCGATTCCGCGCGGGGGAACGTTTAGTACGCGGAGAAGAGAGATATCGTCTTCGGGATGCATGGCGAGGCGAACGTAAGCAAGGGCGTCTTTGACTTCAGCGCGATTATAAAAACTGAAACCGCCGACGAGTTTGTAGCGGAAGCCGCGGCGGCGAAAGACTTCTTCGAAGGCACGGGACTGGAAGTTCGTGCGGTATTCGACGGCGCAGGTCTGGTCGGAGTCGTCGTCGAGAATCTTCTGAAGTTCGGCGGCGACGAATTCGGCTTCGGCTTGCGCGTCGCGGGCTTCGAAGTAGCGAAGGTTCTTGCCAGCGGGCGACTCGGCTTTGAGCGTCTTGCCGAGACGGTCGGGATTATTTTTTACGACCGCTCCGGCGGCGTCGAGAATATTTTGTGTCGAGCGGTAGTTGCGTTCCAGGCGGATTACGCGCGCGGCGGTAAAATCGCGGGAGAAGCTGAGAAGGATGGAAACATCAGCGCCGCGCCAGCGGTAGATGGACTGATCTTCGTCGCCGACGACGCAGATGTTTTGCTTCGGACCGGTGAGCAAGCGGAGAAGATCGTACTGGACGCGGTTGGTGTCTTGATACTCGTCGACGTGAATGTATTGAAAGCGTTGCCGCCAACGTTCGCGGACGCTGGGTGAGTCTTTTAACAGTTTTGCCGAACGCAAGAGGAGATCGTCGAAGTCGAGCGCGTTGCTCTGAGCGAGAAGTTTTTCGTAGGCTTCGAAGATGTCGGCGGTTTTGCGTCCGTCGGAACTGAAAGCTTCGGTACGAATCTGGGCGGCGGATTGGCCGTGATTTTTGGCATGGCTGATCTTGCTGAGGACATTGCGCGGCGTGAGGGTTTCGTCGCTGATGTTGAGGCGAGACATCGTGAGTTTGACGGTGGCGAGTTGGTCGTCGTCGTCGAAGATCGCGAAGTTGTAAGGCAGGCCTGCGGCCGCGGCTTCGCGGCGAAGCAGGCGCGCGCAGAGCGAATGGAAGGTAGAAAGCCATGGGCGGTCGGGCGGAATTCCGGCGCGAAGGAGGATGTCTGCAACGCGCGTCTGCATTTCCTCGGCGGCCTTGTTGGTGAAGGTGACGGCAAGGATGTTTTCCGCTGCGACGCCGTTCGAAATGAGATTTGCCATGCGGAACGTAATGGCGCGTGTCTTGCCTGTGCCCGCGCCGGCAAGAATGAGGAGCGGTCCATCGGTTGTTTGCGCTGCGAGGCGTTGTTCAGGGTTTAGTTGTTCAAGGAGAGAGAGCATTGCGTCCGTTCGGGAAAAGTTTGTCGCGCATTCATGGTAGCGGACGAAAGAGTGAGGCGCAAACCAGGCTGTGGATGGATTTTCTTGTGCGACGACGAAAATTAGATTAGTGCGAGGCTGCACGGCTGAGATCGATGTCGAAAAACAGAAGGCCGTGATTTTTCTCGAGCGCGACGAGCTCTGGAATGTAAAGGCGTGCGTTGTTGAGGAGATCGAACTGGCTCTGAAGATCGAAATAAAGCAAACCTTCCGCGGTGCTGTGCGGGGCGATGACACCGTCGCGGAGGCTGGCTTCTTCGGCGGCCTTCGCCAGTTCGGTCCAATTCTTGTCGCGGCCAATTTTGTTGCTCGAAGGGAGGGGAATTGGGAGCCGAGTGCGGCGACTGGGGTCTTTCACTTTGGACGAAAAGACGGCGTCGGCGAGTTGTTCCGATGTGAGGGAAGGAAGTTCCTGGCGGCTCTCGTCTTCGAGGACGAGAGAGAGGCGAATGCGGCTGAGATTGACGCGAATGCTGTCCGCGGTCTCGTTGCGCAGCATGACGCGGATGGCGAGTATGCCGAATGAGTAGGGATTCTTTTTAGGGAAGGCCGGTTTGTATTGAGCGAGATTGGTCCACGGTTCGGCCGCGATGGTCATGCCTTCGTGCGAGTCGACGGCAGAAGTCCGCATCGGCGTGGATTGCTGCTGTTGTTGGGCAAAAGATCCGGAAAGCAAAAGCAAGGCAGCGCAAGGAAGGGCGAAAGCGGCTTTTCTCATGCGTTTATAATAAACTTTTTCCATCTCGAAGCCTTCGATTCCTGCGGCAGGTGCTAGGGTTGCCCTGACGAGCGGTGTTGCACGGGGAAAAGGCAGACCGGAGCCTGGGTTCGTGTATGTCCTCTACAGCTTGTTGATGGCGATCGCAGCGCTGCTGCTTACGCCGTATTGGCTTATTAAAGGAATGACCCAGGGCAAATACCTTTCGAATTTGAGTGAACGGCTGGGATTTGTTTATCCGGATTTGGAAAAGCTGCCGAAGGAGCGGACGGGCGCGATCTGGTTGCACGCGGTGTCGGTAGGAGAGGCGCTTTCGAGCGTAGCGTTGGCGAAGAAGCTGAAAGAAAAATATCCGGAGCGGCCGCTGATTGTGTCGACGACGACGATTACCGGACAATCGATCGCGCGAGAGCGTATGCCGTTTGCGGATGCAGTGATTTATTTTCCGCTGGATTGGGTGTTTTGCGTGAAGCGAGCGCTGGTGGCGGTGAAACCTGCGATCGTGATTGTTTTGGAGACGGAGATTTGGCCGAATTTTCTGCGTGGGGCGGGGCAAAGCGGAGTGCCGGTCGTTTTTGTCAGCGGGCGGATTTCGGATCGAAGTTTCGCGCGGTATCAGAAGTGGTTGCGACTGGCCGGATTTTATCTGCGGCCATTCCTGCAGAGTGCGCTGGGGAATGCTTCTGCTTTCCTGATGCAGGGCGAGCGAGACGCGGAGCGGGTGCGGGAGTTGGGAGCGCCTGCCGAACGGGTGAAAGTGAACGGCAATTTGAAGTACGACCAGGAATTACCGAAGGCGACGCCACTCGCAGAGTGGTTTGAAAGGGAGGTTAATGAGAAAAGGCGACGCCCGTTGATCGTGGCGGGCAGTGTTGTAGCCAACGAGGAGCCGCTGGCGCTGATTGCGTTTGGAGTTTTGCAGGGCGAGCACCGAGATGCGTTGCTCGTGATGGCGCCGCGCAAGCCAGACCGGTTTGATGCCGCAGAGCAGTACATCGAGGATTCACACCAAAAATTTATCAGGCGATCGCAGTTGAGCGTGGCGCTGCCTTCCGGCGCACAAGCGAAGAACGAATTTTCGGAACTGGCGCCGGGTGTTGCGGTCGTACTGCTCGACACTATTGGGGAACTCGCTTCACTGTATCGAATCGCCGATGGCGTGTTTGTTGGCGGATCGCTGGTGGAGTCGGGCGGGCATAATATTCTGGAACCGGCAGCGTTCGCAAAAGTTCCAGTGTTTGGGCCGTCGATGGAAAATTTTGCGGAGATGTCGCGGCGATTTGTGGCGGCCGATGCCGCTATACAAGTCGAAAGCCCGGAGGATGCCGGAGTGACGTGGATTGAATTGCTGCGGTCGCCGGAACGAATGACCCGAATGGGAGCTACTGCGAAGCGTCTGGTGGAAGAGAGCCGGGGAGCGACAGACCGGGCGCTGGCCGAGATTGAAACGCTTCTGGCAGCGCAGACGCACAACTAAATGAGTGTGCCGCTGCCAATTCGAATACTGCTGTGGCCATTGTCGTATGTTTATGGACTCGCAGCGCGTTGGCGTGTCGCCTTGTACACGAAAGGGATATGCAAAACCCGGCGACTGAAAACACCTGTAATCAGCGTTGGGAACTTGACAGTTGGGGGAACGGGGAAGACACCGATGGTGCTTTACCTGGCGGAGAAATTTTTGGCCGAAGGTAAGCGGGTTGGAGTTTTGACGCGTGGATACCGGGGATCGCGCGGGACGAGCGACGAAGTAGAAATGCTGAGGCAGCGGCTTGGTGACCGGGTTGTATTTGGAGTGGGGGCCAACCGATACGTCGAAGGCAGCCGCATTGAGAAGGAAAGTGGCGTGGACGTATTTTTGCTCGATGACGGATTTCAACATTTGCAGCTCGCGCGGGACGTCGACATTGTTTTGTGGGACGGGACGAAGAAATTTCAGCGCCAGTGGATGTTGCCGGCGGGAAGTCTGCGAGAACCGATTTCGGCGATAGGTAGAGCGGACATGCTGGTTATTACGCGCAAGACTGCGGAGTCTGATCGCAACGGTGTTACGACGAGTGCAGCCGGAGATGGGCTTGTCTTCACGGCGCAGTCCAAGCTGCTTGGGTTTCGCAAAATTGGACCGGCGGAAGCGCCCAAGCCGCTGGAGCAATTGGAACACGGGCCTTTTTTTGCATTTTGCGGTGTGGGAAATCCAGACGCGTTCTTTCGGGATCTGAGGCGTTGGAATGCAAATGTCGAAGGCAAAATGAGCTTTATCGATCACCATCGCTATACCGCTGATGATTGGGCCCGGCTGACGCACGCCGCACATACCGCTGGAGCAACTGCGTTTGTCACGACGGAAAAAGACGAGCAGAATCTGCGGGGCCGCGATTTCGGAGAATGGTCCGTCTATATTGCAGTAATTGCTCTTGCAGTTTCACCCGAGCCGGCGTTTGGCGAAGAAGTACGGAAGCTTTTGAACGAACGCAGGAAGACGAGCTCGTGAAAATTCTGATTCGAGCCACGAACTGGGTAGGCGACGCGATTATGGCGCTGCCGGCCCTGCGCGCGGTACGGGAGAAATTTAGCGATGCGGAGATTGGAATCGTGGCGCGCCCGTACGTCCTCGATATTTATCGAGAACAAGAAATCGCGGATGAGTTGATTGCGTACGATAGCGTGGGCCGGCACAAGGGAATTGGCGGGAAAGAAAGACTGGCTGGAGAACTACGCGAGCGGAAGTTCGACGTGGCGCTATTGCTGCAAAACGCTTTTGAAGCGGCGTGGCTCGCGTGGAGAGCCAAGATTCCAACGCGGATCGGCTATGCCAGGGATGGACGGAGTTTGCTGCTGACCAATTCGATTGCAGTCCCTAAGCTCGGCGAGATCCCGGTTCATGAGAAGTTTTATTATTTGGAATTGATTCGGCGCGCGGGTTGGATTGAGGAATTGCCTGACATTGTGTGGATTGAGCTGAAAGTTTCGGCGAAAAAGCGGCAAGACGCGGAAGAATTGCTTTTGAATGCCGGGGCTCGGGCAGGACGCATGAGAATCGCGGTGGGGGCGGGTGCGTCCTATGGTTCCGCCAAGTGCTGGCCGCCCGACAGGTTTGCCGCGATGTTGAACGGACTGGCGGAAAAGATGGACCCAGAAGTGATTTTGTTTGGCACGCAGGGAGAAGCGACGGTATCGGCAGCGATTAGGGCGGGTCTGAAACGCGCGCCGGTCGACCTGACTGGAAAAACTGCGATCGTGGATCTACCGGCATTGCTCTCAAGATGCAATTTGTTCATCGGAAATGATTCGGGAGCAATGCATGTCGCCGCGGCGGTGGGTTTGCCGATAGTGGCGGTGTTCGGACCGACGGATCCAAATGGGACGGTGCCCGTGACGCCGAATTGTTCGGTGGTTCAGGACAGGCCATACTGCAGTCCGTGTTTTTTGCGGCGCTGCCCAACCGATCATCGTTGCATGAAGGCGGTGACTCCGGGGATGGTGGAAGACGCTGTTCACGCTCGAATTGCGGCGGTGACTTCTGTCTAGCGGCAAGGCGCTGCGTCCGGCCGTATTTTTGGACCGCGATGGCACAATTCTCGACGAAGTCGGTTACTTGAATCATGCGAGCCGATTTCGCATGCTGCCCGGCGCCCCTGCGGCGATCGCGAAGCTGAACGAGGCGGACTATCGGGTGATTGTCGTGAGTAATCAGTCTGGCGTTGCGCGTGGCTATTTCCCGGAGAGCGTTGTGACGGAAGTGAACCAGTTGATGCACCGTGAGCTGGAAAAGAGTGGCGCCAAGCTTGCCGGGACCTATTATTGTCCACACATTTCGGCGGACGCGTGCGAGTGCCGGAAGCCAAAACTGGGGATGGTACTGCGCGCCGCGGCCGAGCATTCAATCGATACTGGAGAATCCTTCTTTGTCGGCGACCGTCGCTCGGATATTGAACTTGGCCACAACGCGGGCGGAAAAAGCATTTTGGTGCGCACGGGATACGGGGAAGGCGAGTTTGCCTGGCAGATGGGAAAATGGCCGAAGCCGCCGGAATTCGTCGCCGCTGATTTGGCGGAAGCGGTGGAGTGGATTTTAGGAAAAACGCGATGAAGAGCAGACGGGGTAAGGCGAGCGCCGAACGTAGTGTTGATCTGATGCGGCTGGCTGAGATAGTCGAGCAGTTCCGCGGCAAGAAAGTCGTGCTCTATGGCGATTTTGTTGCAGATGAATTTCAGTACGGGGATATTTCAAGGGTGTCGCGTGAAGCTCCGGTGCTGATACTGAAGCACCGCGAGACGAAGCTTGTGCCGGGGGGTGGCGCGAACGCTACGAACAATCTGGCGGCGCTAGGCGCAAAGGTTTCGCCGGTGACGGCGGTCGGAAGCGATGCGGCGGGTGAAGCGCTGACGGAATATTTTCGTGGACTGGGCGTTGATGCGTCCGGAATCGTGCGCTTGCCGAACTGGACGACGCCGACGAAGACGAGATTTCTGGCTGGCTGGGCGCATACAACGGCACAGCAGGTATTACGAGTCGACCGTGAGCCAGATGCGCCGGTGCCGGACAAAGCGAAGGCTCAGGTTGGTGCGAAACTCGCCGCGAAATTGCGCGGCGCGCATGCGCTAGCGGTGTCGGACTATGGCTTTGGGTCCGTGTCACCGCAGGACTTAAGAAAAGCTGTGCAGAGTGTTAGAAGCAAAATTCCAATTACGCTGGACGCGCGACACGGTTTGACGCGATACGCGGGCGCCGGTGTCGGCTTTGCGACGCCGAACGAAGCCGAGCTCGAAGCAATTCACCACGCCACAATCGGGAAGAACGTGGATGAGTTGGAGCGTTGCGGGAACGCGACGCTGGCCTCGATGAAACTACGCTCGCTGCTCGTGACGCGTGGGCGTGACGGCATGGCCCTTTTCGACCGCAGCAGCAAACGTCCGACCGAGATTCCCGTTCATGGTAGCGATCAAGCGATTGACGTGACTGGCGCCGGGGACACGGTGCTTGCTGCGTTTACGCTGGCTCTGGCATGCGGCGCGAGCTCGCTAGAAGCGGCGCACATCGCGAATATCGCGGGCGGTCTGGTCGTAATGAAACGAGGAACGGCGACGGTGACGCAGGCGGAATTGCTTGAGACGATTCGGCGAGAAAGTTCGGGTTCCTGACGAATGCGGGACACGGCCGAAAAGATTGTCGGCAGGGAAGCGCTGCGGGATATTTCGGAAGGACTGCGCCGCACCGGCGCCGCGGTTGTGTTTGCAAACGGTTGCTTCGACACGCTTCATGTTGGACATATTCGGTATCTCGAGGGCGCGAAAGCTGAGGGCGATATTCTGGTTGTCGGCGTGAATGCGGACGCGAGCGTGGGGAGTCTGAAAGGACCGGGCCGGCCCGTTCTGGATGAAAATGCGCGCGCCCGATTGGTGGCGGCGGTTCGCGCTGTGGACTACGTGGTGCTTTTCGCCGAACCGACGGTGGAGGCATTGCTCGCCGAGTTGCGCCCGAACGTTCACGCGAAAGGCACCGACTATACGGTAGAAAATGTGCCCGAACGCGCAACGTCTGAAAAGCTGGGAATTCGAATCGCGATTGTAGGAGACCCAAAGGATCATTCCACGCGTAGCTTGATCGATTCTGTGCGCAAGGCACCCGATGGCTGAAGCGGAATTTCTGATCGTACGGCTGGGATCGTTAGGCGACATCGTTCATACATTTCCGGCTGTCGCCGCCCTTCGTGAGTCATTTCCATCGGTAGCGATTGCTTGGATGACCGATCCACGATGGCGCGACCTTGTGGCTGCGGCGGGCCTTGCGAGCGATATTTGGGATATCGAGACGAGATCGCTTGCTTCTGTGCGCCGAGCGCTTGGCAAAATTCGGCGCGGGCACATTTCTACGGCGATTGACTACCAAGGGCTTTGGAAGTCCGCCACGCTGCCATTTTTGGCGCGTGTGCCGCGCCGAATCGGATTCGCCTCGAGCGCGGTGAGAGAAGCGGGCGTTCCGCTGCTCTATACAGACCGAGTGGATGTGCGGGCCACGCATGTGGCTGACAAGAACGGCGAGTTGTCCTTGGCGGCGGGCGCCGTGAAACCGGTCAGCCGGTTCACACTCGCAATTCCCGACGAAGCGAGTGCGAATGTGGCAAACCTACTGCGGAAAGAAGGCATCCAGAAGTATGTCGTGCTGAGTCCTGGCGGCGGTTGGATTTCGAAATGTTGGCCGCCGGAGCGGTTCGGTGAGCTGGCGCGAAGGCTTTTTAGCGAAGCGGGAATACGCTCAGTCGTCAACTACGGGCCAGGGGAAGAAAGGTTGGCAAAGAGAATAGTCGATGCAGCCGGCTCGGGTGCCGCAGTTTCCTACAGCGGTAGTTTCGGTGAATTGATGGCGATTCTGCGGAGTGCGGATTGTGTCGTTGCGGGCGACACGGGACCATTGCATTTAGCGGATGGTTTGGGCGCGCGAGTTGTTGCGATTTTTGGACCGACCGATCCACAGCGAAATGGCCCCTACCTCGGCTGGCGTGCAACGGGAAGGGCTATCGTGTTACGAGCGGAGAATGTGGTGTCAACTTACAAGCGCGAAGGTGCGCCGCATCCGTCGCTTCTTCAGGTTTCAGTCGATGATGTGTTTAGAGCGATCAATGTAGTGAAAGCGACTTCATGAATGGCGCGGCAAAATGGATTGCGCGGTGGCGAGTGCGTTTGGGCTATCCGCTGGCGATTGTCGTTCTGTTTTTCGCGCGGCCGAATTGGAAAAGCGTACTTGGCGGAGCCGCGCTTGGAATTGTCGGGCTTTGGATACGGGCATACGCGGCTGGATATTTGAAAAAACAGGAAGTGCTGACGACGACGGGGCCCTACGCTTTCACGCGGAATCCGCTGTATCTTGGCAGCGCAGTTCTTGCAGCTGGAGCGGTGTGGGCCATGCATTCGTGGATTTCGGGATGCGTTCTCGGAGCCTACTTCGCCGTTGTTTATTACATCGTGATGCGGAGAGAAGAAGGCGAGTTGCGCGGGCACTTCGGCGAAGCTTTCGAACATTATGCACGAACTGTGCCCCTTTTCTTTCCGAGGATCACAGCGGCTAAAATCGAGGGCGGCAGTGCCGGTGCGTTTTCGCTCGCTCAATATAAGAAAAATCATGAATATCAAGCGACGCTGGGATTTTTCTTTCTGCTGGGCGTCCTAATGGTGATCTGGCGTTTGCGCGGTGGTTGAGGGCTGGGACGCGCCAGCTCCGAGATGTTCCACGAAACAAGAAACGGTTAGCAATTCACGGTCGGTCATCACGTGAATCGCGCCCAAGAACGCGACGCGCATCGCGACGATTGAAATATTCAGATGGGCGACCGGTGTAAACACACCGAGCCACACCGCGGGCAAACGTGGCGGCGAGGCAAACGGCAGGCAGCTTCACGCGCGCAGCCTTAGATGAACAAGCGTTTCGATGTGATGTGTTTGCGGGAAGAGATCAAACAGTTCGACGGAAGCCAGTTCGTAAGGTGGCGCGTTCGGTTTCGCGCCGGTGGGCACGCGCTCGGTCTGAAGTAACACGGCAAGGTCACGCGCGAGTGTCGAAGGATCACAGGACAGGTAGACAATCTCGGGCGCCTGCACTTCAGCAAGTTTTACCGCGGTCGACTGGCCGAGGCCGGAGCGCGGAGGATCGAGGACGATCAAGTCCGGCTTTTCGTCCAGTTTCTTCAGAAATTCTTCCGTGTGCAGGTTGTGCGAAGTAATCGCGAGCCCGGCTGGTTCCGCGTTGGACCGCAGATCGCGGATAGCGGCCAGGTTGGCGTCCACGCCGATCACGCGTTCGAAGGTCTTGGCCAAAGGGAGGGAGAAGAAGCCGACTCCGGCATAGAGGTCGAGCGCGAGCTGGCCTTTTCTCCCGGAGACGACACTTTGCAACAAGTCTTCAATCAGGAACCGATTCACCTGGAAAAACGACAAGTGGCTGACGCGAAAATTGAATCCACCGGCTTGGTGCGTCAGAAATCCGGGGCCGGAAAGTTCGAAGCGATTCTTTTTTTGGTCCAGCAGAAGAAGGCTCTCGAGTTGCGGCAGTGCGTCGCGAAAGAATTTGAAGAGTGTGGCGGGCGATTCGGTAAATTCATGAAACGCTATGTTCAACGCAAGTTTTTCATCGCCGGAATCGGCGAATGCTTCGATTTCTTCGATTTGCCCCGGCAGGGAATTGGAGCGCGTCAGGTCCTGGAGTTGTCGAAATGACTTGGCAAGCAGCGGGGAAAGAACAGGGCATTCATCTACGGGCAAGATCTGCGAGCTCTCTGGAAGGAAATAGCCCATCGCCCGCGGCATTGCAGATCGCACAGCCCATTGAGCGCGATTGCGATATTCAAAGGGCGCGGCGGTATGAGTCTTAATTTCTCCGGGCCAGGAAATTCCACCGAGGCGTGACAAGGTTTCGCGCAGAATCTCTTGCTTGAGTTCGGGCTGCCGCGACGACTCGATGTGTTGGTATTGGCATCCGCCACAAACCTTAAAATGTGAGCACTTGGGCGTGATGCGACTGTCTGTCGCCTTTACGATTTCAACTGGGGTCGCCCACGCGGATCTCTTTTTTTGCGATTTCAGAGCGACGCGCACTTCCTCGCCCGGCAGTACAAAGGGCACGAATACGGTCCGTTCGCCAGCGTGCGCGAGGCCATCTCCCCCGTACACAAGTTTCTCAATTGATACCATAAACTCTTCCGACATTATGCGGACCTCATTCTGCCCCGATTTGGGTGAAAAGTGCAGCGCTGAATTTCTTATGGCGCGCTAGTGCTGCAGGTAAAACAAACTCAAACGCGGCACATGGAATTCTGCCAGCAGCCGCTTATGCAAGTATTGTCGCTCGACGAGCGCAATTTGCTCGGCCCGCATCTTGCCGCGGTACATCGCGAGCTGGCCGTCCATTTCCCGGCGAAGACGCAAGAGCAATTCATCACCGGCGTTTTGCAGCAGCGTCGCCTGGATTTTGTCGTCGAGCACTGTCAGGCGGCGCTCCATGTCTTCCAAATCCGGCGCGGCAGGTGAATCCAGTATCGCAGAACACTGCGCCAAAGACCGCGCAGATTCATTCAGCCGCGCAGCGAGTTCAGGCAGAGCGGCGGCAAGGCCCGCGGCTGCTGTTTGAATCTGCTGGCAAGTTTTCACAAAATGTTCGCGCAACGTTTCCCGCGAGAACGTCTCCGTCGTCTTGACACCTTTACCCTCTTTGCGGCCTCCCGCTGCCGCCTCCTGCGCCTCTTCCGCGGCTTCGAGCACCGCGTCTGTACAGTACGCCAGGCTCTTCATCGGCCGGCTGCCTCGTCGCGAGCGTGAGTGACTCTCAAACGCGCGGTCGATCCCCTTGAGCGCCGCTTCGAGCGGCACACCCGCCTGCTGCCACGCTTCCATGATTGCCCAATCGAGCGGCGACACGAGGAGGTTCGCCCCGCGTTTCTTCCAGAAATACTCCTCAATTTCCGTGAAGTAGTTGAAATAATTCCAGCCGCTCATCAACGAATCTACTGTCCCGCCTTTTTGTCGGACTTTTTCACCGCTTCCAGCGGCTGGTTCTTGTCCCAAATGAGGCGCAAGCCGGTGAGAGTAAGAAAATCATCCGTTTGTTCGATGTGTTTCGAACCCTTCGCGACGAGATTTGCCTGCCCGCCCGTCGCGACGACACGCGTGCCGGTGCCGAGCTCCGCTTTCATCCGCTGCAGAATTCCGTCGACCATATCCACCGCACCGTAATAAAGGCCTGCCTGCATGCTCGTTACGGTGTTGGTTCCAACAATTCGGCCTGGGTCTTTTATTTCCACTCGCGGCAACTTTGCTGCGCGGGCAAACAGGGCCTCCGAAGAAATGCCAAGCCCCGGTGCTATCACGCCGCCGAGATATTCTCCCTTGGCGGAAATCGCGTCGAACGTAATTGCCGTTCCGAAATCGACGACAATGCAGGGTCCGCCGTATTGATGAAACGCGGCGACACCGTTCACGATACGATCGGCGCCGACTTCCATCGGGTTGTCGACGAGTACCGCCATGCCCGTTTTCACGCCCGGCTCGACGAAAAGCGCCTTTTGCCCGAAATAGATTCGCGCCATTTCTCCCAGCGTCCAGTTCACCGGCGGCACTACGGAACTGATGACGATGCCATGAACTGACTTCGGGTCGAGGTCCTTTAACGTGAAAAGATTGCGCGTGAGGACGCCATATTCATCGACCGTCTGTAACCGCGCCGTCGTCAGCCGCCAGTGTGCGATCAATTCGTCGCCGCCGAAGACTCCGAGCACGCTGTTCGTATTTCCGACGTCGATCGTCAGCAGCATCTAGGACGCCTCTCGTACATCGCCGGCAAGGACGGTAACGACATTTCCGCCTTCGCGCTCGACCCGCAACAAACCTTCCGGGCTGAGTCCGGCTGTGACACCGTAGTAGTTCTCGGAGCCGTTCGACACGGTCACACGCTTGCCTCGGGCGTAGCTTGAGACCGATTCGAAGCGGTCCGTTACGCTAGCCGCGCCTTCACTTAGGAAACGATTGTAATCGTTCTCGAATTCAAGCAGCAACCGCACTAGCAACTCCATGCGCGATTGAGCGCGGCCCGTTTGTACGCGAAGGGAAGTGGCGATCGCCGATAACTCGGCGGGAAACTTCTCCTGATTCACGTTGAGACCGATGCCGACGATTACAAATCGGACTTGCGACGGCTCGGCGTGCATTTCCGTCAGGATTCCTCCAAGCTTTCTGAAAGCTAGCATCAGGTCATTTGGCCATTTGAGGTCGACACTAAGCCCAGTTTGCGCCTGCACCGCAGCGCGGGCGGAAAGTCCGGCCATCATCGTGAGCAAAGGCGCTTGCACGGGAGAGATTTTCGGGCGCAGCAGCAACGTCGCGTAAATCCCCGTGCCTCGCTCGGAATGCCACGCTCGTCCCGCACGCCCCCGGCCAGCCGTTTGTTCTTCTGCAACAACGACAGTGCCTTCCGGTTCGTTTGCATATCCGAGGTCCATTGCCATGCGATTCGTGGAATCGATGCGCAAGAAATGGTGAATATGCTTTGCGAAGACGCTGCCTTTCAGGCGGCGCTTCAGCATGTCCGGTGTCAGGAGGTCAGGGACCTTTTCGAGGAAATAGCCTGTTCGCGGATGGCCCTTCGCGCGCACGCCCAGTTCACGCAGGCGTTGTACCCAGCGCCACACGGTCGAACGCGACACGCCTATCTCGCGAGCAATGCGCGCGCCGCTGATGACGATGGTCGCGTTCTCGGCGAGCAACGTAACCAGCGCCGTGATGCGCCGGTCCGTTGTTCCGGGAGGTGCTGATTTCGTTTTAGCCATCGCGAATTCGAGCGCGTTTGAGCTTACTTGTCCACGATGGTATCTACAAGCAGGCTCAGGTCGGCTGCGGGTGCAGAGTGCGTCAGCAAACCGGACGAAAGAAAGTCGGCACCTGTCTCGGCGTAAGAGCGTGCATTTTCGACAGTGATGCCTCCGGAAATTTCGACGAGGACGCTTGCGCGCAGTTTTCGCGTTAGTGCGACTGCGTCACGCGCTTCGGCAACGCTCATGTTGTCCAGCAAAACAGAATCGGCGCCGGCTTCGATGGCCTCGCGCAATTCGTCTGTGTTGCGAACTTCAATTTGCACGGGAAGGGGAGTGCCGGGCGTTCGGGACGGCTGCTCTGTCTCTTCGTATGCAGTCATCGCGGAAGGGCGTGCGTGCAAAGCCGTGTAAGAGTGCGCCTGGCCGAGCGCCTGTCTCACGCCCCCTGCGAGGGCGATGTGATTTTCTTTCAGCAGCACGGCGTCAAAAAGTCCGATGCGATGGTTTGTTCCGCCGCCCATTTTTACCGCATATTTTTCGAGCAGCCGAAGTCCAGGAGTGGTTTTGCGCGTGTCGCGAATGCGCGTGTTCGTTCCCGCTAGTCGTTCGGTGAACTTATGCGTCAGTGTCGCTATCCCACTCAAGTGGGCGACGAAGTTAAGCGCCGTTCGTTCACCGGTCAGGATCGCGCGCGCACTACCGTCCAAATGAAGCAGGTCATGACCTTTGGAAACGCCATCGGAATCCTGCGCGCGAAATTCAATTTGCATCGTCGGGTCGAGTGCCCGGAATACGGCTTTCGCCATTGGCAATCCAGCGCAGACCAGATCTTGCTTTGCCAGAATGTGGGCGTGACCAATGGCTGAAGCGGGAATTGTAGCTAGAACCGTGGCATCGCCCGAGCCGACATCCTCGGCAAGGGCGCGTTGTACTAATTCCAAAACGTATTCGCCGCTCCAATTCATAATTACGTTGCGAGCTTAACCATCGAGTTGTTTCAGCCGGTCACGCAATTTTTGTAGTTCAACTTTCTGTTCACCGAGCGTGCCTTCCATGTCCTTAATTACCTTCTCGGGTGCGCGGCTGCGAAAGACGTCATTGGAAAGCTGCTTCTCTTTTGCCAGAATCGCTTTTTCCAGACCTAGGATCTCTTTTTTGATTCTCGCGCTTTCGCCTGCAACGTCCACCACATCCGAATACGGAATCCGCAGGTCAAAGCGAGCCGTCGAGCGAACGGTTCCCCCCGACTGCTCCAGGGGAGCAGAAGTAATATTCAGCTCGGAGAGTATACCTAATCGCAGTACGGCTTCCAGGTTCGCCGCCAAGGAGGCACGCAATCCGGCGTCCGCGCTGGAAAAATCCGCTTTCACCTTTTTTTTCGGGTCCAGCTTCATTTGCGAACGAACTTCGCGCAACGACTTGATCACGTCCTGGAGGAAAGCGAATTCCCCCAGGGCCGCCGGATTTTTCCACCGCTCCGCCGCCACAGGGTACGCATCTAATGCAATGCTCTTCGCTCCGGCTTGTTGCGGGAGTTGGTGCCACAGTTCTTCCGTCAGGAAGGGCATTACCGGGTGCAGCAATCGCAATGCCGCGTCAAAGGCGGCAAACAAATTCTTCCAGCCGACCTCGGCTCGCTCCGCATTCGCGCTCTGCAAATCAGGCTTCACCCATTCGATATACCAATCGCAGAAATCGCGCCAGAAAAACTGGTAAATCTGCTGAGCGGCTTCGTGGAAGTAGTACGTATCAAACGCCTGATTCGTCGCATTGATCGTTTCGGCGAGCCGTGCGAACAACCACTTGTCGGCCAGGGGGACCGCGCTGCCAACCGTGTATGGCGCCGCTGCGCGCGCTTCCCGCGACGCTAGCTGCTCCAGTTTCGCGCCGGTTTGTTCGTGCTTCTCCAAATTAACGAGCAAGAATCGCGCCGCATTCCAAATTTTGTTCGCGAACGCGCGCGCTCCGAGCAGCCGGTCCTCGGAAAGCACGATGTCCGTTCCGGGCGCCGCCATCGAGGCCAGGCAAAACCGTATCGCGTCGGTTCCGTACTGTTCATTGAGAGCCACCGGATCGAGCCCAGTCCCTTTCGACTTCGACATCTTTTCTCCCGAACCCGTCCGAACCAGTGAATGCAGATACACAGCTCGAAACGGAACCTGTCCGGTGAAGTGGATGCCGAGCATCGCCATGCGCGCCACCCAGAAAAACAAAATGTCGTAGCCGGTGATGAGTACGCTGGTTGGGTAATAACGCTGGAAGTCTGGCGTCTTGTCCGGCCACCCCAACGTCGAAAACGGCCACAATCCCGAGCTGAACCACGTATCGAGTACGTCCGGGTCTTGTTTCAAGTTTTTCGATCCGCAAGTCGCGCACGCGCTCGGCGTTTGTCGCGCTACCGTCACGTGGCCGCCCTCCGCGCAGTACCACGCAGGGATTCGGTGCCCCCACCAGAGTTGCCGCGAAAGCGTCCAGTCGCGAATATTCCGCATCCAGAAAAGATATTCCTGGCGCCGGTTCTCAGGAATCATCTTGATTTCGCCGCGCTCGACTGCCGCCAGCGCTGGCTCAGCAAGCGTCTTCATCGCGCAGAACCATTGCGTGGAGATTCGTGGCTCGACGACGGTCTTCGAACGTTCACACAGACCCACCGCGTGCGCATGGTCAGCGATTTTCTCAAGCAATCCTTGCTTCTTCAGGTCTTCGACGATTTTCTTTCGCGCCGCGAAGCGTTCCATGCCTGCATACGCGCCCGCATTGGCGTTCATGTGGCCGTCGTCGGTCATCACGTCGAGTTCGGGCAGGTTGTGGCGCTTGCCCACTTCAAAGTCGTTTGGATCGTGCGCGGGAGTAATTTTCACTGCACCGGTTCCGAATTCGCGGTCGACCATCTGGTCTGCAAGAATCGGAATTTCGCGGTCGGTCAAGGGCAGCTTCACCTTGCTGCCGATGAGATGACGGTAGCGCTCGTCTTGCGGGTTCACCGCGACCGCTGTATCGCCAAGCATCGTTTCAGGCCGCGTTGTGGCCACGGTAATGGACTCGTTCGTTCCAGAAACCGGATACCGGATGTACCACAGATGGCCCGGACACTCTTCGTGTAGCACTTCCAGGTCGCTCAGCACTGTGAGACACACCGGGCACCAGTTCATCATCCGGTTTGCACGGTAGATCAATTTTTCTTCATGCAACCGCACGAAAACTTCACGGACGACGCGCGAAAGCTCCGGCGACAACGTAAACTTCTCGCGCGACCAATCGCAGCTCTCGCCGATCTGCCGCATCTGCCGTTGAATCGTTCCGCCGCTCTCTTCTTTCCACTTCCAGACGCGCTTTTCAAACTCTTCGCGGCCCAAATCGCGGTAATTGATCCCTTGCTCGGCCAATTGCTTCACCACCACGCGCTGCGTGGAGATTCCAGCGTGGTCTGTGCCAGGGAGGTACAGCGTGTTGTAACCACGCATGCGATGCCAGCGCGTTAAAATGTCGATTTCCGTGTGGTCGAGCATATGGCCGATATGCAGCGAACCGGTCACGTTCGGTGGCGGAATGACGATGCAGAAAGCTTCGCCAGGCGCGGCGGGGTCGGCACGGAAAAGGTCTCCCTTCGACCAAAAGTCCGCCCACTTGCCTTCGATCAACTGCGGTTCGTACGCCTTGGCAATCTCGCGTGCCATTCCTGGAATAGCTCCTCACCCCAGCGGGGCTAAACAAGCCGCTGCAACTCCTAAAAGGTAATCTTTGACTATACGGGGGGGAAAGAGAGTGCGTCAACGCGACGCGCCGGCCGGAACAAAAACTCAATGATTCGAATGGCTTACTTCTTGTTGAGTTCTTCTCTAACGATGGACTCGATGACCGGCTTCAGCAATTCCCGCGTCATCGCCTGCAGAACCGACGGGTCCATCTTGGCGAGAACTTTCGCAACCATTTCGTCAACGCTTGGCGCCGGCGTGACGGCCGCGTCGCTGATGGCCGCCAAATGGGAGACTTCGGGTGCTGACTCTTCTACGACATGCGCCGCCTCTTCGCGAATGACTTCTTCCGTCGCTACGGGCACGTAAGCCGGAATCTCGTCGTCGTCGACCTCGACAACCGGCTCAGGCGCGGCTTGTGGCGCAGCTTCATGAACCAGAGGAACCGCAGCCGCGACCGTTGCTACGGCCGTCGACGTATCCCAAGTCGCGGCCAGCTTGCTGGCTTTCGCCACTTCCGCGTCCCACGGACTCGGCGGCACACTCATCCAGGAGTTATTGACATCGGCAACTGGCGCTGGCTCCGGAACTGCCTCCGGCTCCGGTGCGGCCTCCTGCACTGAAATCAGATCGGGCATGGCAATCGCTGCTGGCGAGGGAACAGGCGCCTCTACCTGTGGTTCAGGCGCGAGTTGAACTTCTTCCGTCTTCCCGACGGCAACCGACCACGTTGCTTCCGCCGCATAAGCACTCGGAAAGTCCTCGGTCGCCGCCTCGGCGCTTACCAACTCCGCCGGAGCTTCCTCCGCAACGCTGTAGGCGTTGCGTGCCGGCGTGTCGGTAATGTTCGCGAACGCCACTTCCCGCCAATCTTTCTTGCCGGCGGGCACGTCATCCACATCCAAATCCGTTCCGCCTGGCCGCCAACCGTGTTCGTTTTCCTCTTCTTCTTCGGCGATATCTTTTTCTTCTTCCCCCTCAGCCGACTTCCAATCGCGTTCCATCCGGACCGGCGCCACCAATTGGGCCGTATCGTCTTCCTGGGTCTCCAACAGGCTGCCGAAGGCGACCGGCTGCGCGCCGCGATCAATGTTGATCGGAGCAGGACGCGCGGGAATATCGTCAATGGCGGGTTCTTCAAATGCAGGCACAGGAGGCGGAGGTGCCGTCTGAAACGCCAGCGGCTTGAACGCCGGAACTTCTGCTTTCGCTACCGGCACGACTGCCTCCGGTTCGTTACCCAGAGGCACGCCAGCGCGAGCCAGCGCGGATTTCACCATCGAAATCAGCGGGTCGGGCGGAACGAATGGCTTTTTCAAAACGCCGTCGGCGCCGACTCGCTGCGCTTCCTGTTCATCCAAAGGATCAAACGCGCCTACGAGCAAAATCACTGGGATATGCGCGAGGGCGGCGTCGCTCTTTACATACTGGCAAACTTCGTAGCCATTCCGCACCGGCATGAACACGTCGGCCAGAACCAAGTCCGGTTTGATGTCGGAAATCTTGCGAACGGCGGCTTCGCCATTGCCCACCGCAACGACGTCAATACCCTGATCTTTCAGGGCAAGCGTGACCATTTTTTGTATGTTGCTGTTGTCGTCCGCAACAAGAATCTTCGCCACCGAAGGCCCTCCGGGAAGGGGGACCCCGCGCCAAGCGCCGGTCAGCCCACACACAATCCCACTATCTTACGTATTGGAGCACCGAGAGTAGGGTGCGTCAACGACGACAAATCTCCCGTGTGTCGGAAGTAGACACGGCCAAACGGCCAGTTCGTAACTGCTTGTCAGATTGCGATTTACCGGCGGCTTCTTGCCATTACCAGGGAATGATTTTCTTAATCCCTTTTTTCTTTTTGCTGGTCGATTCCTTGCCCTTGTCGTTAGCGGCAGGTTTTGCGGGATCCGTTTTTGCGGTATCGGCGGTCTGGCCGCCCGCTGGCTGCGCCCCGTCCGCAGCAGGTGTGGTTGTTGCCGCGGGTGCGTTCGGATCGGTAGCGGCGTTAGGATCGGAATCAGTGGACGCGGGCTGCGCATCCGCAGCCGGTGCTTCCACGGTTGATCCTCCGGCTGCACCGCTACCCGGCGTCGCGACGTCAATGACCGCCGTATTGCCCGCGGGACTGGAACCGCCCGCGCCGGCAAGTCGCGTCTGCCCTCCGCCGGTCAGAACTTCGCCCAGCGAAACCGACTCCGTGTCCGGCTGCATCTGCGGCGGGCCGTTTCGCGCTGCGACGACCATTTCTTTTCCAGGGCCGGTCTTCACGAGTGAAAGCGGTTTGCTCATCACTCCAGGCTTTGGCCGCACGGCATTTTGCTCTGCCTGCATCCACGCTAGCGCCTTGGGATCCGGCTGCGGCACTGGCACGCCGAACGCCACGAGTTTGTTCTTCGCATCGCCGACCAAAGGAGACAGCGGATAATCACGCACTATCCTGCCAAGGTAAATCGCGGCAATTTCTTTCTTTTCGCTCTTCTCAAAAATGTCGCCGAGCATCCATAACGCGCGGTCAGACCTGCTGTAGAGAGGATACCGCTTCGTCACCGCCAGCAAACGTCCCGCCGAGGCGCGACGGTCGCCCTTCACGTAATAGTAGTAGCCGATGCGAAATTCGCCTTCCGCCAAAAGTTCTTGCACTTCGCGCAGGTGTTGCGTCGTTTGCGGCACGAGCGGGTCGTTGGGATACTTCTGCAGGAACGTCTGAAATTCCTCTTCCGCTGCGCGCGCTTCGGTGCGATCGCGGTCCGGCTTCTCCATCTGCTTGTAATGTGTCATCGCCACTTGCATCTGGGCGTACGGCGCTTCCGGCAGGAAAGGGAAGAACACGATGAAGTCTTTGTACGCAGCGATGGCTTGGGTCAGGTTCGCTGAGCCGCCTTCTTTGTAATACGAATCCGCGATTGCCAGCTTCGCCTTGGCCAGGAATTCGCTGTCCGGATAAGTGTTTATGAGTGTCTGCAGCGTGAGCCGCCCGATTTCTTGCCGGCCTTTCTTGATGTCCTTCATCGCCCGGTCGTACAGAACCTTGTCCGGCGCAACGGAGCTATCCGCGTCCGTGGACGCCAGCTTCTTGGACTGCTTCGTCCGTTTCTTCGACTTGGAATCTTGTCCGGCTGCAGGAAAAGCCAGCAGAAGTGCTACGGCGGTCATGCAAGCAAGCAGAGTGCGGCGCAAACTTCACCTCACCATCTTAAATTAGGGTCGTCGTGTGCCAACCGGACTCGTAATCCCCCAAAAGTCCCCGCGGACTCGTGGCCCAACCGACACCTCAGTATAGCCTGAACCTTCCGTCGCTCGCTGGGTTAAGTTGCTGCGTTCGGAGGAATCAGGCCACACCAGCCCCCTTGCTGGGATGCGGCTAGTCGGCGCCGCGGGTTGCCTGCGTTTCGCTCAGGCTACTTCGGGTCGTCGGCTATTCGGGCAAAATACCCGCTCTTCGTGCGAATCTTTATCCCATCTGGTGTTGGCCGGACGATGATCCTGCGGAAGATGTCGTCTTTCATAGGGTTGGTCGGGTAATAGGCAAGCGTATAAGAAGTTCGCAGTTCGTCCGCTATTTGCTGAAAGTATTCTTTTGGGTCCAGTGCCTTCGCGTCAATGTGCGCCCCGCCCGTATCTTTCGCAATCCGATCCATCACTTTGATCCCGTATTTGTTTCTGGCGGTCAGTTCTCCATGCTTCCCGGGATCCGTGTAGCGGATCGTATAGACCAGCACATTTTCCGCCTGCGCCGCCTCAATGGTTGTCATCATGTCATTCGAGCTGGAATTGTCTTCGCCGTCGCTGAAGACGAGCAGCGCTCGCCGCCCGGCTTCGTTGCGGAGTTTCTCCCGTACCGAGTAATAAATTGAATCGTAGAATGCCGTCCCCAGGTCGCGGTCTTCCTTCGGGCCAATCTCCGGGAAGTGCTCCGTGTGTTTCTCGTATTCCTTGAGCCGTTCGATGACTTCGCTGCCGGACTGCGTCAAGTCGCTCACCACCCGCAGGTGATTCCCGAAACAGAGGAGAAACACACGATCTTTCGGCCCGAGCACCCGCTTCAGAAAAACTTCCAGGTCCTTCTCGTGCTTTTTCGAAAAGTGCTCCTGGCTCCCGCTCGCATCCACGATCAACCCAAGCGTTAGCGGCACATCCGTACTTTTTGCAAACACGGAAATTTTCTGCGGGACGGAATCCTCCAGCACCTCCACGTCTTCCTGCTTGAGCGTGTCGACCAATGCGCCGCGCGCATCGCGAGCGACAAAACTGATGTTCACCATATTGACGTGCGCGCGTATCGGCGTCGCTTCCTGTGCCAGTAGAATGGTCGGCAGCAAGCCGCAAACGGGGATTGCAACCAGCAGAAGTTTGCCCAGCCTGTTCACAACGGGTGTTCGTCCGTGTCGATTCCGCGCGTATCGAGCAGCACCATTTGAAAGACGCTGCCTTTGCTGCTCGGCTCAATGCCGACGATGTGTTGTTTGCCTCGCGTACCCGATTTGAAGAGCATTGCTCCGGTTTCCGGCGTGTCGTCGCAAGTGATCGCACTCGAAGTCTTCTTCGCCCCTTGCGCGTCAGACTTCGCCTGCGGGTTCGTGCAATCGAGCACCTTCCCGTACTTTGCGAGCGCCTTTTGATAAAACGCGGCGACTTTCGCTGGCGCATCCGGCGTCTCCATCTTCAAAACGACCAGCTTGAAGCCAAAGCTGCTTCCCCACAGCCCGATATTCGCCGCGGGCGAG
>Ga0247669_1000020_pt1 | contig 117279 bp, 113 predicted proteins | sample CNK10_metaG_FD_182734 | JGI IMG/M metagenome (GOLD analysis project Ga0247669, IMG submission 182734) | Soil microbial communities from Purdue University Martell Research Forest, Indiana, United States - CNK10 | ecosystem: Environmental > Terrestrial > Soil > Temperate forest > Bulk soil... | reverse complement strand
GGTGATGGTCTAGGCTGTCCTGCCAGATCTTTGCATAGACGTCCTGGGAAATCGGGAAAGGGGCTGTGCGCTGGTCTGCATACTCGATTACATACAAACCTGGCTCCTTCACGGGCGTGAAATCGAATTTCGAATACACGTAGCGCAGCCACGACGTCGCAGGCGTGATCGGACCCTCGAACACTTGTTCGTAAGCTCCGTTTTCCGTCAGGCGCAACACTCGGGCTGTCTTCGGGCCGTTATATTTCGGGTCGAGTTCGAGCACCGCCACCTTGGAGAAGCCCGGCGCATAACCCACCTGGCTGTGCGCGATCATCGGCGGCCGTGTCCAGTTCGGAATCACGTCCGGACGGATGTGCCACACGATGGCGCTTGTAGTTTTTCCCGAAGGGATCAGCGAACGCAACACGAACCAGCCGTTCTGCGCGCGGTCGCGCCCATCTAGCAGCATCAGGTTGGCCGTATCCGATACCACGTTCACTCGGGCCAGCGCGTCGTCCACGCCGAGGGTGATGCTCTTGCCTTCGGCGAACGGCAGTGGCTCTGTGTATCCCTTCGCCTTGTCCCAGTCCCCGAGGTAGTACGCCTTTTTCGGCTCATCCGCCAATGGCAAAACCTTCGTCATCCTGTCGTTCGGCGTTCGCGGGAAAATGCCGGCTTTGGTTCCGTCCACCACGTAAGCCTTGCCCATGTAGATCGACGGCAGAAACTCCAAATTAAAGCCCGCCCGCCCCTCCAGTTTCTGCGGTAGCGGCTTATCGAGATTTATGCTGACCTTCACCCCGCCCGGCTCCGCTGCCACTTCCAATGTGTAACTGAAATCGAACGTCGGGAAACTGAGGTCGGCAATCAGCCGGTCGTTCGCCTTGTCCGCATGGCGGCCCTTAAGCGTTGCCACCAAGTCCCACTGCTCCGGCGTTGGCATCAGGCGAACGTCTCCGTTCGTGGCGATGCGCTGGCCGTGCAGAATCATCTCCATGGCCGTATTCTTTTGGTCCACAAAAACGGGGTGGTACGTGCTGTCGTAGAGAAAAACGCTGAAACCTTGAGTGTCGAGGTAACTCTTGTCGGTCACCTTCATGGAAAAATCCGTGCCGGACAAGCCTGGGGCCGAGATCAGGACCAAGAGGAAACAAACGATTCGCGTATGCATAAATTGGGATTGATACTGCTCCTTTGCCCAACATGATATGGCATGCAGACCGTCTGTGCGCCCTTTGTTCCGCAGGCTGCCGCGACCTATGGCAAGAATTTGCCTGCCCTGGTTTTCCAAACGGCTGATTGTGCGCTGGCTCGCTGGTAATTGCTGAAACTAAAGACGGCGTTCGGTTCCCTTTGGGTTGGCAGCGTATGGGGAAAAATTGGGATAAAGACTCTTACCTTGTGGATTGGTTGGCGGTCTGCAATCCTCCGAATTTGTTGTAGCTGCCCATCCGTTTTGAATTCGTCCGCCCCGCAGCTTATGTGGCGAGCCTTTATTGCAGGAGATAGATGCGAAACAGGTTGGCCTTCACCGAGCGGCGCGTACTGACGAAGTAGTTCGAGGAGAAGCCCGTAGCTACATCGGCTTGAGCTTACCCACCGTTGCCAGCCTTTGTGCCAAGCTTTGCCAGTGCACCCGTGAAGCTGCTGTATGCGGAACACGCCCGCAACGGCGGCAACAACGAACTCGCGGACTTGTTTGAAAAGGCCGCAAATACGGAGCGCTTCGAGCATCGAGATCCTTAAATCAGTGTGATGCCTGCCTCCTGCTAGTCTCGCCATCCGGAAGCTCCAGTAACCAAACTCTTTTCCATGTGAGCTGAACTTTGACTTGACCGGGGATGACTTGCCAAAAGATACGAGATATCTTTGGTGTGGGATCAGAAACTACGTCAACCAGAATCGGTTGACCGGTTCGCGCATTCCTTCTGAGTGCGGTCAATGCAATGAGTACGACCATGGGATCACCCGACAGTTGGTTTCACAAAACAGAAAGGAGAGTCGCCGTTGGCGCTGCAAGGGGACAAACTCTGGTACAAAGATGCCGTTTTTTATCAACTTCATGTGCGCACCTTCTGCGATAGCAATGCGGACGGCATCGGAGATTTCGCCGGCCTCACGCAACGACTCGGCTATCTGCAAGAACTTGGGATTACCGCCATCTGGCTTCTCCCTTTTTACCCATCGCCACTGCGCGACGACGGGTACGACATTGCGGATTACACTTCGGTTCATGCGAGTTATGGCTCCCTCGAGGACTTCAAGACATTCCTGACGGCGGCTCATGCGCGGGGAATCCGAGTCATCGTCGAAATGGTCCTGAATCATACTTCGGACCAACACTCTTGGTTTAAGGAGGCGCGAAGCTCTCGCGAAAACCCCAAGCGAGACTGGTACGTCTGGAGCGAGACGGACGATCGTTATCAGGGTGTGCCGATCATTTTTGTTGATATTGAAATCTCCAACTGGGCTTGGGACCCCATCTCGAAGTCCTATTACTGGCACCGATTTTTCAGCCATCAACCGGACCTGAATTACGACAATCCCGCCGTTTTTGGGGCCGTATGGGACGTGATGAAATTTTGGTTGGATCTCGGCGTAGACGGTTTCCGTTTGGACGCGGTTCCCTATCTTGTCGAACGGGAAGGAACTTTGTGCGAAAACTTACCCGAAACCCACACCATCGTCCGCGAATTTCGCAAGCGTCTCGACGTATCCTATCCGGGAACGCTGCTCCTGGCTGAGGCAAACCAATGGCCAGCAGATGTCCGCGCCTATTTCGGTGACGGCGACGAATTCCACGCGGCGTTTCACTTTCCCCTCATGCCGAGAATGTTCATGGCCGTTAAGTTGGAGGATCGCAAGCCGATCATCGAAATCCTTCAGCAGACGCCGGAAATACCCGATAGCTGCCAATGGTTCATTTTCCTTCGCAACCATGATGAGCTCACGCTGGGGATGGTGACAGATGTCGAACGCGACTACATGTATGACGAGTACGCGATGGACAAGTCGATGCGAATCTACCGAGGCATCCGTCGGCGACTAGCCCCCATGATGGACAACGACAGAAGGCGGATCGAACTGCTGAATGGGTTACTGATGTCCTTGCCGGGAACGCCGATTGTTTATTATGGAGACGAAATCGGCATGGGGGATAACATTTATCTTGGCGATCGGAATGGAGTTCGAACTCCGATGCAATGGAACGGCGCACCGAACGCGGGCTTCTCATCTGCCGATCCGGAACGCTTGTGTGCGCCCGTAATTTCTAACGCCGTGTATGGCCATCAAGCGGTCAACGTTGACGCGCAACAGCGGTCCGATCATTCTCTGCTCCGGTGGATGGAATCGTTGGTCCAGCTCCGTAATTCCTCCCGGGTATTTAGTCGCGGAACCATTCAGTTTTTGAACCCTTCCAATCACCGCGTTCTGGCTTACATTCGTCAATTCGGTGGGGAAACGGTCCTTGTGGTGAATAACCTTTCCAGTTCTGCGCAGGCTGTTGAACTCGACGTGCAACGATATAAGGACTACGTACCAATTGAGATGTTTGGGAGAAACCTGTTTCCCCGCTTTGGGAATTTGCCCTACTTACTCACCCTCGGACCTTATCAGTTTTATTGGTTTCGGCTGCGCCGGATTTGATAGAGCGACGGGAGATAGCATCAGCTTTTTGGATCTTTCCGGATACTTTGGACTGAAAGTGAATTTTAAGCATCATGGCTGACGACACTTTTTTAGCGGACGATTTACTTCGCCAGTTGATGAGCGTAGGCGAGGTGGACCTACTTGTGGCCATCTCCTCCCTCGATGCTCCGAACAGTATCAGTCCCGCAGTAAACGCAATTGAACAAGCTTTTCGCCAATACTTTGTCAGGCAGCGGGTTGTCATCGTCAATATAGGTGCTAGCGATAAAGAAGACAGCCCAGATGGCAACCAAGTAGATGATAACGTCGTAGCCGCGGACCTGGGCAACCTAGCCGTGAAAAATGTCCATTTACCCGGCATAGCCTCGCTCCGCACCATCCACCGGGTGTCGGCAAGCTTTTCAAGTCCGCCTTCTCCTGGAATTGCTTTGCGCACAATTCTGGCTATCGCAGACTTATTACGGGCACGGGCCTGTGCCGTGGTTTCGCCAGCAACCTCCAATCTCACCCCCGACTCGATTGCGAATCTTCTGAGGCCGATCTACCAGGAAAAGTTTGATTTTGTCGCACCACTCTACACTCGCCAAAAGTATCAAGGTCTGCTGGTGCGGAATCTTCTCTATCCGATGAGCCGTGCCGTCTTTGGCTGTGGAATCCGCGAACTCTTTTCTGATGAATTGGGATTTTCCGGCCGCCTTGCCGCGTCTTGCCTCAATCAAGAGGTGTGGCAGGAGGAGGCCATTCGGGCTCGACCTGAAGGATGGATGGCCATCTCTGCCTTTTCTTCTGATTTTCGCTGTTGTCAGGTCTTTCTCGGTGAAAAATCACAACCCAGGAAAGGTTCTGCAAAGGACATCGTCGAAGTCCTGCGGCAGACGGTAGGAACTTTGCTTTGGTGCTTAGAATCCCAGCAATCGTTTTGGCTTGATCGCGACAAATTGCAGCCTGTGCCTACGATCGGAACCGCCCACGAGCTCACCTCAGAGACGACTGACTTGGATCGACACAGAATTTTCGAGATGTTCCAAAGCGGCGTGACCGAATTGGAGCCAATCTTAAGCTCAATTCTGGATCCCGAAACCCATTCAGAAATTAAGAGCCTCGTTTCGCTTGAGGAAGCTAAATTCAGATTCAGATCCGACCTCTGGGTAAGGACGCTCTACGATTTTGCAGCTTCCTACCATCATGCCGTCATCAACCGGAATCACTTGATCCAGGCTTTAACGCCCCTCTATCGAGGCATGACCCATTCCTTTCTCGCTGAACACGCTGATTCATCACCGGCGGAGATGGAGGCGGCGAACGAAATGCTCTGCGTCGAATTCGAGCTACAAAAGGCATATTTGAGGGAGAAATGGAAAGCAAAGGTTGAGGTGAAATCATGAGACAGATCATCCTGCAAGGCTTGGAGCAGGTATACAGCAAGTTAGTCCACATGATTGCTGAATTCCTTCCGCGTTTCCTGGTGATGTTGATCATTTTTTTGTTCGGACTTCTGGTGGCATTCGTGCTCAAGTACATCTTACGAGTACTTCTGCGCCTCACGAAATTGGATCGGGTATCGGAGCAGTCAGGAGCTACCCGCGTTCTTCGAATGGCGCACCTTCCTTCTATGTCAGAGCTGCTCAGCCGCTCCATCTTCTGGGTAACCTGGGTTGGCTTTATTTTGGTTGGGCTCAGCGTTCTCGAGATCGCCAGTCTTCAGGAACAAATTTCGCGGTTTTTCCGGTTTCTGCCCGAGGTATTCGTCGCTATCTTGATTATGTTCCTGGGCGTGGCGATTGCGAATTTTCTATCGCGGACCGTGCTTCTTGCAGCGGTTAATGCCGGGCACCCTTCAGCCAAAATTCTCAGCTGGTCGATCCGCTTTGTTATCTGGATTCTAGCCATCACTATGACCCTGGAGGAGCTCGGTTTGGCGAGGCAAACCGTGATCTCGGCTTTCTCGATCGTTTTTGGAGCTACGATGTTGGGGCTGGCTATCGCGTTCGGCTTAGGCGGTCAAGATCTGGCTCGGAAATCTCTGGAGAGATACTTTGGGGGCACCAAAAAGGAGGAGGATAAGGAACCACCGCCCTTGTGACAGAATGACAGTTGCGAACCCATCCTTCTCCCTCTTACAACAAGACAACGCGTTAGTCACCTCTTTCGGCCTCGCGGCGCAAATTAAGATTTGGGAGCAACCCTCCCGGCGTTAATAGGCATACTCTTTGTCGAAAGCTGGACCGCTACTTTTGGTCGATTTTCTCCATAAATAATTCAGCATTCCCTACGCGTGCGCGAGAAGATGTGCTGATTTTGTCGGCAGCAGTGCGCGGCCCTTTACCGGTACAGCTGGGAGTTTCTAAAGCCGCCAGAAATCTGCAATTTCCAACTTCCGAGCTACGGCTTCTGCGGCGGCTCCTTTTTTGGCTTGGCCTGAGCCCGCTGCCGTTCCTGTTGTTGTTTTTGTTGCAGCGCCTTCTGCTCTTCGGCGTGTTTTTGCAGCAGCTGCTGAGTTTGCTGCTGATGTTGCTGCTCGAGTTGCTGTTTTTTGGCGGCATCGGCTTGTTGCTGTGCTGCCTTTGCGTGTTCCTGCTCCTGCTGCTGCTGGATTGCCTGGCGTTCCTGCAGCTGCTTTGCGTGGAGCTGATCCTGTTCTTGTTGGTGCTTTCTGTCCAGCTCGGCGTTCGTGGTCGGTGGGACAGCGGGTCGCGCTGGAGGCGGAGCCTCGCCCGGGTGTACGACCGATGCGGGTGGCCGATTGGCTGGTTGCGGCGCGTCATGAGGAGTGGCAGGCTGGTCTGGCGGACGATTCGGTGGCGGTGTTGCCGGCCTCGTCTCCGTTGGCTTCGGAGTTTCGGGTGTTGCTGGCCGATCGGAAGGCCGATCCGGCGGATGATTCGGCGGCACCGTGTTTGGCGGCGGTGCCGACTTGGTCTCGGTCGGCTTGGCGGTTTCAGGCGTTACTGGCCGGTCGGAGGGCCGGTTCGTCTGCGCCGGTTTTGGTGCAGCGGCAACCGGTTTCGGTGCGGCGGGCGGTGCGACTTTAACTTTAGCGGCAGCTGCCACTAACGCGGGAGCTGGCTGTATCTGCTTCACCTGCGCGACCGACAGCGGCTTCCCACCGTTGCTTTTAATCGCTTCTTGTTGCTTTTCAAACGTCGGCGGCGGCGGTGGGGGCGCTACTTTGGCGACGACGGCGCGCGTTTGTACTGCGGCGGGTGGCTTCGAGGCAGCAGCTCCGGTTCCCAGAACAGCTTGCTTCGCAGGGACCGCCGGAGGAGTGAACGCCCTAACCGGCGCGCTGGCTACTTCGCGCTGGTCGACTTTCACGGCGTTTCTCGCCACTGGCTGCGCCGATGTGAAGGCCTGCGGAGTCGTTGCGGCGACGGCGCCCGGTACACTCTGATTCACATACTTGACGTTTGTCACGCTTACATTGTTATTCACGACTGTGGTGTTGTAGTAGTTGTTCACAACCGTTGTATTCACGGTGGTGTTTGAAACGTTGACGTTGTTCACGTAGTTGCGGCTGACGCGATAGGACGGCACGTAAACTTCGCGTGGTCCCAACGGAAACCAACCGACGCCAACTCCGGAGCCGTAGCTCTCGCCGCCGCCGATTCCAATGCCAATGGCAAAATGCGGGCCTCCCACCCACGCCACTAGTGCGGGGGCGTAAACAGGGCGCACATACACCACGCCCTCAGCTCGGGGCGCTGCTGGCACCCAGCCCCACGATCCTTCATAGTTAACCCAGCGGCCGTAATGAAAAGGCGCAAATCCCCAAGGCTCGTCATCGACCCAGGTGTATCCCCAAGGTTCGATGTAGTCCCAATGACCGTTGTGATAAGGAGCCCAACCCTGTTCGGTCGTGCGCGGAAACCACACGTAGCCATTGTCGGGAGTGCGCCGCCAGGTGCCGTGATCGTCTAAGTCCTCATAGCCCACCACGTCGGCCGAGACGTAGCGCGAGGAGCTGGAGTTTTCAAAGTGGCGATCGCGTGCGGCTGCCCAGCTATCAAATTGGTCTTCTCTATAGTTGATGCCTTCGGACTCGGCGCTCAATTGGTCGGTGCCGCTAAAGGTCACGAAGTCGTTTGGCCGCACGGTATAAGCCGCGCCTCCGCCCGTAACTTCGCCTTCGCCGCTGCGAATGCGGATCGTGGTGGAGTCACCCACCTCGTTCACGCTGACCCTATAAACGCCGGGTCGTAGCACGGAAAAAGCCAGGTTTGGCGTGTCGATCTCATAGGTTTCCGATTCATCGAGACGCCGCACTCGTACAAGAAGAGTCCCGGCAGTCAATTGAATCTGGGTAACGCTGTCGCTGAGATTGAGGAATGAAAATCCGGTGTTGCTTGAGAGGCGAATCAAGGAACCATCGAGTTGCAATTCCGTGCGGCTGTCGTTGTCCGACCACAACTTATCGCCGGTAGTAATTGGTCGGTTCAGGCCCGCGGTAACCCAGTCCTCAGTTCCCGCCGGTTGAAAGGAAACGGAGCCCTGCGCATAAGCCAGGCGCGCAACACGGGACGGAGGATCGTCATCGTCGGCCTTTGCACGTGGTGCAAGGCCCGCCACCAGAGTCGCGGCGCACAAGAAAGTCAAAAGTTTTACTACAAATTTTCTCGTTGTCATCATGTCTCTCTTCTCCGGAATTTCGAAACCTTTTTGGCGGGCTGATCGGCGTTTTGATTCGATGATGATTGGAAGACTTTCAAGCTGGAATACAGAACAAACTGTATTTCCGACATTTATTTCTTTTAAGGAGCTTCTGCTTCTCGCAAACGCGGCATATCGTGGGGATTGGCAGGAGGTCCCATCTTCGCTGGCCGTTAGCCAGGCAAAACTTGGAAGCACTCCCGCCCTGTTTGCGTTTAAAGATGAGAGAAGCTTAGCCCTTGCTCGCGCCACGAGCGCGTTCGCGCCTGTTTATGTCTTCCGAGGAGCTATCGGAAGCAGCGTTATAGGCACGAACAAATTCGTCCACCTGCTCTTCCGCTGCTTCCTTGGCCAGGCCGTAGCGCTCCTGGATTTTACCGATGAGCTGATCGCGGCGGCCGTTGATTACGGTCAAATCATCATCGGTCAGCTTGCCCCACCTTTCCCTCACCTTGCCTTCTGCTTGCTTCCACTTTCCTTCGATTTGGTCCCAGTTCATGGAATCCTCCCGTTTGATTGGTGGGCCACGCGGCGTTCCGAGCGAGAGGAACGAAAAAAAGCGCGACCACTGAGAAGAAGACCACAACGTCGCGCGTGGATGTATACCGTGAACACTGCATGTGGAAAGGTATCGCCCGGTATTTCATCGAACGAACGTGTGCGAGAAGAGCGGCAATCGAGCAGCTAAGGCAACCTTGCCCGATAACTAAGGTGAACAGGGTATTTGCCGAAGGTGCATGGCGAAGTACAAAGGGGCGCGGAGTTTTTCTGGCAGAAGTACGCAAACGGGCCAGGTGAATAGTAAGGAGGCGAAGATGCTGCGCTGGGCACTGGGATTCTTCATAGTGGCATTGATTGCCGCGGTGCTGGGATTTACCGGAATTGCGGTTGCCGCTGCAGGAATCGCGAAGATTTTGTTTTTTGTCTTTCTGGTTCTGTTTCTGTTCAGCCTTGTGGGCCATCTATTGAGACGGAGTTGAGAAAAGGAGAAAGACGATGGATTTGTTGGCAACAATTGCTGTGATTCTGGCGATTTTATGGTTATTAGGATTCGTCACGTCGTACACCTTTGGAGGATTCATTCACATTCTGCTCGTGCTCGCAATCATCGTGGTGCTGATTCGCGTGATTCAGGGACGAAAAATCTGAAGGACTGGGGAAATCGTGAAGACCTCCACGTTGTCGGGAATCATTTTGGTTGTCATTGGACTTTTTGCGCTCGCGTATCAGGGAATTTCGTACACCAAGCGGGAAAAGATCCTGGATGTGGGACCGATCCATGCCACGAAAGACACGACGAAGACAATTTCTCTGCCACCAATCGTGGGCGGATTATCGCTCATCGGCGGAATTGTGCTGATCGCCGTTGGCGCAAAGAAAGACTGAAAATTGCGCGCGCGTTCCGCCCGGTCCGGTTCTTCAGGGAGGGGGAAATGAATAGCAAAATGCCGATCGTTGCGGAACAATTGCTGCTTGAGCGGGCGAAGGCGGGAAACTCGGAAGCGTTTTCCGAGTTGGTGCGGCTAAACTCCTCGAGCGTGTATGGAATTTCCTTGAAGATTTTGAAGAATCGCGAAGACGCAGAAGACAATCTGCAAAACGTGTTTTGCAAAGCGTACCGGAAGATTAGCAATTTTCATGGCGAATCGCGAGTCTCGACCTGGCTGTTTCGAATCGCCATCAATGAGGCGCTAATGCAATTACGGCGGCGCTCCGACCGTGAAGTGCGTTTTTCCGACGTTCCAGCCACAGACGACAAAGTGCCGCCAATTCAGGATGCCGAGGATTTGCATCCGAACCCGGAAAACCGCTGCATCCACGCGGATCTGACGGAAAAGGCTTTCCGGGCGTGCAGCCCGACGATGGCAAACATATTCGTATTGAACAAGGCCGAAGGATGGACCAACCGCGAAATTGCCAAGCTCCTTGGTACGAACCCACAGACAATCAAGTCGCGTGTGTTTAGAACCCGAATCCGACTTCGGCAACAGATGGCAGCACTAACTTCCATTCGCGAATGGGCTTACTGAAGTCACCTACGTAAAGACGGAGACAGAAGAATCGTCATCCGATTTGCATTGGGTCGTGGGCAGCGTTGCCCTGACAGCTGTTCCCGCAACAGAAGATTGCACTTCCAGAGTCCCGCGCAATTCCGAAAGGCGCTCCCGCATGCCCGCCAAACCGATTCCGGCGGCGCCTCCCGCGCGAAATTGCTGTAACACGCGCTGCGAAATACCCTTGCCATCATCCGTAACTTCGAGAACTACTTTTCCATCCGTGCAAGTTACGACGACTGCTACCGACTTGGCAGCAGCATGTTTATGAACATTGGTGAGCGATTCCTGCAATGCTCGAAAAAGCGCCAGTTCGATGCCGCGGGGAAGGCGCTTCACAATCTCTCCAATTTCAAGTTTTACCTGAATGCCGCTGCGCTTGGCGAATTCCTCAACATACCACTTTGCGGTCGATTCGAAGCCGAGTTCATCCAGGAGGGGCGGATGAAGTAAGTGGGAAATCGTGCGAATTTCGCCGATGGCGCGATCCGTCATGTCAATTGTATCTGGCAGCCAATCCGCGTTAGTGGGCAAAGCGACTTTTGAAGAAGCGAGCTGGTCGAGGTTAATCTTCAGGCCAGCGAGGTACTGACCAACGCTGTCATGCAATTCTCGAGCGATTTTGCGGCGTTCGATGTCCCGCAATTCCAGAATGCGGGCGCTCAAGGTGCGGAAGCTTTCGGCGTTTTCTTGCGCCACGCGTTCCAGTTCCCTGCGTGCGGCGACTTCTGCGTTCAATTCGCGGAAGCTGTAGGCAACCAGAAGCAGCGCGAAGAGCAGGGCAACACAAATGACAACGATGTTTCGCCAAAAGAGCGTATTCCAGGTTTTCAGCTGCTCGCGAACTAGCCGCGATTCCTCTTCGTCCATGGCAACGGCAAAGGTTCCGATCTGCCCCTCACGAACTTGGACTTCCTTAAGTTCATCTTCTGCAAAGTCCGAGGCTTTGCATGTTGGAGATTCCACACAGGCTAGAAGCTGGGAAGATTGTTGGTCAATTAGAATCTGAAGCTTTCTTGCGCGATCGGTCTGGGTCGGATTGTCTTGCACGAGATTCAAGACATTGCGGGCGGCGAGATTCGCAGCGGCGATATGGTCCAAGAGCCGCTTATGCCGCACGGTATCATTGCGCAGGATATACGCAAAAGCCGTAGCGCGGACTTCCGCCCTGGCGATTTGAAGAGCGGCGATCTGATCGCGCACTCCGTAAGTGTGAGTAATCAGGTTGCGACTGGAGATCGCTGCGTATTCGGTGCGTACGGCGATGAAGGCCGTAGCAATCAATATCGCGGCGACGATGAAGAGGACCGAAACGCGCGACGCGGGTTTAGAAAAGAACTCCAGCAATGCTTTGCGAAAAAGAATGAAATGCGTCACTTAGAAATTCCCCGCCTCTTTTGGGCCAGCCTAAGTTGCACTATGGTAAGGCTGGGTTCGTTCCGAAGCCACACGGAACTGGGCGGAGGGCCGGGTTGTGGACTTGCCATCGCAGCAGCGGTTAGTCCGACGAAGTAGCTTTTTGATTCCGTACCTGGAGTGCGTTCACGACCTGAACTACATTGGGGACGGTCGCAGCAAGCTGTTCAACCCGCATGCGGTGGGCCTGCGAATTGACCGTTCCCTTCAACGTCACTACTCCATTTTTCACTTCGTACTTAACGTTGTGGGTCATTTTGTTTTGAATGAGAATAGCCTTCAGATTCTGATCTGATGCCTGAGTCGAGCGTCGCGTCTACCTGCTTGGTTTTGCTCTCCGCGCCAATTGGACGAACTCCGATCTGATCGGCCGACCACTTGCATGCCGGCGATGGATTTTGCAATGGATTCGGCTTGCGCTTTGTCGACTTCGCTTACTACGGTTCCCGTCAATGTGACGACGCCTTTATCGCGATCCTGCTCCACGCTAACGTCTCTCAATCCGGCCTGGTCCTGGCAAAAAGCGGCGAGCGGTACCGTATTGACGCGGCCAAGTTCTTCGCTAACGCGGACTTAACGGCATGTTGAGTTCACGATGTTCGTAACGATGCTCTCTACGAATTCGCTATCGAGCTTGGGGCTCAGGTAGACGCCATCTCCCAAGACAACGCGCACAGCGCGAACGAGTTCTCCCTCAGCGTCCGCCTTCAATAAATAGCCGTTTACCCCGAATTTAAAAGCGTTCCGGATCAATTCCTGTGGGTCATGGAGCGTGAGCAGCACGATTTTCGTAACGTTGTCCGTTTCGCGAATCGTTCGCGCCACTTCCAGTCCAGTCATGCCGGGCATGTTTACGTCCAGAAGTATCACGTCGGGTTTGAGCGACTGCGCCAGCTTGATTGCATCTTTGCCGTTGTCTGCTTCGCCCGAAATCGTCCAATCGGTTTCTTCGGAAAGGGCTCCGCGAATACCGCGACGGATGAACGCATGGTCGTCCACGATGAGAATGCTGGGAATTATCCCTCCTCCGAGCCGGGTCCGAAGGAGTTGGGGACAATTGCGCAACTCCTAGTCGAGCCAAGGTCATACTTCAATAATCAGATTTTTCAAGGCATAGCGCACCAACTCGCTTACAGAATGTAGCTCTAGCTTTCGCATAACATTCGCGCGGTGCGTTTCCGCCGTCTTGACGCTAATTCCCAATGCGACAGCGACTTCCTTGCTGCTCTTGCCTTCCGCAAGCAACTGGACGATCTCGCGTTCGCGTGTCGTCAGTCTGTTGCGAAACTCTTGTTCGCCGGTCGGCGCAACGTCGCGCTTTTTGAAACCGTTGAGGACCATCTCACCGGCTTTCGGTGTGAAGAACGTCCGTCGGACAGACAATGCTTCCACCGCCGCGACGAGATCGCGGTCGGCGTCCGACTTCAGGGTGTAGCCCTTCGCGCCGGCCTCGACGATGTCATGTACCAGCTGATCCGAAAAATGAAGCGTCAGAACTACGACTTCCGTTTTCGGCAATGACTTCCGGATGCGGCGGACCGCTTCCAGTCCGTTGAGCTCCGGCATGCTGACGTCCATGACTACAACATCCGGTTTGTGCTCTTCGGCAAGAGAGACGGCTTCGCGGCCGTTCTTTGCCTCAGCGCAAACTTCCCATCCGGGTTTCGCCGTCAGCAAAGACTTTAGGCCGCGCCGAATGATGTCGTGGTCGTCCGCGACTAGAATCCGTAAGCTCATGAAAAGCATTCTTTCCCGGGCGGGAGGTCAGTTAATATTCTGCATGTGGCAGATGGAAGGATATACAGGAGTTGCTGTATTTCTCCCGACCGTCAGTAGGATTTGACAAAACGTCAAACTCAACTTGTTTTTGGCCAATGCAGCAAAGTCTGGTTGAGACCGGCACTAGTCCATTTGGCCGTATTCCTTTTCCATTCAGGATGGTGTGGCGAGTGCCGCATTAACGCGGCAACCGCGGCTCGGATCGAAAATAAAGTATTCGCCGGGTTCGCGCTGCATGAGCTGAAGAAGCTGCGCTTTTGCTTCTTCGAGGCTCTCTACTGCCTTGATCCACAAGCACTGGCCGTCTGGGAGACTTCGGAATATATCAAGTTTGTAGTTCATAGGCCCCCGTCATTGAATTCCCTCACGCCTATCCAGCGGCAATTGGCGTACCAGGGCCCCCTGAAATTCGGTTTTCTGCTAACTTGCTGCAATTACGGCTATAAACGTGCGCCGTTAGCGGTATCCGGTAAAAGGACATGCGTAATTTTTTCACGTTGACTCAGGAGCGGCGAAAATCTCTACACGTACTAGGACGCAAGGCTTCGTTGCGCCCATTCGGGGCAAGAGCAGGACTAACCCCTCAGGCCTCTCACCGGCAAAGCTCAGGTGTCCATCGTATAGCAACCAAAGTGTGTAGCAACGATACTTGGAAATCGTGTGCGTCCCGGCGCAACACGCAAACTGAGGAGGAATTTCAATGAAAGCAAGATTGGCTCTGGGATTAGTTGCGCTTTGCGGGTTGTCGTTTCTGCCTGCAATGGGAGCTCCGCAAAATGAAACAAAAGACAAGGATGCGAGTTTGCGAACACTCACCGGATGCCTTTCCAGGGGAGACAAAGCCGGCGAATACAATCTTGTCACTCCCGAAGGAAACACTTGGGAAATTCACTCCAAGACCGTGAAGCTCAGAGATCACGTGGGGCACACTGTGACGATCTCAGGAAAGGTGTGGCACGCCGACATGCATGGCGCAAAGGAAAAAGCCAAGGAAACCGTCGATTCAGATGCAAAGGAACACGGCCACTTGAACGCGACAGACATTGCGATGGTTTCGGGCTCCTGCAAGCAGTAAACCTCCGCAACAACAACCCCACGCCGGGAGAGGACCGAACCCTCTCCCGGTATTTTCATATGTATGCGAACGTCCACTGAAAAGTGGTGTTCCATATTTATGGCATTCGTGGGAGAATCGCTGTATGAAAGAGCAGGCCATCCGGACGACCGTCGATATCCCCGCTTCCCTTTACCGCAAACTTAAGGAGCAAGCTGCCGCGCAAGGACGGTCGATCCGTGAATTGATCCTTTTGGGCGTGCGGGTCACTCTCATCGACGGCAAGCGTCCTCGTTCCAAGAGGGTCAAGTTTCCCCTCATAGCGTCAGATGGGCCGAAAGTCGATTTGACCAACGAACAGATCTATGAACACATTGAATTTCCTTGACGCCAATGTTTGGGTCGCTCTGCTGTGGGGTCGACATATTCATTCCGAAAGGGCGCGAGAGTGGCTTGAGAGGTCCTCAGAAGAGAAGTTCTTTTTCTGCCGATTCACGCAGTTGACAGTACTTCGGCTTCTCACATCGGCAGCTGTGATGGGAAACGACGTGAGAAAAATGACCGAGGCCTGGGAACTATGGGACAAGGTTTGCGCGGACGACAGGGTCGCATTCCTCTCCGAACCCGAGGCAATAGAGCCTGAATTACGCCGACAGTCCAGACGCGGTACTTCTTCGCCGAAAGTGTGGGCGGATTCCTATCTTCTGGCATTCGCAACCGTGGGGGGTTTGAAGCTTGTCACATTTGACCGAGCGCTTCGTTCACGAGGCTCCGAAGTGCTCGTTCTTTAGGTCATGAAGTTCGGCGTCGGAAACGCCCGAACTTTGAAGGCCAGAGGAAATAACTGAGACGGCGATTCAAATAAATGTTATGTCGGGAAAAGTAGCAGCAAAGTACAAATCACCGCATATTTACTGATGATTTTAGCTATGGCGGAGAGGGGGGGGATTCGAACCCCCGTTAGGGTGTTTATTCCCTAAAACGGTTTAGCAAATTCCCGATTCCACTGCCTGTTGTTCGGAATCAATAGGTTACGTTCGGACACGACGCCTCATTTTCGTGTAAAGAACCACTGTCCGGGAACAATTGTGCAACTATTGTGCAACCAAAAATGCGACGGTCTTTGAGCTCGAAGCCGGTCGCCAGCGTTTTTTAGGTCAACGCGGCGTGATCGTGCGCTACAGTTCAACGACTACCAATCTGGGAGATGGACTGTGCGAGCAAGATTCAGTAGCGAAGAATCCACGCTCGCATGAGTCCTTGCCTGTTAGTCGCCGTCTTTGCTTCTCGCAATCGAACGCAACTGTTCAATTGACCGTCGTCTAGGCAAGTCAGCAAATTCCCGATTCCACTGTCTGTTGTGAGGGGCAAGACCGTGCGGCGCGGCCCGTTTTCATTGCTGCCGTGACATAGCCAGTAGTTCGTTGGCCCGGCGGATCAATTCACTTCGTTCGATGTCGCGGTACTTCGCGGGCAAAAGGCTCTTGCTGGTGCATTCGAGGACCGCGACAATGTTTTGCAGGTCGATCTCGGTCGGATAGTACGCCGGGATGAAATCTTCGAGCGCGGCCATCAGGTCCGTCCCTTGGACCTCGGGCTTCTTGAGCAAGCGCGCTTTCATTTCGCTGCGAATCAGCACCGCTTCGATGTCCGCTCCAGAAAGCGACTCGGAACCCTTCAAAAACGACTCCTCGACTTCGCGGGGAAACGGCTTCATGCCGATCTTTTTTTGCATCGCCCGCAGCAGGGCCAGGCGCTCCTCCGGCGTGTCGGGGTAGAACAGTGCGATGTGCTCTTCCGCGCGGCCTTGCCGTTTGAGGTCCACCGGCAGCAGGTCGGGCCGGCAGGTCAAGAGGAACCAGATCACCTTGCCCCGGAATTCGGTGTTTCCCATGAACTGCGCGATTTGCGCAAAGACTCGGTTGCTCACCCCGCTGTCGCCCGAGTTCGACCGGTCCCCGAGCTGAGCGTCGGCTTCGTCCACGATCACGGCGATCGGGCACATGGCTTTCAGCAGATCGAGCACGCGCTCGAGGTTTCCTTCTGTCACCCCCTGCCACATGCTGCGAAAATTCTTGAGCGTCACGGCCGGGATGCCGATTTCCCCGGCGAAGCAAGTGGTGATGAAGGTCTTTCCCGTACCGACCGGTCCGCAGATCACATAACCCATCGGCAGCACGTCCGTGTTGCCCGCGAGAATCGCAGCTGCAGCGTCCTGCAGTTTGCGCTTTGCCTGGTCGTTGCCCGCGACGAAGGAAAGATCAAAGCGGCTTTGTACGAACTCGAGCAGACCGCCAGACTCCGCTTCGATAAACTCTTTCTTACGTTCGGACAGGAATTTCATGGTCAGCGGCTGGCGGTTCCGGACCGACTGGGCGATCAGGTTCCCGAGCTGTACCCGCTTCAGTCCCGCGCCGAGTTTAGCGAGCGTCTCGGCGGTCACCTCCGACCCCGCGGGCAGTGGACTGGTTCGAAGTTGCGCGCGGATGAATTCGAGCCGCTCTTCCTCGTCGGGCAAGGGCAAGGCGATTGAAGAAACGCCAGGATTCTGGACGATCCCCTGATTGAGCTCGATCTGATTCTCGGAAATCAAGCACACCGTCAGATCAGCACCAAGGAAGACGGGATTGCGCGCCCAGCGTTTGAGGATCACGAGCGCGTTGCGGTCCTCTGCGGACATGCTGGACACATCGCCCGCGGGCGCGACGGTCTCCGCGAAATCGAGCACCAGGGCGATCTTCTTTCCGTCCGCGATGCGAAGCCGCAGGAAGTTGTCGAGCAGATTCAGTACCGCGTCGGGATTGCGCGGCAGGCCCCGCGCGTAGGTTGTGCCGTGAAAACTGTCGTAGCCTTCCAGCGCCCGCGCGAAGTCGGACTGGCTCTCGGCCGAGCCGAAACTGAGGCCGCCGCGGTCGTAGTGAAGGATCAGATCACGCTGACCGAACAAGGCGGTCGAGAGGAACTGCTCGAGCGGAACGAACGAAAGCGTATCCCCGCTCCCGAGCGGCACGAGGTCGTGCACGTTCCCGTGTAGAACAAAAAGAGCGAACGAGCGGGAATAGTAATTGAGGGAAAGTTCCCGCGCCCATCGCGGAAGGTTCTGGAACTCGGTCGGCGAAGAGGAAGAAGTGGCGGGCATCAGTTTTTGACCCGTTGCTTCGAAAAGGAGCCGGCACCGGCAGATTCGGCGGGGAAAAGGCCCTCGAGATCGGACGACATTCCCCCGAACACGGCTTCCACCTGCTGCACGGTCTGTTCGGTCTGCTCGACGTCCTTAACCAGGCTCTCGAGCTGTTCGCTCACCTGCTGCGGATCGCGCATGGTGACGCTTTGATCCTGCACCAAGTGCAGGACGTCTTCGACAGCCGAACACTGCGCTGCGACCACATCCTGGTTTTCTGAGATCTTCTGGTATTTTTCGAGCCGTTTGTGCAGGATCTCAATCCGCTTGCGGTTGATGTCCTGTACCTTTGGAGAGTCGCCCGTCATGGCGCGTTCGAGAGCGGCAACCTCGCGCTTGATTTCGTTCTGGTCGGTGGTCTTTAAGTACTGCTGCTGCTGCGAGGAGGACAAAAGCAGCCGCGCGTACCCGCGCAGCAAGCCGTCCAGGCGCTTGTCCATCTGCTGCAGGAACATCTGGGAAGTCGACGAAAGTTGCGAGAAATTCCGGCGCACGGAAGCGCAGACCTGCGCGAGCTGTACGTAGCGACCCTTGGCTTCGGAAGAGAGCGTGTTCAGCATTTCCGCGAAGTGCTGCTGGTTCTGTTCGAGCTTTTCAGCGAGTTTCCGGGATCTCACGAGCCTCTGGAAGCGCCAGTTTTGCGGAACGATCGCGAGGTACATCAATTCGAAACCGCCCGCCAGCAGAAGCGGAAGGAGGCTGCCGCTCAAGACCGCGAAAACGCCAGCGCCCGCGAGAGCGATCCAGTTGTACTGTAGGTTGAAGGCTTCCTTTACGAAGCTAATCTCTTCGTCGCCGGGCGGATTGGCAGAAGTCTCTGGGCTTCCTAACAGCATCTAGATGCTCACCCGCACCTGTCCGCTTCCTGGAGCACGGCGCAAGCGACTGAGAACGTAGTTTTGCAGGTCGTGAAACTCGTTGCGCTGTTTCAAGTCGAGGTCCCGCGGCCTGGCAAAGGGCACTTGTACGTCTTCGATAATGGTTCCGGGGTGCGCGCTCATGATGAAGATCCGGTCCGCAAGATAGATCGCCTCTTCCACATCGTGGGTGACAAACAGTATGGTGCTGGCCGTCTCCTGCCAGATGCGCAGCAAGAGCTGCTGCATCTCGCCGCGTGTCTGGGCGTCGAGTGCCCCGAACGGCTCGTCCATCAAAATCACCGCGGGCCGGAGGGCGAGCGTTCGGGCGATTGCCACTCGTTGCTGCATCCCGCCTGAGAGCGTCTCCGGATAAGCCTTTTCAAAGCCGCCCAAGCCCACCGCTTCGATCAGCTGCCCGACCGTGTCCCGCCGCTTGTCCACCGGCACACCGTTGATCTTCAGCCCGTAGGCAATGTTATCAGCCACCGTCAGCCAGGGAAACGAGGTGTACTTCTGGAAAACCATCCCGCGGTCTCTCCCGGGAGCGCGGACGGGCTGGTCGTTGACGAAGACCTCTCCTGAATCCGGCCGGTCGAGCCCGGCAATCAGCCGCAGCAGAGTGGACTTGCCGCATCCGGATGGCCCGAGCAGAACCCGGAATTCGCCGATGTCCGAGCCTTCGCGCGAGTAGGCGTCCTGGATTTCCAGATTCACGTTTTCGAGGGCGTCAACCTTCCGTCCGTCGGCCGAGCGGAAGCACCGCGCGACATTCTTGATTACGATCTTCGATTTTCTAGTTTCCATCCTTCACCGTCTTCAGTCGCGGGCTGGCGGTCGGAACGGCTGCGCCGGCGAGAGCGAACGCGGATGTCTTGTTGCGCCAGGGGAAGAGCCGCTTTTCGAGGAACGCTAGGAGAAAGCGGAAGAGAAAGGCGGCGATGCCGATGGCGATGATTCCCGCATAGACCCTCTCGAAATCGAGCACCTTGCGCGCGGCTTCGACCATATAGCCGACGCCTTTCCGCGAGTTCACCATCTCCGCGAGAATCACATACGTCCAGCCGATATCGTAGAGGATCCGGAAGGAGGAAAAGATCGCGGGGAACGAAGCCCGGAACACGAGCCACAAGGCGTGCCGCCGCTTCGCTCCGAGCGTGTAGGCCGTCTCGAGCAGCGAACTGTCGACGCGGTTCGCTTCTTCGACGACCAAGGCCAGAAGGTAGAAGAACATTCCGAACCACAGGAAGGCGATCTTCATCGTCTCGTCCATACCGAACAAGGCGATGAACGCGGGCAGGAAGGCTGTAATCGGCATTGAGCGCATGGGCGCGGCGACGGGATTGATCAGTTCGAACAACCACCGGAAGCTGGACATCAGAATGCCCAGTGGGATGGCCAAAACCGTACACCACAAAAACGCCTGCGCGATCCGCCACCAGCTCTTCATGACATTGCCGAGAAGGTCGTATTCGGTCCAGAGCTTGCCGAACGCGCGCAGTACCCCGAGGGGGGAAGGGAGGGAAAACGGTGGAAGGATGTCCCAGTGCGTCAATCCAAACCAGGCGAACAGCACCAGCCCCCAGCTCACGATTGCCATGGCCATGCGCGCGCGCGGTGAGACTTCTTTGCGGATCGTGAGCAGGTTCATTGTCGGCGCCCGAACCCTCAACCCGGGTTCGCGTACACCTTGATGTCCGTGCGCCGGTTCTTTTCCCGGCCTTCGGGGGTTGCGTTCGAATCCATCGGCTTGTCGGGCCCGTTTCCGGCGGTGCGCACTCGCGTTTCCGGGAAACCGTACTTGTTGATCAAATAGTGCTTCACTTCATCCGCCCGGGCATGGGAAAGCTGCACGTTGTAAGTGTGGGCTCCGGTCGAATCCGTGTTCCCTTCGATGTCGACCACGGTGTTCTCATAGGCGCGCATGGTGTTGGCGAGTTCGTCGACCACCGCGCGCGAGTCGAGACTCATGTGGGAAGAGTTGGGGTCGAAATAGATGGAACGATGCTGCGTGGCGAGGGGAGTGGCTCCTTTCGCCGGCTCCCGGTATTCGATGGGGGATTCGGTCGAAGTCGTCGAAAAGCTCCCAGCCAACTTGTCGACATAACGCCGGTCGACGCTTTCTTCAGGCGTGCTCGAATGCTTGATGATCCGCGATTCGCGGTACATGTCCTGGGCCATCTGGAACACATTGGCATAGTCGGAATTTGAGCCGGGCGTCCCGAGAAACGAGCGGTTGTCCGCGTAATCGGCCAGTTTCACCCCTCCCAGCATCGTCTTCGCTAGATCCGCGGGAATGTTGAAGTCCTTGACGGCTCCGATTAGATTGTAGGCACGCGCCGGTTCGGCTTTGATGAACTCCACACCCTCGAGCCAGCCTTGCGCGAACTTCACGAGAGTTTGCGGGTTCTTCGCCGCGAAGCGGTCACTCACGACCAGAATGTCGGCGATCAGGCGGTTGGCGATCTTCGTGTCGTAGATCTTCTTCGCGCCCCGGCGCTTGGCCACAGCGTCGCTCATATCAGGGTCCCAGGCGACGGCGGCGTCCACTTTTTCCTGCGCGAACAGGGTCGCGGGTTCGATGCCGTCCTTGGTGTGCACCGCCTTGCTGAAGATCTCGTTGCGCTGCTCGGTCCCGAGCCCCGAAGCCTTCAAGCCGTTCCAGAGAAGGAAGTGGGACGGCGTATAGGGAGCGAAAGCAACGGTCTTGCCTGCAAGATCCTCGATGCTGTTGATGCCCTGCTTTCCGATGACGCCATCCGCGCCGCGCGACCAGTCGACCATCAAGAAGGCGTGTGAGCCGAATCCTTTTTCTTTGAACTGCGCGTAATCCTTCGCATATACGTCGGCGGTCGTAAGCATCACGTCGACGTTGCCCGTCGCCAGCGCCGAAGCGCCTTCGGTCCAGTCGTCGATGATCTTGAACGACACTTTCAGTCCTTTCTTGCCGAAGATGGAATCGGGCGCAGTATCGAGTCCGCCGTTGGCGACCAACCCGCCCGCGCAACCGACCCAGATGTTGACCCGCACGCGAACTTCCGGGTTTGAGTCGCCGGACGAGGTTGGTAGATCTAGGGGCTTCGAAGCGTCTATGGCGTCGCCGCTGCCCTGGGTCTTGCCGCTCGCCCACTTGCTGAGGTCGATGATGCCGTATCGGTTCAGGCTATAGCCCACAAGCGCCAGCCCGATCAGGAAGATCAGCACCCAACCGCCTTTTTCAATCCTTACCGCCATGCCCGCCTCCTGGCTCTGCTAGAGAGCTAAACCGCTTGCGTTCCGTTGCCGAACTTAGGACGACCGTTGTGGTTCTTTGCCGCCGATGGTTTTCTCGGCGGGCGCGCTCGCGGGCGCCGCCGTGACCAAGCCCATCTCGATCTTGAACTGCTTCACAAGTTCGCTGGCCTGGATCTTTTGCGCTTCTTCCTCGATCTTTACCTTTTGCTGATCGACGTTCGAGAGCGCCATATCCATCCTGGCTTCGTTCACCGCCGTCATCTCTTCGATCTTGCGCACCATCTCGTCGTGCGTCTGGCTGATTCCCGCCACTTCGAACTGCTCCATGGCGTCGGCGACCTTCTTCTGCCATTGCCCGCGGCGGTAGTCGGCGATGGCGTTCAGGGCTTCCTGGGTCTTCCTTTCCTTTTCTCTCATGAAGGCCTGCTTCACCGTCATGGCCTTTTCGAAAGCGGCGCGCGCTGTCGTCAGTTGTCCCTGGGTTCTCGCTAGAGCGCTCTTGGTCTGCTGAAGTTGCGCCGCAAAACTGCCGGCAAGATCGTCGCGGTTCGCCTGGATCGCCGCTTTTACTTTCGCGGTGAAATTCGCCACGTCGTCCTTGTACTTGGCTTCCTCTTTTTCGAGCAGCGTCGCATTGGCTTTCACCATGGCGATGCTTTCGTTCATCTGGGGCACCTGGTCATTCATGTCCCGGATGTTCTGTTGCAGAATCAGTTCCGGGTCTTCTGCAACCGAGATGAAGAAACCCACGAACGATCGAATCATTCTCGTCAAGCGTTGCCACATAGAGTTTTCCTCCGCTGCCTATGACCTTGGGGCCGTCTTTGAACCTGGTGCCGGGGACGGCAAATCGCCCGTGGTGATCGGATTCTCCGCGACGAAATATCCGACCGTTTCCGCAATCTTTCGTTCTTCCTGCTGCTTCTTGAGCCGCCAACCCGTGAAACGCTCTTTCTCCAGGGAGATCGCTTCATTGTTGGTTTGAATCTTGGCTCTTTGTTCCGTGACGTAGCGGTCGATTTCGCTCTGAATCTTTGCGTTCTCGTTGCTCTTCCCGGTTTCGAGCTCGGCGAGCGCCCGTTGCTGGACGCGCTCGAAGGTATCGAGAGCCCGGTCGCGCCGGATCGCGTCTTCGATGACGTCCTTGATGCTCACACCGGCGGCGTCCAGCGCGACCAGCACCGAAGAACGTTTTACGTCCGAAGGCTGGGATCGGATGTGCTCACTTTCGAGCATTTGAGCAATCTTCCCAATCGAGTAACCCTGCGGAGGGTTGGGGATTTCGGCTGCCCGGTAGATGTCCTCGAACGACGTCGGGTCGGCGACCTGCGTCTTAAACGTCGGTTCCGCGGCGACGCCGGCCGCAATCTCTGCGACGCTTTGCGCGGCACTTTTCCCCTCGCGGGGCGCTTTCGCAGGACCGTCTTGCCCTGCCCCTGCCGCCTTGTCTTCGTCGACGGAAACGATGTAGTTGTACCACTTCTTGGTCATGGGACCTCCAGGCAAGAGTGACCCTCTCGTGCAGCCTGCTTTTCGAGCAAAGAGCGCACTCCCGGCAACGAGCCAAGATGGAACTGTTCAGCCACGCAAAGTACTGCCGAGTTTCACCTTTGTCAATTATTTTCAGTCATTTCCGAGTAACAGCGCCTTGCTGTGTAACCCCATTCGAACATCGTCTCCCCCGGGGATGCAATTCAGCTACAATGGGCCCTTTCGTGTTCAAAATGACGCCAGAATTGAACAGGCAAGTCGTGGCTTTCAGGAGAGGTTGTGCCAACAGACGATCTTTCATCAGTCCTCAGCCGGGTGATTGAAGCCAAAACCGAGTATGATGCCCGCTTGCTCGCCCAGCAGCTCGGAACAAACTACCGCTCCTTGATGTACTGGCTGCGCGGCGAACGCCACTTTCCCGCCTATCTCCTCCCGAAGATCTGCACCCTCCTCAAGAACTACGAGCCTCTCGATGCCCTCGAAAGCCAGGCAGGTCGCGTGGCCTTCAAGATTCCGGATTCCCGCTTGACGTCGGAGCAAGAGCTGCTGGCCGTCTCGAATCTCTTGAAAGAAGTCGGCGAAGCACTCGAAAGCGTAGCCGAGACGCTCGCGGACGGAAACGTCGAAGAAAGCGAACTGCGGACGACGATTCCTAAACTCGAAGGCGTCATCCAGGAGTGCGCTTCACTGAAATACGTGCTCGAAGAACTTTGCCGCAAGAAACGAAAAAAGCCGGCGCGTTAGAAAAAAGTAGGTCTTCCGGGCGAGAGCCGATTAACCCACGATTCACCCTTAGACGGGATGGGTGGTCAGCAGACATTCTTCTTAGGGCCGCAAAAATCGCAAAAATCAGGGCCGCAGATTCAGTGATTTGCGGCCCCTCCGGAAATAGCCATTTAGGGCCGGAACGGTTGTCGAACTACTCCCTTGGAGTCGGAACCGTTCTAAAGGACTTAGCGAACCCGCCGTCAATTAGGGAACGAGGAAGCCGCTGAACTAGCTTTCGGGGGAATGCCTCGGCTTGTGACCAGATAAACTGCAAAGCTCCCCAGCCAATGACCGCCTTCGTAGTGTTTGCCCGTTACCGCTGCAAGCCCGGCACGTCTGTGCTCCTTGGCAGCCGCCGTGATCGTCGGCAGGCGTCTATCGGTTTTGGGAAGGCTCGCAGAGATTCCTTCCAACATCCATGCACGACTAAGGTTGAGCCCATCCAGATGCGCCAACTTCGGGTCACTGGGATCGGGCGACACCACTGGCTGTAACCAACTGTCCTTTTCCACGTCGGAAATCTGCGGCAGAAAATTTCGGAGCCAGCGGGCAAACTCAGGACTCGGCAGCACACGCCGCATCACATCTGCTTCGCCGAGACATGGCGAGAGAAAATCCTCGCCGGAGGGCTCGTACGCCAACGGACATTGTTTGTCGGCGAGGTAGAACTGCCGAGCTTTCGATGCCAGTAGGCCCGCAAATTTCGTGTCCCCGGTAGCGCGTGCATAGTCGAGCATCAGGCCCAGAGCGAAAGCGGTCTGCGCATGTTCGCCGATTCGCACCGGGAAGGAGAGCTTGGGGAGCCAGTTATTCAGCCGTGCAAGGGCAGCCTCTTCCAGCGGACGCAAGTTTGCGGCGAGATCGTGCGCCTCGGGATCGTCCCACTCATGCAGTTCCGCAACCAGTTGAAGCAGCCATGCTAGTCCGTAGGGACGCTCGAAGCTGGAACGCCCCTCCGCCCGCAGGTAGCTGGCTTCTTGGGCAGTGTTGTCTGCGGTCAGGCTTTGGCGCAAAGCGTCGCGTGCGTTCGGCGCGAAGGCAGCATTGGGGAAGGTCTTGACTAGCCGTACCAGCAACCAATGTCCGTGCACCGAAGAATGCCAGTCATAGCAGCCGTAAAACGCGGGCGTCAGCTTTCGCGGCGGAGCCACATCCGCATCGCTGTTCAGGCTATGAGCGAGCTTGTTCGGATATTCCTTGTGGACGCACGCGAGTGCAAGATTGGCGAACCGTTCAGCAGCGTTGATGTCGAACGTGGGAGGGATCGTGGTGTTTTGCCCACTCATCCGGCCACCCGTGAGAAGCAGGAAAACAGCGCAGACTATGGATTTCATTCAAGACCTACTCTATACGAAAAATGTCTGAAGTTGTCGGCCGTCGCCGTGAGCGAATCTGTCAGCCATTCGGGTCTTGCTCGGGCCGGTCGGACTGCACAGTCCCAATGCTTTGTGGTGTACCGACTACAAGGGCGAGTTCATGCTGGGCGATAAGAGGTATTGTTACCCCCTGACCGTTTCCGATCATGCCAGCCGCTATCTTTTGCTCTGCGAGGCCATGGAGTCGATCAAGGAACAGGGAGCCTTTACCGCCTTTGAGCGCTTGTTTAAGGAACGCGGCCTGCCACGAGCCATTCGTTCCGACAACGGCGTGCCCTTTGCCTCTCCCAATGGTCTGTTCAACTTGAGCAGACTCGCCGTTTGGTGGCTCAGGCTCGGCGTTACCATCGAGAGAATCCAGCCTGGCCATCCGCAACAGAACGGCCGCCATGAACGCATGCATCGAACTTTAAAAATCGAAGCTACGCGCCCGGCCGGTTCTAACTTCCTTCAGCAACAAGCCAAGTTCGACGCTTTCGTTCACGAGTTTAACTACGAGCGTCCGCATGAAGCTCTCGATATGAAGTGCCCTGGCGAAGTTTATAAGGCTTCCACGCAGCAATATCGGGGCATAGGAGAACTTTCCTATCCGTTCCACGATCGCACCGTTCTGGTTACCTACTGCGGAAGGATCTGCATTTTCAAAAAGAAAATAAATCTCAGCACTTCTCTGGCGGGTCAAGCCGTCGGTATCAAGGAGGTCGATGATGGCATCTGGCTGGTGACTTTTATGGACTACGATCTTGGTTACATCGATCTAGAGGAAAAAACCCTGCAGCCCCTAAACAACCCTTTTGGCCCAAGGGTGTAAACTATGTCTTCGGAACGTTCTGTAAAGGATCTCTCCGGACTGTACAAAGTTGACATGGCGGAGAGGGGGGGATTCGAACCCCCGTTAGGGTGTTTAGTCCCTAAAACGGTTTAGCAAACCTGCCGACTTTTCTGAGCCGTTCTGAAAATTTCATACTCTACTATATTCGTCAATCAGTTACGAGACCGCGGACTTGAATCCTTTGCACTCGAGTTGATGCGTTCTGAACCAAGAACCACTACAAATTTACTACGGTGCTTCCGTCCCTTAATCCGGCGTGGCAAACAGGAAAACAAGGAAATTTTTTACAGCGACCTCACGACAATCGCTACAAACATTAAAATCGTTGGCTCGGTTCAAACGCCTCGACCATCGAAGTCGATGTGTTCCCGGTCTTCGAGCATCTCCTTTGGGTACCGCTTTGTTTTTGTCAACATCGGAACAAAGTGCCTCATATAGTGCTGCGCGTCGCCTGGTAATCCTCGACGCAGGTCTCTATGCGTTAGCGCCTTCGTCTGGAGTGACAACGATCCATCCTTTCCCATTACGTTGAGCACATCCTTGCCCCAGTCCAAAAGCCGATCCAGCGAATGGATCCTAAATAGACGCCGATTCTCCACGATGATCTGACGAAGGAGAGTCTGCTCCGCTTGACCCACGTCGTTTCGACGTCCAATGAAAATGTATCCAAGTGGGTGGACAATGTAAGGCATGAGCTTTCTTGCAGAATCCAGGTTCTCTTCTACCCACGTGCGCCAATCGCTCACCTGCTGTATTGTGTGCGTTAATTTTGCGGACTGACGGCCAGCTTTTGTAAACATCTTGGAAGTTGGCGACTCAATCTCAATCAGATACCACTCGGGACCAACGCTACTCTTGTCGAAACCCAGCGAAGTCCACGACAAACTGATCGCCGAGCCTGATTTTTGAGTAGAGTGGCGATTGCCCACTCAAACGAAGAAGATGGTGGAAAAAGTAGCTGTGGTTGGCAAGGAACTCATGGATTGGCCGCTCGTCAGGAGAAGTGTCGAGAAGGCTTGCGTACTCTAGGATGTGACCCTGAACTTCGGCTGAGGTCAAAGTGCTAACAAATCGGTCCATGTTCGTTCCTTGTCGGCATGGCTAGACCGTATCGAACATCGCTCCGGGCGTCCCGCGCATTTCCACGCGCGCGGGTGCACAATTTTCGACGGTGCTGAGTAACCCCCGGCTCCAAGAATCTTGCACTATTGTCTTGTAAACTAGCTAGGATAACCGCTAACCAATGCTTGCAAGACTGCCAAAGGGATGGACCAAGACCACGCTAGGAGAAGTCGCGGAGCCTTCTAGCGTCCGCGCTTTGCCCACGGAGGCCATGGACCTGTCTTATGTTGGCTTGGAGAACATTGAGCCGCATACGATGAGGCTGCTCGGGCATGGATACGCCAGCGAGGTACGCAGTTCTTGTTTACGCTTTTCAAAAGATGATGTGCTCTATGGCAGAATGCGCCCCTACCTCAATAAGGTATGGGTTGCGGAATTCGATGGGCTTTGCTCCGCGGAGTTCATAGTTTTCCCGAAACGGGAAGAAATTAGTAGCGAATTCCTAGCTGCACGCCTGAATTCGGAGGATTTCGTTGCCTTTGCGAACGAACAGGTGAGTGGCGAACGTCCGCGGGTTCATTTCGACAAACTGTCCCGTTTTCCGATCCTCCTGCCCCCCGCTGCAGAGCAGGAAAGAATTGCCACGAAACTAGATGCCGCGTTATCAGCACTACGGAGGGCCGAAGCGGCCTCTGTCCGCGCCCGCGGGAGACTTCAGCGATATCGCACCGCTGTCCTTAGGGCTGCGGTGATCGGCGAACTCACCCGCGAATGGCGCGAAAAACAACGGACTAGCGAGAAAGAAGGGACGGACAACGGTACATCATTGCTCGACCAGCTTCTATCGGCTCGTCGCAGTCGCCGGAAGGAAACGCAACTTGGACTGTTCCGGGAGAAGGGAGAAACTCCGCAAGGCGGCCGGCGGAAATCTCACTACTCAGAACTCGCGCAGGCAGACATCAAGGACATGCCCGAAATTCCGGAGTCTTGGGCGTGGGCTTCTTTGGAAATGATCGCGGAAATCGGCACAGGCATCTCCGTCAGTCAAAACAGGAGGGTCGAGAAACCGGTGTCGCTCCCGTATCTCCGAGTCGCCAATGTCCTCCGTGGCTATCTCGATCTGAGCGACGTGAGGACTATCCGTGTCGAGAAGGGTCGAGTTGCCAACTATCTCTTGCATGTCGGAGATATCCTCTTCACTGAGGGAGGCGACAGGGACAAGCTCGGAAGGGGATGGATATGGGAAGGTCAGATCGATAAGTGCGTACACCAGAATCACATTTTCCGTGCGCGCCCCTTCGACATTGCGCTTGTGAATTCCAAGTTGACATCTCACTGGGGCAACACATACGGGCAGAAGTTTTTTCTCAGGCACGGGAAGCAGACGACAAACCTAGCCTCTATCAATCGCGGAGTATTGAGCCGACTGCCAGTACCGATGGCCCCCCCTGAAGAGCAGACAGAGATTTTGCGTGAGATCGACCATAGATTGGCATCAGCCGATAAGTTGAGCTCAGCCTTGGACAAACAGTTAGACCGTGCGCGGGTGACTCACCAGTCGATACTGCGCGATGCGTTTTCCGGGGCTCTGATCCCGCAAAACCCGGACGACGAACCTGCAGACGCGCTCATGGAACGCATCCGTGCCACGAGAACTGCCTCGAAGGCTGAACGAGGCCGGCTCTGGCAAGCGCATCGACCAACGAGAAAGAAGGGGAGTGATTCTATGGGAGAGTCTTCACCGTCATCTGAATCGCTCAAACTTGCGTGGCAACGGATAGGTCGCAAGGCAAATGCACGTCGCCTATTCGACGAAGCGGGTTTTGATGCCGACCACGTGGTGCAGTTTTACGAAACGCTTCGCAGTATCCCCGAAGTGCGGACTGCTTTCGAGGAGGCAGCTCACGGGCTCGGGCAAAAGCAGAAAGCTGTGCGCCGGCCCCAAGAGACTCAGGAACCGCCCTCCGGGCGCTTTCGCCTCATCGAACTCTGGCTTGAGGATTTCAAGAATTTGAATGACTACACCGTTCGCTTCAATCCCGCGGAGGGACTTGATGTAATCCTGGGATGGAACGGTACAGGCAAGTCAAATCTGTTTGAAGCGCTGGTGATTATCTTTCGTGACTTGCATGGATGGTGGGAGAAGAACCGCTGGCCCGAAAAGCCGATGAACGGGTTTCGCCTCGCCTATGAAATGGATGAGCACACGGTGGAAGCGAGTTGGCGGCCAGCACAAATGAAGCGTCCCGAGATTAAGAGAGGTCCAATTTCCCGAAAGGCGAAAAGTGCGCCTAAATTGGAGCCAATCAAAAGGGAGGAACTGCCTCTACCCCGGTTCGTATTTGGCTACTACTCAGGCCCCACAAATCGCCTTGCAGAACATTTCTTGCCAATGAAGCAAGACCACTACGACAGATTGCGGCTAGCCAAGGCGGACGATGCGAAGACATTGGCCAGGCTACTGGAGCAACGCCGGTTTTTCTGCGCTGAAACTCATCACGCAAAGTACGTGCTTCTGGGTTTCTCTTACAAAGAGGACCCCAAGATTAGTGAATTCCTAGAAAATCGCTTGCGAATTGTGGGTTTTGAGTCGGCGCTGTTCATTATTCGCAGACCGCCGTGGGCGAAGCAGGGGAGCAAAGCAGAGGAATTCTGGAGCGCGACCGGCATTATGCGCCGGGTGATGGAACGGCTGCGACGCTATGCTATCGCGCCTATGATCTTGAAACAAAAGGTTAGCTACGGCTACCGGTCAACTACAGAAGACCACTACTATTTCTTCCTGCCGGACCTCGATAGCCTGCATGCGTTTGCGGCTGAATACCAGGACGCCCGAACCTTCTTTTTGGCATTGGAGAGCACTGATTTTTCCGAGCTGATTCATGATGTTAAGATTCAAGTCCGCGTCAAATCGACCAATACAGAGCAAGTGTCGATTACCTTTCATCAGCTCAGCGAAGGAGAGCAGCAGCTGCTGATGGTCCTTGGCCTGATGCGTTTTACTAAGTCAAATCAGTCGCTAGTATTATTGGATGAACCTGATACGCATCTGAATCCGCATTGGAGTGTGGATTACGTCAAAGATCTTGCGCGCGTGATGAGCGACAATACCAGCGAGTCCAAAGAACAACAGACCAGTCAGATTCTGATGGCGACTCACGATCCGCTCGTCATCGCTAGCCTCATAAAGGAGCAGATTCATCTCCTGAAACGCGATGCGGAAACGGGCGTGTGCAAGTGGGAACCGGCGAACGTTAACCCACGTGGCTTAGGTTTTACCGGCATCCTGACCAGTGAGATGTTTGGCTTCCGCAGTGACCTCGACCCGGAGACACTTGCTGACCTCGACAGCCGCGTCCGCTTGATTGCGAAGGAAGATGGTCTGACTCCCCAGGAGAAAGAGGAACTGGAGAACATTGACAAGCGTCTGGCCGATGCAGGCTTTTCAAAGGCATTCAGCGACCCCTACTACGCCGCATTCGTCCGGGCGTGGGGTCGAAGGTACAGTGAGCTAATGGCGGGACAGCAATTCTTGCCTGCTGCGAAACGCCATGAAATCGACAGAATTGCGGGTGAAGTGTTAAAGGAAGCGGTTGAAGAGGTGGAAAAAAGGGCTCGGAACTGATGCGTTTTGTAGATTCGGCCTCACTCCAATTTCCGAATGGCTGGCAAGGTCGAGCGAACCAAGCGCTCGCTGACCTGCGAACAGAGGTAGCACAGGCCGACGCAGTCGCTCAGGCAGCAGGAGAGGACGTGGCGGCAGCAAGAAAAGCGGCGATTGCAGCGGGATTGAACCGGCCAGCTAGGCAACAAATCTGGCGCGACATGAACGCTTCCCTGGCGCTCTTGAGCAAAGACAAATGCTGGTACTCGGAGAGCCTGAACCCGACATCGGACAAGAACGTGGATCACTTTCGTCCGAAAGGTCGAGTTGAGGAAGACCTCACTCATGAAGGCTACTGGTGGCTCGCGTTTGAGCCGTCAAATTTTCGTTATGCCAGCCAATGGTGCAACCAACGGCGGGTGGACGATCAGCATGGTACAAGTGGCGGCAAGGCCGACCATTTTCCCCTGCTTGCGAATGGGACTAGGGCCAGACAGGAAGGTGAGGACCTCGATCTGGAGGACCCGGAACTCTTAGACCCGACAGACCCAGAAGACTGGAAGCTCCTCACGTTTCTTCCCGATGGATACCCCACGCCTGCCAGGCCCAAAGGCACACCGGAACACCAGCGGGCATCAAAATCGATCCAGATCTACCACCTCCATTGCAAGCAGTTAGTGAACGGTCGCTTCGCTGTCGCAGGTACGATTCAAAGAATTGTCCAGGAATTAGAACGGCTTCGCCCTAGAGTCGACGATTTGCAGATACGCAGACTTTACAAGAACCGCCAGGTCGAACTCATTCAGGCAATTCATCCGCATGCCGAATACTCAGCAGCCGCACGTGCATATGCCCGTGCTGAGGTTTACAAGCTGGAAAGCGGCCACCAGGTGAAACGCGACTGGCTAGAGGAGATGTTGAGCTGATCTAAGATGGCATGCAACCACACCACATCGGCATCAGCTCTCATCCAACGGGTTTGGAATTACGCCCATGTCCTTAAGGATGATGGGCTCGCCTTCATGGATTACACCGAGCAGATTACCTATCTTCTCTTCCTGAAGATGACGTGGGAACAGAGGGACCTAGGGGCAAGTGAAATTCCATCGCGGTATTCCTGGGGAACCTTAAGGAGCTTCAACGACAATGCCAAGCGGTTGGACCGGTATCACCAGGCCCTGCGCAAACTCAGTGAATTTCAAGGTCTGATCGGTCTCATCTTCACAAAGCCCCAGAGCAAAATCAACGATCCGGCCAAGCTTAACCTTCTCATTCAAATGATCGACAGTGAGAATTGGTCCGCCCTCGACCTTGACGTGAAGGGCGAGGTCTATGAAGGATTGCTGGCCCGAAACGCTGACGACGTTCGGGGAGGGGCGGGGCAATACTTCACACCACGGCCTGTAATCCGAGCAATTGTGGAGGTTATGCGGCCGGAGCTCATGATGCGGATTTCCGACCCCGCATGTGGTACTGGTGGGTTTCTCCTTGCGGTGCATGAGTATCTGAGAGCCCGGACTCCAAGTGCCAAAGAGTCCGACCATCTGCTTACGAGAGCTTTAGACGGGGTCGATCTCGTCCCGAACGTGGCGCGTTTGTGTGCCATGAATCTTTTCCTTCATGGAATCGGCACCGACCATACGATACCGGTGGTCAAGATTGCGGACAGCCTGGAATCGAAGGCCGACCCCGTGGATATGGTGCTCACGAATCCGCCGTTTGGTAAGAAAAGCAGTTTCACAATCATCGGGGCGGACGGCAGAAAACTTACCGATAAGATTTCCTACGAGCGCCCTGATTTCTGGGCTACGACAAGCAACAAACAGCTCAATTTTGTCCAGCACGTTTACTCGATGCTCAAGGAAAACGGTCGCGCCGCAGTAGTCGTTCCAGACAATGTACTTTTTGAAAGCGGAGCAGGGGAAAAGATTCGCCGCAAATTGCTTCAGCATTGTGATGTTCATACCATGTTGCGACTGCCAACCGGCATCTGGTATTCGCCCGGCGTAAAGGCAAATGTGCTTTTCTTTGACAAGAAGTCGGCGACCAACACTCCGGCAACGAAAGAAGTCTGGATCTACGACCTTCGCTCGGACCGAAGTTTTTCGCTTAGGCAAAACCCGATTCGGCCTGAAGATCTGACGGATTTCGTTCGATGCTATTGTGCTGACGATGCCACGCGCCGTAAGGAAACCGCACATTTTCGACGATTCACATATTCGGAAATCATCGCACGGGACAAGGCGAACCTTGACATCCAGTGGCAGGAGGAAATCATAAATACCACTCAAAGCGAGACTCCCCAAGCGCTGATGAAAGAGATTCTTAAAGATCTAAAGGAAGCAATGAAAGAGTTCGCGGAAGCAGAATCTGAACTTCAGGATTAGAAAATACAATTTCGCGCTTTGCGTGAGCGAAATTCATATACGCATCACGCGCATCAACGAGGCCTGAGCCAATTTGAACAGCCTCTGGTCGCATCGCTACAAGAATTGGGTAGAAATTCTCCCAGAAATTCAATTAGAAGTTTAGATGGCAATAGGGAATCCCGCACTCTGGCCATCCTCCACCTACCATGGCTGCCGGCCACCGGAGAGCGCCCCAGCCCCCGCTATTGCGACCTGGCCCATGCCTGAATGGCCATTCAGCCCATCCAAGTCGGCAACCGATTCCGTATTCTGAGTCGGCAGGATACGGGCCGAGGCTGATAGAAAACCCTTTAAGTTTTCAGCGAAGCTGAGCTAGCATCTCCCATTAATGTCCGTTCAACTAACGTTCTTCTTAATGGCTACACTATTCTCAGTTCAACTTGCGAAGGGCGGAGCCACGGACATGCGTCCTAGGCCGCTCACCTTTCATGAACAATACTTCAAGGAAGTTCCCACTTCCGGGGGAGTCATTCTTGGCGCTCAAGCTGAGCCAGGAACCACATCGGTCTTAGGGGATGAAATCTGGTTCTCAGTACCCAACATGACGCGTATTCCACCGAAGCTTTGTGTAGCGGTTAGTTCTGACGACGGCCGCTACGAAGCCTCCGCAGAATATGAAGTTCCTTCCCCGGCAAAGGGCCCTTTCGCTCTGTCCTTCCCCACAAAATACAAAGGCCGGATTGCGACCTATGGGCCAACCAGGCTTGCGATTTTGGGGACACTGCAATCTGACTGTTCCGTTCCCGCTGCGGATGGAGCCGAAACGGTATTAGCTTTGCTTTCCTGGTCGAAATTCATTTCCGTCGATCGGTTCGTTCTCAAAGTAAATAGCGGTGGAGCGACCAGCATCAAGCTGTTTACAACCGACGACCACGCGTACACAGACTGTAAGGCACTCGGCAACCCTACTCAGTCAATCGCCTTTGATACTGTGTGTACCGGCAAGCTACAGAATGGGCAGTGGCGTGGCTTTTTGGTACGTAAGCGCTATGAAATTAGACTCGCTGACATTCCGTTGTGGGTGATCACGCAGTGAACTGGCGCGTGCCACGTCTGAAAGTAAGGCGTGAAACCCTGCTGTTTCTAATTTGCCTGCTGATCGCGATGATCGCTACATTTGCCACCTTAAATACTACGATGAACGTGACCTCTCTTTCAGAATCTATAGCGATAGAAGCGGCCGAACGAATGCCTCGATGGTTTTTTACCGATGTGAAGGTAATCTGGAATGGCGATTCTCCGGAGGAGACTTTTTCGGGTTCTTTGCAATTTGTCCATGGAGATAGGATCAATGTCGAGCGCATCTCGACAGGCCCTCTGCGGGTCACGGTATCTCGAATGGATGACAACTCAGGAAAAACAGGAGATGCGTTTTCGCCGAACGAATTGTTCTTAAGGTCCTTCGGCAGTGGAACCGTAATTCGCATCGATAACCTCGAAGGAATGGCCAAGAATGGTCAGAATGTGGTATTGGCATTTTCAGGCACAGTGACGCCTGCTTCAAATGTCCAAGGAGTTCCATCTATGACAGCTCCCGTGCTCAAGGCGGGCACTATACAAATCCTAGGACACAGCATTATGAGCGAATCCTTGTACAGAGGAGAGTCTGTTCCACTGGGTCTCGGTGATAACGTCGTTATCGAAGAACCTGTGGGCCCAGCGATTGGATTCGTAGTAGCCGATGAAACAGCTGGTCTCAATCTTACCTACAGACAGCTGGCGAGCAGAGCTCGTGTTGTCCACTTGCCTGCAAACGGATACATCGTGGACCTGTCTGTAGCCGACCGATTGAAGAATGATCGAACACTCCAACTTCTTTGGCTCGCAACCGGGTTTCTTTGGGCTATTCCGAAGGCGTGGAAAGACAAACGTGAGTAAGACATTCATTCTGCTCGTTTTGGCGATCTCGTTTTTCGCGACGCCTTTGATGAGTAAGGACGTTTTCGTGAAACTCAGCACCGGTCAGACCGGTCACGGGCAGTTGCGCACGTTCAACCAAAAATGCTTCGTTGTTCTACCGAAGCACATCATTGAGGATCCTGCCCAAATTCATTTGATGGCCGGGAAGAATGGGGAATCTGATGCAACTGTTTTCTATCAAGATCCCGATCTGGACCTAGCGATATTGAAAGCCCGCTCGGCAGACGTATGTGCCGGTGCCCGGACATCTTACAATGTAGCCGCCCTAGACAACCTGCTTGACGAGGCGACAGACGCCCAGTTGCGCGTGGCGACTGAGGATGGCAGCGAGCTTCGGATTGATTTGAGACTTACAGAAGTAAACGTGCGGACAATCCGATTTAGATCTGTTCAGCTAGGAGAACTTGTCGCAGGCCTGAGCGGCAGTGGAGTTGCCTACAAAAACAGGACCGTCGGGCTAATGACGTCATACGATCCTTCAACCAAAACAGGCACAGCCTATCGAGAAGATGTTATCGAACAGTTTTGGCAACGGCGCATGTATGCACCTGGACTGTGCGATGTGAACTGCGAAATTGCAGTGTCGGCGCTAACCAAGGCAGGTGCGCCCTGTCAACAGAGCACGAATCCCATCTCAAGTGTTGTCGAAACGGTCTGCGATCATGTTTACCAGTTGCCCGAGAATTGGCCAACGCCTCCGTACTTTCATGTCATTTTGGATAAAATTCAACTCGATGACCCCAGTCTGGGTCTTCACACGGACACTGGGTGGAAAGTTTTCAATTTTGCTTTGAGTACGAGCCCCGCGTTTAAGGCTCAGGATGTCTATATCGGCGCGATGGCATTCGAATCCTTGAGCCGCGTCGAAGGCTCATTTCAAATCGGCGATAAGCTTTGGTCGATAGAAATCTCGGGGGGAACTGATCCAGCAAGCATGAATATCCGAATCAATCGTGCGAAAAATCCTTTCCAATGACGCAAGGCCTTCGGTAAACATCTCATACTTTAGTTCTAGATAGTACTTGCAGCTCAACTTTCTTATGCAGTTGAACCGAGTGGCGCGTTGTCGTGCAGCGTTTGGCCCCTGATTCCGCCCCTTATCCTATGCCAGTCCCCCGAGAGCGCCATAAAGCTCGCTAACGCGGCCACGACCGTGCCTGGCCGTCGGCTTTGACCTGATCTGACGAGGAATCGCTATCGGCTGTGTTACCTTCGTCGATTGGCACAACATTAGTAAACGTGAACTCCCTTTGGTCATCGCCTCTGAATGAGATTTAGAAAGTCTTGGCGCCAGTGACTGGCTTCCGTAGTCTTCATCTCGAAGACAATGTGTCGGTGCGCGCGTTGAGAATTTCTGATCCGTAGTGATCTCCTTCGCCCGTTCGCCTGTTCTGCTACATCGAGCGTCAAACGCTTTAGGGCCTGGCTGAACTTGTCTTGATTCCAATCTTCAGCTGGTTTTCCTTTCGAATGCCAAGCTACTACCGGCGGCTTGGGCAGTACATGAGTCTTCGTCGCATCGTCAGAGAACAGGACGTAATTCTTGGCAATAACTACCGGGCGACTTCGGATACTTGCGCCTGGCTCCAGAAGGTTAGTCTCCTCAAGCTCTTTGAAGTACCTCTTTTGGAATCCTTGGTGCTCGGCCATCCGCCATAGCCAGTCGTGATGAACGCGTGAGCCTGTCAGCGTAGGCTCGAAGTGCTCCCACCCCTCTGTCACAGACTTCGAGGGTCTAATAAGAAGGTTGAAATATTTTCTGTAAACGCGAAGACTTCTCTCCCGCCAAAGATCAATCTGACTCACGCGCGTATCGACGCTTGCGAGAGCACAGAATCGATACTCGGAATCCCCTGTTTCCTCAAATTTGTGAAATGAAAAGAAGGCCACGATGTCACCGGGACGAAGACTATTGCGAACGTCTTGACGGCAGATGCCCCAGGAAAGCTGGCCACCAAATCTGCGCATCGCGTAAAAGGCTGGATCATCTCCAACGTCATAAGGCCAGTCCCGCGCCTTAACAGCCCTCTTAAATGTAGCGATGGTCGATCCGTAGGGCGACGTTGATGAATCGTCGGAAGTAGAATGAAATGGAGCGAAGTAAATCTTCGTTGTTTTCAAGGGCCACCTTCGCCTGAGTGTGATCTAAATCTGCGCTAAGCAATTCGTTTGGCGATATATTTTCCACCTTCGTGTTCTGGGGTCGTGTAGGTAAGGTAGATTCGGGCAAAGTTATGGGTGGCGGGGATCTCCAATTCTTCCAGACACTGGGCGACCGATTCTGCATCGTTGAGCGCTGCAAACATGTTTATGCACAACCACGTTTCGTCCACTCCAGCATGTTTCTTACCACACTTATCTTCGAGTTCTTCTTGAACGGCTTGCTACAGTCGTGTTCATAGGTCACTCGGATTAGCCAACTTAGAACTTACCGTTCATAGCTCCCCGCGGAAGGCTTTCGAGAGAATGGAGGGCATGAGCGTATCAAGTTGTCTGGTAGATTCTCTTTTAACAAGCTTGGCTTGCTCTATACTCATCCTCACTCTGGAAAACTGGCGCTGGACCTTCATCGAAGGCAGAGGCAATTTGTAGTGAAGGAAAGCCCTCGGATGCAACCGTCTACGACGCACGTTTGTTCCCGTGCTTATAGCAGCAAGCTCTGGCCACACAGAAGGCATACGGAAATAGGTGTCCAACACTTCGGGAAGAACACGGTCTTTCCGCACTTCGAATACTGGGAATTCCGGCGACACGTAGAGGCCATCACAACTTTCAGGTACTATGCCTAAGGCTCCTTCCCAAGCCATGAGTTTGGGGTACACAAAATTGCCCCTCTGAATTCTGGTTAGAGATCGATAAGCAAATTCGGAGCCGTCTTTTCGCTGACCTGCGAACACACCACGACCAAAGCAGTAAACTCCCGCAAAATGGTAGGAGACTGCTGTGTCCACCTTAACGTCAGGTTCACGCATCGTGAGAAGCTCATTCATATCAGTCGGCACGAGCACCCCGTCCGAGGGAGTGAGTATCAATGCCCGACATAGTGCGTCCATCTGTTTAGTGGTTTCTTTCTGTAAGCGAGTAGCTTCGGCGACCTTTCCAGCCAATCCCTCGATGCGGGCGACGATGCGGCGTTGTTCGTCTACGTGAGGAAGATCAATTCGCTGTGCGAGGAATTTAGGCTCTTGGAGATATCGACGGTTTGTGGTCCCCTCGCTCGCGCGCACGCAGAAATCGACAAAGAGAGGGCTCATTGTTAAGTAGTTCAGGAAGCGCGCGTCTAGTCGGATTGGGTCAGTATCAAACGTCCAGAAATTTCCAGTAATTATTGCCTTGTCGCATTCGGGCGGAACTATCCCGAATGCGCCGTTCCGAGCATCGATCTTTGAGAGTATCAGCTGACCGGATTTCGCAACGAACTGACGCTTTGTGCCAATCTGACTGCCGTGGGCCACATCGCGAATTGCGATGCCTCTTCCATTCATTCGAATAGTTAGGCGTTTATATATTTCTACATCTTGGACGTCTATCTCATCCCGCCGCCTTTGAAGGACATTCCCGAGGGGTACGGATGGCCAATCACTCATCGGGAAACCCTAGCGAGAGAGCCTGTTTAATTTCACCGACAAGGCTAACGATTCTGTGTTCTTTTAATAAAATATCGTCGAGAAGTTTCTCTGGAGGCAAATGCTCAAAGTCCTCTTTGGCATGAGGATTCTTAATGTCCAGGTTGGCGGAGACGAGGCTGCCCTGTTCGTCGTACTTTAGGACATCTCCAACTGGCACTTTCCAAGCTAGCTCGTTTCCTTGACGTTTACTCCACCATGCAAGGCAAATGTCAAAGTCTTCAAAGCGCATGGCCTGAGTTTTCGTATAACCCTTTCGACCTTCGGGCATAGGCTGTTCGTAATACCAGATTTCTTTGGTCGGCCCTGAACGATCGAAAAATAGTAGGTTCGTGGGGATGCTCGTGTAGGGAGCGAAGACCCCGTTGGGGAGTCGAACAATCGTGTGCAAGTTAAATTCCTTGAGGAGTTCTTCTTTGATTCGGGCACACACGCCATCTCCAAATAGAGTGCCGTTGGGAACAACCATGCCGCATCTACCAGGTTTTGCCCCGCCCACCGGGCGCCGGAGTTTGCGCATGATAAGCTGCAGAAAGAGAAGAGCGGTTTCTGCTGTCTTTTTATCTTCTGGAAAGTTCGAAAGGATACCGCGCTCTTCCTCGCCGCCGAAAGGCGGGTTGGTCATGATGAGGTCCACGCGATCCTTGTCGCCAATTTCACGCAAGGGAAAGCGAAGGGCGTTTTCCGGGTCAATATCAGGTGATTCGAGGCCATGAAGCAAAAGATTCATCTGGCACAGTAGATAAGGGAGCGGCTTGGGTTCGATGCCAAACAGGGTGCCCTTCTGGAGATGGTTGAAGTCCTCCGCCTTCTTGCACTGCTTCTGGAGATGCGTGAATGCTTCAACTAAGAAGCCGCCCGTGCCCGCTGCGGGATCGAGAATTGTATCGCCGAGTCGGGGATTCATGACAGTGACGATAAACCTCACGAGCGGGCGCGGCGTATAGAATTCCCCAGAATCGCCTGCCGAGTCTCGCATCTCCCGAAGCATCGATTCGTAAAGCAAGCCGAGGGTGTGGATCTCGTCTTTAGAAGTGAAATGAATTTCGTTGATTTTGTTGACGACATCGCGAAGCAGGTAGCCGTTCGTCATTCGGTTGAAAGTACCCTGAAAGACCTTTGCAATAACGTCGCGGCGGTCACCGCTGGAGGTGCGAAGCGAGCGGAGATATGCGAATAAGCCCTCGCCGCGCTTGCCGTCTGGTCGAATAGCTTCGTCCTGATTGATGAAGGCAATTAATTCTGGGCCGGTAATACCTTGTGGGTTCGCCGCCCAATCGCGCCAGCGGTAGGGCGTTTCGATAGCGGAGCGAAACCGTTTGCCCGCGAGTTTGGCTTCCTCGGCTCCGATGCTCTCCATATCGTCGAGGAACTTGAGGAACATAATCCAAGTGAGCATCGGCAAACGGTCGACGTCGCCATTGAGGCCCTTATCCTTGCGCATGATGTCACGGCAGGATTTAACAATCGAAGCGAGCTGCTGAGCGCTGGATTGCGGAAGGTCTTTCTTGGCTGATCTTTGTTTGGGCATAGTTTCCGGTCTAAGCTGCGTACAATCGCGCCTGCAATTCGTTGATCGCTGATCTCAGATTGTCCGCGCCGCCGAACATTTGAGAAATATCCATCACACTGCCACGGTCCGAGATGGGTGGCACTTTCAGAATTTCCGGGATGGCGAATTGCGCCGTGCCATAGTCTACATATTTGTCGAGGATATCGTCCAAGACCTGGCGCGCTTTTTCTGAATATTTGTCGAAAAAAGCCTTCTGTTCTTTCCGAAGTTTTTCTGCCCTCTCTCTGCGAGTACGAATCGGGGCACTGTAGGCAACCTGACAGAGAAGGTCGAACGGATCGGCGTCAGGCTGATTTGAAGCGGTGATGAGTTCTTCCAGCGTGATGCCCCGTTCCTCCAGAGCTTGAATAATTTCAGCTCGCTGTTCGGCGTCAGACCATTTCGAGCGAAGTTCCGCCGCGGACGGCCACATTCCGCGTACTTTCTCTCCCGTGAAGTCCGTGAAGCGGACGACACGAAGCTGCTTGCCGTCGGCGTCCAGCTCGGACACGAAATGAGCAACAATTTCGATGGAGCCTTGGTCCACGTAGTACTTGCGCGGTTCGTCTCTGTTCGGGCCCCCAGTTTCGAGGATTTGGGGCGGCAACAGATCGGTAATGACTTCCTCGGGCTTTTCGATCTCGGTTTTGACCTTCTCACCTGCCGCGTTCATTTCCTCAACCGTGATCAAAACAGGTTCGCCATCGAAATCGGAATCAGAGAAAAGGCGAGTGGCACTCCCGGTATAGTCAAGAATATTGAAATAAAGCTTTCCGTAGTCGTCCTTGACGCGCGTCCCGCGACCGATGATTTGCTTGAACTCGGTCATGGAGTTAATGGTCCGGGCGATCACGATGTTCTTGCAGGTTTGAACGTCAACGCCAGTGGTTAGAAGTTGAGACGTAGTGACAATCGTTGGCGTAGTTGTCTCAAGTTCCATGAAGCGGTCTAAGTGACCGCGACCCGTTTTTCCTTCGTCTGCCGTGACGCGGACAACATAGTCCGGGTATTGCTGCACCAAGTCCGCGTTGAGGTTGTTCAGCGCGAAGCGCATGTCTTCGGCATGTTCCTGGTCAACACAAAATACGATGGTTTTGTCGAATCTCCCGTTGGCTTTCAAGAAATCCGTGAGGTTCCGGGCAATCGTCGCGGTACGCGGAAGAAGAGAGACCTTACGTTCGAAATCCTTGGTAGTGTATTCGGCATCTGGAATCTCGCGTCCCAACCGGTCAAGTTGGCCCCTATTCGGTCTCCAACCCACAGAATCGGCACTCGTGACGATGCGATGGACGCGATACGGGGCTAAGAAACCATCTTCAATTCCCTGGCGCAAGCTGTAGGTGTAAAGCGGATTGCCGAAGTACAAATAAGTGTCGCGATTATCTTCGCGTTTTGGGGTAGCCGTCATGCCGAGCTGAAATGCAGGCTCGAAATACTTCAGGATATCTTTCCAGTTGGAATCGTCAGCGGCGCTGCCACGGTGGCACTCGTCCACGACTATCAGATCAAAGAAATCCTTTGGGTAATCACGGTAAAGACCGGGGCGGTGCTCGTCCTTGGCGATAGCTTGGTAAGTCGCGAAATACATCTCGCGGCTCTTGATGGCCTCGCCTTCGATCTTATGTCGGGCGTCGCCGAACGGCGCAAAGGTTTTGTCTTTGGGGTCGTCTACAAGGATGTTGCGGTCGGCAAGATAGAGCATACGAGGACGGCGTCCGGGATCACTTGTGCGATTCCATTTTGTATTCCAGAGTTTGTAGCAAATCTGAAAAGCTACGACCGTCTTGCCAGTACCCGTAGCGAGAGTGAGAAGAACGCGCTTCTGGCCTTGGAGAATTGCGCGGATCGCACTGTTAATGGCGATCTCTTGATAGTAACGAGGAGATTTTCCAGAAAGATGGTAGTACGGGGTGAGGAGGCGCTCTACGATCTGGCTAGGTATGTTCTCGCCGTGTTTCAGGCGTTGCCAAAGTTCGTCTGGAGACGGGAAAGCTTCGAGGATACTTTCGACGCCGGTCGTGAAATCGTGTTCAACTATCCCGTGACCGTTGGTTGAGTAGGCAAATTTCAACCCGAGGATCCGCGCATATTCTTTGGCCTGTCCGAGCCCATCAGCTGGTTTCCTGTAATCGGCCTTTGCCTCAACGATTGCGATCGTGAAGTCTGGCCGGTAGCGGAGGAGATAGTCGGCTCGCTTCTGTTTGCGGCGTATCGTGCGGTTGCCAGCGACGACGATCCTGCCATCCGTGAAGGTACGCTGCTCATTGATATGATCGTCGGACCAGCCAGAGGCGTAAAGCCTTGGCAGGACGTACTTTCGACAAGTGTCTGCTTCCGTATTCACAAGCATTTCTTGTATTGGCTACAGCGTATTTGAAATAACGATCAGTATAACTAAGCTCATTTCGGAGTTGAGAACTTAGTGGATATGAACTCGCAATCAGTAACCCAAGAGCGCCCGGCAGGGCTGCGACGGAGGAGGCCACCTAAATACTATATATATCCACACACACCCCTTTCCCATCCCTAATTTGCCCATCCATCGAGCCAGAGATGTCTTTTGCTTTTGGTTTTTAGGGAAGGTTTTAAGCAATCAGCGAGCGACAGCGAGCGATTGCTTTACTTCCTCATCTCAGACCCACCCCACACGAATCCACGGCATATGGCCTCTTCCCACAGCTCCGCTGCTTTCCGGCCCTTGACTGCGGACGGCCAACTGTCATTCGCCAAAACTGCCGCCATTGCGTTCTGGACTATGCGCGAAGCGTTGCAGAACTCGTCGTCGCGTGCTCGTAAGCGTCCTATTGGCAGGTTTTGCCCCATCGTCTGTGCGTTTGTGTTCAGCACGGAAGCACGTTTATGAAAAAACCGCGGGTCCATAACGACGGGAGTTTGGTATCGCCTCTACTCAAAAGGGATCGATTTCTTTCTTTGACGAACCGAGGGAGCACGTTCCAGCGTTAGTCCTGACCGTTGCAGAGACTACGATTATCAGTTTTGCGGCCTTTGGAAACACAAGCTTCTCGTTCTCAGGGAGGTACAGAGGCGAAGCCTCATCGGCGATTTGCTTGGGCTCAATAGCCGGTTTAGTTGGTCTCCCCAGTTTAACCTCCCTGCTGGCGCCGGTTTTGGGGGCTATAGACGCCGTCGCAGTCACACCAGCAGAGCCCTTTGTAAAAGCAGCGCTGCTGACCCGCAGGACTAAAGATGATATTTCCCTACTGCCATCCGGGCCATCCTGAACCAGCGCTGTGACGTGTGTTGCAAAACTTCCTCCGATCCCAATGCCTTGGCATGGGGCAAACTGGGCTGATGTCCAATTCCACTCCTTTGTATCACCACCTCCCGCTGAGCAAATCGAAGCCAGCGTAAGTACACTGAGAAAGACTACAGTGCGAAGAACAGTCATCATTCACCTCCAACTTACGCATCCACGGAGCGTGGCCCGCAAGGCGGTCAATGCCAGTCGCCGCCTTTGCCTCACAATGTGGCTGTTGCGCATCGTCCACTCAAAGTCTTGCTTAATGAGTGTTTACGACTGCGACGCTCTCAAGCGTGTTCATTACTTTGTTTCTAGTGTCAGACTGCCACAGCTGCTGAACTAACTGCATTCCCGTGACGTTAGACAGCAATCGCTCCCGGGTCTCCACAATCTTCGTCAAAGTGAGAGGCCAGACGAGCTGGAGAGAATTCATTTCGCTGGGCTTCGGCATATTGACTTCCGGCAACGTTCCGAATGCCACGGTCCAAATTCGTTCATCCACTGTCGTTCCGTCCTGTTTAGTAGCCTTCACCGTTTTGGGCGTAAAGTGAATGGTGCCGCGAATAGAACATGTGGACTCGTCCTGTGGGCAGAAAAGGTTGTACCAGTATCTGTCATCTACCGAATTCCACGCGAAGGAATATAAGGTCCGAATCCACGTCTGGTCCTTCATCCGAGACCATATCCAGTACCGCACCACGTTCTCCTTGAAGACGCCTTTGTCATTCCAGACTTGCGTTAACTTGTCGTTCGAAGACCCATCATCAAGGAACTTGGCGAACTTCGGGATCAGCACATCGCCCGATACGATTGCTTGTTGCGCCACGGCTTGGTTTAAAATCGGCAATTCATGTTTGGTCCATCGGGCCCTTACCTGAGCTCCGTTGTCTTTCCACCAACTCATAGCTTTTACCCTGCCGAGGGCAGCCGTGGCGTTTAATGCGCTTTCTTCATCGGTGACATATTCCTCTAGGATTCCAGGTTCGAGTAAAGGAGATCCGAGAACTAGTAGCCCGCATGATGAAGTCGTGCCCGGTTGATTGTAGCGAGCGAGTTTTCGATTCAGGTGCGCGATATCAGGGCTTGGGTAGGTTAGCCCGTCACAATCAACATCCGTCGCAACCGATACTAGCATCTGCCTAATCGTCAACTCGCTGCGAAATGCTTTCAACGCACTCTCTTCCAAAGACTGGGTTACTAGATTCGCCTTGAGGGTCAGTGGACCGGGGACGTCCGCTGAAGCATAAAATCGCTGTAGCTCCGTATTGCAGTCATCGATGTCCTTTCGGCGAAGATTCCCGTCACTGGGGTCTGCGGCTGACCTGCAGGGGCCTCGCACTTGTTTGTGCACGTTGGAGACTAGGAGGTCACGAGTCCTCTCAATATCAAAACCAAGCGCCTCTAATGCATTCATTACTTGCTCATGCTGGGCTGTAATTTTCTCGTCTAGCTTATCGAGCTTTCCCAGAACCAAATCGAGCTTGGCGTTAATTTGGCTGAGCTGCTGCTGAATCTGTGCAAACTGGGCGGAATTGTCGCTCCCCCCGCCCAATCCACCGAGCATCTGGAAAGCTGCAAATCCGCCACCAAAGCCGGTCAAAGCCATGAGGGGTCCAGCCGCCTGCACGATTGAGCTCACTGAGCTCAAAAGAGGAGCCGCCTCTTTCAGACCAGGAATCGGGACACCAGAATTGTTGAGCTCGGTGGCGATATTGAGAACAGCCATCGCAGAACTGCTAAAATCCCCCTTAAGTTGCATGATTGAGCTGACGGCCGTTGCGGCCTGGCCAACGCCGCTGTCTTTCGAAATAATACCGGTGGAGAATAAGACTCCGGAAATGTCAGAGACAGACGGTGGAGTTCCCCGACCAAGCATCTGCTTAATGCTCGCGAAGTCTCGCACAAAGGGGCTCATCCGCTTAACCTCATCAGGGAGCACTCCGTTTGTTATAGGCGCCTTGAGTGCGTCGGATAGTAACTTGTCCCAACCCCCATCTAGGCGGCCAACGCTGTCATTTAAGCTGGCTTGCAGCGCAGCCGCGCTGCCAGCAATGCCACCTATGAAGCCCTGCTGGGCTTCGGTAAAATGACCCAAGCTTGCCAACAACTTGACGCTTCCTTCAGTGGTCAGTTTTCCCATATTCGCTGGGATATCGGTGACCGTTGTATTTAAGGTGTTCGCTACGTTCGAGAGTCTTTCGTAGTAATCGCGTGCAGTGTTCGGATCGATCGGAGCAGGACCGAGCTTAGCCAGCGCCTCCTTAGCCGGACTACTCAGACAAGCTAAAATCGCGTCCCCATTTGCCTTGAGGCGATTCAAGTCATCGTCGCCCAGCCGATTCTGTTTCAGAATACCTTCCAGGGATTTGTTCGCGCTCTTTGCCTGATTTAAGAGATCCTGGCTGACGTTCTGTAGGCGTACAAGAGAAAGCGCGGCGTCCGTAACGGGTTTTAGACTCTGCTGAAATTTATCTATTTCAGCAAACTTCGCCGTTGTCGCAGTTTGAAGCGCTGCCGCAAACTGGTATACAAGAACGCTCTGTGGGCCGAGGTCCGTGTCGGTCGATAAGCGCGCATTTATTCCGACACTTATGAGCTGCTGCGACTGTATCTCTCGCACGCTTTGTTGCATGTCCTTTAGGAGTGCGTCGCTTGTGGTGGGACGAGAGTAGGCCGTGGTCTTCAACAACAGCTGGCGCACACTTTTCGCCTCGTCACCGTTCATACTCTGTTGGACAAGTCCATTCATTACAGCCCAAGGCATGTTGAAGGGATCCTGCGAATTGCCGTCATTTGAGATGGGCGGCTTCAGCTTGTCGTAAAGCCTCTGGCGCAATTCGCCGATACCCACCTGCGCTTCACCTGCTTTTGGCTGGTCGTCAGGCGCAGCAGATAAAATACCTGACTGGGTAATCAGCGCAACAATCATGAAGCACGAAAGAACTCTTCGGTCGATCATCATAAAATTGCACCTTTGTTTATTTGTTTTGAGCGGGGCTTGGTCCCTTGACTTGCTTTTGCTTCTCGGCTAGTTGGTTAGCAACCTCGTTTGCAATCTGCTTTTTGATTGCTTCACTGACTGCGTCCTGAACCGCCTTCTTGATGTCGTTTTGCAATTGACTATAGATTTGGTCGCGCGTCGCCTGAACTACTCGTGCAACGTCATCAGCCTTGAGCGCCTGTCCATCCATAGTTTCCTTTATGGCCTTAATTGCATCTCCGCTTAGTTTGTCAATCTTCTTGTCGAGAGCATCGACTTTATCGTTGATGTCAGGGTAGACGGGGAATGTGACATCAGGTGCAATCATCTGGTTGGCATTGGGGTCCTTTACAGGGGGACACCTGGCAGCGTTGAGAGTGAATGCGTATGGCTGGCCAATTGGCGCAGGGTTTACCGTAACGCACTCTCCCTTCACGGCGCGTTGTGCGAATCCCTCTGTTGAAAATAGAAGTGCAACGACCAAGAACAGCAGATGTCGATACGCTTGTGTTTGCATGATTATCCTCATCGTTAAGATAAAGTCTCATAGCTAATAACAAAGGCATCTTGATTGACTAACAATTGCGAGGGATTGTACACCACACCAGCAAAAGTTGAACTAGAAATCGATTCAGTCCTGTTTCGAGACAAGGTGTAGGGTTTCTAGCCCCACCTCGCGAAAACTGCACTCGGCTTCTCCACGCCAGCATCGCGAAGGAGGAGCAGGAGAAAGCGCGGAAGAAGACCCGTGGGCAAATTGAAATCAGCACTAGACCCGAAAGCGGTCGGCAAGTAACGCCGCATAGCTCAAAAGCGGGGCAGTCCTTCTAGTGACTGCCCCGCTTTGTAGCCCGATCTCCTCTGACGTGGTTTCTGGATAAACTTCAGAGTGCCGACCACCCGGACCCTTCATACGGATCACCGTCTGGTTGAGCCCGTACCCGTACCTGGTGGCGGACACGTGGCTAGTTTCTGAAGGCATTTGCTATCAATGCGTGTTGGCATTCTTGCCAGATAGCAAGTGGCAGAGCTTGGTCTGCGTTAGACTCGGGCTCTGAATCACGAGAATTTTGGCGACCAAACTCAGTGGGAGACACATTGGCATGGGCGGAGCAAAGAGGCGTAGCCCAAAGAAAGTTAGGAATCGCGTGGAGGACCCGATTGGCCCGGTCTCCAAATTCCTGAGGGAATTGGAGGAAGACGGCTCTATGCGTCTGACAGAAATCGCAAAACGCCTAGCTTCTAGGCCATTTGACATCGAGAAGTTTCGGCAGGACCTACGAAAGAAATTGTCAAAACACTTGTACTCCCAGCATTCAGCGAGCCGCCAGCATCAAAAGACATTTCTCTCCGTCTTACAGAAGAAAAATGCTGACGTCTTTCTGCTAAGCAATCCAGTTTTGGAAGAGCTGAAGGAGTGCTTGCTACTGGGCGAAATCCATAAGCAGGACGAGCAACTGGAAAAGGAAAAACGGTCTGTCGTCGGACTTCACATCAAGTTTCACCACAAATTAGCTACGGAGTTGGAGAGGCACGAGAGAACTATCGAACGGTTGAGCTCCAGCGAGAAGCGAGAGAGTCAGTGGGTTTCTGACTATCTGGCGGCAACACGGGCACGACGCAGAAGAGAATATCGAACGATCTTGATGTCGAAGCACCCGGGCTCTCGAAGAGAGCTACTAGGTGGGCGAGTTTCAACGAACCTGGGAACGCAATTGGCCATCTATTCCACTCTGGCGCATCGTCTCAGGTCGATGCGGCTGAGCAAGAGGCTCTTATGCCGACTCTCGGTCCTCATCGCCTCCGATCCCCGCGCTTCAGAACTGGAATCAGAAGAGAGCGTCTATAAAACTGTCCAAGCCCCTCCGAGAAGTTAGGAATGGACACCCCACAATCTAAACGAATTTAGGCTCCCGTCTCCGTATGTTTGGCCGCGTACCTCGCCGTAAGCTGCTCCTTGAAATGAGGTGCGGCGGTGTTCAGCACAAAAACACGGGGAAAAGTAAGCAGAAAAAAAACGGGTCGCCTTGTTCGGGCACTAATTGATCGCCTGGGATTCGCCTGCCCCGATTTTGACATACACAGCGCGCTCAGCGCCGTCGGCTTCATTTGCGTTTATGACGAATTTGCGCGAAAAAAAACCGGTCGTCCGAAACCCTATGCCCGCGTTTGCCGGTACAGACATCCGAAGACGGGGACCCAAATCGAAGTTGGGTACGAGCGCCTCTTGCCATGGATGCCTGAAGCTCGGGTCGTTCTTGTGGCAAACGATTTAACGGGATTGCGTCGCAAGGAGGTGAACCGCATTCTTGATGCGCTTCCGAAAACCCGCCTCCTTTTTGTTGAGATCGCGTTCGATTTTGAGAGCGCGTCTGGAGTCGGGCGAAAGTTCGTTCTTTGTCATGGTCGTTTCGGCAAAAGCCAAGTTCGGACCTCAAGGCGTCATCCCGACTCGCTTTGGTATGGCTCGCGACGGTCGGCCAAGTTTGTCCGTTCTTATCCGAAGCCCGGCGTTGCGAACTTTAGGGTAGAGCTCGAGTTACATCGCGGATTTCTGCGGAAGAACGGGATCGCGTCGATCGTTCATTTGCCTCTCTTGTTACATATCTTGATTCCGGATCACATTTGCTTTTACCGAGTTGACGAAGACTCGTTCCAGAAATTCGCTTCCAAACATCTTCGCCACTCTGCAAGTATTTTCCGCATAGTCACCGCAAATCATGAGCCGCTGGGGCAAAGGCTGCGCGTTTTTCGCGAGAAGTTTGGTTTGAAAAACCTCCAGCGCCAATTGATACCACATCCGGTCAACAATTCGATTTTCAATGCTCTGAGAATCTGGGCGAGAAAGTGGTACGGGGACGCGCAATGAACGAAGCACTGCGTAAAGACCGGCTGCTTAAGGTCGAGGATGTCGCTGAACTTCTTCAGATGTCTGTCGGCACCATCTACCATCTCGTTTCAGAAAAACGAATTCCTTGCGTCAAATTGAGCGCTCGTTGCGTGCGTTTTCGTTCGAAAGATTTGAGCGAATGGATAGAACGACAGTCCGTGGAAGGGAGCAGCAAATGACTGCCGAAAGAACGAGTGCCTCCAAAATGCTCAGTTCACATGACTGGTTTTCATATCTTCGCGCCACCATGTCTAGAACTGGCCTTGCGAAGGAAGAAAAATACGGGATTGCGGTTTTCTTCGCTGCCTGTTCGAGGTTCCGCCCGAATCCGCTGAGGCTCTTTATTAGAGAGAAGACGAAGGGCGCTGCCAATTATCTTATGACGAGAGTGGCCAAGTTTATGCCACCACAAAGTGTAATCGCAGTATGCGCGAAGCAAAATCAGAGTTGGTCTCGATTCGTTGCTAGCCCAGAGCGCAAGCTTATCTATGTCCCGGACTGGACTGAATTGTCAGGAAATGCTGGTCAGGTTCGTATAGAAGTTCACGGGAATCAGTTGAGTCGAGTGACGCCGGTCACACAAGAAGAGCGAGTCGTTGAGGACACTGAACAAGTCGAGGCACGATTTGCATGTGTTTCGGCTCATCATTTGTGCGATTGGCAAGATCGTGCCCGCTGGTTGTCCATTTACTTACGGAAGCCACCCGCGTCCAATGTCAACGGTAATTCTGAGCCGAACAGCGCGGACTTTTCAATCTGGCATGAGGTCCAGGATCTCCTAGCGGAACGAGCAGAATTGCCAATTCTTATTCCAGATTGGGCAGAATTGTTCGTAGAACAAGCCTGTGAAAATGAGATGTCTTGCAAGCGTCTGCCCGCATTCCTTCAGGCATGGAAGACGATGTGCCTGATCCGTTCCTTCCAGCCAGACCATTCGGAAGAGGTGCGCCGGGGAGTACTTACAGCAAATTTCTCCGATCTTGCCATGACGGCTCTATTGGTCAAGAGCGTGTTTTGGGAAGCTCGTTGGTTTCCATCGCCAGGAAAAATCTTTAAACAAGCGTTCCGGGCCGGACAATCGTGGAGAGTTGTGCATCCGCTGACTGGAAAGGGCATCAAGTATTCGCACGACCCGGAACCTGCGCCGGAACAGTGGGGCCGCATATTTTGAGCGGTGCAAGCATCTCACGGTAAAAAAGAAGGGAGGTTGGAGACGACCGCAATCCCGGTATCGACCGGACAGCGTTGATGCAGAAGGGCGTCGGTGATTTCCGTGGGGCGGGATAAAGAACAATAACTCTTTAACAGTAAACGACGGATTCTTGCTTTGTTAGGTCAAAAAGTAGGCTCGCAGTGAGGACAAGACAGCCTTTAAATACGAATAACTCTTTAACAGCAAACGATCTGGATAGTTGTTCGGCAAGGCCTATGCCTCTCACGTTGCAGAACGGGAGTTCTTGCGAAGGCCAGCGCCGAAACTAATATCAAACCCATTCCCAGAACTCCATCTTTCTGGGCAGGGAGGAAACGAGATGAAAGAAACAAGAACAGTTGCGGTCTACGCGAGAGTGTCCACGGTGAATAACGGGCAGGATCCATCTATGCAAACCCGGGAACTAACTGAGTATTGCACGCGACGAGGCTGGAAGGTGTTTGAAAAATACGTTGACCACGGTTTCTCTGGTTCGAACGATTCCCGGCCCGCACTTGACAGGCTTATGGCCGATGCACACGCCCGAAAATTTGAGGTAGTCGCGGTCTGGAAATTCGACAGATTTTGTCGTTCCGTTTCTCACCTATTGCAAGCGCTCGAAACATTTCGAGTCCTCGGCATTGAATTTGTCAGCCTTTCTGAACAACTTGACACATCAACCCCCTCCGGGAAGCTAGTCTTCACAATCCTTGGCGCAGTTTCGGAACTGGAGCGATCTCTGATAGCTGAGCGTGTTAGGGCTGGGATTCGCAACGCTCGAGCGAAGGGGAAAAGAATTGGAAGACCGCCCTTGCGTACTTTCAGCGACGAAGAAATTCAAGCGATCCGAGTAGCGCGGCGGAAAGCACGCGTGAGCGTTCGTCAGTTGGCAAAACAATATGGGACGACCCAGTGGATGATCCAGCGGTTGGCAAAGGCAGCGTAAGGCATCAAAGAAACATTTCTTTTTTTGAGGGTGAATACAGATGCAGACAGCTATTGAAAACAAAGGGCTTCGTGGACCGGTTCCAGAGGGGGTTTTTTTGCACCTCTCCGCCAGGCCCAAAACAGGCTCTAGCCACTCCATTCCTCATAACCGCAGGCGGCTCTCTGGCCTTGGCCAAATCAGCCGCCAATTCGACGCAGACGATAACTGAAGGGCTGAGATGGGACTCTACAAAAGAGGCAAAACGTGGTGGATGAGCTACACCGCCGATGGAAGGCAGCATTGTGAAAGCACTCGCACACCGAACAAGCGGCTCGCCGAGAAGATTCTGAATCTGAAGGTCACTGAAATCATCGAAGGGCGTTTTCGACTACCCAAATCCAATCCGCCAAAACTTAAGCAGTTTAGCGATGAGTTTCTGAACTCAATACGCCACCAGAACACACGAAAGCGTTATGCATCCTCGGTTGCAAAATTGCAAATGTACTTTGGAGACGCCAGGCTTACAGAAATCAATGCTGAACAGATTGACGAATTCAAAAACGCCAGACTCGCCTCGAAGGTACGCGCTGCAACCGTGAACCGGGATTTGGCTGTTCTGCGGCGAATGCTGAAAATCGCGGAAAGAAGACGATTGATTAATGCCACTCCATTCCGTGAAGTCGAAATGCTGGAAGAGCGCAAAGAGCGTCGGCAGCCACACATCCTGACTTTTGAGGAAGAGAAACAACTTTTGGCAGTTACCAAAGACCACGTTCGTGTTCTTGCCATCCTGATTCTTGACACTGGTCTTCGTTCAGGTCGGGAAGCTCTCACACTCAAGTGGAATGACATTGATTTTTCTGACGACGCAATCCGGATTAGGGAGTCCAAGACGCTCGCGGGTATTCGCAGTGTGCCCATGTCCAGTCGTTGCAAGGCGGAGCTGCTGAAATGGCGGTCACGGCTCGGCCCGGAGTTCTCTGAATACGTTTTTGCGAATCCGCAGCGGCCAGAAGCTCATCTTCAGGATGTCCGAAAGTCTTGGCTAGATGCCTTGAAAGCTGCAGGACTTGAATACTTCTGGCTCTACGACCTAAGGCACACTTTTGCCAGCCGTCTCACCGCAGCGGGAGTGTCTCCCATCTTTGTGGCTCAGATAATGGGCCATTCCAGCCCGAGCATTCTCCAGACTTACGCGAAGGCGATTGACGAGTACCGGCGGTCAGCCATCTCTAAGCTTGAGTCCTTTCGCGAGGCACAATCGATTGAATCGGCGGGTCGAAGTGAGAAAGACGCTACGACTCTGATTCAGTAGCTCAGCTGCCTAATGAGCGCATTTACAGGAGAATTTCCGTCAATTAGACCAAAGAGCAAGGAATGATGAAGTTCCGAACTTCAGCGGTCTTCTCGTTTCGACAATTGGAAGAACAGCTATAATGCCCGCACTATGCCCAAACTTTCAATCGAAGGTTCTCTAGGAATTGCGGTGGGAGTTATTTTGTTTATTTTGGACAAAATGGGAATTGGGGGAATCGCAGTCTATGCCTTCCTTTTCGCGCTCGCGATGGGTCTTTGCGTGGATTCGGTTATTCGTTCCGATTGGTCGGCAGGATCAAAGACGCGCAAAACTTGGGGTGGCGTTGGCATGTCTGCATTCTATTTGATTTTTGGAGCATGGATATTCTTAAGGCCGCACAAGAAGGCAGAATCCGAAATCAATGCTCCTCCCGCAATCAATGCTCCTGCCGCGCACGATTCTAAGGCAAGCGAACAACCGAAATCGCCTCCACCGAAAAAGGCTGCACTTAGCTCACAAGAAGTAGAGAGGAACAAATTGTTGATTGCAAAATCGAAAGCACTAGCAGATAGCTTTGACGACGCTTTTACCACGCTAGGAAATCAAGAATCCCACTTCACTCATAGCCTCAATCAAAAAATGAAAAATGGAGTGATACCTCCAGAGGTCTATACAGAACTCCAACCTCAACGAGAACAATATATCGCCGAATATAAGGAAAAACTGAAATCAGCTAGTATCGCTAGTATAGAAGTGTTGGATGAAATGCGAACTGCAATACCGGAAAGAAAATTCAACGAAAGCAAGTATATTGAATGGCGAACAATCTTTCATGACGTAGCTGGTGGTGATTTTCGCCAAGTGAAGCCATCACAGGCGCGAGATTATCTAAACGAATTAGCCGGTCAAGTGCCGCACTAAGAATAAAAGGCCCGACTGGCATCGGGCCTTTTCGCAATTTGCTTAAATCAATGATGCTGGCTTTACTTGCCGGATGCTCGTACTACCTGTTTTACAATCGAGTTGTATTCGCTTTTGGATACTTTTGAAACGCTGCCATGCTGTTTGAGAACTTTTAATTGTTCATCAACATACTTTTTAGCCGCTTCCTTTACGGCCGTCTGTTTATTGCTTTGTTGTGCCATCGGTTACCTTCCCCCTAGTTGGTTCTAGTAAAACTTGATCGACGATGTAGTCCGCAAATGCTTCTTTGTACCTTTTTGAAGATGCGCGGTTTGCGCGCTGATGATTTCTTAAGTCATCGTCTTTATTCAAAATCGGAAGCAATGCATCGGAGACATCATCAGGCCGCGGTTCCTTTCCATCGGTGATAGTGTCTTTCGCGTATGCATATGCTTTTTTTACCACAGCCTCCCATTTGGGGTGGTGTTTTTTGTTTGAAAATAGTTTATCGAAGTCTTTGGCTTCCAATTCCTTTTTCTTTGCCTCGCTCAAGCCCATAGTTAAGTGGCCTCCTAAAGATAGAAGATAAATGCCACAATTCCATATAGGGCCGTGAACCCCATGCCTGAATAAAACGACCACACCATCCAATGGAATTTACAATCGGTTGGACAGAGCATCCAAGTAAGGGAAAACGACGCGCAGACAAGGCAAACTAAAAATGGCAGGAGGCCAATCTTCGCCACCAATTTATTCTTTTTGCGGGGAATTTCCAGCGTAATTGTTTCTGCGTGACTGTATACGAACCCAACAAAAACCAGCAGCACGCCTGCCAATCCAACGGCAGCTCCGAAAACTGCGATTACAATGTCTTTCTTTTCCATCCCGCGTTGTGGCCTTAGCTTAACATATTAGTTATGTTACGCAGCGTCTCGAACCTTTGCCATCAGATGCTTGTATTCCAGATTGTCGGACAGAATCAGCCGCATCATTATGTCGCGAAAGAGAAACTGGTTGTGGCGGTTGTTAAACCGAGAGCACATCTCATCCAAGTAGGCCGGAAGATGCTTGGCAGGAACCTTATGCCAAGTCCCTACGATTCCACGCTTGAGTAATGCTCCTCGCTTCGTAAGGTTCTCCGTAAGGGTCCGATTTGTAAGGAATCGGCAGGAATCGGACGCTTACGATAAATCTACTACTACGTTTTTACTACAGTCCGGCACTTTTGCTTGTTTTGGTTAATCGTATGACAACCGATGATTTCGGGCTAGATAGTTGATTCCAAAAGATCTGGCGGAGAGGGGGGGATTCGAACCCCCGTTAGGGTGTTTATTCCCTAAAACGGTTTAGCAAACCGCCGCATTCAGCCGCTCTGCCACCTCTCCGCGGCGTGATTTCAACAGCTTAGCACATCTGCCCTAATTTATCTGGTGCACTCTGGTTCACCAAGTCGCCAAGCTCACAGACAACAGCACTTCCATTGGAGCGGGTGCCGTAATCCATGCGGTCAGCGTGAGTGGGTCTTGGTTCCACAAAACGTGCTACGTCGTACAAGATCAGGAGGCTTGCTTAATCTATATTTTAACTTACGTATTTTCAGCACACTACAGATACACTAGCACACTACAGGTAGACACTGTAGTGTGCTATACTGCTGTAGTATGATTCTGCATCAAAAAAGTCTGGAGAATTACTTCGATCAGGTTACGGGCGCGACCGTCCTCATCAGCCCTCTACCACCCCCACCCTCTTTATCGCTTTTTATCAGGCACCAGTTTTCTTTTGCGGCCGCGGAGATTTTCGACCGACGCATTATTCTCGCGGTTGAGCAGGCACCGCCTGAAGAGCTTTCGGCGAATGAGTACGCTCGTAGTGCGTCCTTTTTGAAAGACGCTTTCGGAGAACCGGTGGTTTTGGTAATGGCCAAACTCCCGTCATACATGCGGAGCCGGCTCGTGCAGAAGCGTGTTCCCTTTATCGTGCCAAATGCGCAGATGTTTCTCCCCATGCTGATGATCGATTTTCGCGAACGTCAGGCTAAGGGAGCGTCTCGAAAACCGGACACATTATTGCCGGTTTCTCAACTGGTCGTGATTTATCAGATCCTACGACAGCCGACTGAACACATTTCTTTGGCCCAGTTAGGTGAACATCTGGCCTATTCGCCGCAGTCGATGAGTTCGGCCCAAGAGCAGTTACAGGAAGCCGGGCTGTGTGAAGTGCGCCGGAACGGCAGAGCGATTTTTCTTAACTTCCGCGTGCGCGGTCGTGCGCTTTGGGAAAAAGCGGAGCCACTCATGGGAAGTCCCGTTCGCAAGACGCAATGGATTCGTTGGGGACAGACGCGCGCGCGCGCAGTCGTGGCCGGGATTAGTGCGCTCAGCCGCAACACGATGTTGGCGGAAGACCCGGTTGAAACTTATGCGATGCGAGAGCGCAACGTAATTGCAGCACTTGATAAAGGGCAGCTGATAGGCTGCAACGGACGTGAAGAAGCGGACGCCCAGATGGAATCGTGGAAATACGATCCTTGGGTAGTGGCCGAAAACGGCATAGCGGATCGGTATTCGTTGTATTTGAGCTTGCGTAACTCCGGGGATGAACGCGTGCAGAAAGAACTCAAAGTTCTGCTCGAAAGGCTACCGCAGTGATTCGCGGGCTCGACCTATTTCGCGAGCATTTTGCACCCTTCAAAGGTACGTTTGTGCTCATCGGCGGCGTGGCCTGCCATGAGTGGCTAGCGACGCAGGAACTTCCGTTTCGCGCGACGAAAGATATGGACATGGTGCTCATTGCAGAGGCACTGGATCCCGCATTTGTGAAACGCTTTTGGGAGTTCATCGAAGCAGGGAAGTATCAAGCTCGCTTCAAAGCCGACGACGGTAGGCAACTCTACCGCTTTGACAAACCGGATAATCCGGAGTTTCCGAAGATGATTGAAACCTTCAGCCGAAAACCCTCCAACATCGATCTCGGAGAAGGGCAGGAAATAATCCCGATCAGGCTGGAGGGCGAAGCAGCGAGTCTTTCCGCAATTTTGCTGAACGACGATTACTACAATCTGATTCGGGAGCAGCACAACGAAGAAAAGAATCTGCCTTTTGCAAATCCAGCAGCCCTCATTCCGTTGAAAGCCCGGGCATATTTGGATCTCACTGAGCGTTTAAAAAGGGGCGAAGAAGTTAAGGGCGACGATGTCGCAAAACATCGCACCGATGTATTTAGAATCGGCGGTACCCTGACCGCTGAGAACGGTCCTGAACTTCCTGAGAGAATTCGGACAGACTTACGAAGCTTTCTATCGATTTTTCCACCCGACAACAAGGATGAATGGGTCGCCATCGGAGCGGGTTTAAGAACAACCTTCGGGGGGACGCGTTTTGCTCCCGAGACGCTCATCGGGGCCATTCAAACCTATTTCAAACTCTGAGCGCGTTAAAACGTCGTCACGAAAAAAGGCGGTCTATCTTAGCTTGCGCGCACGGGCAAACTACCACGATCGTGAGCTGTGTCACGTCGAATTGTGGCCGACATCACTGTTCAAAAAGATCAAGTAGACGAAGCTAAAAGCACTATGGACGCTTACAACTATGAGCAGCCGCACTTTTGCAACATCTTGTACCTGACCGACTTTTCGCCATGCTCCGACTCTGCCCTAACTTGGGCCGCCAGTGTGGCTAGGGCCAACGCAGCAAAGGTATACGCGCTCCACGTTGTAGTTCCCGATGCGCTGGTTTTCTTGGCCCCAGGGTCTCCCGGCGTCGTTATGGACATGCATGAAGAGTGGGCGCGTGGCCAAATGGAGCGGATTGAATCCCAGCTCGCAGAAGTGGAGCACGAGACGCTGATTGAACGCGGAAGCGATCTCTGGAAAGTCATCGAATCGAAACTACAACAATTCAAAATCGATTTGGTCTTGCTTGGAACACACGGGCGCACCGGACTGCGAAAAGTGTTGATGGGTTCGGCCGCTGAACGCGTGCTGCGACATTCATTGGTGCCGGTAATGACGGTCGGACCTGCTGTGCACCACGGACGGACACACGACGGTAAATTTCACAAGTTGCTGCTTGCTACCGACTTTGCGGAAGGGTCAGCCGAGACCGCGAATTACGCCATATCTTTTGCGGAAAGAAATCGCTCAGAGCTGACCTTGGTTCACGTCTGCAAGACGAACAAACGAGGCAGTCGCGGAAAAACGAAGGAGCTTTCCATTGCCGAAGCTTTGTATCAACTGCAGGAGATGGTACCCGGGCGCGACGCCAACCGAATTCGATCAGAGGCGCTCGTGGAGTGTGGCGAACCGGGCGATCGAATTCTGGATGTCGCCAAAAGATGCGGCGCAGACCTTATCGTAATGGGCCTCCACAATTCCCATCGCGTATTCGCGGCGACTCATATGGAAACGAGCACTGCACATGAAGTTCTTGCACATTCGATGTGCCCTGTATTGACTCTGCGGCCGCCGATTCAGCAATCCCAGGTTGCGTAGGGTTTTGCAGCTACCCTGAACTACATACCGCCAATCGTCTCCAGCGCAGCCCTGTCCGCAATCGTTAATGTCGAACCATGAAGCACTACAAAGTGTTTTGATTTGAAGTCACTGAGGGTGCGTGTAACCGTTTCCCGCGTCGTTCCGACAAACTCGGCGATTTCTTCATGAGTGAGGGGCACCTTGATTTGCGTGCCGGATTTGGTGGCTACGCCATTCGCTGCCCAGTCGAGGAGAAGTCGCGCAACTTTTTCAGGCGCTGACGCGGAAAGACCGACCGTGCGAAGTTGCTCGCAAGCGCCGCTGTAGAGACTCGTAAGCTGTTTGACCACGCCTTGCTGCAGTTCTGGATGCTGGGCGAGCAGTCGCAGGAAATCGTCGCGCCGAATGAAGGCGACCTGGCAGGAGTGCAGAGTCTCCGCCGTCACTTCGTAAGGGGTATTCCCCAGGACCGCCATTAAGCCAAGAATCTCGCCCGGCTTGGCGATTCGAAGAATAAGCGTTCTTCCCGCGCTGGAGCTGATCGATAGCTTTACTTCGCCGGCGCAGAGGATGAACACTCCACGCGGATCCTGCTTTTCGAGATACAAAACGGCGCCCCCGGGAAAAGTTGCGTTGGATCGGACCGCACCTAAGTCCTTCAGCGCGGGGGGAGTCAGCTGGCAGAAGAAGCCTGCCGATCTGAGAGAGCAGCTCTCGCAGTTCTCAATCGTTGCGAATCCGTACGGTCCCATCATGTTAATTCTCCTTCGTCATCGTTCGTTGGTGCCTGCATCGCTAAATCCGCAAAATGTTTTGTCAGGGGCGTATCAGCCAAGACCGCCGCACGAGTCGCGCCCCGAACTTCGCGCAAGACTTGCAACCCTCGCTCGTCGATAAAAGTCAGACCGCGCAAATCGAGAGAAAGCTTTCGCTGGGAGACTGCCGGAGCGAGGGCAAGCCAAGCTCGGCGAAATTCTTCCACGTACGCACCGGCGAGTTTTCCCTCTAGCCTCACCGTGAACTTTTGCTCCTCGTCTTGTACCGTCGCTCGAAACGTAAGTAATCTCCCCTTACTGCGTTATGAAGAACTGCACGGTTTGGTCCAACTGTGGCGTGGATCACAAGAAATGGTGCAACTGACTGATAAATAGGGACATAAGAGATTATTTGCCTGAAGAGTGTGGTGATGGCAGGCACGGCCCGGCGGCCGTGACGAGACGATATTTCGTCAGACTGGCTAGATGTAGTCTGAACGCTTGATTCCCAGTTTCTTCATCTTCGAATTTAGCGTTGTTCGTTTGAGGCCAAGGCGTTCGGCTGCGCCGTTTGGTCCGCTAATGTGGCCCTTGGTTTCGCGCAGCACGCGGAGGACATGCTCACGCTCGGCCTCGTGGAAATTCTGGCTGGTTTCGCTCGCAACTTCCGCGGTTTGATGCAATTCAGCAAGCGGCGCACGGAGCGTTGGCCCGGTGCTAAGAATGACGGCCCGTTCGATAAAGTTTTCCAGCTCTCGAATATTTCCAGGCCAGCGCCATCGGGCAAGCGCCTCGATCACATCCTCAGGGATCGTCTCGATCCTCCGGTTCATGCGACGAGAATGCTGATCGAGGAAATATTTTGCCAGCAGTGGAATATCTTCCACCCGCTCACGGAGCGGCGGCAGCTGTACCGGAAACACTTTTAATCGGTAGTAGAGGTCGGAACGGAACTCACGATTCTCCACCATTTGGGCGAGATCGCGATTCGTGGCGGCGAGCAAGCGGACGTTCACTGGAATTGTCCGCGTACTGCCTACCCGTTCAAATTCCTTTTCCTGCAGCGCACGGAGGATTTTGGGCTGAAGTTCAAGAGGCAGGTCACCAATTTCGTCCAGAAACAAGGTGCCTTCGTGTGCCAGCTCGAGTCTGCCAATTCGTTGTGAAATCGCGCCCGTAAACGCACCTTTTTCGTGGCCAAATAGTTCACTTTCCAAAAGGCCTGCAGGAATCGCCGAGCAGTTCAGTTTTACGAATGCGCGGAGGCGCCGGGGACTCAGATTATGAATAGCCCGAGCGATCAGTTCTTTGCCGGTGCCCGTTTCGCCGAGTATGAGTACCGTGGCATCGGTCGGAGCAACGGTTTCCACGTACTTGAGTACACGCTTCAGGCCAGGCGCTTCTCCAATAATCTCGTCAAACTGGCTAGTAGTGGTCAGTTCCTCCTCGAGGTAGCGCTTCTCATCTTCGCTGCGCCGCAGCGCTTCTTCGAAGCGTTTTCGTTCGGAGAGATCGCGAACTACCGCGATGAGAATTCGGCCGTCTCGATCTTCGACGGGGCCCAAAAGGATATCGACTGGGAATTCGCTACCGTCTTTGCGGCGCCCATAGAGATCGAGCCCAATCCCCATGGGGCGCAATCGAGGCCGCGCGGCAAAATCTGCACGGTGCTTTGGGTGGGAATCCCGGAAGCGCGCTGGCACCAAAATTTCCACGGCCTGGCCCAACAATTCGCCGCGCGTATAACCGAACAAGTTTTCGACGCGAGCGTTCGCCGCTTCAATCCGGCCGTCTGTACCGCATACCAAAATCGCATCTGGCGACAGCTCGAAAAGCGTGCGGGCGCGTTCTTCGCTTTGGCGCAGCGCTTCCGCTGCCTTCCGCCGCTCGCTGGCGTCGCGAGTGATTTTCGCGAAACCCAACAAGCCGCCGTCAGAATCGCGAATTGCCGAAATCACGACATCCGCCCAGAAGCGCGATCCGTCTTTCCGGATTCGCCAACCTTCGGCTTCGACTTGTCCAGTCTCGGCAGCGACCTTCAGCTGCGCACCGGGCTTACCCGCGGCGATTTCTTCTGGTGAATAGAAACAGGAATAGTGCCGGCCAATAATTTCCTCAGGCCGGTAACCTTTGATGCGCTCGGCGGCGGCGTTCCATGTTCTAACGTGGCCAGCGGAGTCGAGTTGGAAAATTGCGTAGTCACTGATGCTCTCCACGAGCCGCCGGAACAGATGGTCCTCTTGCGATGCGAGTCCGCTGTTAGCGGAGTCCGTTCGCTCTGGCAAGTCGCCGCTCATTCGTTGTCACCTGGTATTCGCAAGAAATCGGCAAGACGGGCTTACGTCTTGGCAGCCGTAATTGTTGCATTTATCCAATCTGAAAATGGAACTTGAATCATATCCCAACGCAAGAGCATGCCTAAAATAACTTCCGGTCACCAGTCCGGCGCGAATCGTCGGACATCAACAAGTTTAGCGACCTTGTAGCAAAGCGGCTGTCAGCGCGCCATAGTGTGCTCAAGGATGCCTGATGTGAAGTTCGTCACGGCAAGCCCAGGACGAATGAGCGGATTCTAAACATGAACTCGTGGACAAAGGAATGTCTGAAGACCGGCAATTGCTCCTGGAGAAATTGCGGGCTAAGCTTGCGTTTATCGAAAGCGGCGGCTACCCGAACCCGGTGCGCGGCCGCTGGCGTCCGCAATTTATCTTTGAACACTCGGCGATGTGCTTAAACCGTGACCCAACTCAAGAATCTATGCCGTACACTGAGCGCGTCTTGGCGCGGTTCGTCCGAGACGAGTCGCCGCGGCTTGATTCTCAAGCGCAACCTGCCGCGGCGATTTCTCGCCGATCTATCTGCCACGAAAAGTCAGGACGGGACAATTTGCCCGTGCGACCACTTTGTGTGCGGTGGCAATCGGCAGATGCGTGGCGGCGCCGGGCACTCCGGCTTCCGGTTGAGCGCCGACAACGACGAGATCGACCTCTCGCAAATTGGCCAAGTCCAGGATTCGTTCGGCTGGATCGCCGCGCTCGACAAGGAATTCGGGCTTGCACCAGGCCTCCGCTTCGGGCGGCACCAATTTCGCGAGCAATTTCCTGGACGATTCGAGAACGTCGAACCACCCGATGAGTTCACCTGCCTTCGGCTCCGGCACAACGTGCAACATCGTTAGGCGTGCTTGAAATTCCTGCGCTAGCGATACCGCGTATGCAGCCGCCGCTTGAGACTCAGGGCCGAAATCGGTCGCAAACAGGATTTCGCGAATGTCGGCCTTGGCGGGTTGGGCATTCGGGCCAACGGTCAGAACCGGGCACGGTACTGTACGAAAGATTTCTTCGGCGACGGAGCCAAGCAACATTTTGGCTATCCCAGTCCGTCCCCGAGTGCCAATGATCACCAGATCCGTCTTTTGTTTCTCGATTGCCGCGATGAGGCGGGGCTGGATGTTGCCCTCTTCGATAACCACTTCAGTCTTCAGTTCCGGAAAGGAATTCAGAAGCGATTTGCGATGTTCTTCGTCAAACATTTTGCTCGATTCCGTGTCGACGGGCCAGAAACCTGGCCGCGTCATCGGAATCACTACGGGAGGACGTACGTGCAAGGCTGTTACGTTCGATTGAAAGTGCCTGGCGAACTTATTGATGAATGGAATTGCATGTTCAGCGGCGTCGGAGAAATCGGTCGCGTACAAGATATTCTCAAATCGGGTTCTCGCCGGAGCTGCAGCGGTAGCGGCTTTCATGGGAGTTCTCCTTTAGCAACATCTTGGGAGTACCGCCGCACCGGTGCTGTGACGAGCATCAGTCACCAAAGTGATGGGTGTCACCGGGACGGCCAATAGACACGTCGTAGTCTCAAGATGTCTAAGCGATCCTGAGCAATGCGCACATGAAAACAAGTGTCCGGACATCTGTGGCGCTCGCCGCGACAAATGCTGCTGCCGGCAAAGAGGGATACCGGGGCAGCTCCCGCTGGACCGTTTTCGTCGCGGGAACCTCGGCCGCGGCCATCATCGTCCATCTCCTGCTACGCGTTGTCTTCGGTGCGAGTGGGAACCTGATTCAAATTCCGCTGTTTGTGGCCCTTCTATTGGGCGGCGCACCGCTCGTTGTGACGTTGACCAAGAACTTGCTGGCCAGGGAATTCGGTTCGGATTTTCTGGCAGCAATTTCGATCGTTACGGCGGTTCTTCTGAAGGAGTATCTGGTCGCATCCATTGTGGTGTTGATGCTGTCCGGCGGCACCGCTCTTGAAACATTTGCGACGCGGCGTGCTTCGCGTGTGCTCGAAGCGTTGGCGAAAAGAATGCCTAGCATCGCGCATCGAATGACCGACGGGGGAATGTCGGATGTTCCAGTCAATGCGATCGCCGTCGATGACACTCTCGTCGTCTTGCCGCATGAAATCTGCCCAGTCGATGGGATCGTGAGCGATGGCCACGGTTCGATGAATGAAGCGTATTTGACAGGCGAGCCGTTCGAAATCCGGAAAGCCCCCGGCGCGGCGGTGATTTCAGGAGCGCTGAACGGCGAATCACTATTGACCATTCGCGCGACCAGGATTGCCACTGATTCGCGATACGCGCGAATCATGCGCGTCATGGAACAGAGCCAGCAACGGAAACCACGAATACGCCGCTTGGGCGATTTACTCGGCGCGTGGTACACGCCGCTTGCGATTTGCATTGCCGGCGCTGCCTGGATTTTCAGCGGTAGCGTCGAACGGTTTCTCGCCGTACTTGTGATTGCCACTCCGTGCCCGCTTTTGATTGCCATTCCTGTGGCCGTAATCGGCGCCGTCTCGCTGTCAGCGCGACGCGGGATCATCGTCAAGAATCCTGCGGTTCTGGAACAAATCGATTCCTGCCGGACCTTCATCTTCGACAAGACGGGCACGCTGACGTACGGGCGGCCCACGCTGACCCGCATTGCCTGCTCTCCGGACTTTGCCGAGTCCGAAGTGCTGTCGGCCGCGGCAAGCCTGGAAGTTTATTCAAAGCACCCGCTAGCAGCAGCTATCGTAGAGCGAGCGAAGGAAAAACACGCCGAACTTTTTTCCGCTTCACAACTGAGCGAGCCTCCGGGTCAGGGTTTAGAAGGACTGGTCAATGGGCGAGCCGTGCGGATCACGGGCCGCAACCAAGTTTCCGGAGACAATTTGAGTCTGCCTGTGATTGAACCGGGACTTGAATGTTTGGTGTTTCTCGACGGAAAATTTGCGGCTTTGTTTGGTTTTGAAGATTCTCCGCGCGGTGATAGCCGGGTTTTTCTAAAGCACCTTTCTCCCCGCCATCGAGTTACGCGCCTGGTCCTAGTTTCCGGCGATCGTGAACCAGAAGTCCGCGCAATCGCGGCAAAAATCGGCATTCAGGTGGCGTATGGCGCGCAAGCACCAGAGGACAAGGTCGCACTGGTACGTGCGGAAACCGAAAGGGCGAAAACGGTTTTCATAGGAGACGGAATCAACGACGCTCCTGCAATGCAGGCCGCCACGGTAGGTATTGCATTTGGTCACGACAACGATATCACCAGCGAAGCTGCCGACGCGGTCGTGCTCGATCGCTCCCTCGGAAAAGTGGATGAGCTCATGCACATCGGCCAGAGGATGCGCGCCATCGCTTTGCAGAGTGCCGTCGGAGGCATGGCGTTAAGTGCAATCGGCATGGCACTCGCAGCGTACGGGTGGTTGCCGCCAATTTCCGGCGCAGTGGCGCAAGAGGTGATTGATCTATTGGCAGTACTGAACGCCGTGCGAGTAGCTCTTCCCGTCGGGAACCTCCGCGATTTCTGAAAAGGCTCAGGGCCTGCAAAGGGTGATCACTATCACAGGCGGCAGTGACTCACATCATCGTCGTCCCTCTCAACCAACTGCTCTAATTAAGGATGCCGAAGAGGGAGGATTTATGAACGCAACCGTGCAGGCGACGCGTGCAAAGCAACTGGTCGCGACCGCCACAATGCGAGCACTGGTATTTCGGGGGCCAAATCAAATTTCGCTCGAAGACGTCGCCTTGCCACACGCCGGTCCCGGAGAGGCGGTTATCCGCGTAACGCTGACGACGATTTGCGGAACCGACGTGCACATCTTGAAAGGGGAATATCCCGTCAAGCCTGGCCTCGTAATCGGACATGAGCCGGTTGGCGTTGTGCACGAGCTCGGCGTCGGAGTGACGGGCTACGAAGTTGGTGACCGCGTTTTGGTCGGAGCCATTACGCCGTGCGGCCAATGCAATTACTGCCTCAGCGGAGATTGGTCGCAGTGCGGGGGCCCGATCGGCGGATGGAAATTCGGGAACACGATCGACGGCGCCCAAGCAGAGTACTTGCTCGTTCCCAACGCACAGGCAAACCTTGCAAAGATTCCCGATGACTTGACCGATGAACAGGTCGTTCTCTTGGCTGACATCGCATCGACGGGAATATCTGCTGCAGAAAGCGGTGAAGTGCAGATAGGCGACACCGTTGCCATCTTTGCGCAAGGGCCCATCGGCCTATGCGCCACAGCAGGCGCAAAGCTCAAAGGGGCGGGTCTTATTATCGGAGTGGAATCGGATCCGGTGCGCGCTCAAATGGCGAAGCGCATGGGAGCCGACATTGTAATTGATCACACGAAGACAGATGCCGTGGTGGAAATTCGGCGCCTAACGGAAGAAAGGGGCGTAGACGTTGCCATTGAAGCACTCGGCACGCAGGCAACATTCGAAAATGCATTGCGTGTGGTAAGGGCCGGCGGAACGGTCTCCAGCCTTGGCGTGTATTCCGGCAAACTTTCTGTTCCACTCGAACCGTTCGCTGCAGGTCTTGGCGACCACAAAATCGTCACGACTCTCTGCCCGGGTGGTAAAGAGCGAATGCGGCGGCTGATGGAGCTTGTCCGTCATGGCCGTTTGGATTTGCGTCCGTTGCTCACTCATACCTTTCCTCTGGACCGCATCGCTGAAGCGTATTCTCTGTTTGGCCAAGGGAAAGATGGTGTGATCAAAGTCGCCATCCATCCGTAGCATTTCGGCCCAATTCTGGTGGTTGACACAAACTGACACGTGATCGGTCTCACCGGTTTTAGTGACCGGTATCACGGCCGATCGCCACGGTTTGCGCGAACATGGAAACTGAAATGGAGGTGATCTCCATGCCCGTCGAGCAAGAAACCCTAAATTCAACCGAGCTGGCGAGTCTTCCGGCTAAGTCTTGTGAGAGGAGCAAAGCGCTGGCTCCGCTTACGGTCGACTTGCCGCTGCGAATGGCCCGGCCGCTTCCTCGCGGGCAGAAGGTCTTCGCCGAAGCTTTGCTGGAAGCCAGTTCGACCAGGCAACGATTCAGCGGCCGCCGGGTCTTTTATTCGATAGCGATTCACACGCTGGTTCTGTTGGCGCTAATTCTGCCTCCACTCTACTTTACGGACACCATCAACCTAAAACAGTTCACGCAGACCTTCCTGGTTGCGCCACCACCACCACCTCCTCCTCCCCCGGCTCCGCAGGCTATCGCCAAAGCCGTGGTTTTGAAGCGAGTGTTTACAAACGCAGGCAAGCTCGTGGCGCCAACCGTAATCCCGCAAAAAATTGCCATACTGAAGGAAGAGCCAATCGATCCAGAAATCGGCGCTGGTGCCCCTGGCGGCATACCTGGAGGAGTGCCGGGCGGGCAGTTGGGCGGCGTGATCGGAGGAATTATTTCAGACGCATCGCGTAGGGCGTCCGTCGCACCTCCCCCGTTGGTGCAAAAAACAGCGCCTCTGCGTGTTGGCGGCCATGTGCGGGCACCGCGGTTGATTACGAAAGTGGCGCCCTCTTACCCGCCGCTTGCAAGGCAGACGAGGGTGCAGGGAGACGTGACCGTGGATGCGGTCATCGATACTGGGGGCAACGTCGTGGAGATGCAAATCATTTCCGGACACCCCCTATTGTTATCTGCCGCGCTTCTAGCGGTGAAACAATGGAAGTACGAGCCAACCTACTTAAATGACCAGCCAATTCCCGTGCAACTGATCGTTGTTGTGACATTCCGTCTGGAACGCTGAAGTAGATTACCTGCAAGTGGCTCTGCGCCGCGGAAACACAGGCGCTCGGCATCTGGCTCGCTACGAATTCATGCCAGATCAGACCGCAAGAATTTCGTCCGCCGTAAGAATCGAAGATTCAAGGGACACCGGGCAAATTAGTGAACGCGCAATCAGGCAACCGTGCTCCGCCTTTTCCAGCAAGCGATTTGCTCGATCGAGGTCATGGCCGTGGGCGATTGTAAGCGTCGGCTTCAGTAATAACTCAGTGAACCTCAGCTTCCCTTCGGGCTTGCCCAGTTTTCCCTCGACGGTTAACTGTAGCCCCGAAAATTCCAGCTTGGACATTTCCGCAATCGCGTAAAAGGTTGCGACATAACAACTGCCGACCGCCGCGACGAGGAAGTGTTCGGGCGTCCAGAACCCAGCCTCACCTTTGAATTCGGGTGGAGTCGAAAACTCGATCGCGGGTTCAATGCCTTTTAGAGAGACGACGCCTCGCCGTTTGTTTTGCCAGGTGGCCGTTACGCGATAGCTGTTTTCGCCATCCATTTTCGTATCTCCTTCGCTTTCTTCAATGTAACGCCAAATTCTCCATCGGGCGGTAACCCGCGTCACTGCGGCCGGTGACGACAGACACTGCTTTTCGGGGGCGTCTTGGCTGACCTAAGTGGCTCCTCTTGCGTCAAATAGGGACAAGGGCTGTGGCGGCAGCCGATAAAGCCGTGTTCACTGAAATGATTCCTTTTCACCCTATTTCTTCTTAGAATGGGGGAGTCGTGGCCATGGGGTCAGGATAGGGCTTGGTTCTGGGCAAAGACGCCTTTGCCGAGGGTCTCTCGGGTGAGCGGACGGCCCCCGGAAGCCGGGGCGGGCGAAACATTTCGACTCTCTAAGCCGTATCTAAAGGCAGAGTGACCAGGGTTCCGAGACAAAGGGTGTCCTTGGCAGGACGCCCGGTCCTCAAGCGCGGTTCGCAAGCGAACTAGCCCTATTATTTGCCAGCAAGCGAGGAAGGTCAGAATGAAGACGTGGCAGAAAGTCTGTATCGGCGGAGCCGTCGTGGTGGCGATCGCCGGAATCGTTGGGTATAGCATTACCGCGGCAAACAAGGGAGTCGTCACCGTCCAAACGGCTAAAGTCGCCAAACAGGACACGTTGGTGTCTATCGTTACAGCTTCGGGCGAAATCAAGCCCACCACCTACACGAATATGCAGGCGCAGGGATTCGGCCGCATCACTGCGATTCTCGTGAAGGAAGGGGCCCACATCAAGAAGGGCGACAAACTGCTCCTTCAGGAGAATATCCAGGCCAATGCCGACGTCGCGGCGCAATCAGCGGCGATGAGTTCCTCTGAGTCGGGAATCCAGGCGGCGGAAGCGAGTTATAAGTCCGCACAAGCTGACCTCGTGCAGCAAAAGGCAAATCTTGAGAAAGCGAAGCTTGATTACGAGCGCGGCGCGGGGTTGTTTAAAGACGGGCTGATCCCCAAGCAGGATTACGATCAGCGCAAAACCGCATACGACGCGGCGGCTGCGGGAGTTGAGTCTTCCACGGCGCGCGTATCGCAGCTCCGGGCGCAAATGAACCAATCGCACTCGGCGTTGGACCAGAATAAGGCGGTTCTAACGCGCACGCGCGACGTATTAAACAAAACAACATACACGTCGCCGATCGACGGGATCGTCAGCTATCTGCCGGTGCGACTCGGCGAATACGTCGTTCCCGGCATCCAGAACTCGAACGGCAGCTTTTTGATGACGCTCTCCGATATGTCCGTCGTTACGGCGGAAGTCAAGGTGGATGAAACTGACATCGTGAACGTGCGCATGGGCCAGGATGCAGACGTCACGATTGACGCCGTGCCTGGAAAGACTTTTCATGGCAAGGTAACGGAAATTGGTTCGCAGGCTGTACTGCGCAGCTCCGGCCTTGCCACTACGCAGACCACTACCAGCACTCAGGAAGCGAAGGATTTCAAAGTTGTCGTGACCCTTGATAGTCCCCCAGAAAATCTGCGGCCAGGGCTTTCCACCACCGCCAAGATCAGGACCGCAGAGAAAAAGGGAGTTGTCGCGATTCCGATTCAGGCACTCGCAGTGCGGTCAAGGAAAGATTTGGAAGAAGCCGCCAAGGGCCCGAACAACAAGACTAGCGGTTCGAGTGTATCGCTTGCGGCCCCGCCTCCGGCCGCTCCAGGCGACCCGAAGAAAGACGAAGTTCAAGGCGTTTTCGTCATAAATGGGAAGAAAGCGGAATTCCGCCAGGTTGATACCGGGATTTCTGGCGTCACGGATATTGAAGTCACGAAGGGATTGCAACCTGGCGACGAAATAGTCGTGGGCAGCTATAAAGCCTTGCGCACGCTTAAACCGAACGCACAGATTAAAGTTGATAATTCAGCACCGAAGAAAACCGACGATCAGCAGAGCTAGGAGCGAGCATGCCCGTGGAGACGACGTCACCAGAATCTTACAGCCAGGAACTTGTCGATTCCGGCATAGTCATCAAGACAGAAGGCCTGGCTAAGGTTTATGAGATGGGCGCGGAGCAGGTTCATGCGCTGAGCGGCGTCGATCTCGAAATCCGCAAGGGCGAGTACGTCGCCATTATGGGCCCTTCGGGTTCCGGCAAATCGACCCTCATGAACTTGATCGGTTGCCTCGATTCACCGAGTTCAGGCAAGTATTGGCTAGCAGGCCGGCTCGTCAGCGAACTGGATGACGATGAACTGGCTTACATCCGCAACAAGGAGATTGGATTCGTCTTTCAGACGTTCAATCTTTTGCCGCGCGCCACGGCACTTCACAACGTGGAACTGCCGCTGATTTATAACGGAACGCCGGCCGAAGAGCGCATAGAAAAGGCCAAGAAGGCGCTCGAGCGCGTCGATCTGACGAGTCGCATGAGTCACAAGCCGAACGAACTCTCCGGAGGCCAACGCCAGCGTGTTGCGATCGCGCGAGCGCTTGTTAATTCTCCATCGATTGTTCTTGCCGACGAGCCCACGGGAAACCTTGACTCGAAGACCGGCGAAGAAATTATGGCTTTGTTTAAGAATCTGCACAGCCAGGGAAATACAATCATTCTCGTCACCCACGAGCACGACATTGCGCAAAATGCGCACCGCATCATTTTTATCCGCGACGGAAAAATCGCGTCAGACGAAGCCGTCAAGAAGTAGCCAAGCCTCCAAATAGTTTTTCTCGACCATCTTTTCGGCCAACACTACAATCTGACTCGCGCAGCGTGGACTGCGCGAGTGCATGAGTCCTTCATTTCGCCTTGATATGGGGCCATTTTCGTTTGCGGTCAGCACAGGACCCGACGGAATTACCTACGAACGTGGGACCACCAAACTCTACTTCGAGTGGCGCAGAATCGCCGGCGCGGTTCTTGTGCGGGAACAACCGAATCAAGCCGAAGGCGACCAACAGCTAGAAATGGCAAGACTATTTTTCGGCAAGGGTTTCGACTTGGAAACGATCAAAACCCTGCGCGACTCGATGGGCACAATTCATATTGGTTACCGCGACGACCGCGAGCGGCTGAGACATGAACACTTCCCGATCCCACTCGCCGACGCGAGTTTTCTACAAGACATACGAGACCGGCTAGGACCACGCTGGCTGGGCGAAGTCGATGATGTACGAACCGCAGAAAAGAAACTGCATACGGCGCCCGGGCTATTCAAAGGTTTATTTTTTCTTTTCGTTCTGCTGACGGCAGTTGCTTTAGCGCTTGCGTTCGGGCTATTCACCTTACTTGCGCCGGCGCTGAACGTGCTTTCTGTCCGAGAGATGTACTTTGAATTTGTAGAAGGAGATTACGCCGGATTCGGTGCGCACCTACTGGTTTATGTTGCTTTATTCGTTTTCGCGCGCCTATTTCGCCGCGCTTGGCGCACCCGAATTGAAGCGCGCCGATCACGAAATAGACCACTCCGATAGATACGCCGCCCTTGGCAGCACGCTGTGGGTGACTTAGCGGTCAGGAATGCTCCTGCAACGCTCCATGAATTTCGCTATCAAATCGTCCGGCTGAACGCAGGTACGTATGGGAGATGCGATCGTGCCACGTCAATTCATCTTCATCCCACATCGACCACAGGAACCCCAGAAAGAAGGTTCCGGCGGACAGCATGTAGCCCGCTGCGCGCAACAGTAAATTCCTCGGTGCAGGTTCTTCGCCCGAAAAATCAACTACTTCGAGGCGGCGCAACATCATTCCAGGCGTGGTGCCGCCAAACACCGTGAACAGAAAGAAGTATTGCAGGTAGACGATCGCAAACGCGATGGTGTAAACGGCCGCGCTCATTTTGCTGAATGTAAATTGGCCACCGAGCGAACCAAAGAGCATAAGGAAGCCGCCGTAGGCAAACAACAGACAAGCGCCGTCGATCAATGCGGCGATTCGCCGTTCGTCCATGGATGCAACGGGATAGAGGCCCGCGGCTGCAGGCACTTCCGCCGCATCGCTCGACCTTTCCCCGATTATAGTTTCGCCGGTCGCTTCCCCGGGAGGCAAAGAAACGTCAATGAACATCTGGCCGTCTTGTTTCTGCTTGGAAGGAGCGCATCGTCCGATGGCAATCGTGAAGGCAAAATCGGGTGCCGCAGCGTCGTCGAACGCCTCCGCTACAGCCACGTGGCGAGGCTTTTCAGCCGCTTCCTGCTCCGCCTCGAATGTAAACTGCGACTGATCCTCGTTGAGCGAGGATCGTCTGCGCCTTGCTCGATAGGAAGCGAGCCGCTCAGAAAGTTCGCTGCGCCAAGCAGTTTCCCCGTCCGCATTCGACCGGACGGAGTTGCCACTCACTACAGGTAGCGTCGATTCACAAAAGCTGCAGATTCGTACGTTTGAGGGCAGTACGGCGCCACAATGCAAGCAGGTTTTTGTCACCGGTGTTTTTGCGCTGCGGACGCATGCACTCCGGCGAGGAGTGATCCAGCAATAGAATAGCACTGGCGCCGGAAAGTACAGCAAGAATCAGTTGCGTGTGTTTCGAATTAAGCAGGAGGTGGGGGGGGGGAAGCCGAGCTTAGTTGCTCATTTGCTGCGCGAAAAGGTTCCGGCTGAACGCAATTCGCCGGCCTAGCACTACGGCCACAAAGTGCGTGCACTGCCCCCGCTCAGAGGAAGTCCACCGTTCCATGGAGGGCATAACCCGCGCCACGGTAGACCGGAAAACTCCCAGCATGCGGAAGTACGCGCGAATCAAGCTGATTTCGCCGCGTTCCTCGGGGCGCTCCGGGCAAAGTTGCAGCAACTGCAGGACTCGCGCAAATTCTTCTTCCGTCGCCGGACGCGCCATTCCGGTCACTTCCTGAACTTCCTGTGAAATCGGCTCCCGCACGGAAGAGGCGATCAACGACCGGCAGTAGGAAATAAAGAATTGCAGCAGGAAAATAATCGAGCACGCCAGAATAAACGCCGCCATCATCGGAGCACCGCCAGGCGCGCAGGAACGAGGCGCGCTTCTTCCGGAATCCGCCAGAAGGCATACACCCAAGCCGCCGGCAAGAAGCAGCCCACGAGCGGCGGCAGAATCTGGAACAGGGTGCTAAAGCCCGGGTAGAGATTCCGCAGCGCGTAATTAGCGGCAAGCAAGCTGAAATAGACACCGAGCGACAGAACCAATTGGATCAAGCGCGTGCGGGTCTCGCGTAGCTTCAACACGGCCGCCCAGAGCACATACGTTAGAACCAGTCCGACGAAGTACAAATTCTGCTGAAGTTCCACGACAAAACGGGTAACCAATCTTGTCTCGGCCTGGTGAACCACACCGTATGAAAACAGGGCCGTTCCGCCCAAAAGCACAACGGCGCCAAGCTTGACGTATTGCTCAGCGTTCATTTCACTGAAGACCCTTGAATAAAGACTGGTCAATGCGAAGTAAAGAAGGATTGTGAGGAGGGTGTCGGAGTAATAGTAGAAATAAACGTATTCGCTCGAAGCGAGTCCGTAATGTTGAAGGATATTGTACCGACCGATGCTAACCAAAAGCGACGCAGCCATGTAGGCATTCAGGAAAATATACGGGCGAATGGCTTGCTTCTTCACCGCGCACACTATCACGCCTGCCTCTAGGAGAGTGCAAAGCGTCCAAATCAAGTATCCAAATAGACCGGGCAAGTTTTTCCAACTTTCGCTGCCCTGGTCTAATCCCCAACAACTACCGAAACCTTGCTTCTACTTCGGGGACGTAACTCTTACTTCCAGGGCGTTGGCGGTACCGGTGCTCCACCATTCTTCCACGGCGTTGGCGGAACCGGCGCTCCACCGTTCTTCCACGGCGTTGGTGGCACAGGTGCTCCACCGTTTGCCATAATCACTGCGCCGTTATCGTGCGCCGTGACCACCGTCTTCAGGCTCATGGCTCCCACCAAGATCAACATGGCGAGGAGAATAACCGTGAGTTTGCGTGACATTGTTGAGTGCCTCCGAGGGATGTACAACCCAGGAGGTACTCTAACAACATACAGACCAATGTCAAGCAGCCCGAAGGGCAAGCTTGTGACAGGCTCGGTACAGGGTACTTGGCTTGGGACTTTCGCCCCAGAGTGGCCTCTCGGCCAGTCACCCAGTACCGCTACACAGGCAGGTTAGGCGCCGCGCCGTTGTATGAGCAACAGTACGGTGGTACCAAATTACTTAGTACCGGCGTCCGCTCCAACCTAGTTCCCCGGCCCACCGATTCGCTGCCGACCGCGAAATTCCCCGGGCGGCTTGACGCGAGTAGTCCGGTATCCGTAGCATTAATGGTTCGTCCATGCCGGCGTAGCTCAGTGGTAGAGCGAGGGTCTCATAATCCCTAGGCCGTGGGTTCGATTCCCCCCGCCGGCACCACTGTTTCCATTCGCTTTGACCCGGGCCGGACAGTCTGGCTTGCCGTACCCGGCGGGCCGTGCAAGACTACGCCCGCATCGATGACCACGCTTGCTCCAGATAGTGAGCCTTCCCGTACAAACCGTTTCAGCCGCGCTGCAGTTTTTGTAAATACCCGATCCGGGCGCCGCAGATCTCGAGCCCTGCTTTCCCGGATCGAGCTTGCGTTCCGCATCCATGGAATCGATTGTGAAATTCTTCAGACAGCAAGTGCAGCCGAGCTGATCGATCAGGCGCGACACCAAATTCGCACCGGCACCAGATTGTTGTTTGCCGCTGGTGGCGATGGAACTTTACAAGGGTTAGTGAATTCAGCGTTCGGCCACGATGTTGTACTCGGAATCATCCCGGCCGGCGGCGGAAACGATTTTGCGCGGGCGCTTGGCCTGCCGCACGATCCGCTCGCCGCGCTCGAGATGGCGCTTTCTGGCGAGCCGCGCGCCGTCGATTTGGTAAAGGTACGTACAGGCGAAGGTCGAGAATGCTTGTATCTTGGCGGTGGTGGTGTCGGCCTGGATGCAGCGGCCGCCGCTTACGCCAGCGGGCCTTGCCGCAATTTTCCGGGCCGAATACGCTACATTGCGGCGGCGCTGCGTGCCTATTGTTCGTATCAACCGCGGCGCGTGCGCGTTACATTTGAATCCGACAACACCAGTCAGGTTTGGCAATCCGCCGTTCTGGCAAGCGTTCTAAACACGCCAACTTTCGGAGCAGGCATCCGCCTCGCGCCCGGCGCTGAAATCGACGACGGAGTTCTTGAGTTTGCTTTTCTGGAAGAACTTCGGTTCGGCCAACTATTGCGGGCTTTGCCGAGACTTGCGTTGCAAGGGAGCATCAATTTGCCCGGTCTCCACATTCGCAGCGTCTGGAAGTTACGTATCGAGGTCGATCCGCCAGCAACGTTTCACGGCGACGGCGAATTGCTGGGAAGTAGTCCAGTCGACATCGAAGTCGTTCCGAGGGCGACGCGATTTCTCGCGCCGAGGGTAGCCGCGCGCTAGTCTTTCTTCTTGTCGAGCTTCAACGTCAATACGATTTCCTTGCGATTGTCGAAGCTCGAGACCTGACGATTAGGTGATTTAGCGCCGTCTTTTTCTGCGTGGACTTCATAATCGGCATTCGGATCGAGCCCGCTGAACCGAAAGCTTCCTTCATTGTCTGCGATGTAGCTTTTGACTTGATTTGTCCGCAAATTTTTCAAGAAAACCACGCCGCCGGGGACCGCGGATTCACTCTTGTCCACTACCACACCGCGGACGGTCCGCAATTGCGATTCCTTCTTTGAATCCTGCGCATATGCCGTCAAGCATAAAACCAGCATTGCCAGCATCAACACGATTCCCGCACGGCGTTTCATGACGGTTTGCTCCCCTCGCGTTCCATGTGAAACACCAACTCCTCTACTCTCTCACTTCCGGTCGCATCCACGGTCCTTTTTTGTTCTCTGCTCCCCTTGCCGCTTACCGACACTTCGTACTGTGCCCCTTGCACCACCCGAACCGCAAACTCACCGCGAGAATTGGCAACTTCTCTCCAGCGATACGATTTCTGCCCCGCTTTTCGAATCTGAATCTGTGCGCCCGCGAAGCTCAATCCTTCTTGGGTGAACACCGTTCCCTTGATCAGGAAATCGTGCTGATGCCTGGAACTTTGCTTTTTCTTGCCGGTTGAATCGGGTTGTGCGGACGGCGCTGATGGAACAGGCAGCGCCGGCTGGCTGTCCTGCGGAAAAATCAAGACGGGGCAAAAAAGCAATATCACCACTGCAATCGAAATCCGCCTGCGGCCGCGCATAGATAGGGCTCCACGGACATTAGATGACCTGCGAGGCAGACACGCTGCCTTGGGCGCTCCGCGGCTTTCGCCTACTCCTCGTCGTCCTCTTCCTCTTCCTCGTCATCATCATCGTCGTCATCATCGTCGTCGTCTTTGTCTTTGGCAAGGTCGTCTTCGCCCTCTTCGTCTTCTTCCACTTCGTCGTCTTCCGAGATGACGTTCACGTGTACCGGGTGCGTTTGCGTCACTTCCATCTCCGCTTCACACTCCGGGCAACTCAGGATCTCTCCCTCTTCCACTTCGTCTTCATCCACATCGAGTTCGGCAGCACAATCAGGGCAGCGGATCACGGCCACTTCCTCCGTAGTGAGATTCCCCGGGTTGGGCGTCATGCTCGAAAGCCGCCCGCACCATTCAGCGTATTATATACCGTGCGGGGCCAAGTCGAATCCAGTCCCGATCTTTACTTTTGCTTGTTAGTTGCCAGGAGTCACGTTCTTTTAACGATGCCTTCCCCTCGCGAATACCCGGAACGCCCCATTGTCGGCGTTGGCGGAGTTTTGATTGAAAACGGAAAGGCGTTGCTCATTCGCCGCGGTTCGGAGCCGCTGCTCGGCCAATGGTCCATTCCGGGCGGCACGCTGGAATTGGGCGAAACGCTGCTGGAAGGCGTCGCCCGCGAAATGCTGGAAGAAACCGGCATGATTGTCCGTGTTCTGGACCTGATCGAGGTCTTCGAAAGAATCAACCCGTATTCGGCGCCGGAGGCTCGAGACGTCGGCGTCCGCCCGCGTTTTCACTTTGTCATTGTCGACTATCTGTGCGAACGAATTGGCGGAGACGCGACTGCTGGCGGAGACGCTACCGATGTCGCTTATGTTTCCGAACAAGATCTGCCCCAGTTTCAGCTCACCGAAGCCGCGACTCGGGTTCTGCGTAGCGCGTTTGCCATGGATCGCGTTCGTCGCCGTACCCTGCAGGTATAGCTGCTTGCCGGCGCTAGTGCGCTTTGACGATCTCGATGCTGCCATTCGTGTTCGCCAGCTCCAGCGTGCATCCGCCGTTGCCGATGGTACCGGTTAATACGTCTGACCCCATCGTGCCAGTTGCGGTAATCGGCAAGTCCGTAGAAATCTTTCCAAACGATGTGTGCGCGGAAACCTTGTATCCGCCATTTCCGGGCAGGCGCACAATAACGTGGGAGAACGATGTTTTCAGCGAAATGTCCTTGCACGAGTTCGACTCCGAGGCAGTCACTTCAATCGCGCCATTTTGATTGTCTACCCTAATCTTGCCGCCCACCCCGTTTAGAGTGACCCCGCCGAATGACGTATCAACTCCGGCATCTCCGCCGATTGCGCTCGCTGTCACGGCGCCATTGGTGTCCTGAGCCGTCAAATTGCCTTTGACGTTTTTGGCATCAATCGAGCCAAAACTTGTTTTGGCGAACAGGTCGCCGTTCACTTCATTGGCTTCAATGTTTCCATTTCCGGTGACCAACGTGGCAGCCTTGTAGAGATTGGCCGCGTCCACCTTTCCGAAGGAGCTCTTGATGTTCGTTGTGCCATGAATCTCCCGCGCCTGCACTTGTCCGTTATTGTCCTGAACTTGCAGCGATCCTAGGATTCTTTCCGCGATCACTTCGCCAAAACTCGTTGCCAGCTCCGCGTTGCCGGTGACGTCCGAGGCTTCTATTTTGGCGTTCGTGTCGTGGACCGTAAGGCTACCGCCGATCGTGCGCGCCGTCACCGTTCCAAAGGAGTTCGTCAAGACCGCGTTTCCCGTTACGCTTGAAATTTCCATGTTTCCATTTCCACCCGAAATCGTCGTATTTCCGTTCAAGTGGGCGCCGGTGATATTCCCGAAGCGATTTTTTACGTCAATCGCGCCTTTTAAGTTGCTCAGCGTGATGTTGCCGTTGTTGTTGACGATCGCGCTGCTGCCGTTTGCGTTGCTCAATTCAATCCCGCCAAACGCGTTGGTGATATTGGTCTGCCCGGCGTCCCTTACAGCAACGGTCCCATGGCCATTCTCGATTCGTGTCCAGCCATGCACGCCGTTCGCCTCGATGTTTCCAAAATCATTTCGCAGCCAAAGCGGCGCGTCCACCGGCAGCGTGACGTCGTAGTCGACCGAGTAAGAAGTCCTTTTCCACTGAATCCGTAAAACGTATTTCGCGTGATCATCTGGATAGACTGTCTTCACGTGAACGCCGTCGCTTGTTTGCTGTACGTCGATTTGAATCTTGTCGAGGTATTCCTGCGCGTCCTGTTTTGATTTTCCTTGCACCCGGATTGTCGCCACGATCTTTACATCGCGCCCGCTGCCGGCAGTCACGCGAACGTTTCCGAAGCGATTATCGAGGCTAAGCCCCTGATTCGCCGCCAGCGGCAAGGTCTTTTCAAACGTTCTCTGAACCTGCTCCTCCGGGTTGTTCGCCGCCTGTGTGCTAGATCCAGCCAAAAGAATCATCGCGGCAATCGCAATCGCAGCAGTGAACCCTGCTTTCCGCATCTGTTTTGCTCTCTCCGTCGTCATCTTTTCGTCTCCAGAATCTCTTGCAACGTGTCTTGCTTTTCCTGATAGACCGCCAGCAACTGCCGCCGCAGGTGCGCGTTTGCAGGATTCTGCCCCGCCTCCGCCCGCAGTTCGTCGATTGCGTTGTCCAACACCAGAAGTTTTTCCCGGTAGCTCGCCATTAACGGTGTGCCCGCCGGATCCAGCTGTGGCTTTGCTTGTGCCTCAAGTTTGTCAATCGCTTTCTGATAGGCCGTTTCTGCCCGTTCTACCTCGCTCACCGCGCTGTTATTCAGGAATCCTTGCGAATACCGCTCGGGGCCAGTTCGAAAAATTCTCGAGGCAACGACAGTCACAACGACGAGCACCAGCAGTGCGGCCGCCGTCTGCCACTGCGCGCCAACCAGTCCAATTGAATTCAGCCAAGCGCGCAACCGCGAAGGCTTCCGAGACATCTGCTCCGTGAGCCCGCGTTCGATTTTCGTCCACAGATAGGGTGTCTCCCATTCCTGTCGCAATTCTCCCGCTGCCCTTGACAAGCTCTTCCACACGCGCAGCTCTTCGCCGCACTCCGCACAAGAAGCCGCGTGCGCTTCCAGCGCCGCCCACTCCGCCGCGCTTCCATCCATAAAGATTCGTTCCCGGTCGACGCAACTCACGTTCATATCGTTCACCGTGCCTCCGCTGCCTGACTTCGCGGCGGCTCCAACATCGTTCGCAAATTCTTTTTCGCCTGGAACAGCGTATTTTTCGACGCCGTTTCCGTAATTTCCAGCATTCCCGCGATTTCCGAGTGCCGGAAGCCTTCCACCTCATAAAGCAAGAAAACCTGTCGTTGATGGGTCGTTAACTTTTCCATGGCGCGTTGTAGTGCCAATTTCAGCGAAGGGTGTGCACCCGGCGCGCGCCGTTCCGGCATCGGCGACTCCTTTGTCCCTTCGCTCGCGACTTCCTTTTTCCGCATCCGGCTGCGCCGCGCGTCATAGCAGGTGTTGATCAGAATTCGAAACGTCCACGTCACAAAGCTCGATTGCGCGCGAAAAGTCCCGATGCTCCTCTGCACCTTGAGAAACGTCTCTTGTACCGCGTCTTCGGCGTCGGTGGTGCTTCCCAGCAGATTTCGCGCGATGCTCTTCATTTTTTTGCCGTGTAGCGAATAGAGACGCTCGTACCCATGCATCTCACCCGCCTGGCAGGCGGCCGCAAGTTCCAGATCGTCTGGACGCACTTCGCCCGAAGTCGGCGCCAATCCGCTCTCTGGATTTTCCCCAAGTCCCACCCGGCTTCCTCGCTCTTGCTCCTGGTTGGAGATTCTAGCCTCCCAAGGCAGTGCAAGTCCCATCGTCGCCATACCTCGCTCCTAAGGTATAGACGACGCGGAAGCATGAAATGTCAGGGAGGGGGCCGGCTCCGCCGAACCCCGCAAAGCGTTGATGGTGTAGGTTTTATCGCAGTGTGGCAGCGGAGGATGCGGCCGACTGGCCGAGTTCGAGATATATCTTGCCGTGAAACGGGCTGTTTTCGTGATCAATCGTTATCACCGAGACCGGATCGTCGTCGGTAATTAGCAGCTTTAAGTGTTTTGCGTCGCGCGCCACGTCAAAGACGAAAGACGTCAGATAGCTCTCGCCCGGCCGCAACGGTTGCACTAGCGGTGTCGAGGCGTCTTGTAGCGCGCTTGCTTTCGTTTGCGTCGGAAAGTACCGTCGACCATTCGAATCTTCAAGCGATACCAATCGCGGAACCGGAGTGAGCGGAGAGTTTCCGCGGTGCTTGGAAATGCTGTTTTCATCGAACCAGGACTTCAGCCGCACCACGACGAACTCGCCGTTTGCCTCGCTCTGGCTCGTTTCTGTCCCAAGCATCGCCGCCGTGCGCGCCGACGCGACCGAGTAGGCGATATGGCAGTCCGGCTCGCAGAAATATTTCCATTGGCCTTCCGGCAGTGTTTTGCTCGAGCTGCAGACTCCCGTGCCAAGCAACATGACTCCGTAACCAAATACGCAGGCGATTGCCAGCAACCCGCCCATTCGCGCAGCCAGCTTGGCACGCACGACCGCTCCAAATAGGACGGTGGCGAGGCCGGCCACCGTCGTCAGCGAAGTACCGAGAAAGAGCAACAACATCAAATGTGCCAACCGTGGTGTTTCGGCCATGACTCTCTCCAATCTTCCGGGTCGACGGTGCCTTAACTCACTGCCTCTTTTGGCAGCCCGCCGCGAGTTCTCTCCCGCCGGTGAAATTCCTTCACTGCTGCCTCCAAGTCCTTCGGAACAAATTCCGGCCATCTCTTTTGCAGGAACACGAACTCCGCAAACGCACACTCCCACAGCAGAAAATCCGAAAGCCGCTGCTCTCCTCCGGTGCGAATCAGCAGATCCAATTCCGTAGAGCCGCCGCGCAAAACTTCCGACAAAACGTCCGAGAATGCTTCCGGAGAAAGTTGCGTGACTTTGTAAAACCGGCAAGCCGCCTGATAGATCGCCTCGCGCGCCGAGTAATCGATCGCCAATCGCAAATGCAGCCGCTTGCCATGTGCCGTCACGGCTTCTGCATCGACGATTGCCTGGCGCAACGTCGCAGGAATCCGGTCACGGCGGCCGATCACACTTAGCCTCACACCCTCTTCCTGACAGCGCGTGGTTTCGGTGAGCAGGTACTCGTGCAGCAAGCGGAGAATGGCGTTCACTTCCTGCGCCGGCCGCTTCCAGTTGGCGGAGGAGAGCGCGAACAACGTCAACGTGTGAATGCCCAGTCGCGGCGCCGCCTCGATCGCGCTTCGCGCTGCTTCTGCTCCCGCTCGATGCCCAGCCGAACGGGGTAATCCTCGCGACGTCGCCCATCGCCCGTTTCCGTCCGTGATAATCGCTACATGCAGGGTCTGCTTCGGCGCCACCGGCGCCGACAAAAGAATGTGCTCTAAGACAACCTGTTGAACGCTCATAACGACTGCTTTCTCCGCCGCATAACCGTAAACAACTTTGCACTATAAAGCTAAAAGGCAAAAAAATTTACCCTTCCCGGGTCGCCCGAATCAGCGCCTCCATATGATTCAAATACCGCTCCAGCGCGCGACGCCCTGTTGACGTCACCCGGTATTCCGTCTTTGGGAGCCGCCCGGCGAACGACTTTGTGCACACGATGTAGTCTGCCTCCTCCAACTTCCGCGCATGCACGCTGAGATTTCCGTCTGTTGTTTTAAGAAGATTTTTCAGCTCGTTAAACGTCAGCGAACGATTCACTACCAATGCGCTCACAATTCCCAAGCGGATCCGTTCGTGAATCAGCCGGTCCAGATCCGGTGACACCGCTTCACGCGCGCGTCCGCGCACCGAGCTCAGCGGCTCTGACTTCTCCCGCTGCGATTGTTCTTGTTTAACAGCCGAGCTTTTCGCCATAATTTTCCGCTACCCGCCGAATCGGCGCGCGATCCATACCCCAAATCCGATTTGCACACCGCCGAATCCAGCCGCCATCAGTGCGTCGCCCCATTGTGCGGGCGCCAACAGCGCCAGTGCGCCCAGAATCATCAAACACAAACCCATCACGGGTACAACGCGAACGGAAAATGCGCCACCCGTGACAATCGCCGTGCCATACAAAAGCAACCAGGTTCCCGGCAGCGCCGCGTACAATCCCGCGTGCGCCAACGCATAGGTCAGCAGCCCGCCGGCTGCAATTGCCGGCGCAAAACTTAGCAGAAATTTTCTGCCCGGTCCGGAAAAAAGTTGCGCATTCGCGCGATGCGCTTTCGTGGCAGCCGACGGCGCCGCAATCGCCACGGCAATCCCGGCTTCCAGCAGCCAAATCAGCAGCCATCTCGCCTGCGTCGCCTGTTGGGATGCAAAATACGCCGCTGCCAGCGCGGTAATTCCCATTGCCACGCCGCCCCATCCGGGCACGGCCGTAAATTCGGCAGCGCTCGCCATCGTCTCGCGGATGTAACGAAGATGGTCCGCTGCCCGCGCATCAATGGGAATGGGCTCGGAACGCCCTACGCGGGATGGATTGGTCAACGCCATGACCCCAAGCTAGCAAACTGTCGCTTCGTTGTCAAGTACTTTGTACTGCAAAGTTAAAACCGCCTGCCGCCTACTTCTGCCGGCTATACCGCCCCAGTATCGCGTTCCACCGAATCGTGAATACGTCCAGAAACATCTGCACGCTGTCTCGCAGCATGTTGACCTTCGTCGCAGGCGAGTGCGCCCATCGCACCGGAATCTCCACGGATTTCAATCCGTGGTGGCGCGCGAGGTAGAGCAGCTCCGGATCGAACCCGAACCGCTCGATTCGTTGTTGTTCGAAAATGATTTTGCAGCGCTCGCGCCGGAACGCCTTGAATCCGCATTGTGTATCCACAAACGGCAGCCACAACACGGCTCGCACGATCTTGTTGAAAATAATTCCCGCAAATTCCCGAAAGCCCGATTCATGCACGGCAATCAGGTTTCTATCCATTGCTCGCGAGCCGATCGCGACGTCGTATGTTTCCATTGCTGCAATCAATTTGTCCGCTTCTTCAATCGGCGCCGAAAGATCCGCGTCCGTGAACAAAACGATGTCGCCTCGCGCTTCCGTCATCCCGTGACGCACGCTATAGCCTTTGCCGCGATTTTCTTTGTTCGGCACAACGCGAAGCCGCGGTATTTGTGCCCGAAACGTTTCCGCAACGGCCGCTGTCTGGTCCGTCGAACCATCATCCACAACCAGGACTTCTGTATCTCGCCCCGATTTGCCGATGTAGTCCGCGATCAGTCCGAGCGAAGGCGGCAGCCTCAACTCTTCGTTGTACGACGGAATGATGATGGAAAGGGCCGGGTGAGAGTCCATAAGCTCAGGCAGGCGCAAGCGCTGCCCGGTGCCTCTCCCACGCTTTGGTTTTCAAAATGTCCTCGATCTGGGCCAGCGCAAAGTCACACTCGTCCAGAGTATTGTAGAAATGCGGCGAAATTCGGACGCCCGCCTTTGGCCGGTAGTCCACCAATATTTCCCGCGCCAGCAACTCGCGGCACACTTCCGCAGCGTGTGGGCAATCCACTGAGACCGTTCCCGCACGTTCCCTTGGATTGTCGGGCGTGTTGATTCGCCAACCGCGGCCCGTCGCTTGAGCCATCAGTCTGGTCGTCATTTCGATGGATTTCTTCCGGATTGTGGTGACGCCAACTTTGTTCAGAATTTCCAGTCCGGGCTGGCAAGCGTAGAGTGCTGGAATGTGCGGTGTCCCGTTCAAATAACGGAACGAATCCTCTCGCCGGTCAATCGCTCCCGTTTCGAACGCGAACGGCCGTTGATGTGCGATCCACCCGGTCAACGCAGGCCTCAAAGCCGCCCGCAAATCTTCGCGAACATATAGATACGCCACGCCCGGGCCGCCGCACAGCCACTTCAACACGCCGCCGACCGCAAAGTCCGCGCTCAATTCACGGACGTTAAACGGAATCGTACCGGTTCCTTGAAACACATCCAGAATGACGCGCGCACCTACGCGATGCGCTTTTTCGATGATTGCTTCCGCATTGACGATGAACGAGCTTCGAAACAACACCAGCGAAATCGGTACCAGAAGCGTCGTCTCGTCGATCGCTGCCAGAAACGTTTCCAAATCAAATCGCACGGGGTCCGCGCTCGGCACCACTTCGACCCGCGCACCCTTGCGCGCTTGCTCGTGATAAAAATATTGAATCGACGGAAACTCCAGCTCCGTCATCACCACTTTGTTCCGCGGTCCGCGAAAATCGAAACACGAAGTAATGACGGCTTGCGTTTGCGTCACGTTCTGGTGCAGCGAAATCTCTCCGGCATTCGCGCCGATCAGCGGCGCCACTCGGTCGCCGACGCCGACCGCCATTTCCCACCAACCCTCTTCCCAAGCCCGGACACCGCGCTCTGCCCATGAATCGGCGTACGCCTGTAAGCGTCCATACACCCCGCGCGGCATCGCACCCAGCGAATTGCTGATGAGGTACGTCGTCCGATCCAGAATCGGAAACTCTTTCCGCCAGGCCAGCAGGTCAGTCATTCTCTCTTGTTCCGTCGACAGAGTTGCGATTTTTGCACGCGCGCCAGATAAAGTAGCACAGCGTCAGGAAGCCAAGCCACGGTGGGCCCGAGAGCAGCGACACGTGAAAGTCTGGTACCCACCACGTCGAAAGCAGAACGCCAAGTAATGCCACTAACCCCGCTGCCGAACTCCACGCCCCGGGCGGGGCAAATCGCACGAACTCCCGTTTTTCTCGCTGCATCTTGCGCCGGAATCCCAGATGCGTGGCCAGCGTCATGATCCAGATAAACGGTCCGCCGAAAAATGCCACACCGATCAGAAACAGGAACGCTGTGTTCTTGAATCTCCAGTTCAGCGCAATGGCCGCCGCCATTCCCACGCTCGACGCCAGAACTGCAGCCACCGGCATTCCGCGTTTGCTCAGCTTGCCCAGAATTGCCGGCGCATATCCTCCCCGCGACAGTGAAAACAACATGCGTGCTGTGAAATACAAATTGCAAAGCGCGCTCGACAGTGCCGCCGACAGCACGACGAAATTCATGATATGACCCGCCGCGGGAATCCCAACTTTCTCAAACACCGTCACGAAAGGGCTTTTGTCGAGCCCAATCTGCTCCCAGGGAACAATTCCCACGACCAACGCCAGACCGCCCAGATAAAACAGGGCAAGAAACGCCAATGTCCGCTTTAACGCGCGCGGCACCGCCGTTTTGGGATCGGCCGCTTCTCCCGCCGTAACGCCGACAATTTCAAGGCCAAGAAAGCTGAAAATCGCCATCGTTACTCCCAACCCGACTCCCGCCCATCCGTTCGGGAAGAATCCTCCGTGTCCCGTGAAGTTTCCCGTGCCAATTCTCGGAAATCCGAATCCCAAAACAAGCGCAGTCCCCAAGATCAAAAATACGACGATCGTGACCACTTTGATCATCGCGAACCAGGACTCAATTGTTCCAAAACTCTTGATACTCAGGGTGTTCATGTAAACGAGCGCCACGGAAAAGCCCGCAATCCAAAGCCAGGACGGAATATTCGGAAACCAAAATCGGCAATAAATTCCCGCGGCGGCCACTTCGCTCCCCACGATGATTACCAGGCACAACCAGTACGTGTACCGCGCCACAAAACCGGCCCACGGCCCCAGATACATCTCCGCATATAGTCCGAACGAGCCCGCCGCGGGATGTTCGACCGCCATCTCCGCCAGTGCCCACATTACTGTCAACGTGATGAGCGCTCCTGCCGCGAAACTCAAAATCACGGCTGGCCCGGCAAGCTTCACCGAAATCGCACTCGTCAAAAAGAGTCCGGTGCCAATCGTGCTCCCTAACGCAATCATGGCCACTTGCGTTGCGCTCAGCTGGTGTTGCAAACCGGCCTCGCGCTGCACCAGTTCTGCTTCGCCGCCGGTCTCATTGAACTGTTTCGGTTGTCGTCCGTGCGTCATGGCGTCGCATGCTAACACCAGTCGCTTCTCATCCCCAACACGTTAGCCCTGTCCGCTCGTACAGTCACTCGGCGGGCACGCCTGTCCCTTGACATTCTCGGTTCCTGATTCCCGCTTCCTACAATGATTCTAGTGGCGGCCACGCTGAGGGCCGCCGATATAAAAAGGTAGGCAAGTCATGAAGGCCATTTTCGCTCTTATCATCATTTACGTCGGAACATTTTTCGTCGCCATCCAGGGCGCATCGAATTCGCCGGTTCAAGCCGCTCAACACGAAGCCGCCAAGACCACGAAATCCATCGATCCGCAAAAAGATTCGGACATTCGCTCGTTGCTCGAACTCATCGGTGCTCGCGACATGATTCAGGAAGGCGCCAACAACTCCACCGAACAATACCGCCAGAAGTTGATTTCGCTCGCGCCCAATGACGATAAAGCGCAGGATTCGGTCAACTCTTATCTCGCGGTCTTTCAAAAGCAATACGACGCGGATGCGATTGCCGATCAACTCGTGGCCATCTACGACAAGCACTACACCGCCGACGAAATCAAGGGCATGCTTCAGTTCTTCGGCTCGCCGCTTGGACAGAAAGTCGCCGCCGAAATGCCGAAGATTTCCAAAGAAGCGCAGCTTGCAACTCGCAACGCATCCGGTCAGGCGGCTCGCGCAGCGTGGCAGGAATTTCACGCACAGAATTCAGATTCGCAAGCCAAGCGTTCCTTTGCCGGACGTCGCCGCTGGCAGCAGAGTCAGAATAACGACGGTTCGAATCAGCAAGCACAGGCCGATCCGCAGCAACCCTGAACCCCGAAGACGATCCCGGGCAACTTCGATTCGCTTGTCCGTCGCTCCTACTGAAAGCGTTTCTTGATCTTGAAGTCGATCCCGAACGTTCCGTTCTGGTCGCGCAGCGCAACGATCGAAACATTCCTGTTCACGTTGTACTCCACCTGAATCACCTGCTGTTGCGTCGAGCTCACATTTGAAACATAGGTGATCGTAAGGTTTCGCGTCACCTGCTGTTCCACGGTCACGCGCGCCGCTGCGCTCTGTTCCGATCCCGTCGAACCAACCCCCGCCAGTCCGGGATCGACGCGGAGCTTGGTAATCCCAAACAGCCGTTCCAGCCGCCCACCCAGTTGGCTGGAAATCGCCTCGGACAAAATCGCCGAAGCCCCTGATCCGGGGCTTTGCGACGCTCCCGTGCCACCCGCTCTTACTTCCGCCTCCGAACTTGTCTGCCCCAGAGTGAGTAGCGTCACGATATCGTTGCCCGGCAGCGGCGGATCGGACCGGTACGACAAGTTCAGTTTGCTCGCGGGCCCGCTAAAGTTCAGCGTGATTTCATACTGTTGGATCGTCGTAGTCGCCTCAATATTGATGTCCGGATCGATATTCAACGGCCGCGCAAAGTTCAAATCGCCGCGGGCTACGCGGTAGCGATTCCCGTGAAAATACAAATCGCCGGATAGTACGTGAATGTGGCCCAGCAGAATCGGGTGTTCCCATGTTCCGCGCACCCGCAAATTCGCATCCGCTTCGAGCTCCGCGTTTGGCCACTCCATTCGCGCATCGGGTGTCGAAAGCGCCTCAATGTCAAACTGCAAATTCTGCAGGAAGCTCGATGGTGGCCCGCCGTACTCTCGCGACGCGATCAAAGCGCCGGCTGTTTCCAGTCCTCCCGAAAGATTTACGCGATCCACTACCACTTTCCCGGACAGCAACGCGGATTCTGGCGTCCCGGAGAGTCGTAGATTTCCTGCCACTTGCCAGCTCATCCCTTCTGGATACCGGATTCTCGTGCGATCCGTTTTCGCGCCAATGTCATAGTGGATTGGCCGGTCGGCGTAATTCACGCTGCCCGTCAGCGTCAGCGTCCCGCCTCCTGCTTCCGCCGTCAGGTTGTTGAAAGAAAGCCGCGTCGAATCAAAAATTAAGTCGCCTTTGATCGCGCTCAATCCCGTCGGGAAATCGGCCATTCTCGCCGAAGCGCTTTCGATATGCACGCGTCCCGTAATCCGCGGTCTGTCCAGCGTTCCCTCGAAAGAGGCGTTCACCTGTGCCGGTCCGCGTGCATCCAGGCCCGGAACGAATCCGCTTAGCAAGCGCAGATCAAGGGCACCGTTCAGTTTCAGGCCAACGTTTCGCCGCCCCGTAAAGCGCACGTTTCCCTCGATCTTGAAGTTCGTATCCTTGCCCTTGAACGTTACCGCATCGATGTTCACTTCTTCCGTCGACGCCCGGAAGTGCACCGGTCCCGAATTGTCCAACTGTACGTTCGAGTAGTTAAACGTCATTTTCGAAAAGTTCGCATCCATCACGATCGCGCCGGGGTGGCTCAAATTTCCCTCCAGCGCAATTTCGCCTTCCGCGTTGCCGTGTCCGCTGAAGTGCCCCAAATGTAGGTAGGTCACCAAGAATGGATCGAGGTTGATGTTTTTGATGTACGCCTTGCCGTGAACCGGATACGGCTCCGTCAATCCAACGGTGTATCCGCCGGAAATACTTCCATCCGTCATTGCCGAACTCAGCTCCAGTTTTGCTTCGCGCCCATCCGACGTCAGAGTTCCGTCAAAACTCCCGATTGTTTCCTGCCCCACCCGCAGATCGACGATATGTACCGTTCCTTCTCCCTGCGGTGCTCGAGCCGGCCCGGAAGCCTTCATTCGAAATGTCATCTGTCCGCCGACGGGCATTCGCGCGCTCTGTATTTTTTCAAATTTCTCGAGGGGAAGCCCTGCACCGACCAGGTCCAGCGCGATTGTTTCGTCCGTGAAACGATAACCGGCGTTACCTGTGACAATGCCCGAGCCAACTTTTTCTTTTCCCGGAGCAAACAGCCGCAATTCCGCGTTCGCAATCCTAACTTCATCCGGCGTCAAATTCAGCTGGCCCCGCAGCAGGCTAAAGGTCAGCCCGTACGCTTTTCCGTCCGCCAAATCAAAGAGCCCATTGATGGCCGGTTTTTCCCTCGTCCCATGTCCATGAAATTGTCCGGTCAGCGTGCCTTCCACCGGATATTTCTTCGCTGTGAATCCTTCAAAGCTTTCCAGCGGCACCTTTTCGAAATTCACATCGGCCGACCATTCGTTCTCGGGCCGGAATACCCAGTGATCCAGATCCAGGGAACCTTCAAGGTCTGCCTGCATCGCGCCAAGCCGCGCGTGCCCTTGAGAGATTGAAAGCTCTGACGGCGCATAGGCCATATCTGCTTCGAGCGAGTCAAACTGTAAGTCCCCGTAAGCCACGCGCTCGCCACGCACATGCCCCGTGAGCGTCGGACCGCCCAGCGGCCCGGACAATTTGCCATCCCACTGCGCGCTTCCGCTTACCGCGGTTTTCGTCTTATCAGGATTCGGTCCGCGAATCGCGTCGATGAAATCCGTGTAAGCCTCAAGCGCACCCGTTTCGAATTGGATTTCCAGCGTCGAATTGCGTTTCCCTAGAACGCCGGCCGCATGAATTCTGCTTGTCGGCGTGTCGAATTCCGCGGTGTCGATGGCCAACACCCCTTGATCGTAGCGATAGCGCAGGCTTGCCCCGCCCGTCACCGGAATATGCCTGGCCGCCAGTTCCGCCGGCGGATTCAAATCCATGGTCCCGGAAATTTCAAAATGTTCGAACGGCCCCGTCCAGGTCTCCACCGTGTCCGCCGTTATCACTGAATCCCAATGTAGTTCGTTCACAGGGAAACTTGCATGCTCAAGTGCAGGCAGCACCTGCGCCATGCGCACGTTCTGTACATGCGTCTTTGCAACGAATTGCAGCGTCGCAAACTTCATCGTTACCGGTCCGCTCACCGTTCCGCCAAAAGCCGTTGCCACAAGATCAGGCACCTGCAATCCGTTCTTGTCGAACTTGTAATTTCCGCGGGCTCCCACGCCGGAATCCCGAAAAATCTCGTAACTCAAATTAATTTCCGAACCCACAAAGCTGCCGTTGCCTTCGGCCGATCCCGCGCCAATCGTTCCTTCGCCCCGCACGTCCACTTTCCCCGTCGGCGTCAACGGCGATCGCAGCGTTTTTCGGAAATCCACCAGGTCCAGCCAAGCCCGGTATTTGAATTTCCAGTCCGGCTCACGGTAATTGCTCATCTCCGCTTGCAAATCCAGTTTCGAACGCCCTGCGCCGATCAGCGCCTGCTCCAGGGTGAATCCGTCCCGCCGGATCGTGAATTTTGCCAAAAGATTTACGGGCACTGGCACGTATCGCTTCGCCGCGAATTGCACGTCCTTCCAGTCCAACGCTCCCACGTAAATAGGTTGGCTGGCGCTTCCTCCAGCGTTAAGCGCCAACCGGAAATCAGAACCTTCTGTTGCGATCGGCGTCCGCACGTCGTTGTAGAGAATCCATCCGTCTTGCAATTGCACCTGCTTTACGCGCAGATCGAACAGCGTTTCATTCATCGGTTTGCCGGGCTTCTGTTTCGCCGGACCCGGGGGCGCCGGGACATTCGTCGCACCGTCCTTCTCCACTCGAATGTGCACGCGCGGCTGTGTAATTTTCAGTTCGTCCAGCGACACCCGACGCCCCCAAAACGAATCGATCCGCAATCCCGCGTCAATCTCTGTCGCGCTAAACAGCGGCTCGCTCCCTTTCGGCTCTTTCCCGTGAATCACCAATCCGTGTATCTTCGCCCGCAGCGACATCCACTCAATCGACAGCGATTCCACTTCGCTCCAACCACCGACTGTGGAATTCAGCCGCCGGATCAACACTCTCTTTAAAAATGGATTTCCCGCCCCGCTTCCGAAAAAAATGATCAGTCCCAACGCAATCAGCGTGAACTTGATGCCCAGCACCCAAGCCGTGTGCCGCAGCCATCTCCATTTTCGGCGCCGCGTTTCTTTGGTCATCGCCCGGTTTCACCCAACAACTTCGTGATGCTCAATCGATCGCGGCTCTCTTGCAGCCACTTGTCCGCTTGCTCGTTGATTCCTTTTTGAATCAGCGCTTCCTGAATCACGTCCCGCGCCGTTTCGAACGACGGCGGCTCCTGCCCGCGTGCCTTCGCTCGAGGAATCACCGCTTGCTCGTAAAAATCCTTTATCGCCTGCTCATCCACTTGCACCGTCGGCCGGAATCGTGAATCCAGATAGTTGCTCAAATAAGCCTGCGCCGTCACGATCTGCCGCACTTCCGCTTCGCTCAGTCCGGATTTTTCTCGCTGCGCTTCAAAATCTTCGCGTTTCGCAAACGCCCGCAAGAGCAGCTGCATACCGCGTTCCACGTCTGCGTCCGATGCTGCCGGAAACCGCGAGGCCTCGGCCTCCTTCCGCACAATCCACTGATCGATCAAACGGTTCAGGATCGCCGTGTCGCCCTCCGCTTTTCCATCCACCAGTACCTGATACCGAGCCAACTGTTCCACGTCACTCTGCAAAATAACTTCTTCTTCCACGCGTGCCACAATCCGGTCCACCACCTTCTGCGGGCGCACCTGCCCCGCGCCCGCGCCGCAGAGCACCACTACCGCCACAATCATCGCGCGCCACGTCCTTGATCGCATCAGAATGGCGCTCCCAAATTGAAGAAAATCTGGAATCGCGGTAGTTGTGCCGATTTGAAGCCGAGAGATCCCGGTGGGCACGTCGCCGGCGTCGTTCCGCTCGGGCAAGGTATCGGCAGCACAAAAAATGGCCGGTTGATTTGGTATCCCAGATCGATTCGAATCGGCCCGACCGGCGTCCCATACCGCAGCCCCAGACCAATCGTATGCGCGAAATAATTCAGCTCGTTCGAACAATTCGTCAAGCACTGCGGCGTTGCCGACCCGTCAAAGGTCGGTTTCGGCAGCGACGCCCGGAATGAAATCCGGTTTCCGCGGCTATACACGTTGCCTCCGTCGTAAAAAAGCGCGCCTCCCAGACTCGTCCCGAAATACGGCAACCTCATCGGAAACCGGAACTCCTGATTCAGCACCAGCATTGCTTGACCGCCGACCGGAAAACCCGAACCGCTGTCTCTCGGTCCCGCCTGATTCAATGCGAATCCGCGCAGCGACGTTCCGCCCCCCGCAAAGAACCGCTCCGGCAGCGGTATGACTGGTGGCAGGTTCGCTCCTGTTTGCGGAGGAAACGTCAGCGACACGGTGTCGCGATATGGATTCAACACGCCGAACCGCATCGATCGCGCGAAGCTGAACCGCCTCTTGATCGGATAGTAGGATGAGTTTTGGTACAAGAATCGCGTAAAGCTCGCGCTCGAACCGAAGTAGGTGTCTGCCAGCCCAAAATCCGCGCTGTTCAGCGTGCCCTTTGTCGCATCCGCTGGATTGTCCCTCGTATCCCGTACCCACGAAATCCCAAACTGCGATACCAGCGTTGGCTGCTGAAATAGAGGAATCTCTTCCTGCGGGATTTTTACGTCCGTCACCAGGATTTTTCGAAAACTGTATCGGTACAAGAGTGTCGTCCGCGGCGAAGCCTGCTGCGTCAGTTGCACCGAACCTTCGTACCGCGTCTCGTTGAACGTATTGATGTCCCGCGTCTTTTCAACATACGCCGTCGCCTGAAAACTGAAATTCGGGCTCGCAAAGGTATTCGGCGACGAATATCCCAATAGCGCCCGCCCCTGCAGCGTGCTTCCCCGCAATTTCAACGACAGCGTATCCGCGCGCCCCGTCAAATTCAGTTTCGAAATCTCCAGAATTCCTCGCGGCGCCGCTTGTACCGCTCCGCTCGTTGGATCCGTCGAACTCGCCAGCCTCTGCACCTCAAATCCGCCGCCATACGCCAGCGTGTACCGCTTTGCCTCTTCCACCAGCGCCACCACGTCTTTATCCGGATTCGAGCCCGTCGGATTCTGCGGCGCTACCGTTACGCGGTTAAAAGTCCCCAGGTTATAGAGCCGCCGCTGCGTATCGACCACCTCGCCCTGCCGCAGCGGCGCATTCGGTTTCACCTGAATCAACCTTCGAATAACGCCCGGCCGTGTATGCACGTATCCGCTGACCAGCACGTTCCGCACTCGCGTCTGTGGTCCTTCTTCGATGTGGTAGGTAATCTTCATTTCTTTGAATTCCGTCGTCGCCTTCTTTCCATTTTTCTCCGTCCCGACTCGCGCTGCCTGGTCCTCGCTCTTCGGTTCAACTTCCTCCACCGTGGCCCTGAACGTCGCCTCGGGATATCCCTCGTTGTAGTACAGAGCCAGAATGTTCGCGCGGTCGCTTCCCACGTTCGAATCCGAATAAGGCTGTCCGGGCAGCGATCCCACTACGCCTTGCAACTCCTCATCGCTGAATGCGTGATTGCCCTCAATCTTTAGTCCTGCCACTCGCGTCTGGATTCCTTCATTCACCACAAATCTCACAAACAGATCCCCGGCCTTGCGGCCAAAATCGTCCTGAATGTCCGCTTCCACCTGCGCGTCCAGAAATCCGTTCGACTTGTACAGCCCCTCCATCGAAACGCGGTCCGCCTCCAGCAATCTCCGGCTGAATCTGCCGTGCGAACCCAGCGCGCCCTGATAAACGGTCAATCGGCCCCTCAATAGCTCCGCGTCAAAATACTTGTTTCCCTTGATTTCAATCCCAATCAATTTGTGTCGCTCGCCCCGATTTACCGTATACGTGATGACCTCTTCGGTCCCCTGCCATCCGTTTTTCCCTTTTTCCTTCACATTCTCGGTCGTCGAGTCGTAATCCACTGTCGAGTCAAAATACCCCTGCCGCTCCAGCCGCTCCCGTAAATTCTTCCGGCCCTCTTCCAACAGGTCTACGTCCACCGCGCCCTCTTGATAGATTGGCAACAGCCTTTTTAGGTCTCCGCCGGAAAATTTCGCGCCTTGCACCGACACTTTCACCCTCGGCCCTTCCGTCACGTCCACCTTTAGCGGCACGCTATTGTTTGCCGCGTCGTACTCTCCGCGCCTCACGGCCGCCCGTCCGCTCAAATGCCCCTTTTTTGCCAGGAATTTCCGGATGCTCGATGTGCCTTTTTGAATTCGCGCGTTCGTGATCGCTCTTCCCGGTTTCATATTCAAACGAGCCAGAATCTGCGCGTCCGGATACTCCGTATTGTTCGTCAGTTGGATCGCGCTCACTCGCGCACGCATTCCCGGTACCACGTGCGCAGTCACGTCAATCTGATGTGTCTCTCCGTTTGCTCGCACTTCCGTCGTGACCTTTGCCTGGTATAACCCTTCCTCCTGCAAAATCTCCCGCAAGCGCAAGACCGCCGCATCCAGCTTTTCTTTTCGATACACATCGCCCAGTTGAATCTGCATGGCCGCCGCCGCGGACGCTTCGCTCGGTGGCTCCGTCAGCCCGTGTAAAATCACCTGGTTGAAGTAGAGATTCTCTTCCGCAATAAAGTCCAGTCGCACTCCGCCTTCGACCGTCGCTGTCTCCGCCCGCAAATTAGCGTAGTCGCCGCTCTTATAGAGCGTCCGCAGGCTCGCCGCCAACTGGGTACGGTCCAGCGGCTTCCCAACTTCCACCGCCAGCCCCGCTGGCGCGCTTTTCAATACCGTTCCGTCTTCCCGCACGACCCGCACACTTACAACCGGCGGCTCAACCGCCGCTTGTTGCGCCACGTCTTGCCGCGCGGCTCCGCTCATCAGGAGCGCCGCAATCGCCAGTTCTCTCCAAATCTTCGCACGGGTCAAATTCATGCACTCAAGTCGCTCAGACGAAGCGTAGCACAGCGGCGTTGCCTGCCCCCGCCCCTTTGGCGCTATCATAAATATGCAATCGCATCGCGCGGACAGGACCGCTCACCCTTTGTCTTCTCTTCCCAAGGACGTCGGCTCCTTCGAACGGTATTCGCGCCAGATTCTGTTCTCCGGCATCGGCGAAGCCGGTCAGCAGCGCCTTGCCTCGTCTGGTGCCGTCATCGTAGGTTGTGGCGCGATCGGTGCCTCAACTGCCTCTTTGCTGGCTCGCGCTGGCGTCGGTCGTCTCCGTGTCCTCGACCGTGATTTTGTCGAACCGTCGAATCTTCAGCGCCAGGCGCTGTTTGACGAATCCGACGCCCTGGAGTCCCTGCCCAAGGCAGTCGCCGCCCAACAAAAGCTTCGCGCCATTAATTCCGCTATTTCCGTCGAAGGCGTCGTCGCCGATCTCACCCCGCAAAACGCCACAGAACTTCTCTCGGGCTTCGACCTCCTTCTCGACGGCACCGACAATTTTGAAACGCGCTTGCTCCTCAACGATTTCGCCATAAAAAACAACCGCCCTTGGATTTATGCTGCTGCCGTCGGCAGTTACGGCGTTACCATGACCGTCCGCCCCGGCCGTACCGCTTGTCTGGCTTGTCTGCTCGAAGGCGCCAACACCCCCGCTGGCGTCGAACAAACCTGCGATACCATCGGCGTCCTCGCGCCGGTCGTGCAACTCATCTCTTCGCTCGAATCCGGCGAGGCGTTAAAAATCCTTGCCGGGAAAGGAGAAGCTCTCCACGGTCGCGTTGTCTCCGCCGACGTCTGGTCCGGTCGCTTCCAATCCATGGAAATTTCCCGTAACCCGGTCTGCCGCTGCTGCGCTCGACGCGAATTCTCCTACCTCGACGGCGAAGCGCAACCCCACGTCACCATGTGCGGCCGCGATTCCGTCCAAATCCACGAGCGCTCTCGTTCGCTTGATCTTCCGGCCCTCGGCGCGCGGCTTGCCTCGGCGGTCGAATCCGTCCGCCACAACGAATTCCTTCTCCGTTTCCGCGTCCCGCCCTATGAGATGACCGTCTTTGCCGACGGCCGCGCCATTCTCAAAGGATCAACCGACCCCGCCGTCGCGCGTTCGCTCTACGCCCGCTTCATCGGCGCCTGATCGCCGTTTCATTTTCTTCTTGGGGTTGTCTTTGTAGGGCCGGCTTTTCAAAGCCGGCCGCGTGGATTCCGCTAGTGGCAGTTGCAGGCTCCGCTTTCTGAAGCGGACCGCTGCAAGTTCTCAAATGTTGGGAAAGTTAAATGCGGGGAACAACCGACTCTACCGGAACCCGCCGCTCCGGCCCACCGAACCGCGCATCGACGCCCGGTCCAAATTCTCCCGCAGGTTCATCAGCGTCAAAAAAGTGCTCAAAATCCGCGCTTTCAAATCGTCGGTCAACGACATGCCGGTTGTTGCCACCCGTGCCAACCGCTCGCCGTTGTCCGTCAGAAACTTCATGATCTCTTTCAACCGCTCTTGCGGCGCATTTCCCATCGCCGTCTCGCGCCGCATTTCGGCGCAGCTTCCTTCAATCGAAAGCGTGTAGTGCAGCACGCACAGTTGCTGCTCGGCAAGAGCCGCCGGCGCCGTGCTCTTGCATCCGGTTATTTGGCAGTTGGTGGGCATCGTCTGTCTGCGTATGGTATCTCAACCGCAACACTCCTAGATAACATCACCGCCCGCCCAAAATCCAGCACCCTCCCTCATTGATGTTGCGCATCCTGCACGTCTTGTTTGGACTGCGGCTGGTCCTCAGCGGAGTCGAAGGGCCCCGGCGCCGCTTTTATGGGCGCAAGGTCGCTTGCCCCTGTGCGCGAGTCTAAAGAAAATTTCTTTGACAGTTTGTAACTTCCATTGTATTTTTATGCAGCCACATGTATAATCTTGCTGTCATGAGCGCCGGAAAAACATTCCGTCAAGGCCAAATTCTCCGCCTCGTCTCCGGCGAGCGCATCGCCAGCCAGGACGACCTTCGCCGCCGTCTCGCTTCGCAGCGCTTGCGCGTCACCCAGGCAACGCTGTCCCGCGACCTCCAGGAACTGAAACTCGTCAAGACTTCCGAAGGCTACAAGCAGGCCACGACCATTTCGGAAGAACCCCCGCCGCTTCCTCCGCTCGCCCGCGCCCTTCGCGAGTTTCTCGTCGACGTTCGCCCGGCTGAAAATCTTCTGGTTCTGAAAACCCCGCCCAGTGGCGCGCAGCCCCTCGCTGCCGCCGTGGATGCTTCCAAATTTCCGGAAATCGCCGGCACCATCGCGGGCGACGACACCGTTCTGATCATCACCCCCAGTAAAAGAACACGCGCGTCCCTCCAGCAAAAAATCGAAGCCTTGCTTAAATGAGAACGCCCGAACCCATCGCCGTCGTCGGTGTCTCCGGTTACACCGGTTTCGAGCTGGCCAAACTCTTGCTCCGCCATCCCGCCGGCCAGGCAGCAACCTTCTTCATGAGAGACACGCAGGGCGCTCATTGCCTCTCGGAATTGTTTCCCCAACTCCGCGGCATCGGTCGCGCGCCCCTTCGCCCGTTGTCCCTCGAAAACATTTCAGCCACCGGTGCCAAGACCGCGTTTCTTGCAACGCCGCACGAAGTGTCTGCCGAACTTGCGCCGAAACTCCTCGCGGCCGACGTCAAAGTCATCGACCTCAGCGGCGCATTCCGCTTTCGCAACGCCGCTGTCTTCCAATCCTGGTACAAGCTCCCCGCGCCGCACGCCGCATGGCTCGACTCCGCCGTCTACGGCTTGCCCGAGTTTTACGCGAGCGAACTCGCTTCCGCCCAACTCGTCGCCAACCCCGGCTGCTACGCCACTAGCGTCATCCTCGCCGTGCGCCCGCTTGCCGATGCTGGCTTGCTCGATTCTTCCTCGCCGGTCGTCGCCGACTGCAAATCCGGCGCCACCGGAGCCGGCAAAGATCTGCGCAAAGATCTCCACTTTTCCGAGCTCGACGAAAACTTCAAGGCTTACAATCTCTTTTCGCACCGCCACACGCCGGAAATTCTTGATCACACCGGCTTGCCCGAATCGCAACTCATCTTTTCGACGCATCTGCTTCCCATTGCGCGCGGCATTCTCTCCACGATCTACGTCACGCTCGCCGAGCCGCAATCCCCTGACGCCATCGAAGCGCTCTACCGCAAGACCTACGCTGGCCGTCCGATGGTCCGCATCTGGAAGGCAGGTACGCTTCCCGAAATCCGGCATGTCGCGCATACCAATTTCGCCGACCTCGGATTTGCCCTCGACCGCTCCGGTCGACGCCTCATCGTCGTCTCTTGCCTCGACAATCTCGGCAAAGGCGCTGCAGGCCAGGCCGTTCAAAATTTCAACCATCTTCTGAAGCTGGAGGAGACGACCGGACTGCAATGAAACTCGTGATCAAATTCGCAGGGGCTTTGCTCGAATCTGACTCCGTCGTTCGCGAACTGGCTGCGCAAGTCGCCGCCCTCACCAAGCAGGGCCACGAAATCCTCGTCGTCCATGGCGGCGGCCGAATTTTCACGGGCACGCTCAAGCGCCTCGGCATCGAAAGCAAGTTCGTCAACGGTCTCCGCGTCACCGATCGCGAAACGCGTGACGTCGCTGTCATGGTCTTCGCTGGTCTTTTGAACAAACAGCTTTCTGCCGCGATCTCCGCCGCGGGCCAGCCCGCCATCGGCATCTCCGCTGCCGACGCACAAATCTTTCGCGCCGAACCGCTCGTGCACAACGAAGTTGTCGGAGGCCTCGGTTTCGTCGGTTATCTCACCGGAATGAACACGTCGCTCATCGAATCGCTTTGGCGCACCAATCTCGTCCCCGTCGCCGCCTGCCTCGGTATCGGTCCGGACAACGAGCTGTACAACATCAACGCCGACCACATGGCCGCCGCTTGCGCCGAATATCTCAATGCCGATCAGCTCATCTACCTCACCGACGTCGCGGGTGTCTTGCAGGGAGAAAAAGTAATCTCGGCCATCGCGAGCGACGAAATCGAAGCCCTCGTCCAAAATCGCACAGTATCGGGCGGCATGATCTTGAAACTCGAAGCCGCCAAGCGCGCTCTGGAAGGTGGTGTCAAAGGCGTTCACATCGTCGGCGGCACCGAACCGGGCGCTCTCCTTGCGGCAATGCGCGCTGCGCAGGCATCCTCCGCCACTTTCGACGCAATTCCCGGCACGCGCATCCTTCGCGACGCGCACTCCGCCGCCTTGTCTGCCGCATAGCCAAATGAAGCGCCCCATCACAATTCAGAAAGCCGCTCCGCCCGCCGCCCTGGCCGACGCGGAGAAATATCTTCTGCCGACTTACAAACGCCAGCCGCTCGTCTTCACCCACGGCCGTGGACCCTACGTCTTCGATTCATCCGGAAAAAAATATCTCGATTTCCTCGGCGGCATCGCCGTCAACGGTCTCGGCCACGCGCATCCCAATATCGTCAAAGTCATTCGCCGCGAATCTGCAAGGGCAATCCACCTCTCCAACCTTTTTCACAACGAATTCCAGGGTCCGCTCGCCAAAAAGCTTGCCGAAATCTCCGGCATGGACCGCGTCTTTTTCTCCAACAGCGGCACCGAAGCCATCGAAGGCTGCCTCAAACTCGCACGCCTCTATTCTCGCCCCGCCGAAGCGCCGCTCAACCCGCCGAATCCCAAGCACCGCATCCTCGCCCTCGAAAATTCCTTTCACGGACGCACGTTCGGCGCCGTCAGCATCACCGCCACCGAAAAATATCGCCTCCCCTTCGCTCCGCTTGTCCCGGGAGTCGAATTCGTCAAATTCAACGACATCGCGGACCTCGAATCCAAATTCGACAAAAACGTCTGCGCCATAATCGTCGAAACCATACAGGGCGAAGGCGGCATCCACCCCGTTAGCGAAGGCTTTTGGAATCGTGCCCGTGCGCTCGCTTCCCAGTACGAAGCGCTGCTTATTGCCGACGAAATTCAATGTGGCCTCGGCCGCACCGGCCGCTACTTCGCTTATCAAAAGTTTTCATCCAAGCCCGACCTCGTAGCCATCGCGAAGCCTCTCGCAGCCGGCCTTCCGCTCGGCGCAATTCTGACCTCCGAAGCTGTTGCCGCCCGCGTCAGTCCCGGCGTTCATGGCACCACCTTTGGCGGCGGCCCCATGATTTGCGCCGTCGCCCTTGAATTTCTCAAGGTTCTTGACAAAACGAGAATCCTCGCCAACGCATCCGCTCGCGGCGGAGAAATTCGCACTGGCATCGAAAAACTCGTCGCCAAGTTTCCAATCATCAAGGAAGTTCGCGGCGAAGGTCTTATGATCGGCGTCGAACTCACCGTCGATGGCAATCCCTTTGTTGTTGAAGCCATGAAGCGCGGCTTGCTCATCAATTGCACGCACGAATTTACCCTGCGCCTTCTGCCCGCCTTCATCATCAGCGCAAAACAAGTTCGGGAATTCCTGGGAATTTTCGAAGATGTACTCGGTCATGTTTCTAAATCCATGCCTGCGACGGAAACGGCGCGGCAAGCGGCTCACGCCGCAGTGAGGTAACAAAAAGAAATGGCAACGACCACCCTGGCAGCGCCAGTCCTTGTCGCAAATGATCTGCTCACCGGAGCCGAATGGAGTCCGGCGCACACGCGAGAACTTCTCGCGATCACGTCGGACATCAAGGCCAATCCCGCCAACTACGCCGATACGCTGCGTGGAAAATTTCTCGCGCTTATCTTTGAAAAACCCTCGCTCCGCACCCGCGTCACCTTCGAGGTCGGAATCCAGAGTATGGGCGGCCACGTCGTCTTCCTCGACCACACGCAAGCCCGGCTCGGCGAACGTGAATCCATCGCCGACGTCGCCCGCAATCTCGAACGCTGGGTCCAGGGCATCGTCGCCCGCGTTTACGAGCAGCGCGTCCTCGACGAAATGGCGGCCACCACGGAAATTCCCGTCATCAACGCGCTTTCCGACAAATTCCATCCCTGCCAGGCGCTCGCCGATTTTTTCACGCTCGAAGAAAAATTCGGTTCGCTCAAAGGCCTGAAGCTCGCCTACGTCGGCGACGGCAACAACGTTTGCCACTCGCTCTCCTATCTCGCCGCACGCCTTGGCGTGATTCTCCGCATCGCCACTCCGGAAAATTACGCACCCGATGCCGACGTCATCGCCGATTCCAAGCGCGTGGCGAAAGAAACCAAAGCCAAAATCGAGCTCTACACCGACCCGCGCGAAGCCGTCGCAGACGTGCAAGCCGTCTACACCGATTCCTGGACCAGCATGGGCTTCGAAGCCGAAGAAAAAGTTCGCAGCGAAGTCTTCAAGCCCTATCAGGTCAATCGCAAACTGATGGCGCTCGCCGGCCGCGATTCCATTTTCATGCACTGCCTGCCAGCCCATCGCGGTTACGAAGTCACCAATGAAGTGCTCGACGGCTCGCGCTCCGTCGTGCTCGATCAATCCGAAAATCGCATGTACGTGCAAAAAGCGATTCTGCACACGCTCTATCGCTAGATTTTCGTCGCAACGAAATTGTGTTGTCTTAAACTACGCATATCTCCAATTACGAAAGAGGAATTGTGAATAGAACCGCTCCGAAACCGAAAAAAGTCGTGCTCGCCTATTCCGGCGGACTCGATACCAGCATCATCATTCCCTGGCTTAAGGAGAACTACGGTTGCGAAGTCATCGCCATGATCGGCGACGTTGGCCAGCAGGAAGATCTCCAGGCCGCTTACAAAAAAGCGCTCGCCACAGGCGCTTCCTTTGCGACCATCGAAGATCTCCGCGAAGAATTCGTCCGCGACTTCATCTGGCCCACGCTCCGCGCTGGCGCCGTCTACGAACACACGTATCTTCTCGGCACTTCCATGGCGCGTCCCGTCATCGCAAAACGCCAGGCCGAAATCGCGCTCAAATTGGGCGCCGACGGCCTTTCGCACGGTTGCACCGGCAAGGGCAACGATCAGGTTCGCTTCGAACTCGCCTACAAAGCCATCGCGCCGAACGTTCAAATCATCGCTCCCTGGCGCGAATGGGACATCGATTCCCGCGAAGACGCCATCGCTTACGCCGAAAAACACAACGTGCCCATCGAGCAGAGCAAAAAGAACATCTACAGTCGCGATCGCAACATTTGGCACCTCAGCCACGAAGGCGGCGAACTCGAAGATCCCGCCAACGCACCCAGCGAAGCCATGTGGCAGTGGACCGTCTCTCCCGAAAAAGCCCCGGACAAATCCGAAGAAGTCGAAATCGGTTTCGAATCCGGCACGCCCGTTTCCGTAAACGGCACGAAGCTCGGACCCGTCGATCTGCTCAACACTCTGAATGAAATCGCCGCCCGTCATGGCGTTGGCCGCACCGACCTCGTTGAAAACCGCCTGGTCGGAATGAAATCCCGCGGCGCGTACGAAACTCCCGGCGGCACGCTCCTTGTCACCGCTCACCGCGAACTCGAGCGCCTCACCGTCGATCGCGAAACCGCGCACCTGCAACAATCTCTTTCCGTCCGCTACGCCGAACTCGTTTACAACGGCGTCTGGTTTTCCACGCAGCGTCAGGCCCTCGACGGCTTCTTCAACGTTTCGCAGGAGCGCGTCACCGGCTCTGTCGGCCTCAAACTCTGGAAGGGTTCGCTCAACGTCACCAGCCGCAAGTCGCCCTTATCGCTCTATCGCGCCGATTTGGCCAGCTTCACCATGGGCCGCTACAACCCCAAGGACGCCGAAGGCTTCATCAATCTTTTCGCGCTTCCCATCACCGTCCGCCCCAAAGCCAAAGCCGAAGGCAGCTCTTAAGTGTTCGTGAGCAAAGTCTGTTATCCCGCGAGTCGCCACCAATCATGGCGTTCGCCAAGCGTTTGCCAAGGACCTCAACCATTGCGTCTTGGCACCACTTGTTCGGAAACTGAAAACTGATGACTGACAACTTCCACCATGACTGACCGCAAAGACAATCGCCTCTGGGGCGGCCGCTTCGAACGCGAACCGAACGCGCGCTTCGACGCGTTTCAGCGCTCGTTTGCGTTCGATCGCCGCTTGCTGCCCTACGAAATCGCCGTCGACCGCGCCTGGGCCAAAGCCCTCGAACCCATCGGCATCTTCACTGCCGCCGAAGTAAAACAAACGCTCGCCGCTCTCGACAAAATCGAAGGCCGCGCAAAAAACGATCCCGCCTGGCTCGAAAAAACCGGCGCCGACGCCGAAGACGTCCACCATTTCGTCGAAAAAGCCCTCGTCGAAGAACTTGGCCCGCTAGGCTGGAAGCTCCACACCGGCCGCAGCCGCAACGAACTCGTCGCCACCGATTTCCGCCTTTTCGTAATTAACTCTGGTTCGGAAGTTCAATTACGCGTAGCCGCCCTCATCGGTGCGCTGCTCGCACAAGCGAAAGCAAGACTGGGCTTGCCCATGGCTGGCATGACTCACATGCAACACGCACAGCCCATTCTGCTTTCCCACTTTCTCCTTGCACACGCCGAAGCACTTGCTCGCGACATCACGCGGCTGCAAAACGCCGCCGCCAGCGCCGACGCCTGCCCCATGGGCTCCGGCGCCCTTGCCGGAAATTCCTTCGCCATCAATCGCGAAGCTATCGCCCACGACCTCGGCTTTTCCAAAATCACCGCGAACAGTCTCGACGCCGTCGGCGACCGCGATTTCGCCCTCGACTATCTGTTCGCGCTCTCCGGAATCGCCACGCATCTGTCCCGTCTCGCAGAAGATTTCGTCCTCTTCGCCTCACAGGAATTCTCCTACGTCATTCTTTCCGACGAATATTCCACCGGCAGCAGTCTCATGCCGCAAAAAAAGAACCCCGATTGTTGGGAACTAATCCGCGGGAAAACCGGTCGTATCACCGGCGCACTGGTTTCCTTGCTCACGACGCTGAAAGCTTTGCCCACCGGCTATCAGCGTGACTTGCAGGAAGACAAAGAAGCCCTCTTCTCCGCAAACGATCAAGTCGCAGACATGCTTGCGATTGCCACAGGCGCGATTCTAACAACGCAATTCCGCGACGAAAAACTCCGCGCACTCGCCAACAATCCATCTCTACTGGCGACCGAAGCGGCGGATTATCTCGTCCGCAAAGCAATTCCGTTCCGTCGGGCCCACGATCTGGTCGGCAAAATTCTTTCTGAAGCCGAAAAGCAGGGCAGAAACTGGATTGAATTGCCGTTGGCCGACCTGCAAAAGATCTCCCCGGAAATCGGTCCGGACTTCACGAGGTGCCTCACCGTCGAAGCCTCACTCGCCGCGAAAAAAGTCCCCGGTGGAACTTCACCGGACTCGGTTCGCATTGCAATCGCCGATCTGGAAAAAAGAATACGCGGCGTCGGAGCCACGAAGTGACTCAGGCTCCCACCGAAGCAGCGCTCCCCAAAGGCTTCCGCTTCGCCGCTACCGCTTGCGGCCTAAAAAAAACTGGCGCGCTCGACCTCGCCATTCTTTCCAGCGACGTCCCCGCATCCGCGGCAGCCGTCTTCACCCAAAATCTCGTTGTAGCGGCCCCTGTCACCCTCTCGAAGAAACATCTGGTCGCATCGAAAGGCCACATGCGCGCCGTCGTCGTAAACGCCGGCAACGCCAATTGCGCGACCGGCTCTCAGGGCGATTTTGCGTCTCAGCGCACGGTCGAAGAGGCCGCCCGCTGTCTCGGTCTCCCTCCTCACGAACTCTTCGTCTGTTCCACCGGAGTTATCGGCGTCCAAATTCCCGTCGAAAAAATCCTCCGCGCCCTCCCGATGCTCGCCCGTAACCGTCGCCCTTCCGCTCGTTCTTTCGCCGAACTCTCTCTCTCCATCTGCACTACGGACACGCGCCCCAAAACCGCCTCCGCCTCCTTCCGCATGTCCGGCAAGCGCATCCACCTCATCGGCTGCGCCAAAGGCGCCGGCATGATTCATCCCAACATGGCCACCACGCTCGCTTTCGTTGCCACCGACGCCGTCATCTCACCGTCTCTGCTCCAGCGAACTCTGCGCGACGTCACCGGCCGTACCTTCAACGCCGTCAGCGTCGACGGCGACACGAGCACCAACGACACGCTCCTTGTCCTTGCCAACGGCGCCGCCGGTGCGCCCGCCGTCGCCGATGGCAGCAAAGCCCACCGCCAATTCTCCGCCGCACTCGAAGCCGTCTGCGGTTCCCTCGCCCAACAGATCGTTGCCGATGGCGAAGGCGCCCAGCGCGTCATCGAAATCGAAGTCCGCGGCGCCAAAACCGAATCCGCCGCAAAAAAAATCGCCGAGACCATCGCCACCTCGCCCCTCGTCAAAACCGCTTTCGCCGGCGGTGACCCCAACTGGGGCCGCATCTTCGCCGCCGCAGGCCGTTCCGGCGTCAAGTTCGACCCCTCTCTCGTCGAAATCACCATGGCCGGAATCAAAGTCCTAAAACGCGGCCAGCCCCTCGATTTCAACGAACGCGCCGCCAGCAACAAACTCCTTGCCGACCACGTCCCCATCACCGTCCATCTTCACGCCGGCCAGGCCTCCGCCAAATATTGGACTTGCGACTTCACCGCCGAATACGTCCGCATCAACGCCTCCTACCGCACCTAGCTCTTCCGTTTCAATTTCCGCCTCTACCCGCGTAAACTCCTTGCGCCGGAAGGAGCACCAGCACATGGCCAATCGTCTCCACGGGAAAATCGTCATCGTCACTGGCGCTGCCCAGGGCATCGGCTTTGAATGTGCCCGCATGGCCGCCGCCGAAGGTGCTTCCGTCGTCCTCGGCGACATTCAAAAAGACCGCGGCCAGGAGGCGGCAGCAAGGATTGTGAAGGAAGGCGGTCAGGCACTTTTTCATTTAACGGATCTGACGGATGAATCCCAATGCGCGGCGCTCGTCGGCGCGGCAGCAAGCAAATTCGGAAAGTTGAACGGCCTGGTCAACAACGCCGGTTGGTTCCCCCGCGCACGCCTCGAAGAAACAACGACCGAACTTTGGGAAAAAGTGATGCAGGTGAATCTCCGTAGCGCGTTCTATGTGACGAAATTTGCCGTCCCGCGAATGAGAGATGCCAAAGGCGGCAGCATCGTCAACATGGGCTCCATCAACGGCATTCAAGGTCTGCCCAACCTCGTCGCCTACGCCGCCGCCAAAGGCGGCTTGCTCTCGATGACGCGCACCCTCGCTGGTGCCCTGGCATCGGATCGCATTCGCGTGAATTTCATCATTCCCGGCTGGATCGCCACCGAAGGCGAACTAAAAATCCAGAAAGGCGAAGGCCGCGGCGTCGAAGACCTCGAAAAAGCCGGCAAACGCCTCCCGCTCGGCAGAATGCAAACCGTAGAAGACGCCGCCTACGCCGCAATCTATCTCCTCAGCGACGAATCAGCCCAAGTCACCGCCGCCGTCCTCAACGTCGACGCGGGCGGCTCCATGCTCCCCATTCAAAACGATCTGTATCCAGGATAGCGCCAGCCGAAGACTCGCGGTCACTCCCACTTCCACTCCGCAAACTGCTGCCGCAATTCCGTCTTCTTGAATTTCCCCACACTCGTCCGCGGAATCGCCTCCACAAACACAATCGAATCCGGCAGTTGCCATTTCGCAAACTTCGCCGACAAATACTGCCGCAACTCTTCCACCGTTGCCGCTCGTCCCGGCTTCAACACCACCGCCGCCAGCGGCCGTTCCTGCCACTTCGGATGCGGCAATCCCACCACGCAAGCCTCTTTCACCGCCGGATGCCCCATCAAACAATTTTCCAGATCCACCGAGCTGATCCATTCCCCGCCTGACTTCACCAAATCCTTCGCCCGATCAATCAACCGCACATATCCTTCGTCATCCATCGTCGCCACATCACCCGTTCGAAACCATCCATCCGCCGTCCACCGGTGCGCCTGATCCGGCGCGTTGTAATATTCCGCAGCAATCCACGGCCCGCGAATTTCCAGCTCGCCAGCCGTCACGCCATCCCATGGACATTCAAGGCCTTCCGGCATCGCTTCGCCCGGAGCAAAATCCGCGCGCCGCATCACCCGCAGCTCGATGAACGGTCCCGCCCATCCTTGCTTGCATCGCACCTCGTACTGCTTATCCTCGGGCCAATCCCACATGTGTTGCTTCAGCAACCCAAGCGTCGCCAGCGGCGTCGTCTCCGTCATTCCCCACAGATGAATCAACCGAATGCCAAATTTGTCCAGCCCGCGAATCAATTGCTCCGGAGGCGCCGATCCGCCGCACGCCAGCCGGATCGGTTTCGAAAATTTCCATCGCGCCGGATTCGCTTCCAGCGCCTGCAGCACGCCCATCCACACCGTCGGCACGCCGCCCGCAAACGTCACGCGCTCCTGCTCCATCAAATCCAAAACGCTCTCCGCGTCCACGTTCGGCCCCGGAAGCACCAGCCGCGCGCCGACCATCGCGCATGTGTACGGCAATCCCCACGCGTTCGCATGAAACATCGGAGCCACCGGAAGTACCGTATCAGAGTGGCTCAGCCCCATCGAATCCACCATCGCTTCCGCAAACGAATGCAGCACCAGCGCCCGGTGCGAGTAGATCACGCCTTTCGAAGATCCCGTCGTGCCCGACGTAAAACACATCGCCGCTCCGTCATTCTCATCAATTTTCGGCAGCGGCGTGCCCGGCGAAGCGTTTGCCAGCAACTCCTCATAATTCAAAAATCCGCTTGGCACGTCGCTGCATCCGTACGGCACAACAATTATTTTTTCAAAAGATACATCCGCCCGAAATTTCTCCAGCACCGGCAACAGCACATCGTCGACAATCAGAAATCGGTCCTCGGCATGCCGCGCAATCGCCGCAATCTCCTGGGGATGCAACCGCAAATTCAGAGTATGCAAAATCCCGCCCGCACAGGGCACGCCGAAAAACGCTTCCAGATGTCCGCTGTGATTCCACATCATCGAAGCGATGCGATCGCCCGGCCGCATCCCCATTTCGATCAGTGCCGAAGCCAGCCGCCGCGCCCGTTGATAAAAATTTCCGTAGCAAGTCCGCACAATTGACCGGTCCGGCCGTCGCGAAACAATTTCAATTCTTGGGAAAAATTTGCCGTTACGCTCAAAAATGTGTTGCAGCGTCAACGGAAAATCCATCATCGTTCCGCGCATGCGTTCCTCGAGTGGGCCGAAAGTTGTCCGCATCCTAGCATCAAAAAACCCGCAGCGCCCCATCGGTTGCGCCCCTGTTTTCGTTTCCGGTCCCTCACAGAAAATTCGTTGCAAAAGTGGTCAATTTCCGGGAGTATGCAACTGACCGCTGAAGTGCATGGTCCGCACCCGTGGTGGAATGGTGTCTCTGCCCTGGACGGTAGCTGATGCTTCAGCGCGCTCCGCGACTTGCAAGTGGGTTCCGGGCAGAAGGAGTCGGTAAGTGAAGAAGCTCTATGTTGGTAATCTTCCGTTTTCCGCGACGGAGGATAGCCTGCACGAATTTTTCGCGCAGGGTGGTGTAAATCCCTCGGCAGTGAATCTGATTCGCGACCGTTTCACCGGGCAATCGCGCGGATTCGCCTTCGTTGAAATTACGAATGACGAAGAAGCGGATCGCGCGGTCAACACGATGAACGGCCAGAATTTTGGGGGACGCAACTTGGTGGTGAATGAAGCGCGGCCGCAGACGGAGCGTGGCGGCGGTGGTGGCGGCGGAGGCCGGGGCGGCTACGGCGGTGGGCGTGGCGGTCATGGCGGCGGCGGTGGTGGCGGCAGAGGCGGAGGCGGTGGACGCGGCGGCGATCGAGGTGGTGATCGCGGCGGAGACCGTGGCGACCGCGGAAATCGCTGGTAGGATTTCTTCCAGAGTTCGAAACGGCGGGCCACCAGGCTCGCCGAGTTTTACCCCTTCGAAAGGTGCTGCGGTGCAGGTCTGTGTCTGGCTGCGGCCCTTTCCACACTTCCCTGTTTGTACGAAAATCGTTCGAGTGAAGTGGATCGCAAGCCGCGTTCGACCAGCGCTGGCGAGTCGCACTGCGCTTCGGCGGCATCGAGCTGCCCGCTCGTCGCGAAAAGCGCCGGCGACTTCGGCTGAAAAATCACGCAGCAATCGTGGAAGCGCTCGGCGGAAATTTCGTGTGTGCCGATTTTTGTGGCGAGATCCTGAATTTCCAGTTTGTCGTCGCCGATGAGCGGACGATAAAGCGGCAGGCGCGCGATGGAGCCGACCGATTGCAGATTGCCCAGCGTTTGCGAAGCGACCTGGCCGAGGCTGTCGCCCGTCACCAATCCTTTCGACCGCTCGCGAAGAGCAAGCCGCTCAGAAATGCGCAACATCAAGCGGCGATATAACAGCGTGCGAAACGATTCGTCGGCCTCGGCGACGATTTGCCGTTGCAACGGCTCAAACGGCACCACATACAACTTTGCCGTGCCTTGCCACGGTACAAGTTTCTCCACGAGACGCCGCGCCACATGAATCGAAGATTCGCCCGGCTCGGCGCCGCCTCCCCAGAAATGCACGAAGCTCAAATGCGCGCCGCGCTTCATCATCTTGTACGCGGCGACCGCGGAATCGAAGCCGCCGCTAAGCAAACAGGTCAGCCTGCCCGCGGTGTTCGTCGGCAACCCGCCGGGGCCGGCGATGCGCCGCGCGTAAATCAAAATCGGTCCGCGCGTGACCTCGATGCGGCAAGTCAGCTCGGGGTTTTTCAAATCCACTTTTGGCGCGCGCCTTGCCGCTTCCAGTTTGTCGAACAGCTTCCCTCCGACCTCGCGTTCAAGAAACATTGAATTGTGCGGGAAGCGTTTGTCGCCGCGCTTGGCGCGAACGGCGAAAGTGCGAAACGACTCGGTGCGAATTTCGTCCCACGCCGTTTCGCAAATTTGCGGGAGAACGTCTTCGCATGATTTGTGGCTCCAATCCACCGGACGCGCCACGGCAAGATGCGAAATTCCGAAAACTTGTTGCAGCCGGCGCAAAGCCGTTTGCAACTGATCGGGATTTTCCAGCTCGATCAGATAGCGGTCGCCGGGTTGCGTGATCCGCGCGACGGAGATTCCTTCCAGCGCGCGGCGCATCGCGCGCCGCAATTGGTGCAGAAAAAATAGCCGGTTGCCAAGCTTCAGCCATAGCTCGTGATAGTGAACGACGATGTGTGTGGACGCGGGCATTTTCGCTAGGCGCGAACGGCGAACTTGCGTAGTATACCGCCAGTTCAGCAGCGAGCCGTGCGCCAGGCGGTGCCGGCGCTTGTACCCCGCTCGCCCGGTACCTATGGTGCGATTCACGCCGGTGCCCCCCGGCGCAACTTAAACCCCCGTAACGTGTTTGAAACACCAGCCGAGGAAGATGGCCCGCAGACGCAGATGTGTCGTATCGTCTCGGCGGTAGCACAGGGACTCGTTGGGGTTGCTGGGTGGAGGCAAGCGTAAGGTGAACCTTTTTAGAACCCGCCGCATCCAAGGCCGTATAGAAGACGTAAGTAGGGAATAGAAGCAAACAACTGGCAGTAGATGTGCAGTAAGAACGAACGGAACAAAGAAAGACCGCAGCAAAGCAAGCACTGTATGAAGACCTGGCAAAAACGCGACTGGCAGCAATTCTACGAGATAGCGCGGCGTCCGTGGCGCCGTCATCGTCCGCCCCGTCCCGTGTATCCGACGGGCCTAAATCGCGTTCTGCCCGCGCAAGGTTTCAGCCTTTCCGAACTGGATGACGCCGGAGTCGATCTCGAACAAGCCGAAAGGCTCGGCCTCCCGGTGGATGCCGGCCGCATTGGCGTCTACGGCCCCAACGTCACCGTTCTCCGCGACTTCGTCCGCTCCTCCCGCAGCCCGCTGTAACTCCGCCTTCATCCACTCGCGTAGTGGCCGATCTTCAAATCGGTTCTTTGAAGTAGCCTCGGAAGGAATGGCAGACATGAGCAAAAGGACCGAAGTCGAGGAAGGCAGCGGCAGGGTTTTTCGGCCGATATCGGTTTGCCGAACCCGGAAGAACGTTTCGCCAAAGCCGGCCTCGCCATCCGCGGTTCCGGGGCAATTCGCGCGCGGCGGCTTGCCTAACCTCGTGCAGCCGAAATCCTGAAAATCGATCAGCCGAAAATCTCTAGGCGTTTTGACGTTTGCGTATGGGCGATTTCTCGGCCGAACTTCGAACCGATGCCGCTATTTGTATGCCTTCCGATATAAGCGTAAAATAAGGGTTCCGAGCGTGCCCTGTGGCCTCTCCTTTCAATATCGTGTCCAATTCGCAGCTGCCGGTGGTACCTTCGCCGGAAGCGCATCCGCGGCCGGAGTGGCTGCGGGTGAAGTTCTTTGGCGGCCCGCGGTATCAGGATTTGAAGCGGACGATGCGGACGCTGGAGCTGCATACCGTGTGCGAGAGTGCGCGATGCCCGAACATGGGCGAATGCTGGGAGCACGGCACGGCGACGTTCATGATTTTGGGCGATATTTGCACGCGGGCTTGCGGGTTCTGCGCGGTGCCGTCGGGGAAGCCGGTCGGGCCGCCCGATGAGGATGAGCCGCTGCGCGTGGCCGAAGCCGTGGCGCGGATGGGTTTGCGGTACGCGGTGGTGACAAGCGTAAACCGCGATGACCAGCCGGACGGCGGGTCGGCGATTTTTGCGCGGACGATTACGGAGATTCGGAAGCGCGTGCCGGGCTGTAAAGTGGAAGTGCTGATTCCGGATTTTCGCGGGAATTGGGACGCGTTGAATCGGGTGCTGGCGGTGAAGCCGGATGTACTGAATCACAATACGGAAACGGTGCCGCGGCTTTACCGGCAGGTGCGCAAAGGCGCCGTGTATGAGCGGTCACTCGAGCTTTTAAAACGCGCGAAGCAGACGCATCCAGACGTTCCGACGAAAACGGGAATGATGTTGGGTCTTGGCGAAGAGAAAAGCGAAGTGCTGGCGACGATGCATGAGTTGGCGGAGCAGGGCACGGATATTTTGACGCTGGGGCAATATTTGCAGCCGACGCGCGAACATTTGCCGGTTGTGCGGTACGTGCATCCGGACGAATTTGCGGAATACAAAGTTGCCGGCGAGCGGATGGGATTTAAGCACGTCGAATCCGGACCGCTGGTGCGGTCTTCTTATCACGCGTTTGACCAAGCGGAATCCGCAGTTAAGTAGAGGCTTTCTTCGGGGGCCAAAGCCCCCAATCTCGCTAGTCGCTTACGTCGGGGCTCCAAGCCCAACTCCCAGCCGCAAACGGAGGCTGGGAGAGCTGCGCTTGTGCGGGAAGAAGCGAGGTCTCTCGACTGCGCTGCCCGGGCGTGCACCCTTTTGAAGCAAAAAGGGCGCAGGAAAGAAAAAGCCGGGCCGCTCCGGTCGAGATGACAGGTTTGGATTGTGGCTAAAAACGGGCGCGCCGAAGCGCCGCCCCTGCCAGAGAATGCAAAGCCAGGGATCAGTGTGGCGCTGCGGTGGACCAGTCGGTGAAGGGCACGGCTCTGCCGCCGCGGATTACGGTTAAAATGACGCGCTCGAATCCTTTGTGATCTCGCGCCGAATAATTGAGTTTAAGCTGTGGGCCGAGTTCGATGTCGAAGTCGTGCAGAGACTCGATGCCACGAATGAGGCCTTCGCGAGTCAGATCCTTTCCCGCGCGCTTTAATCCTTCGACCATGATCATGGCGTCGACGAAGCCTTCGAGGCTGACGAAGTTGGGTGTCTCGTTGGGAGCGAATTTACTCATGGTGCGGCGGTAGAGTGCGACGGTTTTTAAATCAGTGAGGTAATACGGCGGGACGACTTGCGTGATGACCATGCCTTCGACGTCCTGGCCGGCGAGTTTGATCAAGTCATCCGTGCCGACGAATGAAACCGTCAGAAAAAGCGGCGACCAGCCTTTGGAATGAGCGAGTTTTATGATCGGCGCGACGGTGTTGGCCGGGCCGACGATGACGACGGCATCGGGTTGCGCTGCGCGAACGGATTGAATGGCGGCGTCGGCGTCAGCGGTTTGGCGTGGATAAAAAGCTGCTGCCACGGGCTGCGACTGATGTTGCTTGAGTGCGTTTCTTACGCCGTCGAGCACGGCGGAGCCGAAAGCGTCATCGGGATAGATGACGCCGATTTTCTTGTAGCCGAGCGTCTTCCACATGCCGTCGATTTGTTCTTTGGTTTCGTCGGCGTAAGCGGCGCGGACATTGACGACCCAGTGTCGAAATGGCGCGTACAGCGCCTGCGCACCCGTGAAAAGGCCGACGAGCGGAATTTTGTTCGCTTCGGCGAGCGGGACATATTTGACGCCGGTAGGCGTACCGACGAAAAAGCCCATCGCGAAAACGCCTTGCGTCTGCAGATGCTTGAAGCAGTCTTCGGCTTTAGCGGGGTCGTAGCTGTCGTCGGACGCGATCAGCCGGAGTTTGCGGCCGTGCACGCCGCCTTGTTCGTTGATGGAATCGAAGTAGGCGCGGGCGCCGGCGACAGTCTGCGTGCCCAGGAACTTCGATGGTCCTTCAAGCGCGGAACACGAGCCGATGGTGATTTCCTTGTCTGTTACACCAGGTGCGGATTGTGCGGAGACAGGATGCGCGAAAAAGGAAACGACGCAAATGCAAAGAACTGCCGCGAGGGAGAGGCGCAGCGAGACTTTCATTTTCTTCTCCAGAACTTCCAAGAATCGGGTGACCAGACAACTGGCAGAGGCTTGTTGTCTAGTTATGCGCTTAGCGGGCAGGCAGAGTCAACTGCGCGGGAGGGAAACTGCGCGGTGATGAATAGTAACGCGCGGCAGTAGTGGGCGACGAGTTACGATTTTCCCTTCATGCCGAAGACGGTGAGGCCGATTCCGGTGACGAGAAGCAGGACGGACAGGGCCATGGGGATCTCGACGCTCTTTTCTTCATTCACCGTTGCGGAAAGCGGACCGATCTTCGCGACGTCTTCTTTTTTGTGGTAGGTGAAGGAAGGATGAGCGAGGCCGATGACTCCCGCGACGAGTAACAGGATGCCGAGAACGAGGATGAGTCGTTTCATGGGCTGCAACCCTATCACAGGTGGGCGGGCGAGGGGGAGGGCTTGAAGGCAGGAAAAGGCAAAGCCCCTGAGCCGCGGTGGGCGCAGGGGCTTTGAGAAAGAAAACGAATTCAGGCGCGGGCGGTGGCGGCAGCAGCAACGGCAGCAGCGGCCTTCTTGGCAGCTTTCGCGGCGGTGGAGGCTTTGCGGCGGCGTTTGGTCTTGGGCGGAACAGCCGGAGCTTCGCCGATCAATTCCGCGGTCATGATGCTGGTGACGAAGAGCTTGGCACCGTGGTCATCAAAATCGACGGCAGTGCGTTCCTGATCGGAAGAGGTGACGATTCCGAGTCCGTATACTTGATGCTTGATGGTTTGACCTTCCTGCATTACTTGCACCGTATCCTCCTTGGAACTTTTTCGGGCGACTTTCTGGAGCGAACTTTCTGGAGCCACTCGCTCGACGGAACAACTGTTCAAAACTTCAAAAACTCCAGCCTGGAAAAAAACCAACTAGAGAGCAGTTACGTTCTCTGCCTGAAGGCCCTTTGGGCCTTTCTTAACTTCGAACTCCACGGCTTGCCCTTCGTTCAACGATTTATAGCCTTCCATGGTGATCGCGGAAAAGTGCACGAATACATCTTCTCCCGTTTGCCGCTGGATAAAGCCGAAACCCTTTGAGGCGTTAAACCACTTCACTGTGCCTTGTTCTTTCACTTCGCATTCCCCTCGTGCGTGACGCCGGGCGAGCCGGGCCAACTTGAATTGCTTTGCTGTCTTGGTCCGGGTTCCGCGAGAAAGCCAGCTTACACAGAAGGTGCCGGGACATCCTCTTGCCGACAAAACAGCTGCAAAGATTGAACTTGCAGCCTCTTAAGCCCATCAAAAGGTGGTACAAGAACAACAAATGCTGGATCTAAGAATAGCACAGGAGGGGGCGAAAGTCCACGGCAGGTTTAGCGTGTTGATGCCTGTAAGTTGTTGAAAATTAAGTAGATTAACAGAATTGTTAAGGAAAAAGACCTACTCGAGGGAGTCTGGATGCAGACTTGCTGCGGGGCCGCCTGTGGCCTTCTTTTCCCAATATTTCTTGACCCAGGCTTCCCAACTCTTGCCGGCGGCAGGGTCGCGGCCGCTAAAAGCGAGCGCGGCGATGTCGGAATAGGCGATTTTTTGGCGATTTCCGGAATCCTTTGGCAAAACGCGCACGAATGAGTTTTGCAAGGTCGGACCGGCGATGCGATCGAAGATGTAGCCTTCCACAACCGAGCCATCTTTGCGGGTCAGCGTGACGTCGCCGCGGTAATCGAATGCTTTTTCAAGCGCTTGGCGAAGTTCGTCTTCGGTGGCCAGTTCGGGAACCCAGCCTTCGACGGTTTCGCGCTGGCGGCCAGGGGCGACTTCCAGTTGATCCGGATCGAATTTGCCCGCGCCCGGCTCCACGTGTGGATTCATGTGGGTCGGAATGCTCATGCGCGCGTTTCTTCCATTTGCGCTTTGGAGGATTCGATTTGGACGAGAGGATTGAAGGCGTGAACGGGTTGCACAGGCTCGTTTAGAACCGCGACAGCATCGGGATCGGTGTAATTCGCGTTGAACATGGCCTTTACGGTTTGCCACAAGCCGCCGATGCCGCCAAAGGTGTGGTCGACTGCCGAAGCTTCATAGCCGCTGTGAACCATACAGTTGGCGCACTTAGGATTTCCGGATTCCGTGCCGTAATTCTGCCATTCGGTCGCATCGAGCAATTCCTGGAAGGTGTCGGCGTAGCCGTCCTGCAACAGGTAACAGGGCTTCTGCCAGCCAAAAATGTTGTACGTGGGCATTCCCCAGGGCGTGCAGGCGTAGTTGCGCTTGCCCATGAGCATTTCGAGGAAAAGCGGCGACTGATTGAATCGCCAGGATTTTTTGCGATTGGAAAGAATCCCGCGGAAGAGGCGGCGCGTACGCGCTTTGCCGAGAAAATGTTTCTGGTCGGGGGCTTTTTCGTAGGAATAGCCGGGCGAAAGCATCATGCCTTCGACGCCGAGTTCCATCATTTCGTCGAAAAAGGAGCGAACGCTGTTGGGATCGGCGCCGTCGAACAGCGTCGTGTTGGTGGTGACGCGGAAGCCGCGCTTGACGGCTTCACGGATGCCTTCGATGGCCTGGACGTAACCGCCTTCGCGGCAGACGGAGAAATCGTGATGGTCGCGCTGGCCGTCGACGTGGACGGAGAAAGTCAGATATTTGCTGGGCTTGAAGAGGTCGAGCTTTTCCTTGAGCAGGAGCGCGTTGGTGCAGAGGTAGATGTATTTTTTGCGGGCGACGAGGCCTAGGACAATCTTGTCGATTTGCGAGTGCATCAGCGGTTCGCCGCCCGGAATGGAGACCATCGGCGTGCCGCACTCGTCCACGGCCTTGAAGCACTCTTCCGGCGTAAGTTCCTGCTTGAGGATGTGCGCGGGATACTGGATTTTGCCGCAGCCGGCGCAGGCCAGATTGCAGCGGAAAAGAGGTTCCAGCATGAGGACGAATGGATAGCGCTTGCGCCCCGCAAGCTTTTGCTTGAGGACGTAGGTGGCAACCGTCCACGCCTGAGAAACAGGTACCGGCATCTTTACCCCAGCAGATTAAATTAAATAGGGGAATCCAGCGGCTCCCCCAGCCCTTCTATTGTAACCGAGAACCGCGCAATTCCATTTGCGAGCTTTTGGTTAGATGCACGGAAGGGTTCCAGTGTGGCAACGGTGTTGCATTGGTTGAGGTGGTGCAAAGACCGGGCGAAATTTCCCTGCCGCCGGAGGAAACAGGTCTGGCGTACCATCAGCGTGAAATGCCGCGGGATTTCCACATGCCTAGAGCGAATCTTGTCAGCTTGATGGAGTTGTTTGCAAAGTTCGGCGGCGACACGGCTGTCGTCGAGAGGCGCGGGTACCGGTGGGAAAAGCGGACATACGCGGAGCTCGGCCGAGAGGTGGAGGCATCGAGCCGCGTCCTTGGCGAACGGGGAATTGAGAGCGGGGACCGCGTGCTTTTGTGGGGAGCGAATTCGGGGGAGTGGATCGCTTGTTTTTGGGCGATTGAGCTGCGCGGGGCGATTGCCGTGCCAATGGACGCTCGAGCGAATCTGGAGTTCGTGAAAAAAACGATTCGCGACGCCGGCGTGAAGTTGATTTTTCATGACCGGGAGTTGCCGGCGCCGGATATCGGAATTCCCTCGGTAACGTTGGACGATTTGAGCGCCGTTTTAAAAAGGGAGTTCGCGACTGGGGACTTTCCGGGCAATCAAGGCGACTCTTCCCAACGAAATGCGATTGCGGAAATACTTTATACGTCTGGAACGACGGCGGAGCCGCGCGGAGTCGTGCTGACGCACGGAAATTTTCTGGCGAATCTGGAACCGATTGAACGCGAGATAGAGAAGTACAGGAAATATGAGCGGTGGATGCATCCGCTGCGGTTTGTATCTTTGGTGCCTCTAAGCCATGTGTTCGGGCAGTTTATGACGTTGTTTTTGCCGCCGCTTTTGGGAGCGACGGTGGTGTTCGAAAATTCCGCAAGTCCCGTGGAATTACTTCGCACAGTGAAGAAACAACGCGCGACGGCGCTGATCGTCGTGCCGAGAATGTTGGACGCGCTGCGTGGAGGAATCGAACGTGAGGTCGATGCACGCGGGTGGCGGCCGTGGTTTGACGCGGCCTTGAGGCGTGCGGAAGGGCGACCATTCCTCAAACGCGCGTGGATTTTCCGGCGAATTCACCGGATGTTCGGATGGAAATTCTGGGCGCTCATTTGCGGAGGAGCGGCCCTTTCTAGCGAGACGGAATTGTTTTTCAAACGCCTCGGGTACGCGGTGGTGCAGGGTTACGGCATGACGGAGACGGCGTCGTTGATCAGCTTGAACCATCCATTTCGAGCGGCGGAAGGGAGCGTCGGGAAAATTCTCCCTGGGCGCGAATTCAAACTCGCAGAAGACGGCGAGATTCTGGTGCGCGGA